>Ga0307415_100000691_pt1 | contig 14992 bp, 14 predicted proteins | sample DK1Cmetagenome_FD_204524 | JGI IMG/M metagenome (GOLD analysis project Ga0307415, IMG submission 204524) | Maize rhizosphere microbial communities from greenhouse at UC Davis, California, United States - DK15-C-2 | ecosystem: Host-associated > Plants > Roots > Rhizosphere > Soil | place: USA...
GCGGCGACTCGGCGCTCGCCCGTGCGCGCGCGGCTCACTTCGCGCGCGCCACGGCGGGCGGCGGCGCCGACAGCGCGTTCGCGTACGCACGCGTGGCGCCGATCGTCACCTGGGGCGACTACGGCCTGGCCACGGTGCGACGCCAGAACGAGCTGCCTGGCGGGGGGGAGGCGAGGACGAACGACGGCGTCAACGCGTCCTATCTGTTCCACCGCGTCGCCGGCGAGTGGCGGCTGCTGGCGATCGCGCGGAGCTGGTAGCGGCGCCACCCACCATCAGGCGGGGAGGGAGCTCCGTGTCCCACCAGCTGACGAAGCTGTTCGAACATCTGCAGTGGGCCGACGAGCGCGTGCTGGCGGGGCTGCGCGAGCGTCCCGGCTCCGACCCGCGTGCCCTCGAGCTGTTCGCCCACGTGCTCGGGGCCGAGCACGTCTGGCTCTCCCGACTCAGGGAGGAACCGCCGCGGGTGGCGGTGTGGCCGGCGCTGACGCTGGAGGGGTGCGCGGCGCTCGCCGCCGAGAACCAGCGCGGGTACGCCGCGCTGCTCGCCGCGCTCGGCGACGACGACCTCAGGCGCGAGGTGGCCTACACGAACAGCGCCGGCCAGTCGTTCCGCTCGACGATCGAGGACATGCTGCTCCAGGTGGCGCTGCACGGGAGCTACCACCGGGGGCAGGTCGCGCTCATCGTGCGGGGCTCGGGCGGGGAGCCGGTGCCGACCGACTACATCGCCTGGGTGCGCGGGGCGCCGGCCGCGACGCGGACCCCCTAGGCGACCCCCGGCGGAATCTCGTTCTTGACAATCTCCGGGTGCTAATACGTATTAGCACCCTATGGCCCGCCCCACCCGCGCCAACTCCCCTGCCACCAGCCGCGACGTCGCGGCGCGCGCCGGCGTCTCCCAGCCCACGGTCTCGCTCGTCCTCTCGAGCAACCCGAAGGCGCGCGTCGCCAGCGCCACCCGGGAGCGCGTCCTGCGCGCCGCCGCCGAACTGGGCTACCGCCCGAACGTCGTCGCGCGGAGCCTCGTCCGGCGCCGTTCTTACGCGCTCGGCGTCGTCGTCCCCGACCTCGGCAACCAGTTCTTCGCCGACGTCGTGAGCGGCGCCGAGCGCGTGGCGACCGACGAGGGGTACGCGGTCTTCCTCTGCGAGCAGCGCGACGTCCCGCTCGACCGCCACCTCGAGACGCTCCGCGCGCGGCAGGTGGACGGCGTGATCCTCGACGCGGCCGGCGCGAGCGCGCTGCCGCCCGGCGCCTTCGAGGGGCTCAACATCGTCCTCATCGATCAGCCGTCGTCGGAGCGGTGGCCGGGCGTGGCGAGCGACGCCGAGGGCGCCGGCCGGCTCGCCGCCGAGCACCTGCTCGCGCTCGGCCACCGCCGTATCGCCTTCGTCGGGCCGTCGGCCGACGTGCACGGCTTCCGGATGCGCGAGCGCGGGTTCTTCCGCGCCCTCGCCGCGGCCGGCGTCGCTCTCCCGTCGGCGTGGCTGCGGCGCGTGCCGGCGACGCTCGACGGCGGCCAGCAGGCGATGCGCGCCCTGCTGCTCGCCCACGGCGACGGACGCCCGACGGCCGCCTTCTGTGCCAACGACCTCCTCGCGCTCGGCGCCCACAAGGCGTGCACGCAGCTCGGCGTCTCGATCCCCGGCGCGATGTCGCTCGTCGGCTGCGACGACATCGCCTTCGCGCGCCTCGTCACGCCGGAGCTGACGACGGTCGCCGTTCCGTCGCGCGAGCTCGGCGCCCGCGCCGCCCGCCTCCTCGTTCGCGAGATCGAGGGGAAGGGCGGGCCGGAGAAGAGGCCGCGCGCCCTCCCCGTGAAGCTCGTCGTCCGCGGCACGACCGCGGCGCCGGCGGGAGGCGCTCGATGAGCGCGACGATGCGCCACGCGGTGATCACCGGTACGGGCTCGCACGTCCCCGCGCGCGTGCTCACCAACGCCGACCTCGAGCGGATGCTCGGCACGTCGATCGAGCCCTTCGTCTCGGAGACGCTCGGCATCCGCGAGCGCCACGTGTGCGCCCCCGACGAGTCCACGGCCGACCTCGCCGAGGCGGCGGCGCGGCGCGCGCTCGACGACGCCGGGCTCGGGCCCGAGGACGTGGACCTGCTGATCGTCGCCACCGACACGCCGGAGTACGTCTCGCCGGCGACGTCGTCCGTGCTGCACGGGCGGCTCGGGACGGTGAACGCGGGGACGTTCGACGTGAACTGCGGCTGCGCCGGCTACGTCACGGCGCTCGACGTCGCCTGGAAGTACATCCGCGCCGACGAGCGTTACCGCCGCGTGCTCGTCGTCGGCGCGTACGCGATGTCGAAATTCCTCGACTACGCCGACAAGAAGACCTCGACGATCTTCGCCGACGGCGCCGGCGCGACGGTCGTCGAGCTGGCCGACGCGCCGGGCGTGCTCGCCTCCGAGCTGTTCGCCGACGGGCGCCTCGCCTGCGGCATGGGCGTCTTCGCCGGCGGCACCGCCGAGCCGATCACGGAGGCCGTGCTGCGCGAGGGGAATCGCAACCGGCTCCGCTTCGTCGAGAAGTACCCCCGGGAGGTGAACGAGGAGGGTTGGCCGCGCATCGCGCGCTCGGTCCTCGCGCGCATCGGGAAGGACGTGCCCGACGTGGACCTCTGGCTGTGGACGCAGGTCAACCTGAGCACGATCCGCGTCGTCATGGAGACGCTCGGCGTCCCGATGGAGAAGGCGCACACGGTGATGGGGAAGTGGGGCTACACGGGCGCGGCGTGCCTGCCGATGGCGCTCGACGACGCGGCGCGCGCCGGCCGGCTGAAGGACGGGGACCTCGTGCTCCTCACGGGCTCGGGGGCGGGGCTGGCGATGGGGACGGTGGCGCTCGAGTGGCGGCCCGGCGCCGCCGGGCGGGGGGCGCGATGAGCGCCGCCGACGTGGGCGAGCGGCGCACGATGCTCGACGTCTTCCGCGAGCGCGCCGAGCGCGACGGCGACCGCGTGGCGATCGAGGAGCTCGCCGCGGCCGGCGCCCCGCGCGGCGACCGGCGGATGACGTGGCGCGAGTGGCACGACGCGTCGCGGTGCGCCGCGGCGGCGCTCGTCGCCGGCGGCATGCGACCGGGCGACGCCGTCGCGATCCTCGCCGGCAACCGCATGCTCTGGCCGGTCGCCGACCTCGGCGTGCTGATGGCCGGCGCGGTGAGCGTCGGCGTCTACCCGACAAGCGCGCCGGCGCAGGTGGCGCAGCAGCTCGCCGACTGCGCGGCGGTCGCCGCGATCGTGGACACGCCGGCGCAGCTCGCCAAGGTGCTCGAGGCGCGCGCCGCGCTGCCGCACCTGCGGGTGGTCGTCTGCGAGGACGAGGACGCCGATCGCGCCGGCGGCGGCGACGGCGTGATCGGGTGGGGCGCCTGGCTCGCCGGCGGGGCGCGTGCGCTCGACGAGCCGGCGCACGCCGCGGAGGTGGCGCGCCGCACCGCCGCCGCCCGCCCGGGCGACGTCGCGCTCCTCATCTACACCTCGGGCTCGACCGGCGAGCCGAAGGGCGCGCGCATCCCGCACCGCTACCTGAGCGCGTCGGCGGCCTCGGTGCGCGACACGCTGGCGCTCACCGACGCTGACAGCGCGCTCAGCTTCCTGCCCTACTGCCATGCCGGCGAGCGCGTCTTCGGGCTCTACACGCGCATTCTCTGCGGGATGCGCACGGGACACGTGGAGGACGCGTCGCGCCTGTGGGACGCGGCGCGCGCCTTCCGGCCGACGCTGTTCGGCGGCCTGCCGCGCTGGTTCGAGAAGCTGTACGAGGCGCTTGTCCTCCACGAGCGCGCGCTCCCCGCCGAACGGCGCGCGGCGTGGGCGGAGGCGATCCGCCTCGGCCGCGAGCGCTCGGCGCTCCGTCGCGGCGGACTCGCCGTGCCGGCGGCGCTGGAGGGCGCGTGGTCGCGCGCCGCGGAGCCGATCAGGGCGCGGCTCGCCGGGCTGCTCGGCGACCGCGTGCGCCTCGCGACGTCCGGCGGCGCCGCGCTGCCGGTCGAGGTGGCCGACTACCTCGACGCTGCCGGCCTCACCGTGCTCGGGGCCTACGGGCAGACCGAGCACCTGTGCGTCGCGTTCCACCGCCCCGACCGCTACGACACGACGAGCGCCGGCCCGCCGATGCCGGGTACCGAGGTGCGGATCGCCGACGACGGCGAGCTGCTCGTGCGTCGCAACGCGCTCACCTTCGACGGCTATCACCGCCGACCGGAGGAGACGCGCGCCGCGTTCACGGCGGACGGGGCGTGGCTGCTCACGGGCGACCTGGCCGAGCTCACGCCGGACGGCCGCCTGCGCATCACGGGGCGCAAGAAGGAGCTGATCGCGCTCTCGAACGGCAAGAAGGTGGCGCCGCTGCCGATCGAGGCGGCGCTGACGCAGGACCCGTGGATCGCGCACGCGCTCCTTTACGGGGAGGGGGAGCGCTTCATCACGGCGCTGCTCGTCCCCAGCCGGCCGATGGTGGAGGGCTGGCTCGGCGAGCGTGGGCTCGCCCTCTCCTACGAGGAGGCGCTGCGGCACGACGAGGTGCGGACGCGCATCCAGGAGGCGGTGGACCGCGTGAACGCGCGCCTCTCCCGCCCCGAGCAGGTGCGGCGGTGGGCGCTGCTCGAGCACGAGCTGGCCGCCGAGCGCGGCGAGCTGACGCCGACGCTCAAGATTCGGCGGACCGCGGTGGCCGAGCGCTACCGCTCGCGCCTCGACCCCCTCTACCGGTGACGGCGATGCCAACCCCGCAGACGACCGGCCGCGGCACCACCCCGCCGGCGAAGCGAGCCGCGCTGGCGGCGATCGTTCTCTCGACCTGCCTCATCGGCGCCGGCTATGCGGCCGTGCTCGTCCTCGGGCGCACGCCGGAGTGGGCGCCGTGGTGCTTCATGCTCGGCACGGCCACGGTGATGGTGGCGACGATCGTGCTCGGCGCGGCGCGGCGCGACGGCGGGGTCGGGCGGCTCGCGCTGCCGTTCGTGCTGATCTACGTCCTGCTCGTCGTCGGCTTCGGGGCGGTGCTCTCGATGCCCGCAGAGACGGGGGCGGACGCGCCACTCTGGCTCGGGCTGCCGCGCCGCGCGGCGATCGTGCTCTACGGCATCGGCATCCTCCCGCTCTTCCTCCTGCCACTCGCCTACGCCTTCACCTTCGAGTCCATGACGCTGCGCGACGACGACCTGGCGCGGATCGCGGCGGCGCGGCGGGCGCGCGAGGAACGCGAGGCGCGCGAGGCGGCGGCATGACCGGCCCGACGCTCGCCGCCATCCTGCAGACCGCCGCGCTGCCGCCGCTCACGCAGCCGGCGATCATCGCCGTCGCGGTCGTCTACTTCGCGATCGTCGCGGCGATCGGCGTCTGGGCGACCCGCCGCACCCGCACGGCGAGCGACTTCTTCGTCGCCGGCCAGGGGATCGGGCTCTGGCCGCTCGCCATCGCCGCGATGTCGGCGACGCTGTCGGGGTTCGCGTTCATCGGCGGTCCGGGCCTCGTCTACCAGGTCGGCCTCGGCGCGGTCTTCATCGTCCTCCCCGTCTCGCTCACCAACGCGATGGGGGCGTGGGTGCTCGCCAAGCGGATGCGGCTGCTCGCCGAAGTGCGCGACATGATCACCGTCCCCGACGCGATCGCGGCGCGTTACGACTCCCGCCTCGCGCAGGGGCTCTCGGGCGTCGCGATCTTGATCGCCGTCGTCGGCTACATGGCGACGCAGGTGCTCGCGCTCGGAATCGTGATTAACGCGATCTTCGCCACGGGGCTCGGCTGGGGGATCTGGATCGGCACGCTGATCACGCTCGCCTACTCGGTGGGCGGCGGCATTCTCGCCGGCGTCTACACCGACCTCTTTCAGGGGAGCCTGATGGCGTTCGTGTCGGTGCTCGTCTTCCTCTACGTGCTCGAGGTGGGAGGCGGCATGGGCGGACTGTCGCGCACGATCCTCGCCGCCGACGCCGCGTTCCTCGGGCCGTGGGGGAAGTTGTCGCCGCTCGCCGCCCTCTCCTTCTTCTTCGTCTTCGGGCTCGGCTCGCTCGGGCAGCCGCACGTCGTCCACAAGTTCTACATGCTGAAGGACCCGCGGCGGCTGAAGTGGTACCCGATGATCATGACGACGGCGCTCTTCGTGACGCTGCTCCTCTACCTCGGCGTCGGGCTGGCGGTGAAGGCCCTCGTCGTCCAGGGGACGCTCGCGCCGCTGCCGAGTCCCGACGACGCGACCCCGACCTTCCTGCTGCGCTTCACGCCGGTGCTGCTCGCCGGGCTCGTCTTCTCGGGCGTGGCGGCGGCGATCATGAGCACGGTCAACTCGTTCATGAGCATCGGCGCCGCGGCGCTGACGCACGACCTGCCGGTGGCGCTCGGCGCGCGCCTCGACAACGAGCTGCGCTGGGGGCGGATCTCGACCGTCGTCATCTCGCTCGTCGCGGCGCTCGTCGCGCAGGCCTCGGGGACGCTCGTCGCCTTCCTCGGCATCTTCGGCTGGGGCCTCTTCGCCTCGACGATCGTGCCGGCGCTGGCGATCGGGCTGAACTGGGAGGGGGCGACCCGCGCCGGCGCGGTGGCGTCCATCGCCACCGGCCTCGGGGTGACGCTGCTCTTCGAGACGCTCGGCTACTTCAGGGTCTACTCGTTCCCGGCGGGCGTGACAGTCTCGGGGCTCTCGCTGGTCGCGTCCATCCTCGTCTTCTTCGTCGTCTCGTGGCTGACGCGCGCCGGCGCCGCCGCCGAGATCGCCCCCGACGTCCGCGTCGTGATGGAGGCCTGACCGTGCGCATCGAGGAGCTCACCGTCGGCGCGAGCGCCGAGCACGCGAAGACCGTGACCGAGGCCGACGTCGTGCTGTTCGCCGGCATCACGGGGGACTTCAACCCGGTGCACGTGGACGCCGAGGCGGCGGCCGCGTCGCGCTTCGGGGGGCGGATCGCGCACGGCATGCTGAGCGCCGGGCTGATCTCGGCGGCGATCGCGATGAAGCTCCCCGGCGCCGGCTCGATCTACCTCTCCCAGTCGCTGCGCTTCACGAAGCCGGTCCAGATCGGGGACACGGTGACGGCGCGCGTCGAGGTCGCCGAGGTGATCCCCGCCCGGCGCCGCGTCCGCCTCGCCACCACCTGCCGCAACCAGCGAGGCGAGACGGTGCTGGAGGGCGAGGCGCTCGTCATGGTCCCCGACGGATGAAGTGCGAAGGGCGAAAGCAGAAAGGTCGTTCACGCGCTTCGGTGCGCCAATCAGGCTTTCCTCTTTCGCTCCTGCGACCCCAACGACGTCCCCAGTCTCGAGTACCAGCCGCCCCACGCGGCCCCCGTTTCACCCACGAAGGAGCCATCCCAATGTCACCCACCATTCGTACGCTGCTCGCCGCGTTGCTGCTGGCGCCCGCCGTCGCAGGGGCGCAGACCGGCCGCATCGCCGGCACCGTCACCGATCCGGCCAGCGCGCCGATCGTCGGGGCGCAGGTCACCATCCCCGCCACCCGCCAGGGGGCGTCGAGCGACGAGCGCGGGCGCTACGCGATCGTCAACGTCGCGCCCGGCACCTACGAGCTGCGCGTCCAGCGCATCGGCCAGCGCGCGACGACGGTGCCGAACGTCGTCGTCCGCGCAGGCGAGGAGACGCGGATCGACGTCACGCTCGAGCGCGCCCCGCTGGAGCTGGCCGGCGTCACGGTCAGCGCCTCGCGCCGCGTCGAGAAGATCACCGACGCGCCGGCGACGGTCACCGTCATCGGCCCCGCCCAGCTCGACGCGACGGTCGGCAACACCTTCGCCAGCGCGCTCAAGGAAGCGAAGGGGGTGGACTTCATCCAGGTCGGGATGACGAGCGTCGCGATCAACGCGCGCGGCTTCAACTCGTCGTTCAACAACCGCTTCCTGATGGTCGAGGACGGGCGCATCTCGGTGCTCCCGGAGAACGGCCTGCCGGTCGGGCAGTTCACCGTCACGCCGAAGGTGGACCTCGCCGGCCTCGAGGTGCTCGTCGGCCCCGGCTCGGCGCTCTACGGACCCGACGCCTCGAGCGGCGTGCTCTCGCTCCGCACGAAGGACCCGCGCCAGTTCCCCGGCGCGACTCTGGAGGTCACCGGCGGCAGCCGTAGCTACGCCGACATCCAGGGTCGCTACGCCGGCTCGACCGGGAACCTCGGCTACAAGGTCTCGGGCGAGTATCAGACGGCGAAGGACTGGGAGAACTTCCTCTGCTACAACGTCGGCGGGAGCGTCGTCGCGACGGCCGGCCAGCAGCCGACCTGCGCCGCCGGCCTCGTGCGCGAGGACCAGCTCAAGGAGGCGATCGACTGGGACGCCCGCGTCGCGCGCGGGAGCGGCGCCCTCGTGTACTACATGGGGCAGAACCGCTTCGAGGTGAACGGCGGCATGAGCGTCACCGACGGGGTCGGCCAGACGAACGTCGGCCGCAACCAGCTCTCCGGCTGGAAGTACAACGTCGCCCAGGCGCGCTTCACGACCCCGCACTGGTACGTCAACGCCTACCGCGCCCAGTCGCAGTCGGGCGACTCGTACGCGCTCAATCGCTACGCCGGCGCGCAGCTCACCCCGGCCAACAGCGGCCTCTCCTCCGACTCGCTGCGGATGCTCTCCGACTGGCCGAGCGACGGGCGGATGTACGCCGCCGAGGTGCAGGGGAACTACGGCTTCCCGATGCTGCTCAACACGAGCGCCGTCTTCGGCGCGCAGTACCGCAACGACGTCGTGAGCAGCAGCCGGCAGTGGCTCACCGACCGCAACACGAAGGAGGACATCAGCAACGACCAGCAGGGCGTCTACCTGCAGACGACGACCGCCGTGCACCCGATGCTCGACGTCGTGCTCGCCGGCCGCTACGACAAGCCGTCGCAGTACGACGCCCAGTGGAGCCCGAAGGCGGGCGTCGTCGTCAAGCCGCTCCCCGACCAGGCGTTCCGCGTCACCTTCAACCGCGCCTACAAGTCGCCGACGATCCTCCAGACGGACTTCTTCATCCCCGACTGGACGGCCGCCATCTCGATCTACGGGAACACGGGGGGCTTCGAGACGGTGAACAGCGCCGGCGCAGTGACGCGCACCTTCCAGCCCATAGCGCCGGAGTCGAACAGGACGTGGGAGTTCGGCTACAAGGGAATCCTCGCCAACCGGCTCTTCCTCGACGCCACCTACTTCCGCTCGGACTACAAGAACTTCATGAGCCCGCTGACGGTGATCGGGCTCGGTGACGTCAACCCGGCGGTCCCCGCCGCGCTCAGAACGTATGCGCGGCCGCTGGTCAACCCGGGGAACACCATTCCGGTCAACGCGCAGGGCCAGGTCGTCAACGCGGCCGGCGTCGCGCCGATCACGCTCATCTACTACAACCTCGGCGACGCCAAGGTCTCGGGCACCGACTTCGGCGCCAACTTCCTCCTGACGCGCAACGTCGAGCTGCGCGGCACGCTGTCCACGGTGAAGATCGACGAGCTCACCGTGCCGGCGGTCGCGGGCACGGGCGGGCTGGAGGCGACGTCGCTCAACAGCACGGGCACGAAGTGGACGGTCGGCGCGACCGCGAAGGACGTGGGGCCGCTGTCGGCCGGGCTGACGTGGCGCAACGTCAACGGCTACTACTTCCGCTCGGGAAGCAACTCGGGGATCATCCCGACGTTCGGCACGCTCGACGCGAGCCTCTCGTACCGGCTGCCGCTCGTCACCAACACCATGCTCACGGTGGGCGTGAACAACCTCTTCTCCTGCACGGGGGAGAACCCGCGCTTCTCGACGCCGACGGTCACCGCGCCGGCGATCGCCCAGCCGAACAGCATCCTGACGAGCGAGGACCGCGGCTGCGGCTTCAACCGCGAGCACATCGAGATGATCAACATGCCGCAGATCGGCACGATGGTGTTCGTCGGTGCGCGCTGGAGCACGCGGTAAGCTCGTGACGCGAGCGCTGATCGTGATGGCGATCGCGACGGGGGCCTGCGCCAGTGCAGGCCCCCACCCCTCGCCCCCCGACGCCGGACGCTCGTCAGCGACCGAGCGACGAGGGGCGAGCGTCGAGGGCGGCTGGACCGATGGCACGTACCCCGACGCCGCCGGCAGCCGCCGCTACAAGCTGTACCTGCCGGGCGGCTACGACGCGTCGCGGCGGCATCCGCTCGTCGTCCTGCTCCATGGCTGCACGCAGGACCCGGACGACGTGGCGCGCGGCACGCGGATCGCCACGCACGCCGAGCGGGAGGGGTTTCTCGTGCTGCTGCCCGAGCAGCCGGCGAGCGCGAACCCCAAGAAGTGCTGGAACTGGTACGACCCCGCCCACCAGGCACGCGGGGCGGGGGAGCCGGCGCTGATCGCCGGGATGACCGAGCAGGTGGCACGCGAGCACGGGGTGGACCCGGCGCGCGTCCACCTCGCCGGGATCTCCGCCGGGGCCGGGATGGCGTCGCTCGTCGCCGTCGCCTACCCGGAGCGCTACGCGTCGCTGGCGCTGCACTCGGGGCTCGCCTGGCGCGCGGCGACCGACGTCATGGGGGCGCTCGGCGTGATGGCGAAGGGGAGCGCCGACCCCGACTCGCTCGGCGCCGCGGCCCACGCGGCGATGGGATCGCGGGCGCGGCCGATCCCGGTGCTCGTCGTCCACGGCGGCAAGGACGCCGTCGTCAACCCGGCGAACGGCGCCCACGCGGCGCGGCAGTGGGCGGCGACGAACGCGCGCGCGCTGGGCGTCCCGTCGCTCCGCGCCTCGGTGCCGGTGTCGGGCGCCGAGGGAGGGTACGGGTGGATGCGCACCTGTCGCGCCCACGCCGAAGGCCGCTGCGTCGTCGAGGAGTGGGTCGTGACGGAGCTCGGCCACGCCTGGTCGGGCGGGTCGCACGAGGGGACGTTTACCGACGAGCGGGGGCTCGACGCGACGCGCGAGATGGTGCGCTTCTTCCGCGAGCACCCGATGCCCGAGCGCCGTTAGGCGGCCCGTGGCCTGGCCCGCGTTCCCGTCGCGCCCCGACGTCGTCGCCTGGTGGGCGCGCGTCCGCCCCCACCGCGTCGCGCTGGTGGACCGGCGGCGCGGCGAGCGCCTCACCTACGCCGAGCTCGACGCGGCCTCGGAGCGGTGGGCGGGGGCGCTGCGCGCGCTCGGCGCCGGCCCGGGCGACCGCGTCGCCGTGCTCGCCGGCAACCGCGCCGAGCTGCTCGCCCTCTTCGGTGGCTGCCTGCGAGTCGGTGCCGTGCTCGTGCCGCTCAACTGGCGGCTCGCGCCGCCCGAGCTGTCGCTCGTCCTCGCCGACGCCGCCCCGCGCCTCCTCGTCGGCGAGTCGCGCTTCCGCGCCACGGCCGAGCGGGCCGGATCGCTCGCCGGCCTCGCCCCGCAGTGGGTGGACCTCGACGACGACGCGCCGGTGCTCCTCCGGCGCGCCGCGAGCGGCGGCGGTGGGGCGCACGTGCGCGCCGAGCCCGACGCGCCGACGATGCTGCTCTACACGTCGGGGAGTACGGGGAAGCCGAAGGGCGTCGTCCTCCCGCACCGGCAACTCTTCTACAACGCCTACGCCACGACCACCGGGTGGGAGCTCGGCGCCGGCGACGTGGCGCCGGTGGCGACGCCGTTCTTCCATACCGGCGGCTGGCACGTCTTCACCACGCCGCTGCTGCACGTCGGCGGCACGGTCGTGCTGTTCGAGTCGTTCGACCCGGCCGACTTCCTCGACGGGCTCGCCGAGGAGCGGTGCACGGTCGCGTTCTCGGTGCCGACCCAGATCACGATGCTCACCGAGTGTGCGTCGTGGGGGCGGCCGCTGCCCGCGCTGCGCTTCCTGATCTCGGGCGGCGCGCCGTGCCCGGAGACGGTCGCGGCGCGGGTGCGCGCGGCGGGGATCCCGTTCCGGCAGGGGTTCGGGCTCACCGAGTGCGGGCCGAACTGCTTCGCGATCGGCGACGAGGAGTCGCTCGCACGCCCGGGGAGCGTCGGCTGGCCGGCGCACTTCCTCGAGATGCGCCTGGACGCGGGGGACGGGCGCGAGGCGGAGGCGGGCGAGCCGGGCGAGCTGCTCCTGCGCGGGCCGCAGATGTTCGCCGGCTACTGGCGCGCCCCCGCGCGCACCGCCGAGGTGGTGGACGCCGACGGCTGGCTGCACACCGGGGACCTCGCCTGCCGCGACGTGGACGGCGCCTACCGCATCTGCGGACGGCGGAAGGAGATGTACATCTCGGGCGGGGAGAACGTGTTCCCCGGCGAGGTGGAGGCGGCGCTCGCCGAGTGCGAGGGCGTGTCGGAGGTCGTCGTCGTCGGCGTGCCGGACGCGAAATGGGGAGAGGTGGGCCGCGCGTTCGTCGTCGCGCGGGCGGGTCACGAGCTGCGCGCCGAGGCGCTCGTCGCGCACGCGCGGACGCGGCTCGCCGGCTACAAGGTCCCGAAGTCGGTCGTGCTCCTCGACGAGCTGCCGCGGCTCGGCTCGGGGAAGCCGGACCGCGTCGCGCTCGCCTCGCACGGTGCCGACGCGGTCGTGCCCGCCGCCGCCGCCGCCACCGCCGCCGCGCGGGGGGACTGAGTGGCGCCCGGCGCGCCAACCGCCAAGGGGTCCGTGATCCGCTCGACGCTCGAGTTCCTGCGCGCCGAGTCGGGCGCCGGCGCGCCGGCGCGCGCACTCGCGCGGCTGCCGGCCGACGCGCGCGCGCGGTGCGAGCGCGCCGACGCGACCGAGGAGCTGCCGTACGCGCTGGTGCGCGCGATGTGGGAGGCGGCGGACGAGGTCGTGGGCCCCGAGGACCCGCTGTGGAGCGAGCGCGCAGGCGCCTTCTCGATCCGCTCGACCGGCGTCCAGCTCTACAGCGGCATCCTGCGCAAGAGTAACCCGACCGAGTTCCTCACGCAGAGCGTCTCGCTCTTCCGGCTGTACTACCGGCCGGGGAACATGGAGGTCGTGTACGAGGCGCCGGGGACGGCCGTGCTGCGGCTCGTCGGCTTCGACGCCGCGACGCCGCTCTTCTGCCAGCGGCAGACCGGCGGGCTGCGCTGCGCGCTGACGCTCGCCGGCGGCGTCGAGCCGCGGACGCGGCACGTGCGGTGCGCGCTGGAGGGCGACGCCTACTGCGAGTGGGAGCTGGGGTGGGGTGTGGGGTGACGGGGTGCACGGGGGTACTGTCGAACGAGGTTGGGGCGGGGCGGGATGACCGGCGCTGCACGCCGCATGTCGCGGGGGCGGGGGAAGTTCCGTAACGTCAATGGAATGGCGCGCCTGCGCCTAGCGGCGCGTGGACGGGCGTGGGATCGCGGATGGGCTGCGGGCGGTTGCGTGATGGGAGGCGGGCTCGCAGCGCAAAAGGCCTTGGACCGTGAGAATCGAATGACGGAGCGGGTTCTGGGTCCGGGGTTCCGCGTGCTACTCGGCGTCGTGGGCGCGGCCGCCCTCGGCGCCGGCGTCATCGTCGGCGCGACGGAGCTTCGCGTCGCCTACCTCGGCTCCCCCCTCCTTCCGACGCTCGCCGCCGCTCTGGTTTGCGGCGCGGTCGCGGTCGGGGGGGCCGCCCTGCTCCGCGGCGCCATCCGGGGGCGGATCGCGGTCCGCCGCAACCGGCCGCGCCCGCGCTTCCGGTAGCTTGGCGCACGGTGGTACGTCCCGGTCTAACGAGGCGCTGCAGCTGACAGGGCGTGACGAATAAGGTAGATCGCCTGGCGAGTCCGCGGTTCGGTCGGCATCCTTGCTCCGGCCGCCCCGGACCCTGCAGCTGAGCTCCGGCGTTAGGCAGTCCGACGGAGTCTTGCGAGCGCTCGACGGCCTGTGCTTATGGGAATGGACACATGAAGACCGCGAATGCTCGGTTTGCCATCAAGAGCTGGGATGAAAAGCCCTACAGTGAGGAGCAGAACCGGCCGAGACTTACTCGGGCTAGCGTCACGAAGACTTACACTGGTGATATCGAGGGGGAGGGGCAGGTCGAGTACCTGATGATGTACCGCAGTGACGGCTCGGCCACGTTCGTAGGCCTCGAGCGGGTGGTTGGACGAATGGGCGGCAAGACCGGCACCTTCGTGCTCCAACGCACTGGCATGTTCGAAAGCGGGATGGCGAAGGAGTCCTATTCCGTTATCCCCGGCTCCGCAACTGAAGACCTGCAGGGCCTCCGCGGCGACGGCAGCTCCGCCGTTGGGCACGGCATGGAGCATCCGTTCACCTTGAGCTACGAGTTGGCGTAGCGCCTCCGCCATGGCACTACGAAGGCGATGCACTCGGCACCTCGTCGAAACCGACGAGGGCGATAGCAACCCGCTGCCTAACATGCGCTGCAGCCGTCGAGCGGTCTTCGGTGTGACGCTAGCTGCGCCTCTTGTTTGGCCCGCTGGCAGCTGAGCTGGGGCGCTAGGCGGTATGGCCTGCTGCACACGGATGCTCATGACTACTACCACGAACAGTAAGCCGCGACTGACGTCCCTCGCTCCGCAGTTCCTGGTCGACGACCTCGCTCGCGCGATGGCCTACTACCAGAAGCTCGGCTTCGCCTTCGGCGACCCGTGGGACGGGTTTTACGCGATCGGTCGGCTGGACGGGCTGGAGCTGCACCTGAAGGAAGCGCCCAGGAACGAGGAGGAGCGGCGGCACCGGCGGGAGAACGAGCACCTGGACGCCGCGGCCGGCGTGGACGGCATCGAGGCGTTCTATGCGCAGTGCGCGGCGAACGGCGCGACGATCATCAAGCCGCTCACGGCGACGCCGTGGGGCACGAAGGACTTCTACGTCGAGGACCCAGACGGCCACGTCGTCTGCTTCGGAGGCCGACCGGCGGCGGGCTGACCGTCGCGCCGGCCGGGCCGGACGCCGCCTAACGATCCGCTGCAGCCTGCGCGGTGGCGCAGCGCCCCCTTCGGCGGCACGCCCGACTGTGCGGTCTTGCAAGTGAGCCAGGGCGCTAGGCGGCGGCCATCACCACGCTGCCATTCGGAGAGGAGGCTTCGTGAGCACGAGACAGTCGTTGACGTCGATTGGCCACCCCGTGCCAGAACTGCCAGTTACGGATGTCGAGAGCGCGCAGCAGCA
>Ga0307415_100000693_pt1 | contig 14978 bp, 16 predicted proteins | sample DK1Cmetagenome_FD_204524 | JGI IMG/M metagenome (GOLD analysis project Ga0307415, IMG submission 204524) | Maize rhizosphere microbial communities from greenhouse at UC Davis, California, United States - DK15-C-2 | ecosystem: Host-associated > Plants > Roots > Rhizosphere > Soil | place: USA...
CGTAGGTGTCGACGATGATCTTGCGCCCGGTCAACCCGGTGTCTCCCATCGGGCCTCCGGTCACGAACTTGCCCGTCGGGTTGACGAGCACGAAGTCGCGCTCCTCGAAGCGCCGCTCGTCGTAAAGCTCGCGAGGGAGAATCGGATGGAGAACGTGCTCGATGACGTCCGGCTTGATCAGAGCATCGGCGTCGAGGCCGTCGCGATGCTGGGTAGAGACGAGCACGCGAGCGATCTCCACGGGTCGCTGGTGGCCGTGCTCGTCGACTTCGTACCGGATCGTCACCTGCGCCTTTCCGTCCGGACGCAAGTACGGGAGGATCTGCGCCTTCCGCACCTCGGAGAGTCGCTTGCAGATCCGGTGAGCGAGCATGATCGGGAGCGGCATCAGCTCCTCGGTCTCGATGCAGGCGAAGCCGAACATCATCCCCTGGTCACCGGCCCCGGCCCGGTCGAGCGGGTCGTCGTCGCCTGGGTCGTGCTGGACCTCGTAGGAGGTGTCGACGCCCAGCGCGATGTCGGGCGACTGCTCGTCGATCGCCACCATGACGCCGCAGGTGTCAGCGTCGAATCCGTACTTGGCGCGGTCGTAGCCGATCTCCTTGATCCGGGTCCGAACCAGGCGTGGGATGTCCACGTAGGTCTCGGTGGTGATCTCGCCGGCAACGATTACGAGGCCGGTGGTGACAAGGGTCTCGCAGGCCACCCTGCCGTTGGCGTCGTCCGTGAGCACCGCGTCAAGAACGGCGTCTGAGACCTGGTCGGCGACCTTGTCGGGATGGCCCTCGGTGACGGATTCGGACGTGAAGAGGAAGCTTCTGGCGGACATGGGCGGCAAGGCTAGTCGACGGCGAGAAAGCCCGCGAATTTGAGCGTACTCCCGTCCTTCGAGCCGTAGAAGACGAGCTGCCGAAGTGGCTCGAGGTTCGCCTGCAGCTCGGAAGGCAGCGTGGCCCCGCCCATCTGGGCGAAGCCAAGCAGATTTGCTACGGCGTCCTTGAGGTTCACGTAAGCGAAGCCTGTCGTCTCGTCGGGGACATCGGCAGCTTCGAGGGCGTCGCGAAAGTCAGGGTCGTCCGCGAGTCGGTTGTCGTCCTCGCGAAGCGCCGCGATCCCGTCGCGAGACGTCGTCACGACGAGCTGACCGTCGAAGGCGGCGTAGTAAACGGCGACGGGGGCTCCCTTCACGCGACTTTTGAATGCCGGAACGCCGGCGATCTCGACCTTCTCCGACGGCTCGACGAGACCGACACGCGTTCGCAGCTCGGAGATGAGCTTCTCCATCGTCCCGAGCGCCATGTTTTCGTCATCCACCTGCGTAACCAGCGTCACTTCCGGGATCAGCAATCCGGGGCGGATGTAGAGCGCGCTCTCGCCCGAAAAAAGCGGAAACACATCCTCCTCGAGTGAAAGCCCGAGCTCGGCTTCGACGCGCGCGAGATCCCGGTCGAACTCCGGCCTGACCTGAGCCAAGAGCTCCTTCAACGCGGACAGTTGTCCCTCCAGGTCGTTGAAGCCGATGTAGACGACGGCCCCGGCAGGAGCTCGGTCCGGGAGCTCGGCCTTGAAAGGCTCAGCCACCAGCCCGCCATGGTCGCCACCGAGTTTCGCGGCCCCCCGCAGGCGGACGCCGTTTTCATCGGCCTCGACCGAGAGCGCGATCGAAGGGACCTTGCCCCCCGGCAGGAGCGTGGCGAGGGCGCCGGGTGGCAGGCTCTCTTCGCGCTGGAGGCTCTCCTGCAGCGCGGCTCCGTTCAGGTAGAGCCGGGCGAGGGCCGGATCCCCGACCTCACGGAACGCGTCGTTGAAATCATCGGAATCGGCAAGCGAGCCCTCTGTTCGCTCTTCCTGGAAGCGATCGAGGGTCGCCTCGCTGTCGGCGAAAGCCGTCCAGCCTTCGATCTCGCGAGTGACGACCGGCTCGTCGGACTTCGCCAAGAGATCCTTCAGCTTTTGGGCATCCTCGGGCTTCGTGAGACCGACGAACTGGCGCTCGCCGGAGAGATCGAGGCCGACGATGTCCGTTTCCGGCCCGAGGGCGGGCCCGACGTCGCGCTCGAAGTCGATTCCCTGATCGCTCAGCTCTTTGAAGAGGAAGTCGAGGCCCTTGTCGCCCGGGAACTTCGAAAGAAGCCTTAGAACCGCCTGCCACTGGTCCGATTCAAAGCTCGTGTCGGCGGTGAGGAAGAGCTCGGAGCTCGCCGGTGCAACCGACGCGCCGGCAGGTCCTGACGCGCTGCTCGATCCGCAACCGACGATCGGGAGAACGCTCAGGAGCAACGCGATGAAGATGCGAAGTCGCACGCTATTCATCTGTCGGCTTCCGGCCCATCAGACCTGAGATTAGATCCTGGAGACTCGCACCGCCTAGCACAGCGCAAACGCCCTCCGTGATGGGGAGCTCGATGCCGAGCCGCGTCGCGAGATCGCGGAGCACAGGGGCGGTCGTCAGCCCTTCGACAACCATCCCGATCGACTCGACAGCCTCCTCGGGCGTGGTTCCCTGGGCGATCAGCTCGCCGGCGCGCCGATTGCGGCTATGGCGGCTCCAGCACGTGACGACCAGGTCGCCCATCCCCGCGAGACCCGAGAAGGTCTCGCTCCGCGCCCCGCAGGCCTCACCGAGGCGGGTCATTTCGGAGAGCCCGCGGGCGATGAGCGCTGCCTTTGCGTTGTCGCCCAGGCCGAGACCGTCGACGGCCCCCGCGGCGAGCGCGATCACGTTCTTGGCCGCGGCGCAGAGCTCGACACCGACGAGGTCGGTGTTCACGTACACACGAAAGCGTGGCGAGATGATCGCGTGCTGGAGCTCGTCGGCGAGCTCCTCGTCTTCGCTTGCGAGCACGGCCGCAGCGGGCAGGCCCTCCGCGATCTCCTCGGCGTGGTTCGGGCCCGAGAGAACGGCGACCGGCGCGTCCGGGACGACCTGCGAGAGGCGTTCGCCGCTCGTCGGGTCGAGGCCCTTCGTCAGGATCAGCCGCGGCGCCGAGCCCGGAAGCGCCTCGACGACCTCCCTGAAGGCGCGGCTCGGCACGGCGACGCAGACGAGGTCTGCTTCGGCGACGGGCGCATCGGCGATGAGCACATGGGGCGGCCGGCGGCCGGCGACGATCACGTCATGGCCGCGCTCCTGGAGCAGCGCGCCGAAGGTCGTCCCCCACGAACCGGCTCCGACGACAACAACCTTCACGAGCGGCGCACGAAGTCGATGATCACGGGCACGCCGGAGAGGTCGAAATGGTCGCGCAGGCGGTTCTCGACCCAGTAGCCGTAGTCGCGCGTCATCAGGCCGGGATCGTTGACGTAGAGTCGAAAACGCGGCGGGCGCACGCTCACCTGCGTCCCGTAGAGAAGGTTGAGCCGCCGGCCGTTCCGGCTTGGGCCCGGCCGCTGCTCCCGCAACTCGCCGAGGAAGCGGTTCAACTCCGCGGTGGCGATCCGGCTCGTGTGCTTCGTGTACAGCTCCTCGATCCGATCGAGCAGCTTGCCGACTCCTCGCCTGGTCTGGGCCGACACGGCAACGATCGGCGGCCGCTGGCGCAGGCGATCGCCGAGACGGTCACGAACGTCCTCGATCCCAACCGTCGCGATGTCCCACTTGGACAGCACGACGAGGGTCGAGCACCCGGCCGTGCGGGCGATGTCGGCCACTGCGAGATCCTGGTCGACCAGTCCTTCGCTCGAGTCGATGAGGACGAGTGCGACGTCGGCCCGCTCGGCCGCCCGGATGGCACGAAGCTCCGAGTAGTACTCCACCCCCTGCCGCTGCCGGCGCTTGCGGCGCAGGCCGGCCGTGTCGACCAAGACGAACTTCTGGTCGCCCCGCTCGAGCACCGTGTCGATCGAATCCCGGGTCGTCCCGGGGACGTCGGAGACGATCACGCGCTCCTGGCCGACGAGAGAGTTCAGGAGGCTCGACTTGCCGACGTTGGGCCGGCCGAGGATGGCGACGCGAATGGCCTCCTCGCCGACCTCCTCCCGTGCTTCACCGGGCAGCCCGGCCACGATTCGATCGAGCAGGTCTCCTGTTCCGTAGCCGTGAAGCGCGGAGACGGCGATGGGGTCACCGAGGCCGAGGCGGTGAAACTCGAGCGCATCCGTGTCGCGGCTGGGATCGTCAATCTTGTTGGCCACGAGGACGATGGGTTTGCGCGCCCGGCGCAGAATGGCGGCGATTTCCTCGTCCCCCGGCGTCACGCCCGCCCTCGCATCTGTGACGAACACGACGAGGTCGGCCTCTTCTACGGCGCGACGGGCCTGTTCCGCGACCTCCTGCGTGATGGGCGACGGGTCGGCGACGTCCACGCCCCCGGTGTCGACGAGGATGAAGCGCTTCCCCGCCCACTCGCAGACGACCTCCTTGCGATCCCTTGTGACTCCGGGGGTCTCGAACACCACGGCCTCACGCGTGGCTGACAGCCGGTTGACGAGGGTCGACTTGCCGACGTTTGGGAATCCGACGACGGCGACCGTCCCGAGCAGCGGCGCAGTCATAGGCGAACGAAGCTCATCCCGTCTTCGCGGGAACGCGTTCGCGCCTGGGCGGCGTCGCGCGCGGCCGGCCGAGCTCGTGCATGCGCACGAGGAACTCCCACAGCCGGCGGATCTCGGACTGGATTTCCTCGGTCGCCTCGCGGTAGCCATGCGAGTTCCGCGGGTACTCGTCGAAGCGCATCGGCTCGCCGAAGGCGACTGAGACCGGCGGCCACTTCCCCCACTCCCAGTGCTGGGTGCCGTGTATGGCGGCGGGGATGACCGGTACTCCCTCCTGGAGCGCGACCATGGCGGCGCCGGGCTTGGCTTCCCCGGGTACGCCGCTCGTCTGCCGCGTGCCCTCGACGAAGAGGCCGAGTAGCTCGTTGTTGCGCACCGTCTCCCTCATGCGGCGGAGCGCCTCGCGGTCAGACTCCCCCCGGCGAACCGCCAGGGTGCCGTGCGCGCGCATCAGGGACCCGAAGCCCGGAACCCCGTGCAGCTCGAACTTCGCGACGAAGACGATCCGGCGGGGGCAGACGGTTCCCAGCGCAGGGGGGTCGGCGTAGGAGAAGTGATTCACGGCGAGGACGGCCCCGCCCTCACGCGGGACGCGCTCCCTGCCGTAAGCCTTTAGCCGCATCATCGAGCGCGTGAACGTCCCGAATAGACCCTTGCCGACGGTCCAGTAGACGAGGGAGTTGTAGGCGCTCACGTCTGGGTGGCGCTCACGTCTGGGCCTTCGCGCGTTCCTCGACCAAGCGCTCGATCCTGTCGACCACTTCCTCCACCTCGAGCTCGGTCGTGTCGATCCTCTCCGCATCCGGGGCGGGCTGCATCTGGGCCGCGTCTTGCTGATCGCGCAGTCGCAAGTCCGTCGCGAGCGCTTCCGCGCCGATCTCGGGTCGGTCGGCCACGCGCCGGCGGGCCCGCTCCGCGGAGTCGGCGACCAGGTAGACCTTCACGTCGGCGTCCGGACAGACGACCGTGCCGATGTCGCGGCCCTCGATGACCGCGTCGCCCTGCTCGGCGAGCTCACGCTGGCGGTCGCGCATCACCTCGCGCACCTGCGGATGGCGGGCGACTGTGGACACGACCCGGTCGATCTCCGCCTGGCGGATCTCCTCTGTCACGTCGTGTTCGCGGATAAAAACCCGTTCGCCGTCGAAGGAGATCCGCGCGGCCTCGGCCAGCGAGCCGAGCGCGGGGCCGTCCTCGAGGTCGACGCCCTCCTCCAGTGCGAGCCAGGTGAGGGCGCGGTACATGGCGCCCGTGTCGAGGTAACGGAAGCCGAGCCGGCCGGCGAGGCTGCGCGCAACCGTGCTCTTGCCGGCCCCCGCCGGCCCGTCTATGGCCACGATCATCCGTCCTCCCGCCTGCTCACCTGACCGCGATGGACTCGAGCATCGCGAAGAAGTCGGGGAAGCTTACCGCCACGCTTTCGGCGCCTTCGATGCGTACTCCCTCACGCGAGACGAGACCGGCGACGGCGGCGAGCATCGCGATGCGGTGATCTCCAGCGGCGTCAACCACACCCCCACCCTTAGGGCGGGAGGGAACCCCACGCACCCGGAAGCCATCATGCGTCGTTTCGATGCGAATTCCAAGAGGACGGAGCACGTTTTTTACAGACTCGATCCGGTCCGATTCCTTAACGCGCAACTCTGCCGCGCCTTTTACGACGCTCTCGCCGTGGGCCATTCCCGCCAGAAGAGCGAACAACGGCAGCTCGTCCACCAGGGTCGGCACCTCCTTCGCGCCGATGGTCGTAGCGACGAGATCGGCGTGGGCCACTTCTAGGTCCCCAACCGGCTCCCCGCCGGCCGGCCGGCGGTTGAAGACCGCCACCCGCGCGCCCATCCGCTCGAGTACGGTCAACAGCCCCGTCCGCGTCGGATTCACCCCCACCCCGTGCAGCCGCACCTGCGAGCCCGGTAGCAGCGTCGCAGCCACCAAAAAAGGGGCCGCCGACGAGAAATCGCCCGGAATCTCCAGGGCGAGCGGAGCCAGCCGCTCCGCGCGCCAGACCGCGGCAGATGTCGGCTTCCGTCGCACCCTTGCCCCGGCGCTCTCCAGCATGCGCTCGGTGTGATCCCGCGTCGGCGCCGGCTCGATCACCTCCGTTCGCCCATGCGAGGCGTACAGCCCCGCCAGCAGCACACACGACTTCACCTGCGCGCTCGCGACCGGGAGCTCATAGCGGATCGGCTCCAGGCTCCCGTGACCCTCGACGATGAGGGGCGCGTGGCCCACGGTCGTCTCGACACGCGCCCCCATCAGCGACAGCGGCTCGGCCAATCGGTCAAGTGGTCGACCACTCAGCGACTCGTCGCCCACGAGCTCGAAGCGTCCCTCCTGACCCGCGAGGATGCCCGGCAGGAGCCGCATGAGCGTGCCTGCATTCCCGCAGTCGATCGGCCCGTCCGGCGCACGCAGACCGCGGAGCCCGACACCGCCAATGCTCGCCCGGTCGCCGTCGAGCTCGACTCGCGCGCCCAACACCTCGACGGCGCGTGCCGTGGCGAGCGTGTCTTCCGACAGGCCAAGGCCCTCAAACGAGCTCTCCCCGTCCGCAATCGCCCCGAGCAGAAGAGCCCGGTGCGTGATGGACTTGTCGCCGGGAACGGCGAGGTCGCCGCGCAGCGACACCGCCGGCTCGACCTCAAGGACACTCACGAATCCTCGAAGGCCGGTGAGACGATCACGGAGTAGCCCTGCGCCTCGAGCAGCTCCGCCGCACGACGCGCTTCGGTCTCGCCTGCGACGAGCACCGACAGCGTGCCGCCGCGCTCCGGCGAGAGGTGCTGGAGCTCGAAGTCCTCGATGTTGATCTGCTCGGCGCCGAGGGCCTGGGTGATTCCGGACAGGACTCCCGGCCGGTCGGGGACGTGCACGCTGACCCGCTGGAGCTCGCCCACGTCCGAAAACGCCTCCTCGAGCAGCTTTCTCCGATTGCCGGCCGCCTCGCCGATCCAGCGCGCCAGCCAGCCGGCATCCCGGGAATCGAGCGCCCGCTCGAGCTCCTCGATGCGACGGCGGTGCTCGACGAGGGCCGAGCGAAGCTCGCCCGCGTTGTCCATGAAGATGTCGATCCAGATGCGCGGGTTCGCGCCGGCAACGCGCGTCATGTCGCGCAGCGAGCCTCCGGCTGCCGCCAGCGGCTCGTGCCCGTGGACGCGGAGCGACCCGGCGTGGTTCAGGACGACGTTGGCAAGCGCGTGTGGAAGGTGGCTCGTCAGCGCGAGGAGACGGTCATGGGCCTCGGGATCGATGGCCACCGGAACGGCGCCCAGCGAGGCGACGAGCCCGTGCAGGAGCCGGTAGCGCTCGGGCTCGGTCTCGGTGACGGGAGTGAGGAACCACGTCGCTCCCTCGAAGAGCTCGGCGCTGGCGTGGCTCGGCCCCCGAGCTTCCGAACCGCAAACCGGATGCCCGCCGATGAAGCGTGAGCGATCCTCGACGCCGGCGCACAGCCGCCCTTTCGTGGAGCCCACATCTGTAACGGTCGTTCCCTCACCAGCCGCGAGCGCTGCTCCGACGTCCTCGGCGAGCCTTGCGACGGGCGTGGCCACGATCGCGAGCTCCGCTTCCTCCACCGCTGCGACCAGGCTTCCCGCCGCCACGTCGACCGCCCCGCGCTCGGCCGCGACGGCGAGAGCTTCCGGATCGGCGTCGTAGCCGGACACGTGCTCGACACCCACCCGCTTAGCGGCGAGGCCGGCGGACGCGCCGATCAGGCCGGTGCCGACGATCGCGAGCCGGCGAAGCGCCACGTCACGCGTCGACGGCGTCGGCGGCCCGGCCAGGGTGGCGCATCAGCTCTGCCACCCGGAAAGCGAGGTCGAGCGACTGGCGCGCGTTCAGGCGCGGGTCGCAGAGCGACATGTAACGCGAGGAAAGCTGCTCCTCGAGGACAGCCTCGGAGCCGCCGAGACATTCGGTCACGTCCTCGCCCGTGAACTCGATGTGGACGCCGCCCGGCCAGACGCGCTCGCGCCGGCAGGCTGCGAAGAAGCCCTCGATCTCGGCCATGATCGCGTCGAAGCGGCGCGTCTTCACGCCCGAGTCCGCCTTGAAGACGTTCGCGTGCATGGGATCGCACGCCCATACGACCGGGTGCTCCGCCTCCCGCACGGCCCGAAGGAGCGGCGGCAGAAGCTCGAAGACCTGCTCGGCTCCCATGCGCGCCACCAGGGTCAGCCGACCGGGAATCCGCTCTGGATTCAGCCGCTCGCAGAGCTCGAGCGCCTCGTCGGGAGTCGCCGTCGGGCCGAGCTTGATCCCGAGCGGATTGTGGACGCCGGAGAAGAACTCCACGTGCGCCCCGTGCGGGTCGCGGGTGCGCTCCCCGATCCAGAGCATGTGCCCGGAGCAGCAGTACCAGTCCCCCGTGGTGGAGTCACGGCGCGTAAGCGACTCCTCGTAGTCGAGCACGAGCCCCTCGTGACTCGTCCAGACGTCCACCTGGTGGAGCTTCGGCTCGGAGACGACGTCGATGCCGCACGCGGCCATGAAGCGAAGCGCCCGCTCGATCTCCGCCGCCAGCTGCTCGTAGCGCCGACCCTCGGGCGAGGACGCCACGAACTCCTGGGTCCACTCGTGCACGCGCGTGAGATCGGCGAAACCGCCCTTGGTGAACGCGCGCATGAGGTTGAGCGTCGAGGTCGCGTGGTAATAGGCCTGCACCATCCGCTCGGGGTCCGGGATCCGCGCCGCCGTCGTCGGAGCGTCGTCGTGGATCATGTGCCCGCGGAAGCTCGGGATCTCCTTCCCACCGACGTCCTCGCTGCGAGAGGTGCGTGCCTTGGCGAACTGGCCCGCGATCCGCCCGACCTTCGTCACCGGGAGCGTGGCGCCGTATGTGAGCACCGCCGCCATCTGCAGGAGGATCTTCAGCTTTTCCCGGATGTGGATCGCAGAGACGTCGTGGAACGACTCCGCGCAGTCGCCGGCCTGCAGGAGGAAGGCCCGTCCGGCGGCCACCTGGGCGAGCGCAGCGCGCAGATTGCGGGCTTCGCCCGCGAAGACGAGCGGCGGCACGGTGGCCAGGCGCGCGCGCGCCGCTTCGGCGCGCTCCTCGCTCGGCCACTCCGGTTGGTGGAGCGCCGGAAACGAGCGCCAGGAGGACGGCGACCAGACGGAGCCTGTGACTGCCATGGCCCTCAGTCTAGTGAGGGATAATCAAGGCCCACCTATGCGGATCTTTTCGGGCATCCAGCCGACGGGCGCGAAGCACTTCGGCAATTACAGCGGCGGCTTTCGCCAGTACGCGGCGACGCAGGACCTCGGCGACGCCTTCTTCTGCATCGTCGACCTGCACTCGATCACGACGCCGCAGGATCCGGAGGCGTTGCGGGAGGCCACGCTCGATCTCGCGGCGATCCTCTTGGCCACGGGGCTCGACCCGGAGCGCTCGACGATCTTCGTCCAGAGCCACGTCTCGGAGCATGCGGAGTGCGCCTGGATCCTCAGCTGCATCGCGACCACGGGGGAACTCAGCCGCATGACCCAGTTCAAGGACAAGAGCAAGGGCCAGGAGTCCGTCTCGGCAGGCCTCTTCACCTACCCGGCGCTGATGGCGGCGGACATCCTCCTCTACCAGACGGACAAGGTCCCGATCGGAGACGACCAGCGTCAGCACCTCGAGCTGACGCGCAACGTCGCCGAGCGGTTCAACGCGCGCTACGGGGAAACGTTCAAGCTCCCCGAGGCGATCTATCCCGAAGTGGGCGCCCGGGTCATGGACCTGCAGGAGCCCGACCGCAAGATGTCGACCACAGGCGGAACGCCCCAGGGAACCGTCGGGCTGCTCGACCCCCCGGACACTTTGCGGCGCAAGGTGCGCTCGGCCGTCACCGATTCCGGCCACGAGGTCCGCCGCGGGGAGGACAAGCCGGGAATCACGAACCTGATCGACATGATGGCCGTCGCCACCGGCTCGACTCCCGAGGAGATCGAGGCACGCTACGACGGCACTGGCTACGGGAAGTTCAAGGAGGACGTCGCCGAAGCCATCGTCGCGCTACTTGATCCGATCCGGCTGCGCTACGGAGAGCTGCGCGCCAACCAGACGGTGCTGCGCGCGATTCTCGCCGAGGGGGCGGCCAAGGCCGAGCTGATCGCGGCGGAGACGTTGGAAGTGGCGTACGAGCGTGTCGGTTTCGTCGCTCCGTAGACCGGCTCCCGTCTACAAGCCGGCGGACGGAACGTACCGCGCCGTCGCCGCTCCTCTCTGGAGACGTGCGGTGGCGTCCGCGATCGACTGGATCCTGGTCTTCTTCGCCTTCCTGATCGTCAGCATCCCCCTCGGCATGATCGAGACCCTGGGGCGCACGATCGGCGGGCTTTTCGGGGACGCGGTCGTCTACTTCGTGGACGCGCTCGCCCTCGGCGTCGTCGTTGCGTACTTCGGCTATTTCCTCTCCACCGGGCACACCATGGGGATGCGGGCACTCGACATCCACGTCTTCTCGCATGCGACCGGACGAGAGCCGCACGTCGTCAGGGCGCTCGCACGCAGCCTGTTCTCCCTGGCCTTCTTCCTCGCCACGTTCAAGGCCTACACGTTGATCCGGGGCTTCCACGGGAACGAGGGACTCACCGACAGGGAGGAAACCTGGCGGGACCTGGCGGTGACGGTCTCGACGGTCGCCCTGGTCGGGGGCCTCTGGAAGATCGCCGATCCCGAGGGACGGACGCTCTGGGACCGGCTCACCGGCCTCGTGGTGGTCGAGGACGTGATCCCGACCTCGATGCCGGGACGGCTATGGAGCCCCTGGGGCACGTAGATTGGCCACCTCGCCGGGCGTGAGCGCACGCCACTCGCCGGGTGCGAGTCCGTCGAGCGTGAGCCCGGCGTAGCGGCTTCGGTGCAGGCGACGGACGGGGTGTCCAACCGCCTGCAGCATCCGCTTGACCTGGTGTTTGCGGCCCTCGTGGATCGTCAGCTCGACAAGAGAGGGGCCTAGACTTCGCACGCGGGCCGGTGCGGTGCGCCCATCGTCGAGCTCGATCCCCTCGGCGAGCTGCGCGAGTGCCTCGTCGCTTGGCTCGCCTTCGACCTCCGCCTCGTAGACCTTGTCCACCTCGTAGCGCGGGTGCATCAGCCGGTGCGCGAGCGGCCCGTCGTTCGTGAGTAGGAGCGCACCCGTGGTGTCTGCATCGAGGCGCCCGACTGGCACGACGCGGCGATCGTGCCCGACCAGCCCGACGACGGTGGCTCGACCTTGGGGATCGCGAGCGGTCGTCACGACTCCCGCCGGCTTGTGCAGGAGCACGTAGGTCAGCGGCTCGGGCTCGATCGGTCTGCCGTCGACCTCGACGGTGTCCCGCGGCTCCACGAAGGTCGCCAGGCCCGCGACCTCGCCGTTCACGCGCACGCGGCCGGCGCGGATGAGGTCTTCAGCCCCGCGCCGCGAGGCGGCTCCTGCCCTGGCCAGGTAGGCGTTGAGGCGCATGGCTACCTGTCATCATCCTGCCGTGCCCACATACATCTCGCTCATGAACTGGACGTCCCAGGGAATCGGCGGGTTGCCGGCCTGGCGCGACCGGGTGGACGAGAGCGAGCGCGTGATCGCGGAGCGCGGCGGCAAGTTGGTCGACATCTACGTGACGCTCGGGCGCTACGACGTCGTCGAGATCTTCGAGGCGCCGGACGACGACACGGCCTACGGGATCCTGCTCGATCTCGCCCGCCACGGGCAGGTGCGCACCGAGACACTGCGGGCCTTCACTCGCGACGAGGCCGAGAAGATCGTCAGGGAGTCTTAGCGGGGCGGCTTACGCGCCGCGGCGGCCGGCGACTTCCTCGAGCCTGGTACGCAGATCTTCGGAGCCTTCCGCGAGATCGTCCAGGCGCGGAAGCTCGGAGAGGCTGGAGAGGCCGAAGACCCGTTCGAAAAGCGGCGTTGCCCGGTAGCGAACCGCGCCCCCATCGCTCTCGCGCCCGGCCTCCGCGATCAGTCCCCGCTCGACGAGGCCGGCGACGGCCGAATCGGCCGCCACACCGCGGATCTTCGCGATCTCCGGCCGGGAGACCGGCCCGAGGTAGGCGACGACGGCGAGCGTCTCGAGAGCTGCTTGCGAGAGCCCGCGCTGCACGGGCCGCTCGACGAGCCGGGCGCACGCCTCCGCCGCTTCGCGGGCCGCCCGGAAGGCGTAGCCTCCGGCGACGTGTTCGAGAACGATGCCGCTCCGGCCCTCCCGGTAGCGGGAGGCGATCAGCCCGAGCGCCGTCTCCACGCGGTCCGTATCGTCCTCCGAGGCAGCGGCCAGCTCCTCGATCGAGAGCGGGCTCGAAGCGATGACGAGCAGGGCCTCCAGCGTGCGCGCCAGCCGATCGACGGGGTTTTCGACCAACCGAAGACTCATCCGGCACTCCAGACGGTGATCGGCTCGAAGGGGGCGGGCTGGCCGAGCTTGATCTCGCCCGTCTTGCGGAGCTCGAGGAGCGCGAGGAACGCGACCGCCTGCTCGACTCGCGAGAGGGTGTCCACCTCCCGATCGAACACGAACTGGCGGCGACGACGCAGGACGGCCCGGAAGCGGTCGAGGAAGAGCGAGACCGGAGGGAAACGGAGCTCCAGGTGCTTGAGCGAGGGAGTAGGCGGGTCCGCCGCCAGCTGCCTCAGAGCCGAGGCGAGCGCGACTGGGTCCTGTGGAGCCAAAGGCCGTTGCGGCGCCGGAGCGAGAGGCGCAGGCCCGAGGCGGAAGTACCGATCCGACTCGGCCACGAGGCGCTCTTCCAGCCAGCCCGCGGCAGCCTTGAAGCGGCGGTAGAGCGCTAGTCGCTCGGCGAGCTCGCCCGCAGCCTCCTCGGGGTCCAGGTCGTCGAAGGCGAGCTCGTCCTCGTCGGGGAAGAGCCCGCGCGCCTTCAGCTCGAGCAATCCTGCGATTAGCACTAGGAACTCTCCCGAAAGCTCAAGCTCTTGCTCTGTCCGCGGAAAATGCGCAGCATTTTTCGCGGTTAAGAACGCCACGACAACCCCCGCGACCTCGACGTCCGCGAGCTCGACCTCGTCCTTGAGCACGAGCGTCAAGAGCAGATCGAACGGGCCCTCGAAGGCGTCGAGGTCCAGATCGAGGTCACGAACCGCTACAGCATGCAAACCGCCCGCGATGCTAGCCCTAGCGGCGGACGCGGCCCTTTGGGAGGACCATCTTCGGGCCCTCGGGCGCCGGCGCCGGCCGGTGAGGGCTTCGGGGCTCCGCGCTCCGCCTTTGCGACCAGACGAAGGCGACGATCGCGAGCGCGAAGAGGACGATCGAGACCCAGAAGTTCAGCCGCTGGCCGAAGTACTCGTGTGAGGGGTCGACGCGGAGCGTCTCCTCGAAGGTGCGGAAGGCCGTGTACCACGCCACGTACAGGGCGAAGAGGCCAGGCGGGCGGATGCGAAAGCGCCGGTCGATCAGGAGGAGTACGCCGACCCCGAGCAGGCACCAGAGCGACTCGTAGAGGAACAGCGGGTGAAAGGTCGGGTCGCTGATGTACTGCTGCGGCCGGTTCTGCACGGCGATCTCGAGCCCCCAGGGCAGGTCGGTCGGCTTGCCGAAGAGCTCCTGGTTGAAGTAGTTGCCCCAGCGGCCGATCGCCTGCGCAAGCAGCAGCGCCGGCGCGCAGGCGTTCATGAACGCATACACCGAGTTCCCGGAGCGGTGCACGACGAGCGCGCCCGCGAGGACCCCGCCGGCGATGCCGCCCCACACGCCGAGGCCTCCCTTCCAGATCTCGAAGACCCCTTGCCACTTCGGGTCCGGCACCTCGCCCCAGCTCGTGATGACGTGGTAGAGCCGGGCGCCTACGACTCCGCCGGCGACGCCCCACATGGCGACGCGAAAGACGAGGTCCCAGTCGCCGCCGCGGCGAGTCCAGCGGATTCCGGTGAGCCAGACCGCCGCCAGGATCCCCAGCAACAGCATGACGCCATAGGCGTGCAACGCGATTCCGCCGAGGTGGACCTCGCCGCTCGAGGGGCTCGGGATCGAGGCGAGCACGGTCACGCCCGAAGTGTGAAGGAAGAGGCGGGTGGAGTGTGTTCCCTACAGAAGGATGCGCACGGCGGTCTCCGCCGGGCAGCCTTTTTGCAGGAGATCCATCGCCAGATGAAGATCGACGTAGGTGCGCTCCGCCAGGTCGCGCGCCGTCTCGCGCCCGTACCCGACCCGCTCGAGCTCCTCCTCGCGCCAGAGGAGAACCCGCTCGGTTTCGGCGTCGAGTTCGAGGTCGAGTTCCGCAGCCGTCGTGCTCATGACCCTGGATTCGGTCGCGATGGCGTTCCGGATGTCCCCCATCTGGTTGATCTTTAGTCCGCCGAGCGAGCGATCTTGAGCGCTTCTTCCTTGTTTATGTCCGCTTCCAGACGCAGGGTGAGCGGCCCGCGCTCCCACAGCAGGGTGTTTCCGGCCAGGCGCACGATCTCCTGGCGGTACTCACCGCGCCTGTCGAAGTACGAGAACTCGTGAGGATTTCCGGACAGGAAGTAGCCCGGTTCCCCGCGCACCCGCAC
>Ga0307415_100000695_pt1 | contig 14976 bp, 15 predicted proteins | sample DK1Cmetagenome_FD_204524 | JGI IMG/M metagenome (GOLD analysis project Ga0307415, IMG submission 204524) | Maize rhizosphere microbial communities from greenhouse at UC Davis, California, United States - DK15-C-2 | ecosystem: Host-associated > Plants > Roots > Rhizosphere > Soil | place: USA...
TGTTCGCCACGGTCAGCCGACACGGCTCCCGTTGGTATGTCAGCCTCAACATCCAAGCTCCAGACGTTCACATCCAGCGCCGCCACCCGCCCCATTCCGCCGACGACAGCGGCGGGTTTGTCGGGGTGGACCGCGGCCTCGCTGTGTTCGCGGTGGCGGCCACCGCGGACGGGACCGAGGTCCGACGATTCGAGGCGCCCAAGCCGCTGCCGCGGGGGATAGTGCGCCTGCGGCGGCTGTCTCGTGCGGCCTCCCGCGCCCAGCCCGGCTCGTACAATCGGGCCAAGGTGACCCGGCGGCTTTCGCGGCAGCACGCCCGCATCGCCGATATCCGTCGAAGCTTCCTCCACGAGGTTTCCAGCCAGCTCGTCCAGACCCACGACCGGCTCTGCCTGGAAGACCTCGCCGTCGCTAACCTCATGACCAACCGGCACCTGGCCCGGGCCATCGGTGACGCCGCCTGGGCGGAACTCACCCGGCAGCTTGGCTACAAGGCGGCCTGGTTCGGAGCCGAGCTGGTGGTCGGTGACCGCTGGTTCCCGTCGACCAAGACCTGCTCGCGCTGCGGGCTGGTCAAGCAGCAGATGGGGTTGGCCGAGCGGGTGTTCGGCTGCGGCGGCTGTGGGCTGGGTATCGACCGGGACCGCAACGCCGCCGCCAACCTCGCCGTCTGGGCCGAGCACCACCACGCCCAGGCCCCGGACCGTCAAGCGGGCGGCCGGGTCATCAACGCCCCTGGAGGGGAAGGCGCTGGCCATCGCCGTGGCGATGGTGGAACCGACCCCAGTGAAGGGGGAACCGACGCCCACGCCGTCGTGGCGTGCGCTGAGGACACCCGAGCAGGGTGCTGCCGGCCTGCCTTCACCACGAGGTTGTTCGACAGGCTTTAGCGGCGCTGCATGCGGCGCACGTCCTGGTCCGGCTGCCAGAGCTCGATGACCAGGTGGTCGGCGGGGTCGCCGACCCGGGTGTGCACCACCTCGGTGATGTCGACGCGGAACAGGTGCGGCTCGTCGGGCTGGCCGCCGCCGCCGGCGAACCGCTCCTTCAGCGCCGGGTCGTCGACCTCGACCGCCCGGCCGGCCAGCTTGGCGTCGCCCGGCCAGGTGGTGGGGTCCTCGGGCGGGTCCAGGGAGGCGCTGTGCAGCGCCAGGCGGGGGTCGCGGCGCAGGTCCAGGGCCTTGCGCGACCCGGGCATCATGCCCAGCCACAGCTCGCCGTCGGCGAAGGTGGCCTCGATCCCGCTGATCCGGGGCGACCCGTCCCGGCGCAGGGTGGCCAGCAGCTTGTGCTTGTGGGCGTCGAAGGCCGCCCTGGCCCGGCCGGCCAGCTCGGGCGCGGCCGCCTCGATCTCCTTCCAGCTCGCCATGGCGTCCAGTCTACGGATCCGGAACGAGAGCCTGGACAACTCCGGCGGGGTAGGAGACGGTGTGGCAATTCCGTCTCGGGGAACACAGTACCAATGACCGAGGGCAGAACCGCGCCGGGGGGCCCGACCGTCCAGCGGATGCTGGTCGGGACGCAGCTGCGCCGGCTCCGGATCGACGCCGGGCTGTCCCGGGAGCAGGCCGGCGAGGCCATCCGGGCCTCGGAATGGAAGATCCACCGGCTCGAGAACGGCCAGGTCGGCTTCAAGGAACGCGACATCATCGACCTGCTCCGGCTCTACGGCGTCACCGACCCGACCGAGGTCGCCGAGCTCGTCGCCCTGGCCCGCGAGGCCAACAGCCCCGGCTGGTGGCAGCACTACGGCGACGTCCTGCCGCCCTGGTTCCGCACCTATGTGGACCTGGAGTCGGTGGCCACCCTGATCCGGACCTATGAGGGCCAGTTCATCCCCGGGCTGCTCCAGACCGACGACTACATGCGCGCCGTCGTCCAGGGGGCGCACCTGGACGAGTCGTCCGAGGAGGCCGGCCGGCGGGTGCGGCTGCGCATGGCCCGCCAGACCCTGCTGACTCGCGAGCAGCCGCCGCGGCTGTGGGCGGTGGTCGACGAGGCGGCGATGCGCCGGCCGGTCGGAGGCCGGGAGGTGATGCGCGGCCAGCTGGAGCGGCTGATCGAGGCGGCCAAGCTCCCGAACGTCACCCTTCAGGTACTGGCCTTCGACGCCGGCGCCCACCCAGCCATGGTCGGGTCGTTCAGCGTGCTGCGGTTCCCCGAGGAGGAGCTGCCCGACGTCGTCTACCTCGAGCACCTGACCAGCGCGCTGTACCTCAACAAGCCCGAGGAAGTCGACCAGTACCTGCACATCATGGAGAGCATCTGCGTCCGAGCGGCGCCGCCCGACCAGACCGTGGCCCTGCTCCACCAGATCATGGAGGAGCTGTAGCCGCCAAGCCCTGGGCCAGTCTCCTCAGCGCAGGAGGTCGTCGAAGTCGCCGTCCTTGACACCGCCCAGGAACGCGTCCAGCTCGGCGTCGGTGAAGACCAGCGCCGGGCCCTCAGGGTGGCGGGAGTTGCGGATCGCCACCTCGGCCCCGGACAGCCGGGCCAGCTCGACACAGTTCCCCTGGGCGCTGCTACGGGCGCTCTTCTGCCACTGCGCACCAGACAGCTCCCCGGCCGGCACCCCGTTGTAGGACCTCGAACCCTGACCGTCACGCGTCATGACCAGTTCCTCCAGTAAGCTCCACTCGACCACATTGGCCGATTGCACTTGGCTCCGGCAGTTGCATCTGCACTTGGCATTGGCCGATCATAGCCCAGTCAGTCCGGAACTCCGAATCGGGTCCGGACCCGCGGGACGCTGTCGGGAGGCCCCATGGCAGATGCCAGGATCGATCGCCCGGGATACCTCGGGCGTGTCGTCCAGGGGCTACGCGGTGCCGCCACCCTCCGGCCCCGGCCGCGCCAGCGTCCCGCCCCCCAGCAGGCTCCAGCCCCGGCCGGACCGTCGGCCGACGGCCTCGACGCCGCCGAGCAGGCGGCCCTGGAGCAGCTGGGGGAGGCCGACGGGTACGCCACCCGCTGGCCGGTCCGGCGTGAGGTCGCCCGGTCGCTGGCCAGTCGCCAGCTCGTCGTCATCGCCTCCGACTACGTGCTGCTGACCAAGGCCGGCCGCCGGGCGCTCACCGGCGAGGCGGGGGCCCGCGACTGACCGTTCCCCCCGGCGCGGCCGGCGGCAGCGGCGCCGCCGGCCCCGCCGCCGGGTGGCCCCTAATTAATATTAATTAGGAGGGCCCGCCGGCCAGGTTGTCGGCCACGAGCAGGGCGTAGTAGCCGAGGGGCAGGGCGACAAGCAGGGAGTCGACCCGGTCGAGCACGCCGCCGAAGCCGGCCAGGACCGTGCCCGCATCCTTCACCGCGAAGTCGCGCTTGACGAAGCTCTCGATGAGGTCGCCGAGGACCGCGCCCACGGCCACGACCACGATGAGCGCGGCGATGCCGGGGCCGGTCCACTCCTCGGGAACCGCGACCCGGAGGACGGCCACGCCGAGCGCGGCGCCGAGCAGGTTCCCGGCGGCGCCGCTCCAGGTCTTGCCTGGGCTGACCGCCGGGGCCAGCTTGGGGCCCTTGAGCAGGGAGCCGACGGTGAACGCGGCCACGTCCGAAAGGGCCACGGCCAGGCCGACGACCAGCAGGAACTCCAGCCCCCACCGCTCGGCCGCCTTGATGAACACCAGGTAGGCCATGGGCAGCCCGATGTACAGGTAGCCGAAGATGGCCCCGCTGACCTGGCGGTGGGCGCCCCTGGTCTGGCCGGTCAGGATCGGGGTCAGGCAGGTCAGCAGGAACAGCCCCAGGGGAAGGAACAGAAGGTAGCGGCGGGCCAGGGCCGCCACCAGCAGCCCCACGATCGACCAGCCGGCCAGCAGCGCCAGGTAGGGACGCTCCAGCCGGACCAGGCGGGCGTACTCGGCCACGCCCTGGAGGGCGATCGCGGCCGCGAGCAGGAAGACCACGAAGCCGCCGGTGAAGACGGCCAGCACGAACACCGGGCGATCCAGGCCCAGGTGCGGACCCGGAGGAACAGCGTGGAGGTACCGAGCTGGCGGAGCCGGTGGCGCTCGGCCAGCACCACCCCGCCCAGCCCGGCCAGCAGGGTCAGGGCCAGCCGCCAGGTGACTGGCCAGAACAGCGGGTGGGCCAGCGGGTTGTGCGGCACGCTCAGGCCCTGGCGGCATCGAGCTCGCCGTGGGCGTGCCGGTAGCGGTTGGCCGCCGTGACCAGGGCGCCGGCGGCGATCAGGGCCAGGCTGGCGTTGAGGACCCTGGCCGGCCGGCGGGTCACGGCCGCCGCCAGCCCGGCCGCGCCGACCACCAGCATCCGGTCGGGCTTGCCCATGGGGCCCTCGTAGCGGCGCCGGCCCCCGGCCGCCCAGGCGCTGACCCCCACGAACGACGACAGCTCGGCCGCGGCCAGCGCCCCCAGGGCCAGCACCGGCCGGACCCCGGGCACTGCCGCCGTCCCGGCCAGGAAGGCGATGTCGCCGAGCCGGTCGGCGGTCTCGTTGTACAGCTCACCGGCCGGCCGGCCGAGGCCGGACTCCTCGGCGACCAGCCCGTCCAGGGCGTTGGCGGCGGTGCGGGCGAAGGCCAGCACCGGCACGGCCACAAAGGCGCCCCGCCACCGCCGCCCCGCCCCCAGGGCCAGGGCCCCGAGCCCGCTGGCCACGACCCCGGCCGAGGTGACCTGGTCGGGCGTGACCCCGCGGCCCGCCAAGGACCTGGCCGTGCCCCGCAACACCCGCCGAAACCGCGGCTTGACCGCGTAGATCCCCATCCGTCCTCCCTGGCGCTCAGGCAACCGCCGGATCATGCCAGCGACTCAGCCCCGATGCACCGCCAGGCGGGAGAACCGCCCGGCGGACGCCGTCGACTCAGACGTCGGCCACGTCGGCGGGGGAGCAGCAGTACACGACCTGCTGGCGGAGGTCGTGGACGTTGGCCAGGCCGGGCCGGTCGCCGCGTAGCCGAACCAGGTCGGCCCGCTTGCCCGGCCCCGCGACCCAACCAGCCTGTCCAGCCTCAGCGCCTACGCCCCTCGACGGTGGCTTTGGCCAGGATGTCGCCGGCGGTCAGGGCCACGCGTCCAGCCCGGTCAGCTTCTGGAGCATCGCGGCTGCCTTAGCCGCCTCCAGCATGTTCTGGCTGTCGTTGGAGGCGGCCTCGTCGGTGCCGACGTCGACCGGAATACCGACCTGGCGCGGGGCCGGCACCTGCGGTGTCGGAGGCCAGATCATGGTGGCCACGATCACCCGGCCCTGGATAGGGCGGCGATCTCGTCTTGATGGACCCAGACGTCAACGAGGCCGGCGCCGGCGGGCGGTGGTGGGTCAGGGGCGTGCGCGGTACCGGGTCCTGGGGGGTGCCCTGGCGGGCCGGACCGTGCCGGCCTGCTCCTCATCCTGCTCGGGCGGCTGGACCTCCAGCAACGCCCAGGGGGGGAGCGCCCCCGGCCCTGGTTCCCGAGCCGCCGCGACCCTGGTGACCGGGGCGGCGGGCCCACCCACCCCAACCCGAATCTTACCGGGAAGCTGCCGGTCTCGGTGGCCGCCCTGGGCGCCCGCCCGGGGGTGGGCCGGGCCGTCTCGGTCCCGCCAGGTCAAGGCCCGCTCCTGGGGCTGGCGGGTCGCCACCAGCACCGTCACCGGCCCCAAGGACGGCCAGCGCCGCGTCGTCACCCCTGACCGGCCGCCAGTCCGCAACGCCGGCAGGCGCACGTCGGCCACGTTCCACCTGGACCCCTGGCCAGGGGCCGGTCCCGGGGCCTGGTCGGCTGCCAGCGGACCGCCTGGCGGCCGGTCAGCGGCGCAGGACCAGTTGGGCGGGCCTGGGATCCTGGCGTCGAGGCGGGTCGCCGGGATCGGCTGGTGGACGGCGTCGCCGGCCCGCGGGGCGAAGCTTGGGGTTGTCGGCCATGTCCGCCGTGGCCCGCACCGTCGCCATCGTCGGCCAGGCCCGCCGTGTGGACCTGGAGCTCGGAGGGGCCAGCGGCCGGGGGTCGAGCCAGGTGAGCGTTGCTCGGCCGGGGGTTGCCGTGCCGGCCGCCGCACGGTCAGCATGCTCAGGATGGCCGGGTCGGCCATCACGATCCGACATGCGCGGCCGGCGTGGTTGCTAAGCCAGGGCATCATCGTGGCGACCGCGGCAACTTGGCGGTCCAGCGGCCCGTGGATACTGCCGACGTGGCCACCGTGTCTCGTCCGATTCTGCAGCAATCGGCCGCCGGCGACGCAGCGTCCATTTCCAGTAGTTTGTAACGCCACTGCGGTGGGCTGCGTTGCGATGGGTGTGAAGCGCGACCCTGCGGTCCGGCTGTGCGTCACCTGCGTGCAGCTGGAGTCGGCCGATCAGTTTGCGCCTGGTCGACGCAAGTGCGTGGCTTGCCAGCAGACGCAACCCAGCCGCGCCGACTGCCCTGGAAGACCGCACGACCCCCACGCCGCCGTCCGGGCCCGAGCGCAAGACCAGGCGCTGCGGCGTCTGGGGCTGGAAAACCTGGACGCCTACCGGACGCTGTACCAGGCCGAACGGCGGGCGGTATCAGAAATGGTTCCACCCGCCCGGGCCCGCAAGCAGACGGTCAGCCGCGCCCTCAGGGCACTAGAGCGGCAGCACCACTCCCGCTATGTCGAGCTGTACCAAGCTCGGTCACAACCCCATTCGAGGCGGCCCGGCCGACCGGCGGGCACCTCAGATCGGCTCACGATTACGCCCGGGGCCGCGTCGACGTGGCGGCGGCCTGCCCCATTCCGCCGCCGACCACGCCAGCAAGGGGAGGGAGCCAGACAGCGGGCCGAACTGCAGGCAATCCAGGAACGCGCCGCCGACCTGTTCGCCCAAGGGGTACGGCCGTCCTCGGTCGCTGGCCAACTCGATGTCGCCAGGGCAGTCCGCGGTCAGCTGGCACGCCCACTGGCGAAGCCGTGGGACCGCAGCGTTGCGCAGCCGTGGCCCCAGCCGCAATCCCGCGATTCCCGACAGGAAGCTAGCGGCGATCGAACGGGGGCTCCTCAAGGGGGCCAAGGCTCACGGCTTTGACAGCGACATGTGGACATCGGCCCGGGCCGCGGTGGTCATCCAGCAGATTACTGGTGTGCAACTTGGCCGCAAGGCGGTGCACCGGCTGCTCCGTAAACGGCTGGGCTGGCGCCCCAACCAGCAACATCCGAGGCCACCGTCGTGACCGCCGCCGCGCAACCCCAACCGAGCCCGGCGTCCGCGACCCATTCTCTCGCCGCGGTTGCCGAGGCCGCGCTGGCCAACCTGGAGGACCTGCCTGCTGGCATGTCCGGCCTGGCCCGATCCAACCGTCCGGCCAGTCCCACTGAACGCCGGGACGCCATCGCCCAAGCCTGGCGGGACGAGCCCGGAATCACCGACACCGCCTTGGCCGAGCGGTTCGGGGTCAGCGGCCGAACCATCCAACGCGACATCCAGGCTCTCCAGGAGCGGGGCATCCAGCGCCGGGCGGCGGACCGCCGGCGCCGAAGCCAACGGACCAGGGCGCAGTACGCCGCCATCTACCGGCGATTTCTGGCCTGGCTGGCCGACGAGCTCGGCCGGCCGCCCACCCGCAAGATCTCAGGGGCGACGTCCTGGCCCGCTGGATCGCCCAGCGGGCCAGGGTCGGTGGCCACGGCGGCGGGGGATTATCGTCGGCGTCGCTGCGGCTCGAATGCAGCGCCCTGCGTCAACTTGTCCGCCACGCCGGCCGCCCCGAGCTGGCCGCCAACCTGCACGCCTCCCGGCGGCAGGCACCCCCGCCGGAGACCATCTCTCCCAAACAGTATGAGCGGCTGCTGGGCGTACCCGACCCTGAGACCCCGGCCGGGGTACGCGACCAGGTCATTGTGCGACTGCTGGGTGACGTCGGCCTGCGTCCCAGCGAAGTGTGCGCCCTGCAACTCGGCGATATCCTCTGGAGCGGCGACGGCCGGGCGCCCGACCAACTCCGCGTGGCCTGGGGCGATGGTCGGGTCGTGCGGCTCACCCAGCAGGCGACCGCCGCCCTGGTCGACTGGCTGGCCCGCCATCCAGGCAGGCAACCTGAGGGAAGGCCCTGGGAGTCGCCAGTGGAGATGCCGCTGTTTGTCGCCCTCGGGCAGCCAAAGACCGCCTGGCAGGCCATCACCGAGGACCGGCTGCTTCGCCAGGTCCTGCGGCACGCGCAGCAGGCCGGAATCCCGACGCATCTGCGCTATCCCTATGATGTACTACGTCACTACTGGGCGACCCAACAGGTCGCCCGTGGGATCACGCCGGCCGAGCTGCAGGCTCGCGGCGGCTGGCGAGACCGCCGCAGCGCGCAGGCGTACTTCCAACGGCCCCCCGCTGCGGCCGCCCTGGCAGCGGCGCTTGACCTGGACCGACCAACGCCGCCGGCGCGTTGATACGGGAGGTCGTCGACGCTGCCTGGGACTCCGCGCCCCGCGGAGGGCGACGATGCGATCCGGGCCGGGACGACGGTTCGGCAGTAGGGGAGGGCGACCGTCAGGCGTCAGTCAACTGCTCCACATCACCGCTAGGCCTGTTACTGGGCCCCGTCACAGTAGGAAAGGCCCGGAATTGGTATCCGCGACGCAGAACCGGATAGCATCCGCGTGCCTCTCCCAAACTCCCCGTTTCGGGAGGATCAACTTAGGTGTCGACCATCCGCGCGAGGCATGCTCGGTGTGGGCGCCGGGGGAACCGGTCGCCAACCTCGGGTACAACGGGCTCTACGCGCTCCAGCACTGCGGCCAGGAGTCGGCCAGTATGGCCGTCGCCGACGGCCGCGGCATGCTCGTCTACCGGGAGATGGGGCTGGTGAGGTAGGTGCTCAATGAGGCGACGCTGGCCGCCCACCAAGGGCATCTGGCCATCGGCCACACTCGTCACTCCGCGACGGGCAGCTCGCGCTGGAGAAACGCCCAGCCGCCATTCCCGGCCAACGCCGCCGGCGGCAGGATCACAATCGCCCGCAACGGCAACCTCTCCACCACCGCCGCGCCGGCCGGGAACCTGATTCCGCAGGAATCACCTCCTGGCTGGCCCGTTCAGCCCCGGGCCACCAGCGATACTGACGTGATCGCCGAGTTGCTGGCCCGGGAGGTCGACCTGTCGCTGGAGGAGGCGATCGTCCGCGCCATGCCCTGCCTCGAGGCCCTCACCACAACCTCCGGCCCTGCTGGTATACGTTCCGCCCAGAGGCTATGCCCGGCCTGTTCCACAGGAAGCTCTCCCATCCCGAAACCGGACGCGGCGGTCGCGGACCTCCGGCCGTCCGCCACCACCCAGCCGCCAACTCCTCCGCTGCCAAACCCCGAGCCAGAGGTCTCGAGATGATCCGAAACCTGCCAATCCGATCCAAACTGATCGCCATCCTGATCACGCCGCTGCTGGCGCTGACCCTCCTCACCTCGCTGGGCATCGGCGCCAACCTGGCTACCAAGGTTCAAGCGGAACACCTGCGCCAGCAGGCCGCCTTCGCCATCACCTTGTCCCGGCTGGTCCATGAACTGCAAGACGAACGAGACTTGACCGCTGGCTGGGTCAGCGGCGGCCGGGTCAACGACGGCCGCCGCGACTTGGACGACCAGCAGGCGCGCGTTAATCGGGCTCTGGAGGCCGTTCGGAAAGACGCCCAAGCGCTCGAGGATGACGGCTCCCCCTTCTACGGCAAGGTCCAGACGGCCCTGGCCGGATTGGGGAGGCTGGCCGAGGTGCGCGGCCGAGCCGAGGACAGCGCCGCAGCAACCACTGCCCAGCAGGTGCTGGACTCCTACTCGGAGCTCATCGGCAAGCTGCTGGCGGTCGACTTCGAGATCGCTAGGGACGCCGACAACCACACCATGACTGGCAACGTCGCCGCGTTCGTCGCCATGGCCCGCCTCGGGGAGGCGGCCAGCCAGGAACGTGGTTTCCTGCATGCGGTCACCGCGGCCGGGAAGTTCGCCCCCGGTGAGTTCCAGCACCTGTCGGAGCTGGTGGGCGCACAGAGCAGCTGGCGCTCCCAGTTCAACGCCGCGGCCACCCCCGAGCAGCACCAAGCCCTTGACCAGACCTTGCAACGCGCCGACAGCGAGCAGGCAACCCAGCTCCGCGACGACCTGGTCGGCACCGCCCCTAGCCAACCGGCCACCGCCCCGAGCCAACCGGCCGCCGTCCCGCCAACAGACTGGTATCGGGCCTCGACCGCCAGGGTCGAGCTGCTCCGCGGAGTCGAGGAGAACCTTGCCGGCGACGTTGACGCGGCCGCCGCCGCGGTCCAGGCCGGCGGCAGCCGCCGGGCCCTCACCTATACGGTCATCTTGACGGCCCTCTTGTGGTTGACGGTTGGCCTGGTGCTGCTGATGGCCCGCTCCATGGTCCAGCCGTTACGGACCCTGACCGACACTGCCAACGACGTCGCCGACCACCGGCTGCCGGGCGTGGTGGACCAGTTGCAGCACGCCAAGGACCCGCGCGACCTCGACGTCGTCCCCGAACCGGTCCCGGTGACCTCAACCGACGAAATCGGCCAGGTGTCGGCCGCCTTCAACTCGGTCCACAGCACCGCCATCCAGGTCGCCACCGAGCAGGCCGCCCTGCGCCGCAGCGTCGGCGACATGTTCCTCAACCTGGCCCGCCGCAGCCAGAGCCTGATCGACCGCCAGCTGGAGCTCATGGACGACCTGGAACGCAACGAGACCGACCCGGACACCCTGGAGAACCTGTTCAAGCTCGACCACCTGGCCACCCGCATGCGCCGCAACTCCGAGGACCTGATCGTGCTATCGGGAGAGGCACCGCCCCGACGCTGGAGCCAGCCGATGCCGCTGGTCGAGGTGGTCAGGGCCGCCGTGGCCGAGGTCGAGGACTACAACCGGGTCGAGCTGCTGCCGATCGACGAGACCATGGGCCTGGCCGGCCAGGCGGTCAGCGACGTGGTCCACCTGCTGGCCGAGCTGATCGAGAACGCCACCTCGTTCTCGCCCCCTGGCACCAAGGTCCAGATCGCCGGCCAGGCCATCTCCAGCGGCTATGTGCTGGAGATCGAGGACCGCGGCCTGGGCATGACTGACCAGGAGCTGGTCGAGGCCAACGAGCGCCTCGCTAACCCGCCGATCGTGGACTTCGCCCTCTCGCGCATGCTGGGGCTGTACGTGGTCGCCCGGCTGGCCCAGCGCTACAACGTCAAGGTGCAGCTGCGCCACTCCTGGTACGGCGGCATCACCGCCCTGGTGCTCCTACCGTCGAACCTAACAGTGCAGGCCCCGGTGCCCGAGTCGTTGGAGGCGGCCCAGAACGGCCACCAGCGGCCACAGCTGACCTCGCCGGTCCGGCCCAGCCCAGACGGCGCTCCAAGTCAGGCAGGCCCGCCGCCGGCTGCGCCACCTTCCCTGTCTGAGGACACCGCGGACGGCCAGTCCGGCGACCACCTGCCGATCTTCGAGGCGGCCCGCTCCGACTGGTTCGATGAGGAGGACATTCACCGAGACCATCTGCCGCTGCGGCGCCACGGGGCCGAGCAGCCAGGCACGGTGCCGGAGGAGGAATGGTCGGACGGTGGTACCCGACCGGCGCCGCCGCCGGCTAGCGCGGCCGATACCCTCCAGCAGCCGCCGCCGGCCAACGCGCCCGATCCCCTACGGCATCCACCGCCCACCGCGCCGGCCCCGCCACCAGCGGGGGCCCGGCATCTGCGGGCGGAGCAGCCTTCCACGTTGGCGAGCAGTCCACCGCCGATGCCGGCGACGCCGTTGACGTCAGCTGGGTTGCCGCGCCGGGTGCCGAGGGCCAACCTGGCCCCGGGTATGCTGGACGTGCAGGCGGAGCCGGAGCCACCGCCTGTCAGTCCCGACCCACTGACGGCTCCCGACATCCCGACGGCCGCTCCAGCTCGGTCCCCTGAGGAAGTCAGAAGCATGCTGTCGAGCTACCGATCCGGTGTGGAGCGCGGCCGGACACGGGCCGGAGGCCCGGATCCCGACGCCCCGAGGTCGTCGAGGAGCGACGATGACCCAACTTAGTAGAGAAGCCCAGAACCTTAACTGGCTCGTCTCCAACTTCGCCAAGAGCGTCCCGGGCGCGGCGCATGCGATCGTGCTGTCGGCCGATGGGCTGCTGATGGCCGTCTCCGAGCGGCTGGACCGGGCCAGGGCCGATCAGCTCGCCGCCGTCGCGTCGGGCCTGGCCAGCCTGACCCAGGGCGCGGCCCGAATCTTCGGCGGCGGAAAGGTCACCCAGACCGTCGTGGAGATGAAGAACGGCTTCCTGTTCGTGATGTCGGTCAGCGACGGCTCCTGTCTGGCCGTGCTCGCCGCACCATCCTGCGACATCGGATTGATCGGCTACGAAATGGCATTGCTTGTGGCCAGGACCGGAGAGGTTCTCACGCCCGAGTTACGGGCCGAGTTGCAAGCCGCGCTGCCTCGATAGTGACGGCTGGGGGACCAACCGATGAGCAGCGAGGACCAGCGAGACAACCGGCCGCAGGAGCCGGGCCGGCTGGTCCGACCCTATTACATGACCGGTGGACGGACCCGACCGGCCCACCACGACCTGGAGATGGAGACGCTGGTCTCGACCACCGCGCTCGGGGCGACCTCCCCCAAGGTAGGCGGCGTGGAGCGTCGTGCGATCGTCTCGCTGTGCCGGGATCTACTGTCGATCGCAGAGGTGTCGGCGCGCCTGGACCTGCCACTGGGTGTCGCCCGCGTCCTGATTGGGGACATGGCAGATGAAGGGTTCGTCATCCTGCATCGGCCCACCACTGTCGGCGACCGCCCAGACCTTGCGCTTCTCCAAAGGGTGCTCTATGGACTTCACCAGCTCTGACCGTGCTGGCCCGTCTCCCCAGCAGCCGCCGACCCCGGTCAAGATGGTCATCGCCGGCGGCTTTGGGGTCGGCAAGACGACCTTGGTGGGGGCGGTCTCTGAGATCGACCCGCTGACCACCGAGGCGGCCATGACTTCGGCGTCTGCTGGCCTGGATGATCTGTCGGCGCTGCCCAACAAGACCACCACCACGGTGGCGATGGACTTCGGCCGCATCACCCTGGACAGCGACCTGATCCTGTACCTGTTCGGCACCCCCGGCCAGGACCGGTTCTGGTTCATGTGGGACGACCTGTGCCGGGGCGCCATCGGTGCCGTGGTGCTGGTCGACACCAGGAGACTGGGAGACTGCTTCGCCGCCGTCGACTACTTCGAGCAGCGCGAGCTGCCGTTCGTAGTCGCCATCAACTGCTTCGACGGGGTCCAAGTCCACGCCATCGAGGACGTCCGCGACGCGCTGATGATCCCGGCGCATATCCCGGTGCTGGTGTGTGACGCCCGCAAGCGCAGGTCGGCCAAGACTGTCCTGATCGAGCTGGTCCAGCAGGCCCTGGTCCGCGCGGCCGCCATGGGATCAACCAACGGCGACGCGCGCAGATCCGCTCCACCGTCGCCTGCCACGGACGCGTACCGGCCGACCCGGCAGTGACCCTGGCCTCGTCGGGTCCGAGAGCTCCCATGAGGCGTCGGCCCTCCTGACCACCGGTGGGCTTGGGCGATGCCGCGTCGGCTGCAGTCGGTAGCAGAACGGTCCGGGCCGCCGCTGGCCAACCCGGCTTACCGCGGTTGGCGCCGCGCTGGCCTGCCCCACGGTCAGGGTCAACGGAGCGGAAGCAGCTTAGAGTAGTCGGCCTCGAGACCGCCGTCCAGTGGCCCCCTCATCGGTGCTTGAGGTCCGCATCGACCTAGACGTAACCCGATCCGCCGTTGCCGACGATGGCTACAGGAGGGCGACCCCTACCGTTGTCCTGACGCCGTGTAGGCGTGGCTGCGCTCTGGTTCGGTTGGCGGCTCGTCCATCGCTTCGCGCGCCCGGTCGCCGAGGGGGTCCGCTTGGCGCCGCATGGCCCTCGGCTCCAACAGCCACATCAGGCCGAACACGATCACCCCGAGCAGGACCACGATGAGCGCGTAGCCCTGGGCGGCGCGGAATAGGTCCGGGCCGAGCAGGACGATGAGCTCGTAGCCGAGCCACACCAGGGCGCCGGTGATGACCAGCGGCTGCCAGCGGCCGAGGTGGAAGTAGCCCGGCTCGGGCCGGAGACGGGATGCGACGGCGGCGTAGAGCAGCACCACCCCGGTATAGGTGATGGCCGGCATCAAGGTCCCGGCGGTGAACATGTCGATCAGGGCGTCGGTGTTGCTGCGGACGGCGATCAGGGGGACCGTGGGCGCCACTGCCGCCAGCACCGTTGCCCAGCTCGGTCCGCCGGTTGCCTTGGGCACTCGTGACAGGAGTTGGTGGCCAGGCAGGCGCCGGTCCCGGGCCATCGCCCAGACCACCCGGGCGTTGGTGGCCATGGTGATCAGCCCGCAGCAGAACATCGAAACGCAGATGAAGAATAGGAAGACCTTTTCGATGCTCGGTCCGAGGACGTCCTCAAGGATGAACGCCACCGGCGCCGGGTCCTCCGTGGTGGCGGCCACATCCCCGGTGGCCACGGCGGCCGCAATGAGGAAGATCATGCCGAGGATGCCGGCTGCCAACAGCGCCCGGATCATCGACTTGGGCACCACTCGACGCGGGTCTTGGGTCTCCTCGGCGAAGTTGGCGGCCGTCTCGAAGCCGATCAGGGTGAAGGAGCCGAGCACCGTGGCCAGCATGACCGGGCCGAGCCAGGAGAACCAGCCCGCCTTCGGCACGATGCCGGTGGACCAGAGGTTGTCCCAGTTGCCCTGGCCGGCCAGTAGCGCCGCCGCGAACAGCACGATCGACAGCTCGATCATGCCGACCAGCTCAAAGATCACCGCCAGGTTGTTGAGTCTCGTGGTGATGATCGTCGATCCGATGATGAGCGCGGCCTCGATGGCGAGGAGGACGAAGGTCTGCAGCGCGGCGCCCAGCGGCGTGTAGGCGATGCCGAACATCGGCTGGAAGGCGAGCTGCACGAAGGCGTAGTTGACCGCCACGGTCAAGATGGTCAGGGTGGTGAACGACAGCCAGCCGAGCCACCAGCCCACTGATGGGTTGGCCAGCCGCGAACCCCATTGATAGGAGATGCCCGTCAGC
>Ga0307415_100000697_pt1 | contig 14962 bp, 13 predicted proteins | sample DK1Cmetagenome_FD_204524 | JGI IMG/M metagenome (GOLD analysis project Ga0307415, IMG submission 204524) | Maize rhizosphere microbial communities from greenhouse at UC Davis, California, United States - DK15-C-2 | ecosystem: Host-associated > Plants > Roots > Rhizosphere > Soil | place: USA...
GCAGCTCCCGGACCGCAACCGCCGTGGTGACCGAGTTCCTCGGCCGCCCGTTCAACGCGGATGCGTGGGAGAAATGGCTGAATGGTGGCTTGTAGGCTTCCACGCCAGTGCGACGAGCCGCACGTCCACGCCCGCGCGCTTCGGTTTGACTTCCGCCGTTTCGATCGCCGCATCGGGCGCACCGTCCGCCAGCGCGTGAACTTCGCGCTGCAGTTCCGCGTCGATCGCCTGTAACTCGTCTTCCGCCGCGCGCTGACGCTCCTGGGCCTGGGCCACGTCTGCCGCTTCCTTCATCGATCGTCCCACTCCACGCGCGGTGGTCGTTGCCCGGCCCAGCGTGGACATCGAGACCGCCTTGCGCCCCATCAGAGCGCCGAGAAGCGTGGCGCCAAGCGATACCGCCGTCTGCGTCTTCTGCTGCGAGACCTGCTGCTGCTCGCGGGCGACTGATTCCTGCGCGCGACGGATCTTTTCGCTCGCGCGCGATACCCGCGCCGCGTACTTGCCTCGCAGCTTCTCGACCGCCGCGTCGCGGTTTTCCCGCGCGGCCAGCCGCACACGGGCGGAAAAAGCGGCCTCGGATTCGCCCGGGCGGGAGGTCATTTTGTAGGCTGGCGCCGAATACAGTCGAAGCGGCTGCGCGCGGACAACCCACTGTTCGAAGTCGCCGGTCCATGCGATATAGCTTTTCGCGTTACGCGCCGCGACAGGGAGGGCGGCATAGCGGGCGGCGGGGATCGTCGCAACGCGTGCCAGCGAATCAGGCGCGACGTCGATGAGCTCGGCCTCGTCCCAGCTGACGGCCAGAGCGCCGTTCTTGACCGGTGTGATCGCGTGGACCGGAACGGTGACGTCGATACCGCGTTTTGCGTCCGCATAGTGGACAAGTGCGCTTCCGTACACGACCGGCTCGTATGCCGTCGGCGCACCCGGCGACGGAAGAAAGTATTCGGTGATTCCTGCTGGCAGCACCGGCTTGTCACCCGTTTCCCCGGGCCGCGCCGAGTCGCTGTGGGGTCCGGCTTCAGCCGGATAACCGGCGTTGCTGTGGGGTTCAGCTTCAGCCGGATATGCGGCGTCGGGCGCTGGCTCAGTCGAGGGAGCGCCGATGGCCCGTCGCAGCTCTTCCCGGGTCAACGGCCCGCGCAGATAGGAAAGTGCCCATCGCGTTTCGAATGTGATCGGCGCCTGTTCGTGGACGTTGTGCATCAGGAAGACACGGCTGCGCAGCGCCGACAGCGTCTTGTCCAGTTGTTCGCGCGTCCACGAGCTCGAGACGCCTTCCAGGCCGTCGAGGACCCGGGACTTATCGCGCTCGGTCTGCAGCTTGCCGAGAAACCAGGTGCCGGTATTCGAGAGCGCCTTGTAATCGAGGTCGACCGGGTTCTGCGTGGCCAGCATCACGCCGACGCCGGCGGCGCGCGCCTGCTTCAGCAGTGTCAGCAGCGGAAGTTTCGATGGTGGGTTGGCAACCGGGGGAAGGTAGCCGAACACCTCGTCCATGTAGAGCAGGGCGCGCAGCGACGGGCTGCCACCTTGCCGCCGCGTCCATTCGACCACCGCGTTCAACACCAGCGTGACGGCCAGCATTCGCTGCGCCTCTTCGAGGTGCGCGACAGAGACGATGGCAATGCGCGGCCGGCCCTTCGCGTCGAACAACATCGTCGAGAGATCGGCAGGCTCACCTTTCATCCAGATGTCGAAGCCGGGGGTGGCAAGCACGCTGTTGAAGCGCATCGCGAGTTCCTGACGGTCCCGTGCGGGATAGAAGCTCTCCAGATCCATGACGCCGATGCGATCGAACGGGGGTCGGAGGATTTGCGCCACCAGCCGCGGCAGGTCCGTCTGAGCGTCCGCGTCACCGCCACCGAGCAGTGCCGCTACGAGCGCGTGTTCGCGGCTGTGCGGCCCTGCCTCATTCACGCCGGCGAGCGCGAGCAGGCTGGCCGCCACGGTTGTTGCCCGTGCCGCGGCGTCTTCAGGTTCGTCTGCGGCTGCCCGCAGTGCCTTCAGCACCGACAGCGGGATTCCGGCGTTGCTGCCCGGCGTGTAGACACGCACGTCGACGGCTGCCCGCAGCCTGCCGATTCGCGCGCCGTCCTGGTCCCACTCCGCCAGCCCCTTCTTCCAGCGCGCCGCGGTCTGTTCGGCGGCGGCTTCGCGCGTCAGCTGCTGCGACTGGGCCTGCCGCTCGTCCACCCACGGCGCGAAGTCGCCGGGAGCCAGGCCGGGAAACGTCAGCAGCAGGTTGGAGAGGTCGCCCTTGGGATCAATGGCAAGAACCGGGGTCTGGTCGAGCGCCGCTTCCTCGATGACCGTGATTCCGAGACCGGTCTTCCCGCTGCCGGTCATGCCGATGCACACGGCGTGGGTGACGAGATCCCGGGACTCATAGAGCACCGGTTCCCTGTCACGGGTGTTAGAGCCGAGGTCGAATCGGCGGCCGAGGTAGAACAAGCCGAGCTGTTCGTACGAGGGAAGCATGGCGGCCATTATGATCAAACAAACCCAGGAGAGATCCATGGCTGACCGCAGACGAGGTGAAATTAAGGAGCTTAAGAAAGATCAGCAAGTCCGGCGCGAGGTGCTCGGCGACATCGGCGCCGAGATCGTGCAGGAGCACACGACGCCCCAGTACCGGAACCCCAATCGCGATCAGGCGCGCGGTGACTGGGACCGGTCCGGCCGTCACGGCGACGAAGACTCCAGCCGCGATGAGCGCACGCCGGGCGACGACGGGCTGCGCCCGACGCGCGGCGAAACGCAGTAGCAGCCAACCTAAGTGGTCAGATTCGAGGCCCTGGACCCCGAGATTCGCGGCGTTCTCGGCAAGAAGGTCAGCGAGCTCGGGCTCAGGGTCGAGGGCTCTCCGGTCGAGGGCTACGTGCGCCAGCTGTACAAGGAACTGGAACGGCGCGGGCTGGGGAAATTTCGTCCGGTGTGCTACCTGACCGACGAATGGGGATGTCCGGACCAGCAGCCGGTGCTCGGCATCCCTTTCTACCTTGCCGACCCCAAGCTGCGACGGCTCGAAAAGGCGGTTGACGCGCTCGAAAACGAGCGCCAGATCATGATGTACATGCGCCACGAGGCGGGCCATGTCTTCAATTACGCGTATCGCCTCTACACCACGCCCGAGTGGCGGCGCCTCTTTGGACCGTTCTTCCGCGCGTATCGCGACGACTACAAGCCGATTCCGTTCAGCCGCGATTACGTCCGGCACATCGAGGGCTGGTACGCCCAGAAACATCCCGACGAAGACTTTGCCGAGACGTTCGCCGTGTGGCTGACGCCGCGGAGCCCGTGGCGCCGTCAGTACAAAGGGTGGCCGGCGGTGAAGAAGCTGCGGTACGTCGAGCGAATGGCGCGATCGCTCGCCGAGGTCGAGCCGATCGTGAAGACCGGAGAAGTCGACATTACCCCCGACGACATCGGCGTCACGGTGGAGCAGTTCTACCAGCAGGCAGCCGACGAGCGCCAGGCGCGAATTGACATAGCGCTCGACGCCCATCTGGGGCAGATTTTCCTCACGCGGAAGCGGAAGGAGTCGCGGCCGGCGGCGCAGATTGTCAGCAAATACCGTCCGGAACTCGTAGAAAAGATTACCTATTGGACCGGCGTCAAGCGGCCGATCGTCAACGGCCTGATCGACTCGGTCTGCCGCACGTGCGAACGGATGAAACTGTGGGGCGAGCTTGGGGAAGAACCGCGATATCTGGTAGAAGTCACTGCGCTGGCGACAACGTTGGCGATGAACTTTTTAATGAGGGGAAAGTTCGAGCATTGATGTCTACTACGAACTACCAACTACGAACTACGAACTACCAACTACTAACTACCAACTAAATGGGTTCACTCCGCATCGTCGTTCTCTACGACCGTGTTCTCGTGGACGAGACCGAGGAGCAGGCCGCGGCCGCCGACAAGACGCCGGTCGTCCGCACACTCGACAAGAAAGAAGTCGAGGAGGAGGTTGCCGACGCGCTCACGAAGCTTGGCCACGAGCCGGTGCTCTACGAGCTGGACGGGACGCAGAAGAGTCTGCTGGGCCTGGCCAAGGCGGACTGCGACCTGGTCTTCAACCTGGCGGAATCGTTTGCCGACGATGACACCGCGGACTTCAAGATTGGCGCCTTCCTTGATCTGCTCGGACGCAAATACACCGGCACCGGCGCGAACGGGCTGATGCTGGCCCAGGACAAGGCGATCGCGAAGAAGATTTTTGCGTTTCACGGGATTCATACGCCGGTCTTCGCCAAATCTTTCCGTGGCCGTCTGGACTTTTCACACGACCTGCAGTTTCCGGTCATCGTCAAACCGGCGCGCGAGGACGGGTCGATCGGGATCGAGTTCAGCGCAGTTGTGACGTCCATCCGCGAGCTGATGGAGCGGATGGACTGGCTGCACGCGAACTTCGACTCGCCGGTGCTGATCGAGGAGTACATCGAGGGCCGCGAGATGTACGTCGGCGTGCTTGGCAACGACAAGCCGGAAGCGCTGCCGGTCATCGAACTGGACCTGTCGAAACTGCCAGATGGCACGCCGAGAATCGCCGCCGCGGAGGTGAAGTGGGGCAAAGGGACGAAGGCGTATCGCGACACGAAGTCGGCGGTAGCGACGGATCTGCCGGAAGAAACTGTCCTCGCGCTCCAGCAGACGGCAGTCGCCGCCTATCAGGCGCTCGAACTGCGCGACTATGGCCGTGTGGACATGCGGCTGCAGCCGGACGGACGCGTTCAAGTGATTGAAGTCAATCCGAATCCGTGGCTCAGCTCGCGCGCGGAATTCGCGATGGCCGCGCGGAAGTCAGGGCGAACCTATACCCGCCTGATCGAGGAGATCATCGAACTCGCGATGGCCAGGGCCTAACGGCCGAGCTGAACAGATCCGCCCGAAGGCGGACGCTGCGGGTGCGGCGCCCTTAGTTCCTTACGGCGGAGCCTTCCATCCAACTCCTAGACCGGCGGAGATTTAGCGGACGCGACTTCCGTGTCCAACGAACCGCACCGTCGCGACGAACGGGCCCAACGGGCGTTTGAAGTGCCAAAAACCTTGGTTTTTTGGCCATTCCGCGTTGCCGACGCTGGGGCAAGTGGGCTATACTCGTGGGTGCTGTTCCCGGCAACGAGTCCGGTCCTACCACCACTTCCTGCTACGGGGGAAACGTGACATTCCAGCTCGGCGACAAGGTCATCTACCCGAATCATGGTCTCGGTATCGTCGAACGGATCGAAGAGAAAACTATTCTTGGTACTACCTGCGGATTTTTCCACCTGCGCATCGTCGCGAACGATACGACGGTGCTGGTGCCTGTCGCCAACGTTGACGGCGTCGGACTGCGCAAAGCGATCACCGACGAAGAGGTCAATCGGATTTTCGACCTCCTGGGCGACGGGAAAATCGACAACCATCAGAACTGGAAGGGACGCTTCAAGGACAATTCGGACAAGATGCGGACCGGGTCGATCTACGACATGGCCGATGTGCTCAAGAGCCTGACGTTTCTGAGCAAGTCGAAAAGCCTGTCGTTCCGCGAGAAGCGGATGCTGGACCGCGCCAAGGCGCTGATCATTTCGGAGATCTCCGAAGTGATGCGGCAGAAGGCGCTCGAGGTCGAGGCACAGGTCGATCGCGCGCTCGAGCGGTGCTTCATGGTCAAGGCGCGGAACCTGGCACGCGCGACCGCGCGCGCGAAGGTTGCCAAACCGGTCAAGGCGGTGGTGCCTGTGGTTCCACAGCGCCGCGCCGCTCGCGCCTCGTAGTGTCCATCGGAACGCCTTAACAAGCCGTTCCTTTGTCTACCGGAACGCCTGAACGACGTTCCTTTTGGTCTCTGCCTTCTTCGTCAGCCCGGACTCTCGCCCAGTCCGGGCTTTTTTTGTACCATCCCGTTTCCTTCGTGCCCTTCGACCTCTGCCTGCCCTTCGTGTCGCCATGACAGCCGTCGCCGCCGTTCGTTCCTTCATCGCCTACGTCGTCATACTGTTCTACATCGCAATCGCCGCCCCTCTGGCGTTGTTTTTTGGCGTCATTTTGCGTTGGAAGAGCGGCATGTGGGCGCTCGGGCACGCGGGCGCGAAACTGGCGCTGGCGCTGGCGGGAATCCGGTATCGAGTGAGCGGCCGCGAGAACGTACCGGGTTCCGCGGTTGTCTTCTGTTCCAACCACGAAAGCAACGTCGATCCCCCGGTCCTGTTCGAGGCGCTTCATCGCCGTCTTCACGTCCTCTATAAGGCGGAGCTGCACAAGTTCCCGATTATGGGTACCGTCTTCGACGTCGGCGGCTTCGTTCCGATCGAACGCGGCGATCGTGAAAGCGCGATGCGTTCCATCGCCAGAGGGGCGGAGTCGCTGAAGGCGGGCAACTCGTTTCTGATATTTCCGGAAGGCACACGAAGCCGGACGGGCCAGCTGCTCCCGTTCAAGAAGGGTGGCTTGATCATGGCCATCGAAGCGCAGGCACCGGTCGTGCCGGTGGCCATTAGCGGCGGACGCGCGGCCATGCGAAAGGGGAGTCCCATCGTCCGACCGGTCAAGGTAACCGTGAGAGTGGGCAAGCCCATCCCGACGAAAGGGCTCAGCCTGGATGACCGGGATGCGCTGATTGGCCAGGTTCGAGGCGAGGTGCAGAAGTTGCTCGACGAAGGTCCGGTATGGACCTGATTACGCTGGGCCGCACGCTTGGCTTCTCCTTTGCGGCGGGAGTCAACCTGTACGCCACCGTGGCCATTCTTGGACTGGCATCACGCTACGGCTGGGTCAGTCTGCCGCCGCAGTTCCAGGCGTTCAACAACGACATCATCATCGGCGCAGCCGTGGCGATGTACCTGATCGAGTTCTTCGCCGACAAGATCCCGTACGTCGATTCGCTGTGGGACGTGATCCACACGGCGATTCGTCCTGTCGGCGGAGCCTTGATTGCGGTTACGACCCTGGGCGACGCGTCGCCAACAGTGGAGGGCCTGGTCGCCCTCCTGGGCGGCACCGTGGCGGCTGGCAGCCACTTGACGAAGACGAGCACGCGCGCCGCCGCCAATGCCAGTCCCGAACCGTTCTCGAACTGGATCCTGAGTATCGGCGAGGACCTGTTCGTTGTCGGCCTCGGGTTTCTTGCCCTCAAATATCCTGTTGCTGCGCTGGCCGTAGCGGCAGTCCTGCTCATCCTGATCGTCGTGTTCGCCGCGGTCATCATCAGGAAGGTGCGAAGCTGGTTCAGACGCCGGGTACCGGCCTGATTTGATTTACACTTTCCGGGCCAGCCCTGCCGACACGCGCAGTGTCCGTCCTTAGTGCGGACCCGACGTTTATGCGTACTCGACTCGCACTCGGCGTCTTTCTTACCGGCGTTGCCGCGCTGACGGCGCAGGCTCCCCAGGACCGCAACCAGCCGACGTTCCGTTCCGGCGCGAACTACGTACGCGTGGATATGTTCGCCACACGCGACGGCGACCCCGTCAACGACCTGACGGCGGCCGACATCGAGGTGCTTGAAGACGGAGTGCCGCAGAAAGTCGAGGACTTCGAACACGTGGTGGTACGGTCAGCCGGCACGTCCGCGACGCGGGCCGAAGTGGGCGGACTGCGGGAAAGCCGTACAGCGGCCGGCGATCCTCGTGCACGCGTGTTCGTGATCTTTCTCGACACGTATCATACGCAGCTCGAGGGGTCGGCGATCATGCGGAAGCCGCTGGTCGCGTTTCTGGATCGGGTCCTCGGGCCTGACGATCTGGTAGCGCTGATGACGCCTGAAATGGCGGGCAGCGACATCGCTCTTGGACGGAAGACCGAGGTCATCGAACGGATTGTCAGCGAGGAATGGTGGGGCCGGCGGGCGCGTGTGGCGGACCAGGACCAGAAAGAGCTGCTTTACGAGCGATGCCTGATACAAAGCGCGAAGACCCCGGCGGAGCTCGACAGAGTCAAGCGACGGCTCGCGGAACTTGTCGCAAGACGCCGTGAAAAGCTGACGCTCGACGCGCTCGAGGATCTCATGATTCACCTCCGCGGCCTGCGCGACGAGCGGAAGGCCGTCGTGCTGGTTACGGAGGGTTGGTTGTTGTACGAGCCTAATCCGGATCTGGTTACGGTTCTTCCCGGCGGCCCGGCGCCGCCCGCGGTTTTCGAACCCCCGGTCAAGCCTCCTTCCCAGACCGGCCCCTTCAACAACTCGGAGCAGCGTGAATGTGAAGCCGACATCAACATGCTGGCGCTGGTTAACCATGACCTGCGATTCCGCGACATCACAGACGAAGCCAATCGCGGCAACGTGACGTTTTACCCGGTGTATGCCCGCGGGCTTGCGGTGTTCGACGCACCGATCGGCCCGGACAAGCCTCCACCGATCCAGCAGGATACGGCGAACCTGCGCACGCGGCACACCAACATGCGGACACTCGCGGTTGAAACCGACGGTGAAGCCATCATCAACACCAATCTCATCGCCGAGGCGTTGAAGCGAATCGCCGACGATCTCTCGTCGTATTACCTGTTCGGGTACTACTCGACAAACAACAAGCTCGATGGCCGCTACCGCTCGATCACGGTGCGGGTGAAGCAGCCGGGCGTCCGCGTTCGTGCGCGGCGTGGGTACCGCGCGCGTACCGCGCAGCAGGTTGCCGCCGCCGCGACTGCCGCCGCCGTGGATCCGGCCAGCGCAGCCGTTGCGAAGGCGTTGAACTCGGTCGCCGCGACGAATGCGCGATCGACCTTCAGGGTGAGACCGGCGGCCTGGATGCGCTCGGAAAACGGTGCCGCCGGGGCGACGGTGTGGATAGTCGGCGAGTTGGATTTCCGGACGCGACGCGAGCCGGCGTGGGCATCAGGCGCCCGCGCCGACGTGTTGCTGCTCGGCGCGGACGGCACCCAGCTCGCCTCGACGCAGACCGAGCTTCCAGCGGGGCAAGGGGCCTTCACCGTTCGCGTACCGGCGAGCGGCCGTCTGGGGGCTGGCGACTATGCCGTCCGCGTACGCCTCAGTGGTCGCGATGCCGAGGCGAGCGATACCGCCAGGGTGATCATTCCGGAGCGCGCGTCGGCAATCGGTGAGGCCGTGCTCTGGCGTCGTGGCACCTCGACCGGCCCACAGTATGTGCGGACCGCTGACTCGCGCTTCCAGCGCAGCGATCGGATGCGCCTGGAGTTTGCGAGCGATGCCGCCGCGGCGACGGCAAAGCTGCTGGACCGTGTCGGCAAAGCGATCCAGGTGCCGGTGCAGGTGAGCGAGCGCGTCGATGCAGCGGAGGGCGTACGGTGGATCGTTGCCGATATCACGCTCGCACCTCTCGCGCCCGGCGACTACGCGGTTGAGATAGCGGCCGGCGGCGACTCGCAGGTCACCGGCTTCCGAATCGTGCCGTAGGTGTAGAGCGTGGAAGTGAAAGCGGGCTAATCGCCGACCGAAAACGTCAGCGTCCACGGTTTGGCCGCCCCTCCGTCGAACGCCTTGAGCGCCTCGAGCACCTCAACCTGGACGCGGCCGGCCTGAAGCGGCGCCGAGAAACGCAGTGTCAGCGCGCGCGTGGCGGCGTCGTAAGTCGTCTGGAACATTGGCGGCGTGGCGTCGGAACCCGGGTAGCCGACGCGGACGGCGCCTGCGAAGGTCTTCGGATCGAGCCCGCGGGAGAACTGGATCCGCACCACGCTCGTCGCTCCGACGTTCTCTTCATCCGGCGTCGGCGACGAGAAGACCACCTCGAGTGCTGGAAGGACGGGTGGCGGAGCCGCCGGCTCGTCCGCTTCGCGGATTACCTGAGGTGCCTTTGCCGCCGTCAACTGGGTGGCATCCAGGCGCACCAGTCCGCGTTCGTAGGCGACGACGCCGGTGACCTCCAGCCATTGATCCGTATCGAACCGGCGATCGATATCCAGGTCGAAGCCCCGGCCGCGCGGCTGAAGTCCACTGACCCACATCGCCCCTTCGGCACCGCGGATGACGAAGTCGTAGCGGCTTTTGCCGGGCGCGCCGGGAAGATCGCCGAACAGGTTCCTGCCGCGGAAGTTCCCGGTGACTGTGACCTTCTGGCCTTCGTAGCGCCACGGTTCCAGTGCCAGCGCGCGGATCGTCGTGGATGCCGGGGCCGCTGCGTCGTTGACCGCCGTGACGCGAAGCACGAGCTCCTCGCCGGGCCGCGGCCATCGCGTCGCGTCGCGTTGCTCGGCCTCCGGTACGCGCGGATCGCCTGGCTCGAGACGCCCGATATCAACCAGCTGGCCACGGACTTCGACCGCGCCCGACGGCGTCCGGACGCCGCTGTCGAGAATCACGCGGATGTTCCCGTCCTCGGCCTCGAGAGAGAACCGGCCGCCTTCCTCCTTGAATTCACCGCGCAACAGCACGTTCTGCAAATGGAAGAAACCGGGGAACTGCCGGAGTGCGGCGATCGTCGCCAGTCGGCGAGGCGGAGGCTGCGCGGCACTGATGGCGGGTGCGACGAGCACCAGCACCGTAATGGCGACGGCAACGGTGCGTCGAAGTCCACCGGCGCTGAAGCCACGGCGAACAAGTGTGAGGAGCGCGCCCACAACCAATTCTAAAGCTTTGCAGTACCATTTACTCTTGTGAATCGGTCGAACAAGCGGCGTCAGGCTCCCGACCAGGTGTCGGAACTGACCACCAACCGCCTGTCGGTGTACTTGCGCTGCCTGAATGAGCTCGACGCGGCCGGAACCCAGACGATTTCGTCTCAGGCGCTGGCGGAGCAGTTCCATCTCAACGCCGCCCAGATTCGCAAGGACCTCGCGTACTTCGGCGAATTTGGTGTCCGCGGCGTCGGCTATTACGTCAAAGACCTGCGGCGGCACCTGCGTCAGATCCTGGGTCTCGATCGACACTTGCGGGTCGCGATCATGGGCGCCGGCAACCTCGGACTCGCGCTCGCCGACTATCCCGGGTTCCGACAGGAAGGATTCGAGATCGCAGCGCTCTTCGACGCCGCGAACGAGAAGATCGGGCACGAGTCGAGAAGCGGAGTTCCCATCTACGACATCCGCGAACTGAAGCGTGTCGGCCGGAAAGAGCGCCTCGACATCGCCGTCATCGCGGTCCCGGCTCCGCATGCCCAGCCCGTCGTCGAGCAGGTTATCGCCGCGGGTATCAAGGCCATCTTGAACTTCTCGCCCGGCGCCCTCAAGGTTCCCGGCGACGTCAAGCTGAAAAGCGTCGATCTGACAGTTTCACTGGAAAGTCTTTCGTTCTATCTCGCGCAGGGGGAGGCGAGTGGCAGCTAAGCTCTCTCATGTTGACGCCCGCGGCAAGGCGCGCATGGTTGACGTGGGCGACAAAGCCGTCACGCCGCGGGAAGCCGCGGCCCGTGGCGAGATCCTGATGAGCAGTGCGGCGCTTCGCCTGATCCGTCGCGGCGCCGTCGCCAAGGGCGACCCGCTGCAGACGGCGCGGCTCGCCGGCGTGATGGCCGCCAAGCAGACCTCGGCGCTCATCCCGTTGTGTCACCCGCTGCAGCTCTCGCACGTGGCCGTCGACCTGACGCCGACGCGCCGCGGGTATCGAATCGACGCGCGCGTGCGCACGAACGGGCAGACAGGCGTTGAGATGGAAGCGCTGACGGCTGTCGCCGTCGCGGCGTTGACCGTTTATGACATGGTCAAGGCGGTTGACAAGTCGATGATCATCACCGGCATCTACCTCGTCGAAAAAACCGGCGGGCGGTCGGGCACGTATCGGGCAGCGAAGGCGGACCTCACCAGGTCCGCCCCACGTCGCAGTAATAGGGGCCGACCTTCAGGTCGGCCTGGACGTGCAAAGCGCGCGTGAACGAGGCTCCACGCGGCGAGGCGTACTACCGCCTGGCCGTCATTCTCGGCGCGCTGACGGCCATGGGGCCGCTGGCAATCGACATGTACCTGCCCGCACTTCCGACCATCGCGCGGGAGATGGCGAGTTCGACCGCCTCGGTTCAGGTCAGCCTGGCCGTCTACTTCATCGGCATCGCCTGCGGGCAGGCGTTCTACGGTCCGCTTTCGGATCGGTGGGGGCGGAAGCCGGCGTTGTACTTCGGCCTGACGCTCTTCTCCGTCTCGTCGGTCGGCTGTGCACTGGCGCGCGACGTCACCGCCCTGATCGCGCTGCGGTTCCTGCAGGCGCTTGGCGGCTGCGCGCCGCTCGTCGTTCCGCGCGCAGTCGTTCGCGACTACTTCGATCAGCGCGGCTCGGTGCGGATGCTCTCGGTGCTGATGCTGGTGATGGGCCTCGCGCCGATTCTGGCACCGCTCATCGGCGGCCAGCTGCTGGTCAACTTCGGCTGGCGCTCGGTGTTCTGGGTCCTTGCCGCCTATGGCGTCTTCTGGCTGGTGATCGTCACACTGTTTCTGCACGAGAGTCTTCCTCTGGCGCGGCGCCGCCGTCAGCGTGCGGCTGACGTCATGGCGACGTATCTGGGACTACTGCGCGATCGCACCTACATCGGCTACGTCCTCACCGGTGCGCTGATCTTTGCGGGCCTGCTCGCGTACATTTCCGGGTCACCGTTCGTCTTCATCGAGCTGTTTCAAGTGCCGCCGGAACAGTACGGGCTGTTCTTCGGCGTCAACGCGCTCGGCATCATCATCGCGTCGCAGGTGAACCGGTGGCTGGCCAACAAATACGACGCCCGGCACATCATCAGCGCCGTGCTGCCGGTGTCGGTCACGGCAGGGGCGGTGCTGCTCATCGACGCGGCAACGGGGTTCGGAGGATTCGCCGGCATCCTGGTGCCGCTGTTCTTCTACATCTCGACTCACGGCTTCATCATGCCGAACACCACCGCGCTGGCGATGGCCCCGCACGGAGCGGTTGCCGGCAGCGCGTCGGCGCTTCTCGGTACGGTGCAGTTCGTGCTCGGAGCGTCCGCAGGAGCGCTGCTGGGTGCGCTGGGCAACGGCACCGCCGTCCCGTTGGCAGCCGTCGTCGCCGGCTGCGCCGCACTCGCCTTCGTCACGTTTCAGGCGCTGCCGCGCTGATATACTCCCGCGCTGACCCGTTCGAATCGTTCGAATTTGCGACCACCTAGGAGAGGGCCTGTGGCATGAAGACCGTAGACGTTGGCGCTGCCATCGACGAAGGACGCTGGACCGGCTATCAGAAGCTCCTGATTTTCGGTACGGCGCTGACCATCATTCTCGACGGCGTCGACAATCAGCTGCTGCCGAACGCCGTTCCGACGCTGATCAAGGAATGGGGCCGGCCTCGCGGCGACTTCATCGGCGCGCTGTCGTACGGTCCCTTCGGCATGATGATCGGCGGTCTGATTGGCGGCATTATCGGCGACCGCTACGGACGCCGGACGGCGCTTCTCGGGAGCGTGCTCACGTTTGCCGTGCTCACGTTCGCCATCGCCTTCGCCAACAGCATCGAGATGCTCGGGGCGCTGCGGTTCCTTGCCGGCGTCGGGCTCGGCGGTGCGATGCCGAACGCGGCGACCCTGGCGTCCGAGTACGTCCCGCGCAAGCAGCGGCCGTTCGCGGTGACCCTGACCATCGTCTGTATCCCGCTCGGCGGCGTCCTCGCCGGTGAACTGGCGGCACGAATCATTCCGACATATGGCTGGCGGGCCCTGTTCATCGCCGGCGGTCTGGTGCCGGTCGTTCTGGCGGCGGTCCTCTGGAAGGTGCTCCCCGAATCGCCGCGCTATCTCGCTCGCCACCGGGAACGGTGGCCGGAACTGACGAGGACGATGCGCCGCATCGGCCAGAACGTTCCCGACGACGTCGAGTACGTGGAAGCCGCCACCGCGGGTGTGCCCAAGGGCAAAGTCAGCCTCGGCACGTTGTTCGGCTCGCACTACCTGCGCGACACGCTGGCGCTCAGCGCGTCGTTCTTTTTCTGTCTGCTGGTCAACTATCTGGTGATTCTGCTGCTGCCCGCCGTGCTGACCTCGCCCGGCAACGGCTTTTCCCAGCCCGAAGCGAGCCGCGCCCTCCGGGACTCGAACTTCGGCGGTGTCGCCGGCGCGATTTTCGGCGCAATCCTGATACAGCGCTTCGGCTCGCGCGTCACGATGCTTGGCATGTCGGCGCTCGCTGTCGTCTGCGGCTTTGTCCTCGCCGGAGCGGAGATCACGCCGCAGAACGGGCTGTTCCTCGCGGTGATGTTTATCGTGACCGGTGGTCTTCTGAACGCCGTACAGACGACGATGTACGCATTGGCCGCACATGTGTTCCCGACGGAAGTCCGGAGCACTGGCGTCGGCTTTGTAGTGGCGGTCGGGCGCGTCGGCAACGTGCTGGCGGCGACCGTTGCGAATGAGGCGTTCAACCGGGGCGGGAACGCGGGCTATTTCGGCTCGTGGTCGGTGCTGATGGGGATTGTGTTCGTTGCGCTCGCGCTGGTCAGCCGCCACGTACCGCGAAGTTCAGCGCTTGCCGAGGCGCCAGCGGGCGCTGCCGCAAGCCGCTGACGAAAAGACATGCACCGACCTGTTGGGGTCGGTGCATGGTGGAGTCCGGTCGACAGCGTCACGCCGCGCTATTCGACCGGCGTCCAGCTCTTGTCCGGGTTGAACCGTTCCATCTGCTTGAACGCGTCCAGCGTTGCCCGGCCGAAGTCCTTTTCGTAAACCACACCATCGTGGCTGACGATGAAGGTCTTGACCCCGGTCACGCCATATTCCGCCGGGGCTGCGACCAGCGCGAAGCCGCCGATCATCACTTGGTTGACGACGAAATCGATCTGCCCGAGCGGGGCCGCCGGTCCCTGTCCCTTCAGAACCTTGAAGTAGTACCCACGGTACGGCTCAGCGCGGTTTGTGTAGCCCCGTTCGATCGCCTTTGCCACTCCCTCTCCGACCGGGCCATCCCACGTCCCGTCGGCCTTCCGCCAGGCGAGCCCATCCTGCGTGCCGGGCGTGCTGATGATGTGCTGGGCGTATTGGTTGACCTCGAACCCCTCCCGGACCCGAAGTGCGTATTCGTGCTGCGCCTCGACGTACCCGCGGCAGATCTGAATCGCATCGAGCTCGTTGCGGCCGAT
>Ga0307415_100000698_pt1 | contig 14956 bp, 14 predicted proteins | sample DK1Cmetagenome_FD_204524 | JGI IMG/M metagenome (GOLD analysis project Ga0307415, IMG submission 204524) | Maize rhizosphere microbial communities from greenhouse at UC Davis, California, United States - DK15-C-2 | ecosystem: Host-associated > Plants > Roots > Rhizosphere > Soil | place: USA...
GCAGCGTCAAAAAGGCGGCGCGGCAAATATAAACGGATGCGGCGAGACGAGTTTATCAGTCTGCGAAGAGAATTTTCCGAAAGGTCGATCCCCGATCTTATCGATTTGCTCGCCGCTGAAGACCTGCAGACGAGATTCTTCGCCGAAATGAGCCTCCGCGACGCGACCTCGACCTGACTGAATTTCCGTCCCGCGGGTCCGCTGGAAGAAAGGGAGAAGGCGATCGAGGAGTGGCGGGAATGGTTGCGGACAAGGGAAGGAACCTTTAAAAAGCGGTTCGGCCGCTGACCTTGACGCCGGAAGAGTCACCGTCGGCGGCCGACTTTGGCAGGAGAAACTTGCCATTTGCGGGACCGTTGAAGAGAAAATTCCTCGGCCCACGGTTAAACATTTACTTCTCGCCGGAAAGCGTGTATTGTCATTTTTCCGCCTCCCGCGGACCTCGAGTTAAAACCCATCGATAACGTTTGGATCGAAGCAAAGGCGTCACCTTTTCGGGGTCGATTTGTGCCTCGAATTGTCGACTTTTTGTTCTCGATGCGGGTTGCCGGGGACGATCAGTCACAGGAATTAGACATGAACACGGGCAAATTATTTAGCAAATTCAAACGCGACACCACACCTAAACCTGAACCGGAATCAGACCGGCAGGTCTTCGGCAAAAAGCTTGGGTTGATCAACCGTCTTGTCGGCTGCACGCACAAGGAACTTGGCCGCCCGTTCGCGAACGGGAAGATCGCGTATCGGAGCTGTGTCAAGTGCGGGGCCCGCCGGCCGTTCGACCCTGACACGTTCGAAACCTACGGCAATTATTATTGCCCGCCCGTGAATCAGCTCTGATCGCCGATTTGGTTCGAGCCCCGATCGCGGCGATACTACCCGCATGAGCGTCGACGATGAGAATTATCGCGAGCGCGTTTACCGGCTCGTCCGGCGGATCCCGCGCGGCCGCGTAATGACCTACGGGCAGATCGCGGCGATCCTCGGCGAGGGCTACACCGCCCGCACGGTCGGCTACGTGATGCACGGCGGAGACGAAAACAAGGTGCCGTGGCAGCGGGTGATCAACTCGAAAGGAGTGTGCTCGACGGGGCGGTTGACGCTGCCGCACAATCTGCAGCAGTCGATCCTCGAATCGGAAGGCGTCGAATTTGATGACAAAGGCCGCTGCGACCTCTCCCGATACCAATGGCATCCGGACGATTCTTCTGACGGACCCATCCCTTCGCTTCTCAGGCCTCCGGGAGATTGAAAAGTGGAGAGATGCTCCGCCCTTCACTATCCACTATCAATTATCAACTATTAGCTATTAGCCATTCCGAAAAGACCTACCTTCCCCACTTCAATTTGTTCCTTAGAACGTCGAAGTAATTGCGGTTGGGCGGCTCGACGAGGTTGAATGTCGTGCGGCTCTTGCGGATCTTGACGCGGTCGTCGGCCGTCATCGTGTAGCCGATCTGCCCGTCAAGCGTCAGCACGACGCCTTCGTTCTCGTTCATCAGTCGGAGCTCGATCTCGGCCGTGTCAGGGACGACGATGGGGCGGTTGGTCAGAGTGAAGGGGCAGATAGGCGTGACGACCACGGCGTTCATCGAGGGGTAGATGATCGGGCCGCCGGCCGAAAGGTTATAGGCCGTGGAGCCGGTCGGCGTGGCGACGATCAGCCCGTCGGCACGGAACGAGTTGACGAACTGCTCGTCAAGGTTGACCTCGATCTCGATGATGCGCGCCAGGGCGGCCTTATTGATGACCACGTCGTTCAGCACGCGACCCTGTTCGAGCGTCTCGCCGCCCCTGCAGTGCCGCGCCGTGAGCATGACCCGCCGGTCGACCGTGTAGCCCCCACCGAGGATCTCTTCGAGGGCCGGGAACATCTCCTCGATGCGGAACTCGGTCAGATATCCGAGGCTGCCGTAGTTGATACCCAGTACGAGCGGCTCGTGATCGCCGACGAGCCGCGCGGTCGAGATCATCGTGCCGTCGCCCCCGAGCACGATGATCAGGTCGGCCTCGGCCGCGAAGTCGTCTGGTCTGGCCGTCTCAATGTCGCACGTGTCCGGGCCGTGCTCGAGTTGCGACGCGTACGGCTCGGCGACGAGCCGTACCCCGCGTTTATCGAGCCATTCCGACAGCTCGCAGGCGGTCGCCCAAGCCTCCGAATGGTTCGGTTTGACGACGACCCCGACGCTTTCGATCGCATTTTCGGCCATAAAAGGGCGGCAATATCAGGGTTAAATCATCAAACAACCGCCACCAAATGGCAAGCGGGCGACCCGGACCACGGTACCCGCATCAAATTGCCAAGTAATTTGATTTGGGGCCGGTATTTGCTAGAATTTCAGTTTGTCCGCTCAGTCAGCCGTAGTCCGAACTTTTAGGTAAAAATAGATGTTAAGATTTTTCACCCGTCTCGAAAAGACGCGCAATTTCGTCCTTTTGGTGTTCTCGATCATGATGGTCGCGAGCCTTGTTTTCTTCTACGCCCCGACCAACAACACCGCCACCGCCAGCCTCGCCACCAGCGAGGAAGCGGCAGCCAGCGTCAAAGGCGAGAAGATCACCGTCGGCGAACTGTACCGGCAAAAGGAGCAGTACAGCCGCTTCAGCCAGGGACGGCCCTACCCGGCCAAGATGCTCTTGAACGGATTGATCAGCAGCCGCATCCTGCGGGTCGAGGCCGCGCGGCTGGGTCTCACGGCCTCGGATGCCGAAGTCGCAGATGCGATCCGTGATCAGTTCAAGACCGAGGACGGAAAGCCCTTCGACCAATCACGCTACGAGCTGAACGTGACGGAGCAGTACGGCAGCGTCAAGGCCTTCGAGGAAAGCGTCAGGGACGAGCTGAGCGCTCGCAAACTGCAGGCCTTTATAACCTCCGGAGTCACCGTTTCCGAAGAAGAGCTGTTAAAGGACTTTCAGCGGAAGAACACGAAATTTGATTTGAGCTACGTCAACGTCAACGCGAACGACTTGACGAAAACGGTCACCCCTACCGACCAGGAACTTCGCGACTACTTCGAGAAGAACAAGGCTGCGTACTACATCAGTGTCCCGCAGAAGAAGATCAAATACGTTTTCGTCAACACGGCGAAGATCGGCGAGAAACTCCAGATCGCGGACGCCGACCTTAAGGCCGACTACGATAAGCTGCCAGAGGACAAGAAAAAGGCGGGCGTGTTAGGGCAGGAGATCGTTCTCCGGATCCCGAAGCCCGAACAGGACGCGCAGATCCTCGAGAAGGCCAACGGGATCGTCGAGAACTTGAGAAACCAGGGTGAAACGGTGTCGGAGCAGGCCTTCGCGGACGCGGCCAAAGGATTTTCCGAAAACCCGGCGACCGCCCTGAGCGGCGGCAGGCTTAAAGGCCCCGTACGGGAAAATCCCGGCAACGCCGAGGACCCGTATCAGCGGCTTCTCAAGATGAAACCGGGCGATGTCACCGAACCGATCAGCTACAAAGGCCGATACTTCATCCTGCGTCGCGGCGAGGATGTGCCGAAGTCGTTCGAAGAGGCGAAGAAGGAGCTTGAAGTGTCCTTGCGTAACCGCCGTGCCTACGGCGTCGCGGCCGAACTCGCGCAGAAGATCAGCGACACGCTGAAGCAGAACAAGGATGTCCAGGCGACGGCCCAGCAGTTCGCCGGGCAGGCCAACATGAGTGCGGCCGAGATGGTGCGTGAGACGGGTTATGTGAAACCCGGCGACAACGTCGAGAACATCGGCACGTCGCCGCAGTTCGAGGCCGGCATCGAGCCGCTGCAGAACCAGGGCGACGTCGGCGAAAAAACGCCGATCCAAAACGGTTTTGCGATCCCGATGCTGGCGGACAAAAAGGAGCCGCGCGACGCCGAATTCGACGAGGTCAAAGACAAGATCGTCGAGATCGTGAAGCTGCAAAAGGCCCGCGACATGGTCACCGAGGTCGCGAACCAGATCGCCGCCGGTGCCACCAGCGCGGAGGCTCTTGCCGCCGTGGCCAAAACGCACAACCTTACCGCGGAGGAACAAAAGACCTACATTATAGGTTCGCCGCTCGGCCAGGGTCCGTCGGCCGCGACGAGCGACGCTCTCGAAGACGCCATTTTCGCGATGAAGCCGGGCGAGGCGACGAAAACGCCGATCAAGGTCGGTGAAAACTATTACGTCGTCGCGGTCACCAAACGTGAGGACGCCAACATGGACGATTTCGCCAAGCAACGCTCCAGCCTGTTGGAACAAACCCTGGCCCGAAAGCGGAACGAGGTTTTTGGTGATTATTTAGCTTCCGTGCGGCAAAAATTCGAGACGAGCGGCGACATCAAGATCTACAACGACGCGATCGCCAAGCTCGACCAATCGGATCTACAGTTAGGCGAAGAGCAGCAATAAGCCTTGTCGGCACTCAGCAGCAGGCAGGTCGGATGGCCCTGCCTGCTGCCAACGCTTACCACCAGCCCAACACCTTCCACCACGCCAGCCCTACGCTCACCCATATCGCTATATTGATGATCGAGGCCAGCAGGCCGATCGTCCACCAATTCGACTGTTTGACATAGCCGGTGCCGAAGTAGATCGGCGCGTGTGTGGTGCCGTAGTGCGTCAACCCGGCGTTCAAATTAGAAAAATAAGCGAGGAACAGGACCGACAGACTGGCCGGAGCGCCGACGGCGACGCTTGCGGCAAGGAATGGCAGGAGCATCGCCAGAACGTGCGCGGTGATCGAGGCGAAGAAGTAGTGCGAGTAAAAATAAACGAACAACAAAACGGCCAGTGCGGCGGCCCAGGCCATGCCCAACGTCAGATCGGCGACGCTGCCGGCAAAAACGTTCGTTATACCTGAAGCGGCGAGGAAAGTGGCGATGTTCACCAGCCCGCCGTACCAGATGAAGACCGACCACGCCTCGCGTTCGCCCATAAGATCGCGCCAGTCGACCACGCCGGCGGCCAGTAAGACGGATATGCCCAATAGGGCCGAGGTCGAGGTGTCGATCGAGTGCAAGTGATCCTTTGTTACCCACAGAGCCACGACCGCGACCAGCACGGCGAGCATGATCTTTTCGTGCCGCGACATCGGGCCGAGCTGGTGAAGCTCACCTTTGGCCAATGCCGGCGCCTCCGGCGTTTCCTTGATCTCGGGCGGGAAGAGTTTATAAATGACGAGCGGGACGATCGTAAGCGAGACGAGCCCCGGCACGATCGACGCGGTCAGCCACGACAGATACGTCAGCTTGACCTCGCTGTTCTTCGCGACGAGGTCGGCAATGATCAGGTTGGACGCCTGCCCGGTCAAGAACGTCGCGCATATGATCACGTCGCATTGATATAGCAAGTTGATCAAAAACGTTCCGAATTTCGCCGAGGTGCCGTCTTCGGGACGGGAATTGTAGGTCTCGGTGATGCCTCTCGCGATGGGCAGGATCACACCGCCGTTGCGCGCGCCGTTCGACGGGATCATCGACGCCAGCACGAAATCGGTCGCGACCAAGGCGTAGCCGACGCCGAGCGTGCGGCGTCCCATCAGCTTGACGAAGTGCAGCGCGATGCGGCGGCCGAGGCCGGTCTTGATCATACCGACCGACAAAAAGAACGCCGCCAAAACGAGCCACACCACCGGGTCGCTGTATCCTTTTAGCGCGTCCGCGGGCGTTAAGGCCCCAAAGACGACCGTCGCCACCACCCCAAGCAGCACGACGGCGCTGCCCGACAGCGGCTGCACGACGGACCCCACCATCGTCGCGATAAAAACCGCGAGCAAGGTCCAGGATTCGGACGTAACTCCGTCCGGCCGCGGGCTGAACGCGATCAGGAAGCCGCTCCCGATCACGATCATCCACTTCAAAAAGATCTTCGATCTTGTTTTGTCGGCGGCCATTTACGATAAAAGCGGAAAGTCGCCATTTGACCCTCCGCCCCATCTCTGAAAAGAAGGATGTGAAATTTATTCGCCCAAATATGCTTCCTTGACGCGCGGGTTCTGCGCAAGCTCTTTGGAATCTCCGGACATCACGATCCTTCCGGTCTCAAGCACGTATGCCCGGTCGGAGTGGTGAAGTGCGGCGTTCGCGTTTTGCTCGACCAGGAGGATGGTGGTCCCTTCGGCGCGGATCTCATCGATGGCCTGGAAAATGGAATGGACGACCAGGGGAGCCAACCCGAGCGAGGGTTCGTCCAGCAGCAGCAGACGCGGTTTCGACATCAGCGCCCGCGCCATCGCGAGCATTTGCTGCTCGCCGCCGGAGAGCGTCCCGGCCTTTTGTGCCTCGCGTTCCTTAAGACGCGGGAACAGTGAAAAACCCCGCTCCATGTCTGCCGCCACGCCTTTCTTGTCCCTGCGCAGGTAGGCGCCCATCTCCATGTTTTCGCGGACGCTGAGGTTCGCGAAAACGCCGCGGCCCTCGGGCGACATCGCGATCCCCATCGCGACCAGTTTGTGCGTCGGCACGCCGTTGATCTGTTTGTTCTCGTAAGTGATGCGGCCCGTACTGGCCTCGAGGAGTCCCGTTATCGTGCGCAGCGTCGTCGTTTTGCCCGCGCCGTTGGCGCCGATCAGGGTAACGACCTCGCCCTGGTCCACGTTCAAATTTACCCCCGTCAACGCCTCAATGGCACCATAGCTGACGGAAACATTTTCCAGTGTAAGCATAAACTACTCGCCCGCGGTCCCGAGATCGCCGGGCACTAGTCGCCGAGGTAAGCCTCGATGACCTTAGGATCGTTCTTGATCTCCTGCGGCAAGCCGAGAGCGATGGATTTCCCGTAATCCACCACCTGGATCCGCTCGCAAACGCCCATCACGACGCGCATGTTGTGTTCCACCAGGACGATGGTGAGCTTGAACTTGTCGCGGACCTCCTTGATCAACTCGGTCAGGTCCTGCTGCTCGGACGGATTCATCCCGGCCGCCGGCTCATCCAAAAGTAAAAGCTGCGGCCGCGTCGCGAGGGCACGCACGATCTCCAATCGCCGCTGGTACCCGTACGGCAGCGAGGTGCCGCCCTCGTCGCAGTATTTGTCGAGCTCGAAGATTCGCAGGAGCTCCATGGCGAAATCGCGGTGCTCGCTCTCGTCCTTGAAATACCTTGGCAAGCGAAATACGGCATCGGTCATCGTCTGGCTGGCATGGCGATGGCAGGCGGTCATGACGTTTTCGAGAACGCTCATGCTCGGGAAAAGGCGGATATTCTGGAACGTCCGCGATACGCCGAGCCGCGATATCTGGTAAGAGCGAAACCCGTTTATCCGCTTACCGGCGATGCGGATGTCGCCCGAGGTAGGCTCGTACACACCCGTCAGCAGGTTGAAGATCGTCGTTTTTCCCGCGCCGTTCGGCCCGATCAGACCGTAGATCTCACCCTGCTTGACCCGCATCGTGAGCTCGTTGACGGCGACGAGGCCGCCGAAGCGGATCGTGGCTTTGTCCGTTTCAAGCAGATAGCTGCCGTTTCCGTCGTTCATGCGTTTTTGTCCTCTTCGCTTTCCAAGTGACGGGCCTCAGCCTGCTGAGCGATCGGGACACCACCGTCGTCTCCCGTCGGACTTTTTCCTTCGGGGGTGCGCATCGGCCGTTTCAGCCAATTCAAACCGAACTCCCGCGTCCCCAATATCCCCTGCGGACGCAGGATCATCGTGAGTATCAAGATAAGGGCAAATATAACCAGCCGGAGGTCGGCGAACCTGAACGTGGCCCCGGCCACCTGAATATCCGGAAGCTGCCTCAGCAGCTCGGGCAAGAGCGTCACGATGATGGCGCCCAATATCGCTCCCGTTATCGACCCCATCCCGCCGATAACGATCATGATGATGATCTCGAAGGATTTGATGAACTGAAAATCGTTCGTGCTTAGAAACTTGTTGTAGTGCGCGAAAAGCACGCCCGCCACGCCCGCGAACGCCGACCCGATCACAAAGGATGTGACCTTGTAACGCGTCGTGTTGACGCCCATCGCCTCGGCGGCAAGCTCGTCCTCGCGGATGGAGACGAGGGCCCTGCCCGCGTCCGACTTGGCGATGTTGTGGATCACCACGATCGTAATGACGGCGAAGATCCCGACCCAAAGAAAGTTTGCATAACCGGGGACCTGATAACCGGTCGCACCGCCCACCGCCTCGATGTTCAAGATCACGATCCTGATTATTTCCGCGAATCCGAGCGTGACGATGGCTAGATAGTCGCCCTTCAACCGCAGGCTGGGAATACCGACGATCAGCCCCATCAACGCAGCGACGAGCGCTCCGATCACGATGGCGACGATCAGAACCACGCTCGAGGCCGCCGTTTCCCCAAGGAACCCGAATGCCGACTCGACCGCCCGGCCGTACGTGACGGTGAAATACGCCGACGCGTAAGCGCCGACCGCCATAAAGCCTGCGTGCCCGATCGAGAACTGTCCGGTGATCCCGTTGATGAGGTTGAGCGAGACGGCGAGAATGATGTTGATCGCGATGAAAACGAGAAGCCGAGCCTGGTAATCGTCGATCCCGATCCCGAAGAAACCGGTGCTGCTCATCATCGCATTGATCACGTACAGGATCGCGATGATGACGGCCGCGGCGACAAAATTCCTCAACCAAGTCGACATAATTTCTAAACTTTCTCCTGCACGTTCGAGCCGAGCAATCCGGCCGGACGCAGCAGCAGGACGAGGATCAGGATCGCGAAGGCGACGGCGTCGCGGTACGTCGACGGTATGCCGACATAACTTCCATAGCCGACGACAAGTGTTTCCGCCGCCCCGATAAGCAGGCCGCCGAGCACGGCGCCGGGTATGTTCCCGATGCCCCCGAGCACCGCGGCGACGAAGGCCTTGAGTCCCGTCATTATGCCCATCAGCGGCTCGATCTTAGGGTTGTATTGCGCCGTCAGGACGCCGCCCGCGGCCGCCAGCGCCGAGCCCAGGGCAAAGGTGAACGCGATAACAAAATCGGTGTTGATCCCCATCAATTTCGCCGAATTGATGTTATACGAGACCGCCCGCATCGCCTTGCCGATCTTCGTCTTGTAGATGATCCACTGAAGCAGCACCATCAAGGCGATCGAGACGAGAAAAATCAGTATCTGAGAGGTCGATATGGTCGCGTTGCCGAATAAAGTGACGTTTTGGCTGGGAAGCAGCTCCGGAAACGAGCGCGGCGTGCCGGAGAAGATGAAAACGAAAAGGTATTCGATAAAGAGCGACATCCCGATCGCCGTGATCAGCGTCGTCATCTTCGAATACTTGCGCACGGGCCGGTATGCGAACCTCTCGATCGCCATTCCGATCGCGGCCGCTATAGCCATCGAGCCTATGAGGGTGACCACGAAACCGAACGCCGACGGGTTAGCCGCGAACCCGGCCGAGGTGGCGATCATGAAACCCGCGTAGGCCCCGACCATATAAATGTCGCCGTGGGCGAAATTTATCAGCCGGAGAATGCCGTAAACCATCGTGTACCCGAGCGCTATCAGAGCGTAGATCGAGCCTATGGTGAGCCCGTTGATCAACTGCTGAACAAAAGTGTCCATAGTGCACGCGACTGCGGGACCGAGGCCCCGCAAAACGGAGGTGCCGGAAACTGATCCGGCACCGGTTCAAAAGTAAATTCGGAACGAGGCGGCTTACCTGTTGGCCGCGTTGCCGGCCGGCATGGAGTTAGCGTTCGCGACCGTGTTCGCATTCGCACTCGAATTAGTGTTCGCGCCGGAGGCCGAATTGGAGCTCGGGGCCGTTGTCGCCGATCCTTCCGGTGCGATCGTTTCCTTGTATTTGAATGCGCCCGCCGACGGGTTCAGCTCAAGCACCACGGCCGGTTTCACGGCGTTGCGGTTTGCGTCGAGGCTGATCGTGCCGGTTACGCCCGAAAAATTCTTGGTGGCGTTAATGGCATCTCTTAGTTTCGCACTGTCCGTGCCGCCGGCACGCTTGATGGCGTCGGCCAGAACCTTTGCCGCGTCGTACGCGAGGGCGGCCAACGAATCCGGAACCACGCCGAACTTGGCCTTGTACGCATTAACGAAATTCTGGATCTCAGGCGCCGGATTTTCAGCCGAATAGTGGTTCGAAATGTATGCGTTCTTGAGCGAATCGCCGCCGAGCTTCCACAGCTCGGGCGAATCCCAGCCGTCACCGCCGAGGAGCGGCTGATTCATCCCAAGCTCGCGGGCCTGACGGGCGATGATGCCGACCTGGCCGTAGTAACCGGGTATGTAGATCACGTCCGGGTTCAGGTTGCGGATCTTGGTCAATTGTCCCTTAAAGTCCGGGTCGGTCTGGGTATATGCTTCTTTGGTGACGACCCTTCCGCCAAGTTTGGTGAATTCCTCTTCGAAAAACTGCGTCAGGCCCTTGCTGTAATCCGAATTCACATCGCCCAGGATCGCCGCGGTTTTTGCCTTGAGAGTGTTGGAGGCAAATTTCGCCATCACCGAACCCTGGAACGGATCGATAAAGCAGACGCGCGAGATGTAATCGCCCACCTCGGTGACCTTCGGGTTGGTCGACGAAGGCGAGATCATCGGGATTTTCGCTTCCTGAGCGACAGGCGCCGCGGCGAGGCTGTTGGTCGAGGCGACCTCGCCCAGCACGGCCTGAACCTTGTCCTGGTTGATCAGCTTCGAGACGACCGTCTTCGCCTGCTCCGGTCTGCCTTGATCGTCTTCGACGATAAGCTGGATCTTCTTTCCATTAACGCCGCTCGCGTTGTTGATCTCCTCGACGGCCAGCTCGATGCCATTCTTGGTCGATTGCCCAAAGCTTGACGTCTGGCCGGTCAGATCGCCGTAAACGCCCACTTTGATCGTGTCGCCGGTGTCGGCCGTTGTTCCGTTTCCGCCCTTTTGAACACAGGCGAACGACAAAAATATTGAACAAACCAAACTAATGGCTAGGAAAAACCTGATCATATTTACCTCACAGATGAAAATTTTGCTCTGAAGAAAGCCGTCCGATCGAGAGATGTTCTTAAAGCTGTCGCCTTCGGGAAGATCTTATGTACAACCATCCAAACGGTATCGCGAACTTCAATTACAAACACGCATTATACCTGATTCAAATGGCACGTCGAGCCGATATTGGCTAAAATCGGGGGCTGCGGGAAGGTTTAAAATGATGGCGGAGAGCAAGCCTGTATCACTCGGGGACATGCCCGCCGACGAATTTCGCCGGCACGGGCACCGGATCGTCGATCGGATCGCCGACTACCTCGACCGAATTGAGGAATATCCGGTGCTGTCGCAAATCGAGCCGGGCTGGCTCAAGAGCGAACTGCCCGAAAGTGCTCCGGAAATGGGTGAGGATTTCGACGACGCCATAGCCGACCTCGACCGCCTGATCCTGCCCGCCGTGACGCATTGGAACCATCCGAACTTTCACGGCCTCTTTTCCACCTCCGGTTCGTCGGTGGGCGTATTCGGCGAGATGATCGCGGCGGCCTTCGACATGAAGGCGATGCTGTGGCGGACGTCGCCGGCCTCGACGGAACTGGAAGACGTCACGCTCGATTGGATGCGACAGATGCTCGCGCTGCCGGACACTTTCGAGGGCATCATATACGACACGGCCTCGGTCTCGACCATGCACGCTATCGCCGCGGCCCGCGAACGGGCCGACCTGAATGTGCGCGAGGATGGTATGAGCGGGCGTACCGATCTGCCGCTCTTGCGGGTATATTGCTCCGAACACGTCCACTCATCTATCGACAAGTCGGTCATAACGCTCGGGTTGGGGCAGAGGTCCTTACGAAAGATCGAATGCAATGAGCGGTTCGAAATGATCCCCGAAAAACTGGCCGACGCCGTCGAAGAAGACATCGCGGCCGGCTACCAACCTATCTGCGCAGTCCCGACCATCGGCACGACCTCGACCTCCAGCGTTGACCCTGTCGCTGCTGTCGCCAACATTTGTGAGAGTAATGGAATGTGGCTCCACGTCGACGCCGCCTACGCGGGCCCCGCCGCGATGCTGGCGGAGAAACGCGGACTTTTCGATGGCTGGGAGCGAGCCGATTCGATCGTCGTCAACCCGCACAAATGGCTATTCACGCCGTTCGACCTTTCGGTGCTCTATTGCCGCGACCTGGACGAGCTCAAAAAAGCCTTCTCGCTTGTGCCCGAGTACCTGAAAACTAGCGACCAGCTGGCGGTGAAGAACGGAATGGATTACGGCATACAACTCGGCCGCCGTTTCCGATCGCTGAAGCTGTGGTTCGTGATTCGCTACTTCGGCCGCGAAGGGATCGAGGCCCGCATCCGCGATCACTGCCGGCTAGCCGAGCTTTTCGCGTCGTGGGTCCAGGCGTCCGAGGATTTCGAACTAATGGCTCCTGTGCCGTTCGCCCTTGTCTGTTTTCGTTCCGCGCCGGCGGGCGTCGACGACCTGGACGCTTTCAACGAAGAGTTGATGAACGCCGTCAACGCCACCGGCAGTGCTTACCTCTCGCACACGAAGCTCAACGGCAAATTCACGCTGCGCCTCTCGGTCGGCAGCATCCACGTCGAGGAGAGGCATTTGGTAAAAGTTTGGGAGCTTCTCACCGACCAGCTCGCGGAGCTGCGTCGATGAGATTTGTTAAAGAAACCCTCATCCACTGCACGCCGGAGCGGGTCTTCGCCTTTCACGAGTTGCCGGACGCCTTCGAGCGGCTCGTCCCGCCGTGGGAAAAGGTGAAGATAGTGCAGAAGGCGGACATCTCCGAGATCGGCTCGCGGACGATCATCGAAAGCCGTATATTAGGCCCGTTCAAGGTGCGGTGGGTGGCCGAGCACACGGAATACGACCCACCGAGGATGTTTGAGGACGTGCAGGTCAGCGGGCCGTTCAAAAGCTGGCGACACCGGCATATGGTCTTGCCGCATTCGCAAGGCGCCGTCCTCCGCGACGAAATCGAATATGAGCCGCCGGCGAGCATCTTCGGCTCGATCGCGGCCCCTTTGGCGATCGTACCAAGATTGGAGAAAATGTTCGGGTATCGGCATGAGGTCACCAGGCGTTGGTGCGAGACGGGTCCTGGAAGTCTTGAAAGTCCAGGAAGTCTGGGAAGTCCGTGAATTCAAGGATCCGGGGTCTCGTCGGACCTTTCACGACTTTCCAGACTTCCAAGACTTCCAAAACTGATGTTGACGCATATCGTCTGTTGGAAATACAAAACCGAAACCTCGGCCGAGAGCCGGGCGGAACATATCGCGGCGCTCAGGCGGCTGCCGGAAATCATCTCAAACATTGAGAGCTTTAGGGTCGGTGCGGACATCCTGCATTTGGAACGCTCGTTCGACTCTGGCCTGGTCGCCGTTTACCCAGACCGAGCGGCCCTCGATTTTTACACCGACCACCCCGAGCACCAGAAGGTCGCGGCATTGGGGCGAGAGATATCGGAGAAGGTGGTGTCGGTGGATTTTGAAAGCTGACGGCGTTGCGTTTCAACGTTTCAAGACCTGATGAAACGTTGAAACGGAAGGGCTTATCTCTGACGTTTCAGTGTTTCACCCGCCTCGGGTGTTTCATTTGTCTCACGAGTTTCAGTAGCTAGCAAATTAATTTCTCGGGTCGATGAGGCTGCTTAAAAGAATCTTGCTCGTCCTGCTCCTTCTGCTCCTGTTGGGGCAGCTGCCGTTCGTTTATCGGCGGTACCGACTCGGGCAAGTAGCGGCGAAAATAGCGGAGACCGGAGCGAATCGGGAACCGCCGCAAGATTCGAGATACAGGGAATACAAGGGAATCATCCACGCCCACACATCTTTGGGCGGGCACAGCACCGGAAATTTTGACGAGCTGATCGGGGCGGCGAACGCGAACGACCTCGATTTCGTGCTGATGACCGAGCACTGGTCCGACCAGTACGACACGTCGGCCCTGACCTTGAACGGCGTTTACGGCAAAACCCTTTTCGTCGGCGGCAACGAGATCGACACCGCCGACGGCGACCGCTTTTTGATGATACCGGGCAGTGCCGACGCCGCCGGCTTGCGGAAAATGCCGACCTCCGCCGTGCTCGATAAGCTGCACGGCGAGAACCGGCTGGCCCTGATCACCTACCCCGAGAAATTCAAATCCTGGGATTCCAACTTCGACGGCATCGAGGTCTTCAGCCTCCACACCGCCGCCAAAAGGGCTAACCCACTGCTCGCAATGTTCGACTTGCTCTGGTCATACCCGGCCTATCCGCAACTCACGCTGATGCGGTATTTCCAACGGCCGGACGAGAATCTGGCTAAATTCGACGAGATAGCTTCGAAACGCCCGATTTCTTTCTTCGCCGGCACCGACGCCCACTCCAACATCGGCTTCCACATCTTCGGCGACGAAGCCGGGAACAAATTAATAAACATCAAGATCGACCCGTACGAGACGATATTCCGCATCGCCCGAGTCCACGTCTTGATCGAGAACGACAGGCAGTTAGATCGGGAGTCGCTGCTGGAGGCGATGAAGGCTGGGCAGTATTTTGTGGGCTTCGACGCGATGGGCGACTCGACCGGATTCAGCTTCGAGTTGGACGAGAAACGGGACCCCGCGGCCCCAGGCTTAGTCCGCTTGTCTGTATTGCCGCCCCAAATGGGAACCAGAATGGTTCTTTATCGAAACGGCATCGTGCTTGCGGACGAAACACTGTCTAAGCCAAGCGACGATAACCTGCGAGATAACAACCTCGAGGTCGGCAGGAATTTTCAGGTTTCACAGGGAGTCTACCGCGTCGAGCTCTACCGGACCGACCTCGGCCCGCCGTTCGACCATATGCCGTGGATCATTTCCAATCCGATCTACGTGCGGTAGCTCCTTGTATTCATCCTCTTCCGTCTTTTTCATCTCCGTCCGTGGTAAGGCCGATCACAGAGGAAGATGAAATGGACGGAAAAAGATGAAACGGAAGGAAAAGGCGGGGAATCGGCGTTGAAGCAAACGCATTTAATACCGCAAACATCCTAGAAAAGCACATTTCAATAGCTATTTAGGCCGACAATTTAATGAAGAATCTCCTTAAGACACCCTTTTTGGCCGCTTTTGTC
>Ga0307415_100000699_pt1 | contig 14942 bp, 14 predicted proteins | sample DK1Cmetagenome_FD_204524 | JGI IMG/M metagenome (GOLD analysis project Ga0307415, IMG submission 204524) | Maize rhizosphere microbial communities from greenhouse at UC Davis, California, United States - DK15-C-2 | ecosystem: Host-associated > Plants > Roots > Rhizosphere > Soil | place: USA...
CGGCCGTGGCCGGGGCGGTGCTGCTGGTCGGGGTGGCGTGCTGGCCGCTGGCCCCGGCCGACCCCCTGGTCGACTCGACCCTCGACCGCGACCGCCGCCTGTCGGCCAACACCGCCACCGCGATCGACGTGCTGCGGCCGCTGGCCGCCGGACCCGGGACGGTCATCACGGCGTCAGGGCCACAGCGGGTCCGGGTCGCCGTCGAGCTCGGGCTGCCCCTGGGCCGGGTCCGCGACCTGTTCCTGGCCGGCCTGTCGGCCCCCCTGGACCAGGCCCTGGCCGGCAGCGCCGCCGTGTTCCACGACGCCGACGGCGACCGGCCCACCGAGCGGTTCGCCCCCCTGTCCACGACGGTACCGACCCGGGTCGGGGAGGCGGAGTTGGCCCCGATGCGGGCGGATCCGGGTCGGGGACTGTACGTGCACCGGGTGGCGGGGGAGTAGCGAAGGCCCGCGACCGTGGAGGGTCGCGGGCCAAGCTCCGGGGGCGAGACTCGAACTCGCAACATTTCGGTTAACAGCCGAACGCTCTGCCGATTGAGCTACCCCGGAATGGCGCCGTCACTGAGCAGGGCGCGCACGAGACCCATCACGCTTCGGTGGGTCGCGCTGCAACTGTAGCCGACCGCGACACAACCATGCACATGCTTGGCGTGGCGGATGGAGGGATCCGGGACGGCCCGGTACGGCTTTGTGAACTGGGTCTCGGGGATGCCGGTGAGAGCTGACCAGTACGCCATCGCCGCAGCCAGATCGAGCCCCTGGTGCAGGTAGAGCGCCAGGCGGAGCCGGGACTCGTCGATCTCATAGAAGTGCCGCAACCAGGCGCAGAAGAACATCACCATCCTCGGGTCGCTGTTCACGAAGCGAAGTCGCCCGTCCCCTTTGGCCCCCTCCCCCGCGTACAGCGCCACGCCCGCGACCAGGAACTCCCGCTCCGACAGCCGCCCGATCCTGACCCGGCCCTCCTCCACGAGCCGCTCGATCTCTCCCTGCTTGCGCCGCTGCAGGGCGTTCGGGTCCCGCCGCCGGCCCCTGGTGACCCGAGGGATGGGCGTGAACTCCACGTCCCGGACCCACAACGACACGCTGCTCTTGGACACCCCGAGGCGCTCGGCGATCTCGCCCACGGGCAGGCCGGTCCGCCGCAGCTGGCGGGCCTGCTGGCGTTCGACCACCTTCCCCCGGTAGCCCATAGGGGGATCCTCCCGTAACCCCTCGACAGGCCGGGCGACGCATCCACAGGTGGGACTTAGGACTGCTTTAGGCGGACCACGGAATGATCCCGGCATCCGATCACCGAAGGAGAGGCTGCATGGGCCGCACGGGCAGGCTGGTCGTCGTCGGCGTGGTGGTGCTGCTGGCGGCGCTGGGCGGCGGCTACCTCCTGTTCGCGAACCGGACCGCCGACTCGCCGCCGCCGGCCGCGCTCGACCTCGCCTCGACGACCACCGGCCAGGCCTCCGGGACGACCCAGCCCCAGGGCGACGGGACCGCCAGCCCGGACGGGAGCTGGCAGGTCAGCGAGGACGGCTCGTCGTACGTCGGCTACCGGGTCAAGGAGCAGCTGGCCTTCCTCAACAGCCCCAACGAGGCCGTCGGGCGGACCAAGGCCGTGACCGGGACCATGGAGGTGGCCGGCGATACCGTCGACCAGGTCCGCATCGAGGCCGACCTGACCCAGCTGACCAGCGACGAGAGCCGCCGCGACAACGCCATCCGCCAGCGCGGCCTGGAGTCGGACCGGTTCCCGACGGCCACCCTGGAGCTGGCCGAGCCGATCCAGCTGGACGCCACCCCGGCCGAGGGCGAGGACGTCCGCGGCCAGGGCAAGGGCCGCCTCACCGTGCACGGCGTCACCCGCGAGGTCGACCTCGACCTGCGGGGCCGCTGGACGGGGGAGACCATCCAGGTCGCCGGCCAGCTCCCGGTGAAGATGAGCGACTTCCAGATCGAGCCTCCGCGCTTCGGCCCGGTGGTCGCGATCGAGGATGGCCTCACCGTCGACCTCAACCTGGTCTTCGAGCGCGCCTGACCCCACGGCCCGCCCGGCCGCCCTCAAGGCCGGCTCAGCCGACGGCGAGGATCAGCACCAGCTGGGTCAGGTCGAACAGCAGGTGGGCCAGGATCAGCGGCCACAGCCGCCGGGTCCGCTGGAAGTACCAGGCGTACATGAGCCCGAGGCCGAAGATGGTCAGGGCCGCCCCCGGCCCCTGGTAGACGTGGAGCACGCCCCACAGGGCGGTGGGCAGCAGCAGGATCACCGCCGCCGGGGCCCGCAGCTGCTCGAGCCGGGTCTGGGCGTAGCCGCGGACCACGATCTCCTCGGTGACCCCGGCGGTGACGGCGATCATCACCGCCTGGACGGCCCGGAACCACAGGGGCAGGCCCTCGGGCAGGAAGTCGACCTCCCGCTGGCCGAAGTACTGGAACAGCTGGGCCAGCACCAGCACCAGGACGAAGCTGGCCACCCACAGGATGGCGCCCATGCCGAGGTCGCCGGCGCGGAACCGGGTGAGCCCGATCCCCGCCCAGCCCTCGCGGTTGCGGGCCAGCAGGAACCCGATGACCAGCACCGGGGTGAAGGACAGGAACACCTCGAAGATCATGCTGACCAGCGACGGCAGCAGCTGGGCCTCGACCTGGGAGGAGTTCTCGGGGCCGAGGGCCATGAGCAGCAGGCCGAGGACGCCGGGGGAGAAGGCCAGCAGCAGCACCAGCCCGAGCTCCAGGCGCAGCATCCGGGGCGAGCCGGGCGGCCTGGGCACCGGGTTGCGGGCCGGCGGGCCGAGCCCGGGCGGGACCGACCCGAACGGCGGTCCGTACGGCGCCCCGTAGGGTGGCACCCCGTAGGGGGGCCCCTGGGGCAGGGGCGGGGGCGGGGAGGTGCCGACGTCCTGGGGCGGGCCCGGCGCGGGCGGTCCCGGTGGGGAGGTCCACCCCCACGTCCTGGCGGCGGGCTGCCCCGGCGGTGGCGGCGGCCAGGGCGGCTGGCCGGGCGGTGCCGGCGGGTCGGTCGGGTCGGCCACGAGGCTCCTTGCGGACGTCGGGAATCCCAGCGTAGCGCACATGCGACGGTTTCCCTTGTGCTGGTGCCGGTTCGGCGTCCGGCCAGAGCCGGGGGACTCGTGATATCGTGCCGTGCGATCTGCCCAAACCCACGTCGTCCGGCCAGCTGCGCCGCGCGACGGGAAGGAGACGCGTTCTATGCTCGCCTACCTCGATGCCGCATCGGGCAGCATGATCGTCCAGGCGGTCGTTGCCGGAGTCGCCGGTGCGGCGGTGTTCGCCAAGCTCTTCTGGCGCAAGCTCACCTCTCCCTTCCGCGGCCGTGCCGCCGCAGAGGTCAGCGAGCGCGACGACAGCTGAGCACCCCCCCACAGAACACACACGGTAGGAACTGGATGAGCGATCTGGAGCTGGAGCCTGCGTCGTTCCGGGACCCGGCGAGCACGGTGGCGTACCTCGACGGCCGGGTCCTGCGGGGCCTGACCAAGGAAGGCGCCGCCGACTTCGACACCCTCGCCGCCGCCCCCTTCTTCGCCAAGGCCATGGACGACGGCAAGCTGGTCAGGACCACTCCGGTCCCGATCGAGGACCTGCCCCAGAGCGTCCGCGGCGACGCCTGGGTCACGGCGCTGGAGCACGAGCGGATCCCGTTCGTCAGCTACCCCTACGAGTGGACCTTCTCGATGCTGCGGGACGCCGCCCTGGTCCACCTGGACCTGCTGCAGGCCGCCCTCGACGCCGAGCTGACCATGAAGGACGGGTACGCCTACAACCTGGCGTTCGTTGGCGCCCGGCCGACCTTCATCGACATCGGCTCCTTCGAGCGGGTCCGCCCGAGCGAGCCCTGGGCCGGCTACCGCCAGTTCTGCCAGACGATGCTCTACCCCCTGCTGCTCCAGGCCCACAAGGACGTCCGCTTCCAGCCGTGGCTGCGCGGGTCCATCCAGGGCATCCAGCCCCAGGACATGGCCAGGCTGTTCACCGGCACCGACAAGATGAAGCCGGGCGTGCTCAAGCACATCTCGCTGCACGGGGCCATGGACCAGCGCTACTCCAAGTCTCGGGCCCAGGACACCCAGAAGGAGCTGAAGGCGGCCGGGTTCTCGACCGAGCTCCAGAAGGCCACGGTCGCGGCCATCCGCAAGCTGGTGGCCAAGCTCGAGTGGAGCCGCTCGGCCTCGGAGTGGAACGACTACCAGAAGACCAGCACCTACACCGACGCCGAGCGGGACATCAAGGCGGCCTTCGTGTCCAGGGCCCTCGAGGGCAAGGGGGCCAGGCTCGTCTTCGACCTCGGCGGCAACGACGGCACCTACTCGCGGGTGGCCGCCAAGCACGCCGACTACGTGGTCTGCGCCGACGGCGACGACCTGGTCCTGGACGGCCTCTACCGCTCCCTGCGCCAGGAGGGCAACGCCCAGATCCTCCCCGCCTACCTCGACCTGGGCGACCCCTCGCCCGCCCTCGGCTGGCGGGGCCGCGAGCGCGCCGCCTTCTTCGACCGGGCCCGCCCCGACGGGGTCCTCGCCCTGGCCCTGCTCCACCACCTGGCCATCACCGGCAACGTCCCCCTGGCCGAGCTGGTCGACTGGCTGCACGCCCTCGGCGGCCGCCTGGTGGTCGAGTTCGTCGACCCCACCGACCCCATGGCCGACCGCCTGCTGGCCAACAAGCCCCCCGGCATGCACGGCGACTACCGCCGCGAGGTCTTCGAGCGCCTCCTCGAGGCCCGCTTCGACATCGCCGACCGCCAGGAGTTCCCCTCCGGCACCCGCACCCTCTACCACGCCACCCCGCGCTGAGCCCGCGGTACGATCCCGCCACGGGGCTGTAGCTCAGTCGGTCAGAGCAAGCGACTCATAATCGCTCGGTCGCAGGTTCGAGGCCTGCCAGCCCCACACAACGCCCCAGGTCACAGGCCTGCGGCACTTGCTTTGCTTGCTCCGCGGTCATTCCCTGACGCTCCTATGTTGTGTCAATTGGATGGTTGGGTCTCTAGGAGCCGGTAGAGCTGGCGGGCGACGTAGCGGATCAGGCAGCGTTTGATCTCACGGTTGGTCTTGCCGTGGGCGCGTCGTCGGTCGGCGTAGGCGCGGGTCGCGGGGTCGGTGCGGAGCCTGGTCAGGACCACGGTGTACAAGGCCTGGTTGAGCTGGCGATCCCCAGAGCGGTTCAGCCGGAAGCGGATGGTCTGGCCAGAGGAGGCGGGGATCGGGGCCGCTCCGCCCAGCATGGCAAAGGCGGCATCCGAGCGGCAGCGGCCAGGATGGGACCAGGCGCACAGCACGGTGGCGGCCACGATCGGGCCCACCCCGGGGCGGGCCAGCAGGTCGGGCCGCCAGGCCCGCACCAGGCCCAGGATGGCTTGGCGGTGGTCGGCAGCTTCGCTGGTCAGCTCCCGGATCCGACGGGCCAGGATCCGCAGCGTCGCCGCTGTGCTCGAGGTCTCCACATCCCAATCGGCGCGGACGCGTAGCCGGGCGCAGGCTGCCACCAGCTGGCGAGTCGAGCGGACCCGAAGCCGTTCCCGCAAGCGCTCGGGGGCCGCGATCACCAGCGCGTGGAGTTGGCGTTGGGCGTCTCCGGCGGCCTGGACGGCCGAGCGGCGGGCGGCCAGCCGCACCGACAGCGCGGCCCGTGGCCCGGTCGCTCGGGGCTGGGCGAGTTGGTCGCGGCCTAAGGCTTCGCGGGCGGCCCTGGTGGCATCGATGGGATCGGACTTGGCGCCATGGCGGCGGGCCGGCCGCTTGGGCCGGTCCAGCTCCACCACCTGCTCGTGATGGGCGGTCAGGAACCGGTCAGGCCGGCGCCGTAGCCGCCGGTGCCCTCGATCGCCCACACTCGCCGCCGATCGTGCTGGTCGGCCAGTTCCAGGAGCCGCTGGTAGCCGACCGCAGTGGCAGCAATCGTCAGGGTGGCGGTGGTCGCGCCGGTGGCTGCGGCCACGACCGCGGCGGTGTGGGTGTGGTTGTGGGTGTCGACGCCGACGGGCGACCTCGACGGAGTCTGCCAGCATGGCCATCGCGCTGGCTCCTTGTCCGGACGCTGACGTGGTCGGTGCCGGTCCGGGACCAAGCACGCCAGGACGGTGATGGATACGCCCGCTTGCCTCGGGCGGTCAAGCTCCTCCATCAGGCCAGCAGCTCCGACCGGGCCGGCGCCGGCAGCTCCGGGCGGACAAGTCCAGCCAAGGACACCCATAGGGGTCAGTCATTCTCCGGGTCACGCCTGCAGCCACCAGCTCCAGCCCGGCATCATCACCGAACCACCGGGCAGTCTCACTGCGATGGTGCCGATGGTGGCCGCGGCAAAGGCCTGACCCTCTCCACCACCCGCGTGTTGCCTTGGTCGAGACCCGTCGGTTCGAGCCGTGGGCGCCATGCTGGTGTCGTGGCGGCACGGTGGGTCCTGACCCGCAGTCTCGCCGGCTTGGCTGGGTGCCTTGTGACTGATCTGTCGGTCCTGGCGTGCCGCCGCGATGCCGTCGTGGCGGTTGTGGCAGCGGTCTGATCCGCGTTTTCACTGGCCCAGTGCCGTGGCGTGATCCCTCGGCTGGACCACAGCCGCCGCAAGCAGCACCGACCGGGAAGGCGTGACCTGATAGGAGCCTGTTGCTGCAGACTCGTCGCCGTGCTGTCCGCCCCGCCCGGCCGGTGCGCCACCCATCGGTCGCGTCCAAAGGATGGCCCCACCACCATGACACACCCCGTACCACGACAAGGCCCCAGGTCACTATCGGGGTCGACACCCATAAGGATCTCCACGTCGCCGCTGCCCGCGACCAGCTCGGCCGGCGGCTGGCCACCATCCAGATCCCCACCGCCAGCGCCGGCTACGCCCAGCTGCTGGCCTGGGCTCACGGCCTGGGGGAGGTCCAAGCGTGGGGTGTGGAAGGCACCGGCAGCTACGGCGCCGGGCTGACCCGCTTCCTGGCCGCCCACACCCAGCAGGTCCTGGAGGTCAACCGACCCGACCGCGCCACCAGGCGGCGGCGCGGCAAGAGCGACCCGGTCGATGCCGATGCCGCGGCCCGCGCGGTCCAGGCTGGCGAGGCGACCGGCATCCCCAAGACGGCCGACGGGACCGTCGAGATGCTCCGGGCGCTCCGCGCCGCCCGCCAGACCGCCGTCAAGGCCCGCACCCAGGCCATCAACGCCCTCAAGGCCCTGCTGGTCACCGCCCCTGTCGAGCTACGCGAGTCCCTCACTGGGCTGCCAACCCGCCGCCTGATTGGCACGACTGTCGCCCTGACCCGGGCGCGCTGACCACCCCAACGGCGGCCTCCATGGTGGCCTTGCGCAGCCTCGCCCAGCGCTACCAGCACCTCGACACCGAGATCGGTCAGCTCACCGAGCAGCTCGATACCCTCACGACCCACCACGTCCCCAAGCTGCGCGCGCCCGGCTCGGCATCGGCCCCGACAGCGCCACGGCCCTGTTGATCGCCGCCGGCGACAACCCCGCCCGGCTGACCAGCGACGCCGCCTTCGCGGCGCTGTGCGGTGCCTGCCCGGTCCAGGCGTCCTCCGGCAAGACCATCCGGCATCGGCTCAACCGCGGCGGCGACCGGCAAGCCAACGCCGCCCTCCACCGGATCGTGCTCGTCCGACTGCGCTGGCACCAACCCACCCGCGACTACGCCGCCCGCCGCACCGCCCAGGGCAGGACCAGCAGAGAGATCATGCGGTGCCTCAAGCGCTACGTCGCCCGCGAGGTCTTCGCCCTCCTCTGCGAGTCCCACAACCAGCAGTCGCAGAACCCGGCCGCCGCTTGATCCTCTATAGGAGCATCTCGACGGGACACCACTTGGTCGCGTGGTCACCGATTGGTTACCTGAAGCTTCCTGTGCATCACCCGAAGTCCTTCTCTGGTTCCTCTCGGGGGAGAATGGGCCGATCATGAGCGCAACCAAAGACCAGCCCGGCGACAGTGCACTGCGTGTCTGCTTGTTCGGCAGCTACGACCGGGTGGCTCATCCTCGGATCGCGGTCCTCGAAGCGGCCCTACGAGAGGGTGGCGCTGAGGTTGTCGAGGCCCATGTGCCGGCCTGGCCTGGCGGGACCGACGAGAAGCTGGCGGCCGCCTACAGCCCGCTCTCGCTGGGACGGCTGATCCGGCTGGCCTGGACGTGGTGGCGCTTGGCCGCTCGCTACCGGCAGGTCGGGCCACACGATGTGGTGCTGGTCGGCTACTTCGGCCACTTGGACGTGCTGCTGGCCTGGGTGCTGGCTAGGGGCAAGCGACGAGTCCTGGATATGTTCCTGTCGGTGTACGACACCGTCGTTCTGGACCGCAGGGCCGTTGGCTCCACCAGCTTCCAGGCTCGGCTGGCCAGGCTGCTGGATCTGCTGGCTGTGCGCGCCAGCGATCTGGCCCTGCTCGATACGGGTGCGCAGGTCGATTTCGCCACCAGTGAGCTTGGCCTCCCGGCCCGCAAGTTCGCTGCCGTCCCGGTGGGGGCGGAGCCGTGGCACTTTCCCGCCGGACCGCCGCCTGAGGGTGGCCCGTTGAAGGTGTTGTTCTACAGCACCTTCATTCCCCTGCACGGCGCCGGCACCGTGGCCAAGGCGATCCGTCAAGTCAACGGCGAGGAGGTTGCCTTCACGGTCGTCGGCCGTGGGCAGGATCGGGCCGCGTTCGACCGAGAGGTGGCCGGCCTCGACAGCGTCACCGTCCATGACTGGGTCTCCTACGAGCACCTGGGGGACCTTGTCTCCAGTCATCACGTGGTGTTAGGACTGTTCGGTGTCAGCGGCAAGGCGTGGCGGGTCGTGCCTGGCAAGGTGTACCAGGCGGCTTGCGCCGCCCGGGCGATCGTCACCGCCGACACACCGGCCATGCGCGCCGCCTTCGGTCCTGACGAGGTCGTGCTGATCCCCCGTGGCGATCCGGACGCGCTGGCCACCGCGCTCCGCGAGTTGGCCAAGGACCGAGCAAGGGTCGCGCAGCTTGGCGGCCGCGCCCGGGCGCGTTTCGAGCGCGACTACAGCCCCACGGCCATCGGACCGCCGCTGGTCGAGCTGCTGCGGCCGCCGGATGGGCCCGAGTGGGTGCGGCCGCCCCGCTTCCTGCTCCGGCTGGACCTGGTCGGCCGCCTCCTGCCCCGGCTGGCCCGACACGAGCCGGCGCTTGAGATCGGCTTTGGCGCCGGGGCGATGCTGGAGGAGCTCGCCGCCCGCGGGTTCGGCCCGGTCGTCGGGATCGACTTCTCCGCGTCCGCGGCCCGCCTCGCCACCGACCGGCTGGCGCGCTTCCCGCCCGAGTCCCGTCCCATGATCCTGCAGGGCACCCTGGACGCGCTGGATCCCTCGAAGGCCCAGTTCCACTCCATCCTGGCCTTCGAGGTGCTGGAGCACGTCGAGGACGACCGCGGGCTCCTCGCCCAGGCGTTCCGCCTGCTCGCCCCGGGTGGCCGCATGCTCGCCTCGGTGCCGGCGCACCAGCGCCGCTTCTCGGTGGTTGACGAGCTCGTCGGGCACGTGCGCCGCTACGAGCGCGAGCAACTCGCCGCCCTCTTCGCCGAGGCCGGGTTCGAGGTCGAGGAGCTGTGGTGCTACGGCTACCCGCTGGCCAACCTCCTGGACCGGGTCCGCCGCGCCGTGACCCGCCCACCCGAGCCGGGCAGCCCGGAGGCGCTGCGGATGCGCTCGGCCGAGAGCGGCAACCTGGTCCCAGCCCGCGGCCTGGTGAAACTGCTGGTACGCCCAGTGACGATGACCCCGTTCCTGGCCGCCCAGCGGCGCTTTCTCGCCACCGATCGCGGCGATGGCTACCTCCTGCTGGCACGCAAGCCGCCCACGGCATGAACCGGGTGGAATCCCCGGCCCGGGCCGTCGGCCGCCCGGCAACCAGGATCCGCGGCGACCGGCATTGGGAGCCGCTGGCCCTGGCCGGCGTGCTCCTCGTCGCCCTGGTCGTCCGGCGCCCGGACTATATGCTCTCGCAGCCCTTCTGGCTCGACGAAGGCTGGGTCGCGGACTCGGTGCGGGCTCCGCTCGAGCAGGTGCCGCTGCTCACCTCCTCCACCCCCATCGGCTGGACCCTGCTGCTGCGGGTCGTCCCACCGGTCGGCGGCCCCCAGCACCTGCGGCTCCTACCACTCGCGTTCGCGGTGATCTCGGTCCTGCCCGCCTGGTGGCTGGGCCGACGCCTTGGCGGCGTGCTCGGCCGCGCCGCCCCCCTGTACGCGGTCGCCGCCGGGCTGGCGGCCGCGCTCGTCCCCCCCGGCCTCGCCCGCCACGACCTCAAGCAATACACAGCCGACGCCTGCCTGGCCCTGGTGCTCGCCGGTGCCACCGCCCGCCTGGAAGCCACCTGGACCCTGGGCCACCGCTCGGTCGGCCCACTGGCCATCCTGGCCGCCGCCTGCATCCTCGCCTTCCCGTTCAGCAACGCCGCGCCGTTCGTTGCCGCCGGGCTGCTCGGCGGCCTCGCCGCGGCCACCGCAGCGCGACGCGCCTGGCGCCAGCTGGCCCAGCTGGCCGTGGCCGTAGCCACGGTCGCGCTGGGCCAGGGCGCCTTCTACGCCGCGGTGGTGTCCGCCGGGGACAACGCCGCCATCCGGGCCTACTGGGCGCACTGGTACATCCCCAGCGACCAGGGCCTCGGCGCGGCGGTCGGCTTCACCGCCGACCGCTTCCGCCAAGCCCTCGACAGCCTCGGTCTCGGCCCCTGGCCTGTCACCGGCGCCCTCATCGCGCTGGGCCTGGTGGCTCTGGCCCGAGCGGGTCTCGGCGGGGTCGCCCTGGCCCCGCCACTGATCGCCGCCGGCCTCGTCGCGGCCGCCGCCCTGCACCGTTACCCCCTCCTGGACCCGCGGACCAGCTTGTTCGTCACCACCTTGTGGATGGTCCTGGCCGCCCTCGGCCTGGCCTGGCTCGTCATCCAGCTGACCCGCTGGCGGCCGGGCACCGTCCTGGCCGCGGCCTTGGTAATCGCGGTGGCCGCCGCCCTGGTGCCGGCCGCCAGGCGGGCGGTGGCCAGGCCCTTGCCGGCCGAGCAGGTCCGCACGGCGGTCGACCACATCCTGGACCGGCGCCGGCCCGGCGACGTGGTCATCGTGTCGTTTCTGGACGCCTACCCGTTCGCCTGGTACTGGCCCGACCAGCCGGGTTTCGTCCCGACCGGGGCCCCGACGGCGGTGTGCTTCCAGGTGGAGTATCCGCCAGGCGGGGTGATCGTGGCCCGTTGGTCGGACGCGGGCGCCATCGACGACGCCCTTGGGCAGGTGCGGCCTGGGACCCGGCGGGTCTGGCTGGTGGTTGACCATGCCTCCGCCGGCCAGCGCGCCCGATGGCTGAGTCGGCTCGCCAGGCTCGACGCATCGATCCGGGCGCCGGTAGACGGTCTGGTCCTGGCCGAGATCCCGGCCGCCGGCCCGTGAAGCCCAAGCGCCGCCGCTGGCGGACCGTGCTCCGCCTGCTCGTGCTGGCCTTGATCCTGGTGTTCGTCGCCGTGCTCCTGGCCGAGCAGTGGCAGCAGGTGAGGCCGCTGCTCGGGCGGTTAACCCTCACCGGTATGCTTGCCGCGACCGTGGCCGTGCTGGCCGGCCACCTGGCCACCCTCCTGTCCTGGCGGGCGCTGCTTGCCGACTTGGGCTTCCCGCTGCCCCTGGCCGGGAGCCTCCACGTCTTCTTCGTCGGCCAACTGGGCAAGTACCTGCCCGGGTCGATTTGGCCTGCGGTCGCCCAGATGGAGCTGGGGCGCGACTACCGGGTGCCGCAGCGGGTGTCGGGTACCGCCGTGGCCGCCACCCTGCTGATCTCGGTCGGCACGGGGCTGCTGGTCGCGGTCGTACTCGTGCCGCTGGCCGGCCTGGGGGCGCTCGGCCGCTACTGGTGGACCGCGCTCGCGCTTCCGGTGGTGGCCCTGCTGGCCAGCCCGCCGGTGCTGAACCGGCTCCTCGGGCTCGCCCTGCGGTTGGCTCGACGCGCCCCGCTGCCCCAGCCCCTTTCAGCGGCAGGAACGCTGCGCTCGGTGGGATGGGCGCTGGCCGCCTGGATGTGCTACGGCGGCCAGGTGTGGCTGCTCGCGCGCCAGCTCGGCGTGGTCGGCGGCCTGCCGCTGCTGCTTCACTCGACCGGCGCGTTCGCCGGAGCCTGGTGCGTCGGCTTCCTGCTGGTGGTCGCCCCAGCCGGAGCCGGGGCGCGCGAGGCCGCGCTGATTCTGCTGCTCGGGTCCAGCGTGCCACGACCGCAGAGCACCGTCGTCGCCGTGGTGTCGAGGCTGCTGTTCACCGTCGCCGACCTGAGCTGGAGCGGGGTCGCCGGGCTGGCCAGACGCCGCGACCGTGTCAGTCGTCGGCGGTGCGCCGGACGACGAGGTCGGCGAGCAGGGCGATGGCCATGATGTTGAAGGCAGCCAGGCCCACCAGCACGGTGGAGCCGGTTACCCGAAAGGGGTGAACGATCAGGTCGAACACCAGCTTGACGGTGGTTGCCGCCATCAGGGTCAACCCGACCGGCATCAGAACCCGTAGCGGGTTGAAGTACATGATCATCCGCAGGACCTGGATGAGGTAGTTGTAGGCGTCCTTGAGCGGGTGGAACTTGGATCGGCCGGAACGCTTCACGTAGTCAATCGGCACGTACTTAATCGAGTGCCCGTTGGACAGGAAGGCCAGGGTGATCGTGGTGACACACGAGAACCCGGCCGGCAGCAGGCGCAGATAGGGCTGGGCGACGGAGCGCTTGAAGGCCCGTAGCCCGGAGTTGAGATCGGGAATGGGGGTGTTCGTCAGCCAGCAGGCCAGCCGCCGGATCGCCCACTTGGCCGGGACTCGGAACAGTTTGTAGGTGCCGGCCTCGGTCCGGCGAGCCCCCACCACCTGGTCGTAGGTGTCGTCGAGCTCGCCCACCAGCTCGGGGATGCGCTCGTTGGGGTAGGTCATGTCGGCGTCGGTCCAGACGACCACCTGGCCGCGGGCCTGCTGGGTGCCGATTCGCCTGGCCGCGCCCGATCCCTGGTTGCGGGGCAGCAGGATGGCGCGGATCCCTGGGGTTGCCTCCAGGAGCTCGCGGGTGCCGTCGGTGGAGCCGTCGTCCACGCAGATCAGCTCGTAGCTGAGCCCGGCTTCCTGCAGGGCGGCGGAGATGCGCTTGATCTCCAGCTCGACATGGTCACGCTCGTTGTAGCAGGGCAAGACCACCGACACGAGCGCGGGAGCCGCGGCAGAACCGGACGACGTGGTCATCGCTGCAGCTTAGCATTCGCGTAACCCCCAATTGGGCGCCTTCTGCGTCCCTGCTACGCTTCACGGCCATGCCGGCCTCGCAGACTGAGACGCTACCGGCGGCGGGTCGCGAGCGCTCCCGGCCGGAGCGGGGTGGTGCCCTCTCCGCCGGCGAGGCAGTCATCCTTGCCGCCACGCTCGGGATTGCTCTGCTCGCCTGGGCCGGTCTCACGCTCGCCGACACCGGTCGGTACGGGCTCCCGGCCGCCGCCGGCCTGGCCATGCTGGCCGGTGTCGGTCTGGCTACGGTCGCCTGGCGGTTCGGTGGCCGGCCGCCCCTAGTGGTCGACAGGACCGAGCTGGCCGTGCTCGCCGGGGTGGCGCTGGTGGCGTCCGTGCTGTTCTTCCCTGGGTTCGCCTATGGCGCCGGCAAGGATCCCGGCGCCTACGTCTCCCATGCGATCGCCATCGCCCGGGTCGGGTCCTCCAGTTACACCGACCCAGTCCTCGACCGGTCGCGTGTGCCGACCGTCGAGGTCATGCGCGAGGACGACGCCAGCCGCTTTCCCGCGATCTGGATCGAGAACCGCGACACGCAGCGCATCGTCCTGCAGTTCTACCACCTGTGGCCGGCCCTACTGGCCAGTGCGTTCGCGGCGGGCGGCTACACCGGACTGGCCAACCTGACCCCCCTATGCGGCGTGCTGGCCGTGCTGCTGGTGACCCTGGCCGCCCAACGAGCCTTCGGTCTGCTGGCCGGGGCGCTGGCCGGCCTGCTGCTGGCCACCAACATGCTCCAGGTATGGCAGGCAAAGTACCCGAGCAACGAGACGTTCACGCAGCTGATCGTGAGCGGCGCACTGCTCGGGATCGTGGTCGCCCTGCAGACGGGCTGGCGGCCCGCGGCGGGCCTGGCCGGCCTGCTGCTCGGCGTCTCCTACCTGACCCGGCCGGACAGCCTACTGCTCATCCTCTTGGCCGTAGGGGTGGGCTGCGTGCTGATCGCCACCGGTCGCTTCGACGCCCGTGCCGGCTGGTTCGCGGTCGGGCTCCTGGTAGCCTTGCCCTACGGCTTCTACCAGGCCTATGGGAGCGCCCGCCGCTATACCCTCGCCAATAGCGTGCCCGACCTGCCAGTCGTCCTCGCAGTCATCCTCGGGGCACTGGCTGTCGCCATGCTGCTCCGCCGGGTCGCCCTGACCGCCGGTCGCTCGGCACGGGAGCTGCTGGAACGGCGGCCGGTCCAGCGAAGACTCGGCATGGTTGTGGTCGGCGTGGCGGCATTCCTGCTGGTGCTCGGGTTCCTCCGCCCGTGGCTGTTCGGGCCGGTCTGGGGCGACTTCCGGGGTCGCCCCGTCCGCACCTATGACGAGGCCACGCTGATCCGGCTGTCCTGGTTCCTCACCATTCCCGGGTTCGGCCTGGCGCTGGCTGGGCTCGCCCTGGTGGCCCTGCGGCGCTGGCGGGCCTCGACCTGGGCGCTGATCCTGCCCGCCCTGGGCCTGCTGCCGGTCTACGCCTACCGGGCGGAGGTGTCCGCCCGGCTCATGTGGTGGACACGGCGGTTCCTGCCGGTCATCCTGCCCGGCCTGGTCATGCTCATCGCGTCCGCCCTTGCCGCAGGACTGGCCATGGCCGGCGGACCCAGGCGGCTGCGGTGGCCCGTGCGGGCCGGGACGGCAGTGGCGGCCGGGTTCCTCCTCGTCGTCTTCGCTGGTCAGTCGATTCCGCTGCACCACCACCAGGAGCATGGCGGCTCGTTCC
>Ga0307415_100000700_pt1 | contig 14931 bp, 12 predicted proteins | sample DK1Cmetagenome_FD_204524 | JGI IMG/M metagenome (GOLD analysis project Ga0307415, IMG submission 204524) | Maize rhizosphere microbial communities from greenhouse at UC Davis, California, United States - DK15-C-2 | ecosystem: Host-associated > Plants > Roots > Rhizosphere > Soil | place: USA...
ACCATCCTATCTGCTTACTTCCGTCCTTCCCGTCCTTCCCGTCCTCCCGTCCTTCCGGCCTTCCATCCTTCCCGTCCTTCCGTCCCTCCGTCCCTCCGTCCCTCCGTCCTTCCCGTCTTTGCCGCCCTTCCCGTCTTATATTCCCCCGCCATGCGCGCCCTCGTGAAAGAGACCGCTGGCCCTGGCATCGTTCTGCGAGACGTGCCGGTTCCCCACTGCGGGCCGACGGAAGCGCTGATCCAGGTCCATCATGCGGGAGTCTGCGGAACCGACCTGCACATCTGGGAGTGGGACAGCTGGGCCAGCAACCGGCTCAAGCCACCGGTCGTGGTCGGACACGAGTTCGCCGGGCGCATCACGCAGCTGGGGCAGGAGGCGGCTAACGACAACCTGCTCGCCGTCGGTGATCTGGTCACCGCCGAAGGCCACGTCGTCTGCGGTCACTGTCTGCAGTGCCGTCTGGGCGACGGTCATCTCTGCCGCCGTACCCAGATCATCGGCGTGGACCGGGACGGCGCCTTCGCCGATTTCATCGTCATGCCGGCCTCGAACGTCATCAAGCTCGACGGTATACCTACCGAGATCGGCGCCATCATGGATCCGCTGGGCAATGCGGTGCATACCGTGCTCGAAGCCCAGGTGCCAGGCAGCACCGTGCTGGTGCTCGGCTGCGGGCCAATCGGGTGCTTTGCGGTGGGTGTGGCTCGCGCCGCCGGTGCCTCGCTCGTCATGGCGAGCGACTTCAACCCTACCCGCCTGGAGCTCGCCCGATCCATGGGAGCCCAGGTCACCTTGAACCCGGGCAGCGATGACGTGGTGGCCAAGGTCCGTGAGCTCACCGGTGGCGACGGTGTCGATCTCGTGTGCGAAATGAGTGGGCACCCCAGCGGACACGCCCAAGCTTTAGCGGCCACGCGCATGGGTGGCCGGGTCAATCTACTGGGCACTCCGAGCCGGACCACTGAGGTAGACTTTGCCCGCGACATCATCTTCAAGGGACTGACGCTCTACGGCGTGACCGGACGCAAGATGTACCAGACTTGGCACCAGATGCGGCGTTTTCTTCGGGCCGGGCAGCTGGATCCCAGACCGGTGATCACGCACCGTTTCCCGCTCGAATGCATCAGAGAAGCGATTCAGGTGATCAAGGCTGGTGAGGCAGGCAAGGTAATTCTGGAAATCGGCTCATGAACTCGCTGGAACAGCGAATTGAGCCGGAGCTGGAGCAGTTCATTCAGAATGGCACCTATAAGCGTCTCAACTACCTCGATAGCCCGCAGGCGCCCAGAGTGCGGATGGAGGACCGAGGGGAGGTCATCATTCTCTCCTCCAACAATTACCTCGGGCTCTCCAATGAGCCGGCAGTGGTCGCCGCGGGCAAGGATGCCCTCGACCGGTTCGGGGCCGGCACCGCATCAGTCCGATTCATCTGTGGCACCTTCACGATTCACCGGACGCTGGAGGCCGCCTGCGCGCGGCTCGTCGGCACGGCCGCATCCCTCAGTTTCGTGAGTGCGTGGAATGCCAATGAGGCGCTGCCGGCTACGCTGCTGACCGAGCACGACCTCATCATCAGTGACCAGCTCAACCACGCATCGATCATCGATGCCGTCCGGCTGGCCAAAGCGATCACGAAGTGCCAGAGCGGCGTGTACCAGCATGCCGATCTGCGTGACCTCGAGGCCAAGCTGCGAGCAGCTCGGGACCGCCGGGTGAAGATGGTTGTCACCGACGGCGTCTTCTCGATGGAAGGCGCCATTGCCAAGCTTCCGGACCTGATCGAAATCTGCCGGAAGCACGAGGCAGTTCTCGTGGTTGACGATTCACACGCGACCGGCGTGCTGGGAAAACATGGACGGGGAACAGCAGAACACTTCGGGCTGCTGGGGGAAGTGGATATCATCACCTCTACCCTGGGCAAGGCACTCGGGGGAGCGGCCGGCGGCTTTGTGGCCGCCTCGGCCGCGGTCTGCGATTACCTGACGCAGCGGGCTCGACCCCAGCTCTTCTCCAATGCGCTTCCGCCCACGGTCGCCGCGAGCGCGCTGGCCAGTATCGAATTTCTGGAACAGCACCCGGAGCGAGTCACCGCTTTGCGGGAGAACGCGCGCTATTTTCGGGAGCAGCTGTTGGAGCTGGGCTTTCAGCCGCTTCCGGGCGAGACGCCCATCGTTCCGGTCATTCTGGGTGAGACCGCCGCAGCCATTCGCATGAGTGATCTCCTGCTCAAGGAAGGAGTCTTCGTCACGGGTTTTGGCTACCCCGTCGTTCCCCAGGGGCAGGCGCGGGTCCGTTGCCAGATTTCCGCTACTCACACCCGAGAGGACCTGGATCAGGCTCTGGCAGCATTCCGCACGGTTGGCCGGGACCTTCGATTGATCTAGTCCGCTTCACGCTCGCCCCGTTCTTCATCTTTGAGGGCGCTCGACCCGGCACGCTGAGTCGCTACTGGCCACGAGGCCCGGTCTTTGCACTTCCCCCCCTCACGACGGGCCCGGGAGAGTCGGTGATAGCGACGTAACTTGTTAGCAGCCAGCACCGTACCAGGGGGATCCTGCCCCTCCAGCGACTCCGCCTTCCCGCAGTCCGAGCACGAGTTCCCGCATTTTGACGTACCGCGCGAGCAGCACCGGTAAGCACCAGGAGAGCCCTGGTGCGGACACTCTACGGAGGCAGTCCATGCGTATTCTGAACCTGCGCCTCATTACCCTGGGCCTTGGCACCCTGCTGGGAGCCGGCAGCCTCCACGCGCAAACGGGCGGGGGCACCAGCCCGTTCAAATGGTACGTCGGTGGACACGGAGGAATCACGAGCTTCAGGTCGCCCATCACCGGTCGGGAGTTTATCCCCATGGGCGGCGGTCATCTGCTGATCACCGCGCGCCGCACCGGTCTCCTGCTCTCGGTTGACCAGGGATTCGGGCCAACGCAGTTCGCAGCGTCGTCATTTGTGGTCCTGGACAGCTTGGACCAGGTGGTAGACGCTGGCGATCTGGGTTGGACCTACAAGGGGATCCGCCGGTACTCGGCCATGCTACTCGCCTACCCCATCCGAAATCAAAACATCCAGCCCTACCTCGGGCTCGGCGTCGGCATAGCCCACACAACGGCCAACTCCCAGGGCCCCTTCGCCGACGGAAACGTCGAAAGCGGGATCAGCAGCGCTGGTTTTCTTGCTGCCATGGGCGGGCTGGAGTTCCGAGTCGGGCCGTTCAGCGCCTTCGGCCAGTACCAGGTCACCACCAAGCAGGGATATCAACAGGTGGAAAACGTTCTGGCTCGAAATGTCGCCGGAAAGGTATTGCTGAGGCGCATAGACTTTGGTCAATGGACGCTGGGTGCCCACCACACGCTGACCGGCGGGCTTCGCATTGCCCTCGGCAACGCGAGAGAACGATCGACCGGCGGCGGCTACTGAGGTTCTGAGCGGCCGAGCTTCAGAGCGGGAGGTCTGACGACCTTCCGCTCTTTCCTTTGCGGGATACCCAGGGCGATCCCGCGACGTGGAAACGAAGTGGCCAGTCCGCTGCCTTGGTGATGCCGATCCGCGGCGTCACCGCAATCCGGGGCGGCTCCCATCCTACGGGCGGGCGCACGATCACCGGGCTTCGCGCCATGGCCGTGCCGTCCAACTCCCGATCGATCCCCAAAGCCTGACACAGTTTCCCTGGACCCGAGCACAGGTCCTTGACCTCCACCCCACGCCGTCGGCGCCGCATCACTTCGATGCCTGCGAGCGGCTCGAGGGCTCGCAGCAGGACCGCACTGGCCAACCCCCGCCGCTGACACACGAGATTGGCACACCAATGCATGCCATACGACAGGTAGACGTACCACGTCCCGGGCGGCCCGAACAGGGCAACATTTCGGGCGTTACGCCGATGGAGGTAACCGTGCGAGGCCGGATCATCATAGCCGAGGTAGGCCTCGGTCTCGACGATCCTGGCCTCGGTGATTGTGGCCCCAATCCTCGACACGACAGTCATTCCCAGCAACTCCGCCGCCACCAGCTCTGCGGGACGCCTAAAAAAAGCGACGGGCAGCGTGGCTGCCCGTCGGATTGGCGTCACTCCGCCTTTTTCCGGCTGCGCATTCGGGGCCGCTTGACCGGAGGGGCTTCCGTTGCGGCATCGCCGCCCCCCTCAATTGGCTCGGTGGCCGCGGGCTCGGTGGCCGCGCGCTTTCTGGGCGACCGTCGGGTGCGCGGCCGCTTGACGGGCTCCTCGGCCACCGAGGTTTCCGGGGCCGGTGGGGTGACATCCTCGAGCGCGGCCGGTGCCGGCTCCGCTGGGGACTCGATCCGAACCACGCCGATCAGCGGGATCTCTCCAGCCCGGGTAGGACCGCGCGACCCACGGCGAAACCGCAGACCAAGGCGCTGGCCATTCTCCCGCGACGCGCTTCCTCCTGCTTCGGACGCAGCATCAGGGGCCACTGAACCTGAGGGGAGCTCTTCGGTCTGAGTAGCCGGGGGCGCCGGTCGGCTGCCGCCGCCCTGCGCAGAAATCTCGTAATCGTCGTCACCCACCTTCCGGACGTCGGCCACTTCGGCGTCATTCGCCTGCCGCAGCAGCCGCGGAAAGCGGGCGGCATCCAGCAAGGGGTCCTCTCGTCCGTGCATTGCCACCATGCGAAGCCGTAAGGCCTCCTGGCCAACCGGCGAGCGGAACTCGGAAAGCGCCTGAGACATCAGCTGGAAGGCACGCGCCAGGGTGAGTCCACCCTCCTGACGGTCCTCCCGCGTGGCGCGCTGCGCCTCGGCACGGGGGCTCCCGTTCATTCGCTCGCGCTGCGGCGTCCCATCCCGGGTCGAGCGATCTCTGCCGCCTCGGCCCCGGCGGCCGCGGCGGCTCCGGCCGCCATCTTCCCTGCCCCGACCCGGTCCGGCAGGCGCCTCTTCCCGCCCGGCTTCACCTTGGGCTCGGTGCGGCGGAGGACTGGCCGGCGCCCCTGGTTTTGCCGTGGGTCCCGGCGCAACCTCGTACTGGCCGTTATCGAGCTTGGTAATGAGAACGACGCCGCGCTGACCAGCCTCGATCACGAATTTGCTGAACCGGTTGAACCCGGCGTTTCGCTCATCGAAGTTGGGGTCGATCTGCTGCATCACCTGTTTCAAGCGGTCGGAACGCATCACGTCGCCGTTGCGGGACATCTGCGCCACTGCTTCTCCGGCCAGCTCCCAGGGATCTCGCTGGGTGGAGGGCGTATCGACTTCCTTGGTGAGTCCCGCAAGGTCGTTGTAAGAGTAGTACTCATCGCAATTCTGAATCAGCAGGTCGCTGGCCGACTCCCGAATGCCGACCCCGATGACGTACTTCCCGTACTCCTTCAGCTTGATCACCATGGTCGAGAAGTCGCTGTCTCCCGAGAGCAGGATGAATGTCCCGATCTCCGGACGAGTAAAGACCAGCTCGATCGCGTCGATGGCCAGACGAATATCGGTTGCGTTTTTCTTGCTGGATCCGAATGCCGGGGCAAAGATCAAGTCGATCGACGACTCGGAGAGCGGGACGATGTACTGGGGATACCGTCGCCAATCCGCGTAGGCCCGCTGTACAGCGACCTTGCCCTTAATGATGTCGCTGTTGAGGAGGGTGCGGAGTTCTTTGGTGAGATCCTTCTGAATGCCCAGCGTGACGTTATCGAAGTCAATCAGGAGGGCGGCATGTGGAGCATGGACGGGGGGCTGACTCAGATGTCGGCCCGGCCGAATTAGCGGTCGGTTCACGAGACGCTCGGTGTCAGGCCAACCTCCTGCGCGAGCCCCTCGCGGCGCCTGAACAGCATGCGGCAGGCGACTGGGAGAGCTCACGAGGCCGGAAGACCTCTTGTGAAGGCGCAGGGGAGGAACCAATCCATCCCCATTGTCACGCGCCGGAATCGGGCGGCTTTACCAGTCCCGGGCAAGGGCCACGGTTGGGCTTCAAAGCCGTCCAGGATCGTGCCAGCACGGTGCGGCGGCGCAGTAGGGACCAGCCCGACAGGGCCGATATCGGCTAGCTGGAAGAATTTATCGGAACCAGCGGAGGAGATCAACCGAACTGAGGTTCACCGGCGGGCGGGAGGTCGAGCACAAAGTAGAACCGGGTGCCGTACCCCGGAGCCGTCTCCACTTGGAGCACGGACCCCATGGCCTCCACCAGCTTGCGGCAGATGGACAGCCCCAGGCCGGAGCCGGAAAAGGTATACTCGCCCGGCTTCTGCCGGCGCCTGAAGGGCTCGAAGAGGGTGGCCATGGATTGGGGCGGGATTCCGCGCCCAGTGTCCCGGACCGAGAACTCGATGCATCTCGGGTTCGGGGCAACCGCGCTGACCTCGACTGAGCCTTCAGCGGTGAATTTGAGGGCGTTGGTGGTCAGGTTGAGCAGCACCCGGCTGAGCGCCACCGGATGACCAATTCGGAAATCAGCCTCCGGCGAGGTAACCCGCACCACAAGGTTCTTCTCCTCGGCGATCGGTTGCACGATGTCGCGCACCGATTCCAGAATGTCCGCTATGGAAAAAGGAATGGGATCGAGGTCCACTAGGCGGTCGCCCCCACGGGCCAGCTCGATGACGTCACTGGCAACCGAGCTCAACCCGAACGCCGCACTGTAAATCAGGCCGAGCTGACGCTCCTGCACTGCGTTCACCGGCCCACTTCGCCCGCGCTGCAGGGTCTCCGCCAGGAACAGGATCGAGGTGAGGGGCGACCGCAGATCGTGGGCCACCTCAACCACGAGTTCCAGGCCATCCGGCGCGGACAAGCGATCGGTGAAATGCTGAGACCAGTCGGCCTCCAGGTGCTCGGCCACGACTTCGATGGCGTGGAGCATGCTGAGCAGCTGAGCTGGATCGGGCGAGGGCAAGGCCCGTACGCGTCCGATGAAGGCGCCGCGAATGAGCCCCAGCAGACGCCGGGAGAGGGCGTTGCGGGGGACCGCGGTGAGGTCGGCTGAGGTGCCGGTTGTTTCCTGGCGAATGGCGGCGCTGAGCTGGGCCAGGTGAGCCGTGGCCTCTTCGGCTCCGGCCGCGTGCTCCACCACCCGTTCCCACTCCGCCTGAGCCCAGAGCACGGAGTCGCGAAGCGCCTCCCAGAGGCTGGGCGCCACCGAAGGGGCAACCGGTCCGTTCGGGTCCCAGGCGTGAACTGCTCCACGCGCCTCCTGGGTGGCCCGGCGGCGCTCACCGCTCGACGATGCGGGCAGGAGCGTCTCAGGCGTCACGCCGTGGGACCCGGCGTGTCGTCGCGTTGGAATTCGTGTTTATCCATCAGCCGGTACAACGTGGTCCGGTCGATGCTCGCGAGGCGCGCTGCCTTGGACATGTTTCCCCCCGCCCGGCTGATCAGTCGAGTCAGGTATTCTTTCTCGAATTGTATGACGACCCGATCCTTGGCTGGATGGTAGGCCTCATCCATGACGCCCGCGGGCGCAACCGTTTCGGCCGGCCACTCGCTCCCGTCGTCGTACACCGGGATGTCGTTGGGCTGGATGGTCTGGTCCGGCTCCACCAGCACCGCCACGTGCTCGATGACATTCTGCAGCTCACGAACGTTGCCCCGCCACGGTCGTGAACGCAAGAACGCGATGCTCGCCTCGCTGAGCCGGGGAACCCGGTCTCCCATCTGGCGGTGGCGCTGCCAGTAATAAGTGAGAAAATGGTTGGCCAAGAGGGGGATGTCTTCCGGCCGCTTGCGTAGCGGCGGTAGCTTGATTGGGACCACTCTCAGCCGATAGAAGAGGTCGCCCCGCAGGGCCCCCTCGTCCACCGCTTCCTGCGGCTCCCGGTTGGTGGCGGAAATAAAGCGCACGTCCACCACCGCGTCCTGCTGCTCGCTACCCACCCGGCGTACGACACCGTCCTGAATGACCCTGAGGAGCTTGGCCTGAAGCGGCATCGACATCTCCGTCAGCTCGTCCAGGAACAGGGTGCCGCCGTTCGCGGTCTCCAGGAGGCCAGGCTTATCCCGATCCGCTCCCGTGAACGCGCCCTTTCGGTGGCCGAACATCTCGGATTCGAGCAGCGGTTCAGGCAAGGCAGCGCAGTTGATGGGCACCAGCGCCCGACTGGCGCGACGGCTGTTCTGGTGGATAAACTGGGCGATGACCTCCTTGCCGGTCCCGCTCTCACCGCTGATGAACACGGAGGCGTCGGTGGCTGCGACCTTCCGCGCCAGATCCACCGCCTTGCGGAACAGAGGAGAGATGCCGATCAGTGCGATCTTATCGCTGTGCCCGACCTGCTTCATCAGCTGCACGCGGAGATCCTGTGCCTCGCGCGACATCATGACCGCGTGAGACGCGCGCCCGATTAAAACCTGCAGGTGGGTGGCGGAGAACGGCTTCGGCAAGTAATCCCAGGCGCCCGCACGAAGGGCCTCGATGCTGCTGGTCACGCTCGGATTCCCGGTCATGACCACGACGATCGTGTCCTTGTAGGCCTCCAACGTGGACTGCAGGATCTCCAGCCCGGACACCTGAGACATGTACAGGTCAACCAGGATGATGTCGAACTTACGCCGCCGTACCGTCTCCAGCGCCTCCTCGCCCCGGCCAATGAGCGTCACGTTGTAGCCGTCCATCTGCAGCACACTGGCGCAACTCTCGCGCAGGGTACGCTCGTCGTCGATCACCAGCACCCGAATGCTGGCTTTGACTTCACTGGGAATGGAGAGGGGATCACGTGCGGTATTCTCAGATGCGGAGATAACCTTCCGCTCTGTTTGGGCGAGAGGACTCACCATCCATCGGCTCCCGGGGCAGACCGCCGAAGCGGTCGGTTTAACTCAGATCCGGGTCGGACGACCCGGGCAGTATCAGGCGATACGAAACGCCATCCGGGCGGAACTAACTGTGCCCCGGAGACACAGAAGTAGTAACGTTCTTACCACAAGTTGACGCAGAAGTCAAGCAGGTGAGGTACCGGCCCTACACAGCGGATGGCTAAGTCCCTGCCACTCGTAGGCTTCGCACAACAGGTGTGGAGGGAACTGGTCAGGTCGGATAGGTGAGCGGCGCCTGATCGAAGGCACGTACCTGCTCGGCGTCTCCATCGCGCTTCAGATCCCGGAGTGCGGTCGTAGCGCGGAGCAGCAATTCGACGGCATCGACTGGTGACTCGGCAAAGTCGGGAACGGCGCAATAGCCGGCGCGCACCCGCAACAGACGCTCACCACCTCTCACCGGGATGGGTGAGGCCTCGATGCTCCCGCCGAGACGCTGGATCAGGCGCAGCGCCCCATCGTTCGAAGTAGCGGGCGCGATCACGGCGAACTCGGCATGGCCCAGCCGGCCGATGGCATCCGAGGATCGGCCAGCGCGCTTGAGCAGTTGCCCAACCTGTTCCGCTATCCGCTGGATCTCCTCATCCGGTGGATCGCCGGCGCCGCTCTCCTCGGGTTCCGGAGAGAAGACCACGCAAGCCAGGGGGTCTCGACGGCGAAAGGCATCGGCCCCGATCTCGTGGGCTCGGTGGGAGAGGCCCCGCATATTGTACAAACCGGTGCCGGCATCCAGCAGGCTCTCCTCACGCAGGCCGTCCACTTCCAGCTTGCACTGCAGAAATGTTCCCAGCTTCAGCAACAGCGCCTCGCCATCCAGCGGTTGCCCCAGGAACTCCCAGGCGCCCGCCCGGTACGCCTCCAGCCGCTGCGTGCGGCCCGAAGGTCCAGAAGTAGTAATGACGATGGGAGTTGTCGCGCTGAATCGGGGATCGCTGCGGAGCAGCCGGCAGACCTCGAATCCATGGATGTCAGGCATCTGAGCGTCGAGGATGATGAGGTCCGGCTGCGCCGTCCTCGCCCGCTCGAGCGCCTGCTGCCCGGTGTAAGCCCTCACGACGGAGTAACCGTTCGGACCGAGGATGCTCTCCAGGGAACGAGCTGACCACTCCTGATCGTTGGCGATGAGGACCAGTGGCGTGGATGACTTGTCTCGAGTTGCCATTGCGTTCTTGCGAGAGAGTAGGCTGCGGCCACCGGGGGCTCTCAACCGGGTAGCAGGAGTCGTGCACTTTTAAGACAAACCGATAACCGTCTACTACGTAGAAAGTTGTATGCCGAGCTCACAGCGCCGATCAACTCTGGGCGGTGGAGCGGTGCAACACTTTGGATGCTATGATGCCACGGCTCTTGACACCGTGCAGATTGTGGCAATGTAGCTGATCAAGGTGTGGTATTGCAGCAACGGGGCAAAGCTCGCCAGGGATGCCGTGGCGATCTCAGCCGTCAGATTGAACTCACTACTATCAAAGATCTTACCCGCCAGGGCCGGACTGGACTGAGACCCCGCTCCAGTGCCGACTTTTTTCGGCTCCATCCTTGAAGAGTATCCTGGATACCCCTGGAGCCCAGCCGAACTTTCTTTCGGAAGCTATACACGCATGCCGAGTGAACCGCTGCCGGACCTCCCATCGACGCAGGATGAAGCCGAACTCGAGACTTCCGAGGGGGCCGAGCTGCCTGTCGACCTTTCCGAGTTCACCCAACGATTGGCCAGCTTCGGCTTGGGCGAGAGCCCGGACCCGCTGCTGACCGACGCACGTCCACCGGCCAAGCGCCGGATGCAGGACTGACGCCGAGGTTCTAGCGCTATCGTGAGTCGCATCACAGGTATCCCATTTGACGCGTGTTAGGCTAGTTTGAGGACCACCTTGGGACCATCTGGTCCACACGCTCGACGGGGAGAGGGTTTTTCATTGGCCTGTTTGCATCACCAATCTCTGATTCTCGTCGAGCGCGACCATGGGAATTGCGATGCCAGGTATTCGCAGTAGCAACCCCTCGATTCCCGCAGTCACGGGGCTCGAGTCACCACTTGCGCGTCCCCAGTACCGCGACTGGGGTCGGGCCGATGCCGCAGCGTCGGCTGCCTCCAGCCCCGAGTGGCTGAGGCGGAGCGTCCATGTCATCCTGGCACTGGTCGCCTTGATCATCCTGCTTCCCGTCATGCTGCTGATCGCTCTGCTGGTGCGCGTCAGCTCCCGAGGTCCGGTGCTGTACACGCAAACCCGGGTCGGGTTGGACCGCCGCACCAATGCACGGGGTTCGCAGAATCATCGTAGAGAGCGGAACCTGGGCGGGCAGCCCTTCACCATTTACAAGTTCCGCACGATGCGGGTGGACGCCGAGCACCAGAGTGGCGCCGTCTGGGCCCAGCAGGGTGATCCGCGGGTCACCTCGATTGGCCGGCTGCTGCGGCAGTACCGCCTGGACGAGCTCCCCCAGCTGTTGAACGTGCTGCGGGGCGAGATGAACATCGTGGGCCCCCGGCCCGAGCGGCCCACCATCTTTGCCGAGCTGCGCGAGCACATCGCGGAGTACCCGCTGCGCCAGCGGACCAAGCCGGGGATCACCGGCCTGGCCCAGATCAACCATCACTATGACCGCTCGCTGGACGACGTCCGGACCAAGGTGCGCTACGACCTGGAGTACATCGAGCGCCAGTCCGTTGCCGAAGACTTCCGCATCATGCTCAAGACACTTCCCGTGATCCTCCTGCGGCGAGGCGGCTGGTAAGTTGCCCGCACCTCTTCACGACAGCGGGGGCCGCGGTAGATCCGCGGCCCCCGTAGGTGTATCCAGCCAGAGAAGGGCGGTCAGGGCCCGCGGCAACTCCGGAAGCCGCGGCCGGTGGCTTTGGACTTGAGATATCGCATGGCATCCCTGATGCCGCTATTGGACAGGTACGTGGAGTTGTACGAGTAGCTGACAAAGGCGCAGGGATATGAGCTGCTCAGCAGAGTCGATCCCCAGTTCCTGACCTGAGTTGCGGTCATCTTCGTGCGGTTGGGACCGCCATGCAGGTAGTTGAGGCCCACCACGAGAGCCAGCCCTTTTTGCTGAGCATAGCTGACATTCTGCCGGATGAAGGTACTGACGTCGCCCTTCCGATAGACGTATTGAGCCCACGCCGCATCGAGATAATAGTACTTGCCGCTGAACTTCAGCATGTACTCCGGGTAGGCGCGCACAATAGTCGGCAGGCTGGGCCAGATTTGCTTGCTGTACTTGGCCATGGCTTCAACCGTGGCCGGCGAGATGGGGTGGCCATTCCAGTTCGATGGATCGTTGGGCTCATCGACCAGATAGTGGCCGATGATGGTGCCATCCTTCACATAGGATGAGAAGTTTACCTTCCTGAACCGATCCACCCGCGCCTTCCACTTGCTGAAGCTGAAGTTGCCGTTCGCGTCTTTGAAGGTGCTCTCTTTGCCGCTGAACGTGAGCACCACTTTGCCGCCACGGGACTTGATGCCGGCCAGATTACTCAGCAGGTACTGGGGATAGATGTTGCGCAACGCGCCGTTATAGTAGCTACCGAACTGCGTCGTGGGCTGATTAAAATTGCCGAAAGGAATACCGCCGGCATAGGACGCCGACATCGCCGGCGCCGCTTCTCCGACGGCCGAAGTTCCGTCGTCGACCACGTCTATGTTGGTTTCGGTGGGCGTGAGCGAGTCGGTTGGATTGCAGGATACCAGCGTGAGGACCAGCGCGCCGAGCAGGGGCGCTCGCAAGCGATCCATCCAATTGGCAAACTCGAAAATGTGGGTCATAGTAGACGTTCCTCTCCTCCAGTCTCGGTTTTGGAGCGACATCCGGGTGTGGGGGGCGAGGGGCCAACGCATGGCTCGGCCAAGGCGGTGGCTCTTCGGGTTACGACCGCACCCGTGGGGATTAGGCAGACTTTCTGCCAAATCGCAATTTTTTAAACGGGGGTGTACTGAACTCTACAGGTTTGTACGTGCAGAGCGCGAAGGAATGAGCACCACCTTAGGTGTCATCTCGTTGTCGTAAGCTCGCGCCGCAACAACAATGGTGACCCGGGTCACGTTTGTCAACAGTCGAGAATTGAACAGTACCCTCGCAGTGGCGCCGCTCCTCCGGGCGGCATTAGAGTTCACCGCCCTAGGAACTCTCTTTACATAGGAAGTCCAGGGTGACATGAGCCAGCCGCCGGCACCAGTCCTCGGGCCCCGTAATACATCTCGGATTCAGGAACGGCATCGCAATCTGGCCGGGCTCCTGCTCATCGGTCTGGTCGTGCTTGCAGCGGTATTGCGCTTCTGGCGGCTGGGCGATTGGGGATTCGAGGGCGATGAGATCTACACCTTGCGGGACTCGCTTCGGCCCAGGCTGACCAACCCGCGTCCTCTGATCTACTTCCTGAATCACTTTCTGATCGGGCCCCTGATGCCGCTGAACGAGCTGGGGCTCCGGATCCTGCCGGCTCTGTTTGGCGTGCTGGCAATCCCCGCGTTCTACCTGGTGGCTCGGCGGTTGTTCGGAACCCGGGCTGCGCTCTTCGGGACGCTGTTGCTGGCCGTCAATCCGCTCCACGTCTATCAATCGCAGTACGCGCGATACTGGTCGCTCGTGGTCCTGATGTCCGCGGTGTACCCCTACGCGATCTACGTCGGCGTAAGAGAGCGCAACGCGGGTTGGCTGACTCTGGGGCTGATCACCGCGGTGCTCGCGGTGCTGGCTCACCCAGTGTCGCTGCTGCTCATGGGCGGTCTAGCGCTGTTCTTGCTGCTGCAGCTGCGCCGGGATACAGTCAGAGATCTGTGGCGCCACCAAGGTGTACGCTGGGGTGCATTGGTGCTGGTAATTCTGGCGGTGATTGCCGGGGCGAGGTCCATCTCGCTCCTGGAAAACTGGATCGCGGCACACGACGCCAAGACCTGGGTCCCCGATCGCGTATTCCCCGAACGGCGGCCGCCGATCATCAAGCAGTTAGGAATTTTCCTGGCCTTCGCCGAAGGGCTCACCCTTCCGGTGACGCTCCTCGGTGCCCTGGGGATCTGTCAGCTATGGCAGCGTGAGGATCGCTCGAAAGCGCTCCTGCTGGCCTGCCTCTTTGCCTTTCCCGTACTGTTCATTCTGGCGGTCTCATTCCGGGTGGCGGTCTCACCCACGTATTTCCTGCCGGCCGCGCCGGTCATATTTCTGGCCGCCGGCCTCTTCTTGAGCCGGCTGGCGGACGTGGACCTCGGGTTGCGGCCGAGATGGCTGGTTCCAGCGGCGTTGACCGCCGTGGTACTGATTCCGGGGGTGCCCACGCTGATCTCGCAGTACCGCGATGGACGCCGCTTCGATTTCCGTGGTGCCGCCCAGTGGCTGGAGCCGAGACTCGCTCCGGGAGACAGGATCCTGTCGGAGCAGTACCGCCTGATCAAGCATTATCTGCCGGGCCTGCCGGTCGAGGCGATTCCGCAGGACACGGCCTCCATGATGCGGGCGGTGCGGGCGCTGCACCGCAGTGGAGAGGAACCCGCGCTCTGGCTGGTTGCCCCGGCGCCATCCCATGCCTTTCGAGGCAACCTGAAGCGGGGTGGAGTTCTCGGCTGGATTTACGAAAATTGCCAGCTGCGGAACACCCTGGGCGTGAGTCGAATAGACTTTCGCCAGCAGTATCTGCAGGTCTATCGCTGTCCACCGGCAAAATCAGGTGCCATCGAGCCGGCGGAGGAATTGCAGCCGTCGGAGCAGGTCCGGGTGCCGGCTGGACGGGTACAACGCTGATTTTGCCCTGAGAATGCCGCCGCTCAGGAGGAGAGAGTCGGCGCCAGTTGCAGTCCCTTTCGGGTCAACACTTCGCGGTACATCTCTTCCCAGCGGTCTACCATTCGGTGCAGACCGTACCGAGAGCTGACCTGCTCTCTGCCCCGCTCGCCCATCGAACGCCGCTCGTGCTCGGGTAGATCCATGAGCCGCAGCATTGCATCCCCCAGAGTCTCGGACTGTCGGGGCGGAACCAGGTACCCGGTCCGGCCATCGCTCACGACTTCCCCATTCCCACCCACCAGTGTCGCCACGATGGGGAGCGCCGCTGCCGCAGCCTCGAGCAGCGCGATCGGCATGCCCTCCCAGGCGGAGCTCATCACGTAGCCATCAGCCGCGCTCATAATCTGGGGTACGTCCTTCCGCACCCCGAGAAACCGGACTGGC
>Ga0307415_100000701_pt1 | contig 14929 bp, 8 predicted proteins | sample DK1Cmetagenome_FD_204524 | JGI IMG/M metagenome (GOLD analysis project Ga0307415, IMG submission 204524) | Maize rhizosphere microbial communities from greenhouse at UC Davis, California, United States - DK15-C-2 | ecosystem: Host-associated > Plants > Roots > Rhizosphere > Soil | place: USA...
GGCGATGATGGTCTGGCCGGTCTCTTCGTCGCTCCGCACGCGGAACGTCGGATCCTCCTCCGAGAGCCGTCCGAGGGCCTGGGCCAGCTTGTCCTGGTCGGCCTTCGTCTTCGGCTCGATCGCCACGGAGATGACCGGATCCGGGAACGTCATCGACTCGAGCCGGATCGGAGCCGTCTCGGTCGCGAGGGTGTCACCGGTCGTCGTGGCCTTCAGCCCGACCGCCGCGACGATCTCGCCTGCGCCGATCTCTTCCCGTTCCTCGCGATGGTTCGCATGCATCTGGAGCAGCCGGCCGATGCGCTCGGTCTTGCCGGTCGTGACGTTGAGGACGCGGTCGCCGGCTGCGACCTTGCCCGAGTAGACGCGGAAGTAGGTCAGCTTGCCGACGTAGGGGTCGCTCATGACCTTGAAGGCCAGGGCAGAGAAGGGCTCGTCCTCGGCGGGACGGCGCGAGAGCTCGTGCTCGGTGCGCGGGTCGACGCCGTGAATGGGCGGAACGTCGAGCGGGCTCGGCAGATAGTCGACGACGGCATCGAGCAGCGGCTGCACGCCCTTGTTCTTGAAGGCGGAGCCAAGCAGGACTGGCGTCACCGCGATGGCGAGGGTGGCCTTGCGCAGCGCGCGCCGGATCATCTCCGGCGTCACCGAGGTCTCGTCCGTCAGATACGTCTCGAGCAGCTCTTCGTCGTGCTCGGCGACGGCGTCGATCAGCTGATGGTGGTAGGCCTCGGCCTGCTCCTGGAGCTCGGTCGGGATCTCGATCGTCTTCGGCTCCATGCCGAGCGCGTCGTCCCAGACGACGCCCTGCATCTCGACCACGTCGACGACGCCGCGGAAGTGCTCCTCGGTTCCGATCGGAAGCTGGATCGGCACGGCCTTGGCCCCGAGCCGGTCAACCATCGACTGCACCGCCGCGAAGAAATCGGCGCCGACGCGGTCCATCTTGTTGATGAAGGCGATGCGCGGCACACCGTAGCCGTCGGCCTGGCGCCAGACGGTCTCCGACTGGGGCTCCACGCCGGCGACAGAGTCGAAGACGGCGATCGCGCCGTCGAGCACGCGAAGGCTGCGCTCCACCTCGACCGTGAAGTCCACGTGGCCGGGCGTATCGATGATGTTGATACGAAAATCGCGCCAGAAAGCCGTTGTCGCCGCGGAGGTGATCGTGATGCCGCGCTCCTGCTCCTGGGCCATCCAGTCCATGACGGCGGCGCCCTCGTGCACCTCGCCCATCTTGTGCGTGCGACCGGTGTAGTAGAGGATCCGCTCGGTCGTCGTCGTCTTCCCCGCGTCGATATGGGCCATGATCCCGATGTTGCGGACGCGGTCGAGCGCGATCTTCTTGCCGGTTGTGGTCGTGGCGTTCATCGCGGTTACCAGCGGTAGTGCGCGAAGGCCTTGTTGGCCTGCGCCATCCGGTAGAGGTCGTCCTTGCGCTTGAACGCGCCGCCCTGCTGGTTGAGCGCGTCCAGGATCTCGTTGGCGAGCTTCTCGTCCATGTGCTTCTCGCGCCGGTCGCGCGCGTAGGAGACGAGCCAGCGCACGGCCAGGGTGCGCGCGCGTCGCTGCGGCACCTCGACGGGCACCTGGTAGTTCGCGCCGCCGACGCGGCGCGACCGTACTTCGAGAACCGGCGTAACGGTCTTCACCGCCTGCTCGAGGACCTCGACCGGCGGCTTGCCGGTCTTCTCCCCGACCAGGTCCAGGGCGCGGTAGACGATTTGCTCCGCGGTCGACTTCTTCCCGCGGTTCATGACCTTGTTGATCACCTGGCTGACGAGCTTCGAGCTGTAGACGGGATCCGGCTCGGGCTCGCGCGCCTGAATTTCTGCGCGGCGTGGCATGGCTAGCTACCTCGTTTCGCGCCGTACTTCGAGCGTCCCTGCCTGCGCTCGGAGACGCCGGCCGAGTCGAGCGCGGCGCGGATGACCTTGTAGCGGAAGCCCGGCATGTCCTTCACGCGGCCGCCCCTGATGAGAACGACCGAGTGCTCCTGCAAGTTGTGTCCCTCGCCCGGAATGTACGCGCCGACCTCCATTCCGTTGGTCAGCCGAACACGGGCGACCTTGCGGAGCGCGGAGTTTGGCTTCTTCGGCGTCGCCGTGTACACGCGCGTGCAGACCCCCCGCTTCTGCGGGGCCCCGCGCAGGGCGGGGGTCTTGGTCTTTGCCTTCGGGGCCTGGCGGCCCTTCCGCACGAGTTGATTCACCGTCGGCAACGCGTGTTTCCTTCTCTCAATAGGGAGCAGACGCAACAAAAGGCCGGCACGGACGCGCACGTGCCGAACCCGACCGGCATGGTAGCAACAACCGAGCCCGCGCCGCAAAAGCCGCGCGCCCGCAAAATGCGGCTTTTCAGGCGCCCCTGGAGGCTCCCAAGGAGGGCGCTCACGGGGGATCCGTGGGTTCACCCTGCCTGAAAACGCTGGATCGGCGTTTCCAAGGAGATATTGTCACGCTGCCCCGTCCTCCCGGACGGCCCACCGGGACAGAAGGACTCAATTGCTCCTCAGCGACGATAGCGCCACCTGGATAGCCGTCGGCCTTGCCCTCGGCGCGGTGGTCGTCGCACTGGCGGTCGCCGTCGTCGTGCTCGTCGCGCTCCGGCGCAAGCCGCCAGCGTCGACCGTCGAGCCCGTCGAGGGGACGGAATCGCGCGAACTCGTCCGTGCGCTCCAGGCGGCGCGCGAGGAGGCTCGCCTTGCCCGCGAGCTCGCCGAGATCTCCGTAAGTGTCGATCTGGAAGCGGTCCTCACGCGCGTGCTCGACACCGTAAACGGGCTCGAGGGCGTGGACGCGGCCATGGTCGTGCTCCCACAGCGCACCGGGGAGAAGGGCGAGCCGTTCGTCGCGACAGTCGGGATGTCGGCCGAGGAGGCGGTGCGCCAGCCCGTGGTTGGGCCGCCGCAAGGCCAGGCGGCCCACGCGGTCGGCATCGCCTACAGCTACACGCGCGAGGAGGCGGAGGAGAATGGAGAGCTCATCCGCGGAGGCATCTCCGTTCCCCTGCGCGACGAGGAAGGCGAGTCGATCGGAACGCTCGCTGCGTTCTGGCGCGGACGCGACCGCTCGGCCACGGACAAGGAGCTGGCCCATCTCGAGGAGCTCGCCTCACGGGCGGGGCCGGCGCTCGAGAACGCGCGGCGGTTCCGGGAGGTGCGACAACTCGCGGATCTCGACGCGCTCACGAACCTGCACAACCGCCGCTACTTTCACGAGACGCTCGCGCGCGAGTGCACGCGAGCCCATCGCTACGACCGCCGACTGGCGCTGGTCATCTTCGACATCGACGACTTCAAGGCGATCAACGACCGCATCGGACACCTCGCCGGCGACGCCGTCCTCTCGGCGGTGGCCGAGCGCGTCCAGTCGGTCGTTCGCGGCGCGGACATCGCCTGCCGCGTGGGCGGCGACGAGTTCGCCGTCATCCTCCCCGAGTCGACAGTGGGCGACGCCGAGCAACTCTACGGGCGAGTCGAGCTCGCGGTCGCCTCCCGGCCGCTCGGGCCTTTCGAGCGGATCCACCTCTCAGCGGGTCTCGCGGAGCTCCGGGCTGAGGACGACGCGAAAACATTCTTCGAGCGGGCCGACGAGGCGCTCTACCGCGCGAAGGAGACCGGCAAGGGTCGTTTCAGCGCAGCAAACGGCGTTGGTTAGATAAGGACAGGTTTTGCAGGCATTTCGGCCGTGCGGGACCGTGCGAATTCGTCCCCATCCGCCTGTGGAACGTGTGGATAACTTGTTTGGGCCTCGTAAACCCCGACCCGCCACCAAGAGGGAGCCGCATAGCGAGTCGCGGGCATCCTACGGGCCCCGTGCGGCGTCGGGACCCCTCGATCGGGGGATGTCTCGGCCTTTCTCCGCAAAAAGCGGAAAAAACGAGGGCGGCCGTTCGGCCGCCCTCGTAACCTCGGTCCGAGATTCCTAGCCCTCTTCGTCGAGGGGCGAGTCGACCTCGGGGATCTCCTCCGCCTCGATCGACTCGTGGGGCGTGCCCTCGCCGTTCGTCTCGGGCTCGCCTCCGAACGTCATGCCCAGAAGGCCGAGATCCGGTTCCCCGTCGGAGCCGATCTCCTCGAGCGCCGCCAGGAGCTGTTCCTCCGTGGGCGGGCGCCGGTAGGCCTCGGCCGGGACCTTTTCGCTCGGCGCGATCTCGACCGAGCGGTACTTCTTCAGACCCGTGGCCGCCGGGATGAGCTTCCCGATGATTACGTTCTCCTTCAGGCCGAGCAACCGGTCGATCTTTCCTTCGATCGACGCGTCCGTCAGCACCTTCGTCGTCTCCTGGAAGGAGGCCGCCGAGAGGAAGGACTCCGTCGCCAGCGAGGCCTTCGTGATGCCGAGGATGAGCGGCTCGTACGTCGCCTGCTCCTTCTTGGCCTTCTTCACGCGGGCGTTCTCGCGCTCGAGGACCACCCGGTCGACGAGCTGTCCGGGGAGCAGGTTGGTGTCGCCGGCGTTGTCGACGCGCACTTTCTTCAGCATTTGCCGAACGATGAGCTCGATGTGCTTGTCGTGGATGTCCACGCCCTGCGACTTGTAGACGTTCTGCACCTCCGCGATGAGGTACGTCTCGGTCGGAGTGGAACCCTTCCCCGCCTTCGAATGCAGGGCCAGCACCTCGCCAGGGGCGATCGAGCCGTCGTGGAGCGGGTCGCCCGGCTCGACGACCTCGCCGTCCGTGACGAGCAGACGCGTGCGCCGTGGCAACTGGTACTCCTTCGGCCCCAGCGGCTCGCCGTCCTCGTCCTTGCCGGACGGATGGATGGTGACCTTCGGGCCGCGGTCCGTCTCCTCGATCTCGATGCGCCCGCCGACCTCGGCCAGCTTGGCCGCGCCCTTCGGGTTACGCGCCTCGAAGATCTCCACGACGCGCGGGAGGCCGTGCGTGATGTCGGCGCCGGCGACGCCGCCCGTGTGGAAGGTCCGCATGGTCAGCTGCGTGCCCGGCTCACCGATCGACTGGGCGGCGATGATGCCAACCGCGTCGCCGATCTCACACATCTCGCCGGTGGCGAGGAAGGTGCCGTAACAGGCACGGCAAACGCCGAACTCGCTGCGGCACTTGAGCACCGTGCGCACCAGGACCTTGAAGTCGTCTGCGATCTCCTCGAGCTCGTCGTGCAGCTCTCGGAGCCGTGGGACGGTGATCTCCGTTCCCTTCTCGAGCAGGACGGTCTTGCCGGGCCGGCCGGATGCGAGCGGCTTGTGGAGGTCGACCGGAACGACGCGCCCCGCCACCGAGCGGTTGAGGCCTTCGGGGACGACGAGCGGGAGCTCGATGCCCTCCTCGGTGCCGCAGTCCTCCTCGCGCACGATGACGTCCTGGGAGACGTCGACCAGGCGCCGAGTGAGATAGCCGGAGTCGGCGGTGCGAAGCGCGGTGTCCGCGAGACCCTTGCGGGCGCCGTGCGTCGAGATGAAGTACTCGAGAACCGACAGGCCCTCCATGAAGTTCGCCTTGATCGGACGCTCGATGATCTCGCCCTTCGGATTCGCCATCAGACCGCGCATGCCGGCGAGCTGGCGGATCTGCTTGAACGATCCGCGCGCTCCCGAGTTGGCCATCATGTAGATCGGGTTCAGCTGGTCGAGAGCCTCGACCATTGCCTGGCCCACCCTGTCGGTGGCTTCGGTCCAGATCTCCTCGATCCGCTCCTTGCGCTCTTCCTCGGTGATAAGACCGCGCTCGTACTGCTGCTCGAGCTTCTCCACGCGCGACTCATACTCGGCCAGGATCGCCTCCTTGTTTTCCGGGATGACGATGTCGTTCTTGGAGATCGTGATACCGGCCTGAGTGGCGTAGTGGAAACCGAGGTCCTTGATCGTGTCGAGGACCGTGGAGATCGTTGTCGTCCCGTGATCGTCGACGAGGCTCGTGACGAAGTCGTTCATCTCCTTCTTGCCCAACGTCTGGTTCGTGAAGGTGATGCGGCTGCGATCGAGGTCATCGCCGAGTGCACGCTCGAGGGCGCGGACAACCTCCTCGTTGAAGATCACGCGACCGGGCGTGGTGAGAATGACCTCGCCTTCCCGCCGATACTCGATCGGCTGCTGAAGATCGACCTGCTTGGACTCGAGCGCAAGGATGACGTCGTCCTCCGAGCCGAAACGCTTGGGACGGGGATCGAGCTCCTCGGCCGTCGCCGCCGGAAGATCGACGCCGCAATACGTGAGGTAGTAGCCGCCGAGGACCATGTCCTGCGAGGGCGTGGTGAGCGGCTTCCCGTGCGCGGGCGAGAGGACGTTGTGGGACGAGAGCATGAGGATGCGGGCCTCCGCCTGCGCCTCGGCGGAGAGCGGCAGGTGGACAGCCATCTGGTCGCCGTCGAAGTCGGCGTTGAAGGCGTGGCAGACGAGAGGATGGATCTGGATCGCCTTGCCCTCGACGAGCACGGGCTCGAACGCCTGGATGCCCAGGCGGTGCAGCGTCGGTGCGCGGTTCAGGAGCACCGGGTGCTCTGCGATGACCTCCTCAAGGACGTCCCAGACCTCTGACGTCATCGAGTCCACGTACTTCTTCGCCGCCTTGATGTTCTGGACGGACTTCCGCTCGACGAGCCGGCTCATGATGAACGGCTTGAAGAGCTCGAGCGCCATCAGCTTCGGCAGGCCGCACTGGTGCAGCTTCAGCGTCGGGCCCGAGACGATCACCGATCGTCCCGAGTAGTCGACGCGCTTGCCGAGCAGGTTCTGGCGGAAGCGGCCTTGCTTGCCCTTGAGCATGTCGGAGAGGGACTTGAGCGCGCGGTTGCCCGGGCCGGTGACGGCGCGGCCACGGCGCCCGTTGTCGAAGAGCGCGTCGACGGCTTCCTGGAGCATCCGCTTCTCGTTGTTGACGATGATCTCGGGCGCGCCGAGGTCGAGGAGGCGCTTGAGCCGGTTGTTCCGGTTGATGACGCGCCGATAGAGATCGTTGAGGTCGCTGGTGGCGAAACGACCACCGTCGAGCTGCACCATTGGGCGAAGCTCCGGCGGGATCACAGGGATCGCCTCGAGGATCATCCACTCGGGCCGGTTCTCGGACGTAATGAAAGCGTTGACGACCTTGAGCCGCTTGATCGCCCTGCTCTGCTTCTGACCCTTGGAGGTCCTGATCGTCTCGCGAAGGGACTTGACCTCGGCGGTCAGGTCGAGGTCGCGGAGCAGGTCGCGGATCGCCTCCGCGCCCATGCCGCCCTTGAAGTAGACGCCGAAGCCGTACGCCGAGCCAAAGCGGTCCTTCAGCTCGCGGAAGAGCATCTCGTCGTTGACGATCATCTTCGGCTCGAGGTCGCGGAACAGCTGCCAGGTCTGCTCCAGCCGGTTGACCGCGTCCACACCGGCCTCGCGGGCGTCCTCCCGCCGCGACTCGATGTCGAGGTACATCTCGCGGACCTTCAGCGACCACTGGATGATCGAGTCCAGGTCCTCCTTCTGCATGCGGCCTTCGGTCTTCAGGCAGAGGTCGTTCGCCAACTCGCGAATCTCTTCGGGAGAGGCGTTCGTCGGAAGGGTCTCGAGCAGCTCCCTCAGGAGGTCGGCTCCGAGGCCCCTCGCCTTGTCGAGCGTCTTCCGGTCCACGCTCTCGACAAGCGCGGCGTCGTCGCCCTCGAGCTCCGTCCCCTCGAGGAGCGCGTCGCGGATCTTCTTGATGTGCTTGGTGACCGCGCCCTTCTTGGAGCCCGTTGCCTTGTCGGCCTCCTTGAAGAGCGGCACCATGGCCGCCGAGATCTGTGTCGCCGACGTGGCGACCTGCTCGAGCTCGCGGCTCGAGAGGTGCCGATCCTCGCGGATCGCCGACTGGCGGACGAGCTCGCGGATCTTCTTGGAGTCCTCGGTGGTGATCTTCTGCGCGACCTGCGCGAGCATGCCGCCGACGAGGCCGCGGGCCTCGTCCAGCGGAGGCAGGCCCTGCTCCTCAGCCCAGGCGGAGAGGCCGCGGGCCCAGAACTCGTCGTCCTCGTCGAAGTTCCGCTCCTTGCCCTTCGTGAAGTAGTCGCGCCGGCGCGAAAGACGGTCTTCGAGCCCGGCGAGCTGCTCGTCGCGGTCGACGAAGATGCGCTCGGACTCGGCACGGACCTTGTCCTCGAGGTCGGCGAGGTCGGTCTTGCGCTTCTCGTTGTCGACGGCCGTGACGATCGAAGCCGCGAAATACAGGACCTTCTCGAGTTCCTTCGGGGCGATGTCGAGCAGGTAGCCGATGCGGCTGGGAACACCCTTGAAGAACCAGATGTGCGAGACCGGCGCAGCCAGGTCGATATGGCCCATCCGCTCTCGGCGCACCTTCTGGCGCGTTACCTCGACACCGCAGCGCTCGCAGATGATGCCCTTGTAGCGGACACGCTTGTACTTGCCGCAGTAGCACTCCCAGTCCTTTGTCGGACCGAAGATGCGCTCGCAGAAGAGGCCGTCCTTCTCGGGTTTGAGCGTGCGGTAGTTGATCGTCTCCGGCTTCGTGATCTCGCCGGACGACCAGTCGCGAATCTGCTTGCTCGACGCGAGGCCGATGCGGATCGCGTCGAAATTGTTGATGTCGATCAAGACTCTCCCGTCTTCTCTTCGATTTCGATGTCTGCCAAGTCGGGTGCTTCCTCGAAGGGGCCCGCGGCTTCCTCCGCCTCGTCAATCGGGGACTCGCCCCCGAGGCCGGCGGAAATCTCATCGAGGTCACCGAGCTGCTCGTCTGCGGGGAGGCTGAGCTCGCCGGTCTCGTCGACCCGCTCCTGGCCCTCCTCCGCCTCCTCTGCCGTGGGCTGGCGCGCCGCCGCCCGCAAGGAACCGGGCGAAAGGTCGATCCCGAGCTCCTCCGCGGCGCGGAGCAGCTCGTCGTCCTCTTCACGCACTTCGACCTCGCCGCCCTCCTCGGAGAGGACGTTGACGTCGAGCGCGAGCGACTGCATCTCCTTCAGGAGCACCTTGAAGGACTCGGGGATCGACGGCTCGGCGATGTTCTCGCCCTTGACGATCGCCTCGTAGGCCTTCACACGCCCGACGGTGTCGTCGGACTTGATCGTGAGCATCTCCTGAAGCGTGTACGCGGCGCCGTAGGCCTCGAGCGCCCACACCTCCATCTCGCCGAAGCGCTGGCCGCCGAACTGCGCCTTACCGCCGAGCGGCTGCTGCGTGACGAGCGAGTAGGGGCCCGTGGAGCGCGCGTGGATCTTGTCGTCGACGAGGTGGAGCAGCTTGAGGATGTACATGTAACCGACGGTGACCTTCTGGTCGAAGGGCTCACCGGAGCGGCCGTTGAAGAGCCGGAGCTTCCCCGAGCAGCGGCGCCCGGGCCTTCGCTTCGGGTCGACGTTGAACTTGATCGCGTGGTTGGGGTTCTGCTTCGTCCACTCGACCAGGGCGTTGTCGACCTCCTCTTCGGTGGCGCCGTCGAAGACCGGCGTGGCGATCGGAGTCGGATCGCCGTTCTGCGCTCCGTTCTCGGCGAAGACGCCGTGCATCGCGGCCCAGCCGAGATGCGTCTCCAGGATCTGGCCGATGTTCATCCGGCTGGGGACACCGAGCGGGTTCAGGACGACGTCCACCGGCGTGCCGTCCTCGAGGAACGGCATGTCCTCCTCGGCGACGATCCTGGCGATGACGCCCTTGTTCCCGTGGCGGCCGGCGAGCTTGTCGCCCTCTGCGATCTTGCGCTTCTTCGCCACGTAGACGCGGACGAGCTCGTTCACGCCCGGGGAGAGGTCGTCGCCGGCCTCGCGCGAGAAGGTCTTCACGTCGATGACCTTGCCACCCTCGCCGTGCGGGACCTTCAGCGAGGTGTCGCGGACCTCGCGCGCCTTCTCCTTGAAGATCGCGCGGATGAGCTTCTCCTCGGCCGTCAGCTCGGTCTCGCCCTTGGGCGTCACCTTGCCGACGAGCAAGTCCCCGGAGCCGACCTCGGCGCCGATGCGGACAACGCCGCGGTCGTCGAGATCCTTGAGCGACTCCTCCGAGCGGTTCGGGATGTCGCGCGTGATCTCCTCGTCGCCGAGCTTCGTCGAGCGCGCGTCGATCTCGTACTCGTGGATGTGGATCGACGAGAGTACGTCGTCTTTGACGAGGCGCTCCGAGAGCACGATCGCGTCCTCGAAGTTGTAGCCCTCGAACGGCATGAAGGCGACGAGCAGGTTCTTGCCGAGCGCGAGCTCGCCCTGGGCGGTCGAGCTGCCGTCGGCGAGGACGTCCTCCGCCTTCACCTTTTCGCCGAGCCCGACCACCGGCTTTTGATGGATGAGCGTGCCCTGATTCGAGCGCATGAACTTGACGAGCTCGTACTCCTCCTTGCCGTCCTTCGTCTCGATCGTGATCTGGTCGGCATCGACATCGACGACCGTGCCCGCGTTCTGCGCAAGGACGACGTCGCCGGTGTCGACAGCGGCGCGGTATTCGAGCCCGGTCCCGATCACAGGCGGCTCCGTGATCATCAGCGGCACCGCCTGGCGCTGCATGTTCGCGCCCATGAGGGCCCGGTTCGCGTCGTTGTGCTCGAGGAACGGGATCAGCGCCGTAGCGACCGAGACGATCTGCGCCGGGTTGACGTCCATGTACTGGATCGCCTTCGGCGCGGCCGTGACCGGCTCGCCGCTGCCGCCGCGGCAGAGGACGGTGTCGTTGAGGAACTTGCCCGTCTTCTCGTCGAGCGGCTCGTTCGCCTGCGCGATGGTGAACTTCTCCTCCTCGGAGGCGTCCAGGTAGACGATCTTGTCCGTGACCTTGCCGCCTTCGACGACCCGGTAGGGCGTCGTCACGAACCCGAATTCGGACACGGTCGCCATCGAGGCGAGCGAGCCCATGAGGCCGATGTTCGGACCCTCCGGAGTCTCGATCGGGCACATGCGGCCGTAGTGGGTCGTGTGCACGTCGCGCACCTCGATCGGCGCGCGCTCGCGCGTGAGACCCCCGGCGCCGAGCGCCGAGAGCCGCCGCCGGTGCGTGAGCCCGGCGAGCGAGTTCGTCTGGTCCATGAACTGCGAGAGCTGCGACGAGCCGAAGAACTCCTTCAGCGCGGCCACCACCGGCCGGATGTTGATGATCGTCTGGGGCGTGATCGTGTCCACGTCCTCGGTCGTCATGCGCTCGCGCACGACGCGCTCCATGCGGTAGAGCCCGACCCGGAAGGCCTCCTGGATCAGCTCCCCGACGGTCCGCAGCCGGCGGTTGCCGAAATGCTCGTACTCGTCGAGCTCGGCCCGGATCGGCTCACGCGAAAGCGTGGCCGCGTCGGCAGCGTAGTCCTTCGTCTCCGGATCGACGCCGAGCTTCGTCGGCAGGTCGACGAGACGCTTCACGAGCGCGACGATGTCCTGCGTCGTGAGGACGCGGACGTCGTCGGGGACGTCGACCTCGAGGCGCTGGTTCAGCTTGTAGCGGCCGACCTTGGTCAGGTCGTAGCGCTTGGGGTCGAAGAAGAGCCCGCGCAGGAGGTTGCGAGCGTTCTCGAGCGTGGGCGGCTCGCCCGGACGCTGCTTCTTGAAGACCTCGACGACCGCCTCTTCCTCACGCGTCGTCGTGTCCTTCTCGAGCGTGGCGGCGATGAACATCGAGTTGTCGAAGAGCTTGAGGATCGCTTCGTTGTCCGAGGTGTCGAGCTTTGCCCCGGTGGAGGGGTCCTCGGCGGGCAGGGCGCGCAGGAGCGTCGTGATCGGGAGCTTGCGCTTCCGGTCGATCCGTGCGTAGACGATGCCCTTCTTGTCGATCTCGAGCTCCAGCCAGGAGCCACGGCTGGGCATCAGGTTGGCGATGAAGACCTGCTTCGTCGCGTCCTTGGGCTCCATCAGGTAGGCGCCCGGGGAGCGGACGAGCTGCGTCACGATCACGCGCTCGGTCCCGTTGATGATGAACGTGCCCCACTCGGTCATCATGGGGAAGTCGCCCATGAAGACGGTTTGCTCCCGGATCTCGCCCGTTTCCTTGTTGACGAAGCGGATGCTCATCGAGAGCGGCACCTGGAAGGTCAGGTCCTTCTCGCGGCACTCCTTGATCGAGAACTGGGGCTCACCGAACCAGTAGTCGCCGAATTCCACGGCGAGGGTGCCGGTGTAGTCCTCGATGGGCGAAATGTCGTTGATCGTCTCCTGGAGGCCTTCCTCTATGAACCAGCTGAAGGAAGCCTTCTGGATGTCGATCAGGTTGGGGAGATCAAGAACGTGCTTAAGACGGGAAAAGCTCTTGCGCGCGCGGCGCGGAGCGACCTTGTTGTTCAAGGAAGGAGGCCTCCTCTAGGCAGGGTGGAGCGTCAACTGGCAGGCGAAAACGGCAAACGGCGGCGCGACCCCTGAGAGTAGCAGAAAAAGCGGTCTCCCCGCAAGGGAAAGCCTGCGGGTAACCGCCTTTCGGGGTAAGAACTATAGCGCGTCAGGTCGAAAAACGCGAGAGAGGCGCCGAGGCGCCTCTCTCGCGACGAAGTTTTGTGTCCGGTTACAGCTTGATGAAGCGAACGAGCGCCCGGGCGAACGCGGCGACCTCGGTCTCCTCGCCCTGGTCGTCCTCGGCGGCCTGATCATCCTCGCTGGCCGTGTCGTCGCTCTCACACTCGTCCGCCTCGCCGGCCTGATCGTCAGAGCCGTCGTCAGCGGGATCGTCCGCGACGGGCTCTTCCGTGCCGTCTTCGACGGTCGAGTCGTCCGTGCCCTCTTCGACGGTTGAGTCGTCCGTGCCTTCCTCGACGGTTGAGTCGTCCGTGCCTTCCTCGACGGTTGAGTCGTCCGTGCCTTCCTCGACGGTTGAGTCGTCCGTGCCTTCCTCGACGGCAGGCTCCTCGGAGGCGTCGTCGGCGGGCTCGTCACAGGACTCCTCTTCTTCGTCGGCCAGCGCGGCCGCTACGTCGTCGCCATGCGCGGCCGCGGAGACGCACTTGCCGTGCGAGTTTCGCTTGTTGTCGTTCGTGCCGAACTTGGCGTCGAAGGACGAGAACTCACCGGACTCCCCGCCGGCCTCGACAGCGGCGGCGTCTTGCTCGTCCATCATCGACTCGACCATGAAGCACTGCCAGGCGGGGTTGAGATCCTCCAGGTCGAGCTCCAGCTCACTGGCCTGGTCCTCGGCCCTCTGATGCTTCTTTTCGTGCTTGGCCTTCGCCTGGTCAGCGTGAACCTTGCCGTGACCGGCCCAGGCAGGCTTGCCGTGGCCGTTGCCTCCGCCGCCGCCGGCCCAGGACGGCTTACCGTGTCCGTTACCTCCAGGACCCTTGGCGAACGCGGCGGGCACGCAGAGCAGCGCCACCACAAGAGCCAGAACGATGGTCTTCAAACCGAGTTTCATGGAAGGGATGCCTCCAGGGGAAAGAGTGTCCGTTACTCAGCTTGATGCCGCTTCGTCCGGAAACGTGCGCTCGCACACAGAAGATCAACAAATCGGGTGAGACGGCCCTCCCCCGATCGGGGAGGTTCACCCCTCATGGAGCTCTAACGCACTTCTTAGCACCCGCTCATGCCCTTCTTAGGCACCGGCCCGATCCTGGGCACCGGTTCGCCAACGACAGAAGGGAGCAGCATGAAGAACCGCGTCCGAAAGCTCGTAATGGGCGTCGCCGCCCTCGCGACAGTCGCGCTCGGCAGTGCGACGGTCGCGAGCGCCGTCTCGAACGGCGACGGCGACGCCCAGCGGAGCAACGAGACCGTGATCACCGGCGACACGGCCACGAAGGTCAAGGAGGCGGCCCTCGCCAAGACCGGAGGAGGCACCGTCGAGCGCGTCGAGACCGATGCCGACGGCCACGCCGCCTACGAGGCGCATGTCCTCAAGTCGGACGGGACGCACGTGACGGTCTACGTCAACAGGCAGTTCGAGGTGGTCGGGACCGACACACGGTCCTAGCCGACCGAAGTAGGGGCGGGGCATGCCCCGCCCCTACTTCCAGCAGGTCGCTACTTCAGCTCGACGCTCGCGCCGGCTTCTTCGAGCTGCGTCTTCGCCTGGTCGGCCTCCTCGCGAGTCACGCCCTCCTTCACTGCGCTGGGTGCTCCGTCCACGAGATCCTTGGCCTCCTTGAGCCCAAGATTCGTGAGCGCGCGGACGACTTTGATCACCTGGATCTTCTTGTCGCCCGCTCCGGTGAGCATGACGTCGAACGTCGACTGCTCCTCGGCCGCGCCCGTGCCGTCGCCGGCGGCTACCGCACCGGGGGCCGCCACTGCGACGGGAGCCGCCGCGGTCACGCCCCACTCCTCCTCGAGCTGGTTCTTGAGCTCGACGAGCTCGAGCACACTCATCTTCCCGAGCTGATCGACGATCTTCTTGGTGTCAGTTGCCATTCTCTTCCCCTTCTTTCGATTCCTCCGCGGAGCCTTCTGCACCCGCGGCATTCGCTTCCTCTGTTGGGGCCTCGGGCTCCGCGTCGGAGCCGCTTTCCTCCGGCGTCGCCTCGGACGCGCCTTCCGGAACGGCTTGTGCTTCCGGTGCCGGCGCCTCGGCCTCGACGGTCTCGCCTTGCTCCTGGAGCTGGCTGATCCGGGCGTCGAGGACGCCCACGAGGTCGCGCAGCGGCGCCGTGAAGAGCCCGACGATCGCGTTCAGCGGGCCGATCACCGCCCCGAGCACCTGGCTCTGGAGCACATCTGCGGGCGGCAGTGCCGCGAGCTTCTGAACCTCCTCGGCACTAACCGGCTGACCTTGGAGGAGCCCGCCCTTGAGGCTCAACACCTTCGTCTGGCGGGCCGTGTCGTTGAGCGTCTTGGCAACGGCCACCATGTCTCCCTCGAGGACGAAGGCGATGGCCGTCGGGCCTTCGAGCAGCTCCACCAGGCTGGGAACGCCGGCCTGCTCCGCGGCGCGCTTCGTGAGCGTGTTCTTGACGACCGAGAAGCGCGCGCCGTGCTTGAGCAGCTCCGTGCGCACGCCGTCGATCTCGCTCATCGTGAGACCGCGGTAGTCCGCGACGATGAACGTGTCGGATGCGCGCAGGCGCTCCACGAGCTCCGCGACGACCCGCTCCTTGTCTCTTTTCAGCAAAGAAT
>Ga0307415_100000702_pt1 | contig 14922 bp, 19 predicted proteins | sample DK1Cmetagenome_FD_204524 | JGI IMG/M metagenome (GOLD analysis project Ga0307415, IMG submission 204524) | Maize rhizosphere microbial communities from greenhouse at UC Davis, California, United States - DK15-C-2 | ecosystem: Host-associated > Plants > Roots > Rhizosphere > Soil | place: USA...
GGCGTACGAGATCACGCTGACCTACAACGAGGTCGAGCACATCACCGACTTCGGCGACGGCCGCGTCCACGAGACGTTTACCCAGACCGGCACGTTTGTCGCCGTGCCGGTCGATGACCCGAGCCTGCCGACCTACACCGGCAAGTTCACGATCTGGGGTGGCTTCAACGCCAACAACAAGACCGTGAACGGCACCTTCACCTTCACCGCGCACGGCACGGGATCGGACGGCTCGGCCTTCAAGGTCCATACGACCGAACACTTCAACACCACGCCCACGGGCGCGGAGTTCTTCTTCACCCGCTGTCACGATTGAACCTGGGCCGCCCCGCCACCCTCGCGCCGGGTGTGGCGGGGCGGCCACGTTCAGCGCCGCTCTCAGCGGCCGGACCGGGTACTGCGCCGTGGACGCTCCGGTCCGTCCGGTCGCGGACGCCTGCGGCGCTCCGGTCCTCTGCGATCAGGGGCCGGATCGGCCGGTCGGGCACGGCAAGGCCGATCAAGGCCATGACCATGACCATTGACCCCCTGCTTGCAAAGCCAGATCGGGCAGCATCAGCACCTGCGGAGACGTTGAACGGTGCAGGTCGAGGCCGCACTGGCGTTGTCCCTGGTTGTCCGCCCGGGACCGGTCAGGACCGCTGTGAATGGCACGCTGGTGGCACGGCCGGTGAGGACGGACCCGGTACACCGTGGCGCTGTCGGCCCTACCTTGACCGTAAGGTGAGGCCCGTCCTCGGCGACCAACTGCCGCGTTGGCAAGGCTCCAAGGAGCCGCGGCAGCGCCCGAGGTGGAGCCACCGGACCGACAGACCGGCGGCTCCCACCTCGATTGGCGATGTTCATGCCCTCCCGATGATGTGGAACACGGTGCGATTGCCGTTTGCGGGTGGCGCCGGTGGTGCGGTGCCGTTCCAGTAGTCCACGTAACCCATCGACACCCGAATGCCCTCGAATATCGAGGCCGGTCCAGGTGGTGGACCGGGCAGGCGGCAGCTCACGGTAAGCACGCCGGTGCTGCCATTGGAGTAGCGGATGGTCACGAACAACAGCCCCGAGCGCGCCTTCTTCGGGTTGCCGATCAGATCCTGCAACGGTGGGAACGCACCTGGCGCGACCTTGAAGCTGACGAAGTTGGTGACCTGGTAGGTGCCCTGCCCGGTGGAGTTGCCGGCTGCGTCGAACGTCTGCCACGTCCCGCCGCCGGTCACCTGATGGTTGCCAACCTTCTTGCCAGCCACGAAGGTTCCATGGCCGGTCAGGGTGATCGTGGAGCCATCCTCGGCGATCGCCGACGCCTGCCCGCCCGGCCCGAGCGTGCCAGCAGCAAAGTCGATCTGGATAAGGTCCCAGCGATACCGCAGATGCGAGTTACCGGCAGCGGCACTTCCATATAGCGCACCAGAAAGCAGGGCCGAGACTAGGACGGTAAGCCCCGCCGTCAGGAATCTTCTCCGGTTCATCTCCTATGGCCTCCCGTACGAGGTTCTCAGCCGACGGTGAAGTGGCCATCCACCAGGATTTCGTCGAACTGAAGCCCTGAGACTTTCAGCACCAGCGTGGCTCCTGGCCCGCCGGCGGTGACCGTTGCGGTGAACGGTTGGTGTTGGCCGGCGCCGATGCCGGTGACGGTGGCGACGCCACGTAGCACCGCTGTGTGCCCGCGAACGGCCACGGATTGCACGCTGCCGGTAACGTACATGACGTTGGTGGTAAATTCGCCGCTGCCTGGCCCGGTCGGGTGAGGCGGCGCCAGGGCCAGGCACTCGAAGTCTCCCGACTCGTTGCCAGCGTGGAAGGCGACCAGGGTGGTGACCGGCGTGGGTGCGGTGCCGCCGGTGCCGCCCTGGATGATGGTCCGACCAGCACCTTCGGCACGCTGGGCCGCTGCCGCCGCTGGTTGCGCTGCACGAACGCCGAGGATGATGGCCACGGCGACGAGCAGCGCCGCAGCGATGACCGCCGGCGTTCGGACGCGATGCATAGCGATGCTCAAGGTGGCACCACCTCCAGACTGTGGGCGTGCCCGTACGGAGTGATTAGCCGCCGTTCAAGTCAACCACCCCCTTCTGCCAGCACTTTGTGTGGCAGTTCCTGCAGGCCGGGCCGGTGCGTTATGGGCGGGCTGAGGTCACCTTGAGGCGATCGGTATACTCAGCCCAGCAGATGCCGCTGTATAGCCGGATAATAGGCGTAAGCTCGCATAACCGGATATCTCGTCCCACTTCGGCATTTCATTTTCCTCTCCTCTGAGGACGGCTGGTCGCGGCCGGCCTGCAACGACGCAGAAGAGAGCCTCACGGCGTACCTGTGGCCTCTGCCGTGTAAAAGCGAGTTGGGCCGTCTCGTGGCCTGCGTGGGTGGCTCCGTGACATTGCTGACCTGCTTGGATAGCAGACCGTGAGTGACTGTGGTTGTCCGCTGTGGACCCCACCCGTGGCCCGTTGTGGCCCCGCTCCCCACCCGTTTCCACTCGGCGTCGGTGAGTCCCGTCCGGTCGAGGGAGCCAATGGCGCTCCAGTCCTCGGCGACCAGGGACCGGATCGGCCGGCCGGGGACGGCAAGGCCGATCACAGCGTCGCTTGTCGATTCGGCCGCAGCTTAGCGATGGAAGCCCAGCCGTTCGACGGCCGGCGAGACGTCGTCGTCGCTTCCTGGCTGCGACCGTTCCCACCGGGCTGCTGGGTGAGGTGGTCGGTGGGTGACCACCGATCCGTTGGCGAGTCGCCCATGGCGACGCGGCGGTTCCGACCAGCAAGCTAGTGCGCGACGAAGGTAAGTAAGGGTGACCTCGACCACGGCGGCCGGCTGCGAGGTCTTGACGACGATGACCTGCCAGACGCGTGGCCCGCCGCCTGGCGCGCCGACGGCTTGGTCTTGCGAAACGGTGCAGGTCGCTTGCCGGCCGGTGATGCGGCACTCCGGGCCGTGGAGGTCAGTGAGGATGCCCAGCCGCGTGCCGTGCCCTGTCTCGACCAAGACCAAGAGGTCGGTGTCGGCGGGCGCGCGGACGGCCGCCGTCAGACTGTGGATCCACGGGTCCAGCGCCTGCGCAGGGTAGCGGCCGGTGACGTGGCCTCGGCCGAGCTGCAGCCGCCGCGGTTGGCCGATTGGCTGGGGTGCCTGGTGGCAGCGGTGCTGGTTGGGCTGTCTGGCGCGACCCGCTGGTCGGTGGGGCAGCTGGCAGGCCGTGGGTGAGGAGCCGACCTATGAGGACGAGCAGGACCACTCCGCCGATAAGCAGCATCGTGGGCCGCGCGACCGTACGACCGGGAGGCACTGGCTCATCCGGGAGGCACTGGCTCATCCCTGCCCGCCGGCTTGCCGGGCCGGAGGGCGGCCGGAGGCCGCCCGCAGGGCCGGCCTTGAGTTCGTGGAGAAGGTCCTCACGACTCAATGGTTGCCTTGCTGGGACGGAGCGCAACCCCAGCGCACTCATCGTGTGTCCGCGTTCGACTCGCCGTATCGCTTGTGCTTGGCCTGTCGTCCGGCCGTTGCAGCCGCCGGCCATCTGAAGTGAGGTCGGGCAGACGCACGAGGTTGGGAGTGCTCGGGCGACGTTCCACCCCATGGCCTGTTCGGCTCACGGCCGAGCCGTGAGCCGCTCTGTAGCCTCTCTCGGCTCGACCCGCCGAACTCGGAGACACCGCGCTTGAACGCCGTGCTACCGGGCAGGTCGTGCGGGGTCACTGGCGACCGCTACGTCCCGAACTGGCTCATGGTCTGCGTCTGAGTTTGCGATAGAGAACGGGGTCTGGATCAGACAACATCGGCTCGGGTTGCTGACCCGAGGAGGAGGGTCTGATCGTGACCGAGCACGAGCGTGGTGCCGACCGGCTGGGCCGGCGCGCCAAGCGGTTCCTGACCCCGTTGCAGAAGTACGAGATCTGGCTGCAGCTGGTCCGCGGGGAGACCACCATCGCAGAGGCCGCCGACCGCTACGGGGTGGATCGCTCGACGATCATGCGGCTGCGCACGGTTGCCAAGGACGGCGCGATCCAGGCGCTGGCCGAGTCCAGGCCTGGCGTGGCGACGGCCAGGCGGGACGTGGAGTCGGAGGCGGCCAGGGCGGAGGCGGCCCGGCTGGGCGAGGCGCTCAAGGAGTTGGCCGTCCGGTTGCTGCTGGTGGAGGGAAAAGGGCGTTGGGACTGAGTGGCCGGGTCCCGGCTCGTGTCGGTCAGGCCACCAAGGCCGGGCTGCTGGACCTGCTGGAGCAGGCCACGGGGCAGGGCTGGACGGTCCGGGCAGCCTGCCAGGTGCTTCAGGTCAATGAGCTGCGCGTCTACCGGTGGCTTCACCGGCGTGCCGCCGGTGAGCTCAAGGACCGGGCGCCGGGTGGCCGCCCGATGCACGGCCTGCTGGACTGGGAGGTCACCGAGATCATCGAGCTGTTCGATGAGTGGGGCGAGGTCGACCGTTCCCACCGCAAGCTCGCCCACCGCGGCTCCTATCTGGAACGGGGGGTGGGTCTCGCCAGCCAGCGTGCGCCGCGTGCTGGCGCGCCAGGGCCTGCGGTTGCGGCCGCTGCCGCGGCCGGGCCGCTCGGTACGCAAGCCGTTCCCTGACTGGGTCGACTACCGGCCAGGGTCGATCTGGATCTATGACACGACCCACTTCACCTACGCGGGCGTGGCTGCGACCGTGGTCGAGGACCTGGTGAGCCGCAAGTGGCTGGCCGAGGTCGTCTCGGCGGAGGAGACCTCGAACCAGGTCCAGGTGGTATTCACCGAGGCGCTGGAGCGCGAAGGGCTGCTGGAGCGGGTCAGCGCCCGCCAGGACGGCCTGGTCGACCCGACCGTGGACGACCCCGCCCGGCCGGTGCTGCTGGCCTTGAGCGACAACGGCCCCCAGATGACCTCCGGATCGACCCGGGAGTTCATGGCCCTGTGCGCGACCCATCAGCACTTCGGCCGTCCCGGCACGCCGACCGACCAGGCCTGGATCGAGTCGCTGTTCGGCCACGTCAAGGCCGAATGGCCCCACCTGAACGCCATCGGTGACCCGGCGATCTTGCGCGCCGAGCTCGCCGTGGTGCGGGAGCGCTACAACGGCGTCCGGCTGCACGCTGGGATCGGCTATGTGACCCCCAACGACGAGCACGAGGGCCGCGGTCCAGCGATCCCCAAGGCACGCCAGGCCGGACTCGAACAGGCCCGCCTCCAGCGGCTTGCCTGGCATCGCGAGCACCGCCAACCTGAACCACCCCAGGAGCCCGGCGATGTTGGCTGATCGATCCGCGATCTCTATCGCGAACTCGGAAACAGGTCACTCAGGCGGGTCTTGTGGGTAGCTCAGGGGGCGCTGAGGAGTGGGCTGAGGGCGTGGCTGAGCTGGTCGATTTGTGCGGCGACGCTGCTTCCGGAGCTGCGCAGTGGTGTCGGTTGGCTGGTCCAGGTGGCGTCGGGCCCGAACAGCAGGTAGGTGTCCCAGTCGCTGCCCTGGTAGCCGTTGACGTTGGTGGCCAGCCACTCCCCCGATAGGTCTTCTGCGTCCCAGAGGTGCACGACCCGGGGGTCGGTCAGCCCGGCGGCGTCCCAGCGGTTGCGGGCATCACCAAACACCTTGTTGACCCAGATGGCATAGACCCGCAGGCGGGCTTGGGGGTGGGTCTTGAGGATCTCGGATTGCACCAGACCGGCGCCGTGTCGACACTCGCCTCAGGTGGGCGACAGGATCACGACCAGGCGGGGTTGGCCGCGGTCGGCGTTGAACCGAGCTTGGAGGTCGGCCACGCCGTGCAGGTCGGCCATGGTGACGCCGGGCGGGGCGGAACGTGGCCCGAGGAAGTACATCCAGCCGGCCAGTAGGGCAAAGACCAGTAGGCAGACGGCCAGGAATCCCGCCGTGCGCGAACGCTGCCTTGGCGGCGGCCCGGCGGCTGGGGCCGGTGGGGGCGGCTCGGTCATGGGCGGGTCTCGGCGGTGTGGAGGGCCTGACGGAGCCAGTCCTCCTCGGGCAGCCCGCGGAGGCTGTACTGGCCCTGGTAGAGCCGGCAGGCGTGCACGAACTCCTGGCGCCGGTCGGCGCCGGGCTCGATGTCGTGGCCGTTGACGCGGATGGTCGGCGAGCCGAGGAAGCGGGCCTGTTCAGCGGCCTGCTGGTCGGGGACCTCGATCACCCGCACCTCGGCGTTGCTGCCAAATTGGGTGCGGACTCGGTCCGCCAGCATTAGCGCGGCGTCGCGGTTGGGGCAGCCATCGAAGGTCAACACCTCGACAAGGGGCCGCGGGCGGGCTGGTGGCAGCGAGGCAGGGCTGGTGGCCGCCATGTCAGGCCGGTGGGATGCGGCCGCAGGCGGCCACGTGGTCGCAGTTGTCGTCCAACAGCCCCTGGGCGAGGTCCAGGATGGCCGCGACTCGCTGGTCGACTAGCCGGTAGTAGACGATCCGGTGGTCGCGACGGGTGTCGACGAACCCGCACCAGCGCAGACAAGCTAGGTGGTTGGACACCTTGGGCTGGGGTTGTCCAAGCCGGCGGGTCAGCGCCCCCGCCGACAGCTCTCGCTCGGCCTGCAACATGCCCAGGATGCGTAGCCGGGTTGGGTCCCCGAGGGCGCGGAAGTACTTGGCGACCAGGTCGGTGCTGGCCGGGGCGGCCGGGAGGCGGAACGGGGCGGGCTGGGCCATCACTTCTCCAGTTCAGCAAGTCGTGATATCAGTATCGGTGAAAGCGACCCGTCGTCAAGTGAGGACCATCATGACCGTTGCCGCGGAGTTCGGCGCCCGCGGCGACGCCGAGGGGCCGCTGCTGGCCGCGGCGTTCCGGCTGCTACTGGCGCAGGGCCGCCCGGTCTCCGTGGAGCGGCTGGCGGCCGCCCTAGGCCGCGATGCCGAACCGGTCGAGCAGGCGCTCGACCGGCTGGCCCGGGCCCGCCGAACCCGCCGCAACCAAGCCGGGGAGGTCACCGGCAGCCTCGGCCTCTCGGTCGAACCCACCGCCCACGAGTTGACCGTTGAGGGCGCGCGGCGCTGGACCTGGTGCGCCTATGACGCGGTCGGAATCCTGGCCGCGCTCGGCGCCAGCGGGCGGGTCCGCTCCCGCAGCCCCCACACCCAAGCCCCGATCGAATTCGCCGTCCACCAGGACAGACCGGCTGCCGGCAGCCAGGTGGTCTTCCTCGCCCAGGGACCATGCGTGTCGGTGGTGGATGACTGGTGCCCGCTGGTCAACTTCTTTGAGGACCCCGACACCGCCGCGGCCTGGGCCGCCCAGCACGGGATCACCGGCACCGCCGTCCCCCTCCTCCAGGCCGCCGCCACCGGAGCCGCGGCCTGGCGGTCCCAGCTCGGCCGGGGAGCCAGCCAGCAAGGAGGCGCGGATGAGACGGCTTGTTGCTAGTGCGCTGGCCGGCCGCGACGACTGATCCGCCACGGCGGCCGCTTCCACACTGGAAGGAGAACGGCGATGGCTACCAGGATCGACCTGGACGGCTTGCAGGAGCTGGTGGCCGGCGGCGCCCAGCTGGTCGAGGTGCTCCCTCGTGGCGAGTACGTCGAGGAGCACCTGCCCGGCGCCATCAACCTCCCCCTCAAGGAACTCGACGCGGCCACCACCCGCCAGCTCGACCACAGCCGGCCGATCATCGTCTATTGCTGGGACGGCCTGTGAGACATGAGCCCACGAGCCGCGTGCCGGCTCCAAACCCTCGGCTTCACCGACGTCTATGACTACGTGCTGGGCAAGGCCGACTGGCTCGCCCACGGGCTGCCCACCGAAGGCGAACACGCCGACGTCCCCCGCGCCAAGGACGTGCTCCGCGATGATGTGGTAACCGCCCAGCTGGACGAACCAATCGGGGCCGTGCGTGAGCGAGTCGCCCGCTCCCCCTATGGGTTCGCCTTCGTCCTGGCCAAAGACGGCACGCTGCTGGGCCGGCTCCGCAAGGCCACCTTGGACGGCGATGCTGATGCGGCCGCCCAGGACGTGATGGAGCCGGGACCCTCCACCGTGCGGGCCGACAGCAAGCTGGAGAAGCTGGCCGCGCGGATGCGCCAGCACAACCTGGACGCGATGGTGGTCACCACCCCACAGGGCCGGCTGCTCGGGGTCGTGCGCCGCGATGATGCTGAACGGCGGCTGGACGAAGCAGACGCCCCCGGCCTCTAAACGCCAGGACAGTTCGAAAGGCGCGACCGTAGGCTGCACTGAGCTGAGAAGTTCAGCGGGTCGGCATGCTGGTGACCTGACCCGTAGACCAGGGGCCCGAAGGTGCCGGCCGGGTCGAGGTGGCATGCAGCCTCGGTTCTGTGCATCGTCGCGGCGAGCCTCCCCTATACGGTCGGTACTGCCTGGGGGTGGTCGTCGCGGACCACGTCCAGGTCGGCCGCGGCTGCGTTGGACTCTAGTTGCTGGACCGACTTGGCGCCGGCAACCACGCAGCTGACGGCCGGGTGCCGCAGGCACCAGGCGATCGCCCAGGGCGCCATATCGACCCCGGCGGGCACCTCGGTGCGACCGATCTGGGCGACCAGCTCCAGCTTGCGCTGGGCCTCTGCCGGGTCGTGGCCCGAGCGCCAGTCGTCGCGGGCGGTGACCCAGGCGCCGGGCCGGTATTTGCCGCTCAGGTACCCGTTGGCCAGCGGCTCGCGAATAATCACCCCGAGGTCCTGGTCCAGGGCCACCGGGAGGACGCCCTGCTCGGCGCTCTGGTCGAGGCGGTTGTAGCCGACCTGGAGGACGCTGGCGCCGACCTCGGCGACCCGCCGGGCCTGCTCGACATCACCGGCCCCCAGCGACACCCCGAGGTGGTGGACCTTGCCGTCGGTGACCTGCTGGTTGAGCGCCTCCCACAGGTCGTGGCGGCTGAAGACCTCGTCGGAGGCGGAGTGCATCTGGTAGAGGTCGACATGGTCGGTCCGCAGGGCCCGCAGCGATCCCTCCAGCTGGGCGACCACCTCGGTCGGCGTCCAGTGGTCGGTGCGGAGCTGCACCGGTGACCGGTCGTGTTGGTGCAGGGCCTCGGGGTGGAATTGGTGGCCGAACTTGGTCGCCACCACCCAGTCTTCTCGGTGGTGGTGGATGGCGGGGCCAATCAGGGCTTCGGCGAGGTGGTCGCCGTAGCACTCGGCGGTGTCGACCAGGTTGACGCCCAGGGTTCGGGCTCGGCCCAGCAGCTCGTCGACCTCGCCCTGGGTGAAGCGCCGTCCCCACTCGCCGCCGAGCTGCCAGGTCCCCACGCCGATGACCGAGACCCGCAGTCCCGTGGTCCCTAGCCGGCGGTACTTCATGCCTGCCCCTTTGATCGGCGGTATGTGCACTGCGAAGCCTTGCACACGTCCAAGCTCCAGCAGCGTAGGATCCGGCCTCACCACCGCGGGCGGCAACCAGGACAGGCTCAGATTGCCGCCGCAGGCGGCGCGGACCGCAGGTCCGCCAACAACGCGGACAGGCCGATGCATCAAATCGCGCGAAGCGCTCCTTGCGGCCTGGCCGCTCCACTCCCCCGAGGGGGGCTAGTCGGCCGCGGTGTTAGCGGCCGACTAGCCCCACGAGAGGCATAACCAGCGGGAGTGGGTCGTACGGCCGGCGAGAGGGTACGCCAGGAGCTGCGTAGGTTCCCGTTGGTCCCAAACGTAGGGAGGACATCGGCCCCGAGGCCCCTCGCGGAGCCCGTGAGCGGCCCGCTGCGGCCCCGGAGGCCGGCGGTTGCGGGTCTGGACATGCCCGGAAACGGCTGAGGGCGTTCTCGTCGGATAACGTGACACCCCGGCAGGCTAAGAAGGTGGAGTGCGCTCCTGCGGCGCTGTCGGGGCTCGCCGCTGGCAGCGGACCACCCCTCCCCCACCGGACGGCGACCACCGGTGCGCCGAGGGCGCCGGGTTGGCCCCGCCGACCGCGCACCGCGGTGTGCGCGGTTCGACGGTGGGGGCGCGCACACCGCGCATGCGCACCCTGCGCGGTTCCATGCGCGGTCCCGTCGAGGACATGACCCCGTGACCGAGCCGGGCTGATAGCCCGCCCCGGCTTCCGACCCCGGATCCTGCCGGCAGTCAGCCCGGTAACGCAGCCGACCGCCGGTCGTTCCTCGTAAGCCAGCTCGAAGGGGGAACCCGCCCATGACCGATCAGCAGCCGCCGCCCGGATGGAAACGACCACCACCCCCGCCGCCTCCATCGTCCGGCCGGTGGGGGCCGCCCACGCCCGGCTGGGGACCACCGCCGCCCCCGCCGCGCCAGTCAGCCGGGGTCGGCCGCATCCTGCTCGGCGTCCTGGTCGGCCCGCTGGTCGGGTTTATGGCGCCGTTCCTACCCGGGTTCCTCTACGCCGTCCTGACCGGCCGGGACCTCGACCTCCCGGCCAGGGTCCTCGGCCTGCTCCTGCTCGTGTCCGTGCCGCTCGGCAGCCTGCTCGGCGGAGCTCCGGGCGGCGCGCAGGACCAGGCGTTGAGCGGGTCGCGCTAGGACGTCCTGCTGTCCCGGCGGAGCTGGGCCAAGATCAGCCCGCAGAACAGCGCGGCCAGGCCGCAGGCGGCCAGGAAGCCGAGGACGGCCGGGGACAGCCAGGCCGGCCACTTCTCGGCCCAGCCGTCCGGCCAGGTCGAGAACGCGACTCCGAACAGCAGGATCGGCACGCCTACCCACCGCAGCCCGATCCCGCCGGTGGTCAGCTTCCGGAGCCCCTCGACCTCCCGGCGGGCCTCCCCGATCAGACGCTCCAGTCGCCGCCCCTCCGCCTCCAGCTCGGCCCGGGCCCTGGGCGCGCTCCTCCTCGATGGCCCGGTCGCGCTGCTCGACCTCCCGCATGATCCAGTCGCGGAGCCGGTTCAGATACTCGGCCTGAGCGGCGAGCTGCTGGGCGGGCGGCTGGTCGGGCTGGGGGGTGAACGGCCCCGGCGTCGCCCTGCCGGTCAGCGTCGCGGATAGTCCCACCGTGGCCGTCGCGGTGCCGGCATGGGCGACCGCATCCCGCCCACGTAGGCGAAGCACGCGCCGCAGCCAGCCCACGACCCGCGCCCGGCGGATCTGAAGCCACGCCGTCAGGCGCTTCAGGTGGCCGAGGTAGTCGTGGACGTTCAGGAGATCGAAGACGACCAGGATCACACCGACGATCTGGAGGGCTCCGCTGAGGTTCTTGATCGCCTGCGCGTCCATGACCCCGCAGGATAGCCGTGGTACCCCGCCGGCCCAGCCGGGGCAGCTCCGTTGGGTCGATCGAGCTGACTCCTGGGTCGGGTCAACGCCGGCCCTCTCCCCCGCCGTCGCCGGCGTCGTCGGCCTCGTTGGGGGTGGCCGGTGACCAGTAGCGGGCCCGGCCGTTGCCTTCCTCGCTCCCTGCCGCCAGCCCGACGGCTTCGAGCTCGCCGAGGGCGGTCTGGATGGTGCGGGGCTTGAGCGGGTGGCCGGCCTGAGCGAGCCGGTCGCCGAGCTGCTTGACCGTCTGGAGGTCCCCGCCGGCCCGCAGGGCAGTCAGGACCCACTGGCGGGACTTGGACAGGGCGGCCGCGGCCGGGTCCAGGTCCTGGTCGTCGTCGGCAGCCAGGACCTCCACGGCGTAGGAGAGCGGGGCGCCCAGGTCCGTCGGGTCTTGGGCGTGGATGCGGCGGCGGAGGCGGAAGTGGGTGTCAGCGATCTCCCCGCCGATCAGCTCCACCCCGAGCAGGACTGTGCTGGCCCCGTCCGCATCGCTGCCTCGGTGCTGGATGCTGACCGAGCAGATGACTCGGGCCCAGGCGGCCGGGCCGGCCCCGCTGATGCGGTCGGCGCCGCGGCCATCCCCGGTCTTGTTCCAGTGGGTCACGACTAGAAGGGCGCAGCCGGCGTGCTGGCAGACGCCTTGGATGGCCTGGAGGACGGCGCCCATGTCGTACAGGTTCGAGCCACTGGCCCCAGCCGCGGCCAGGTACAGCGGGTCGAGCACGACCAAGACGGCCGGGTGCGCCTTGAGCTCAGCTTGGATGGCGGCCAGCTCGGAGCCGGCGCCGGGGGCGGCCAGGCGGGGGACGCGGAAGCAGAGCCGGAGCTGGTCGGCGAGTTGGTCAGGGTCGATGCCCTTGGCGGTGGCGATGGCCTCGATCCGGCGCACCGTGGCCCGCTCCCCGCCTTCACCGAGGAAGACCAGGACGGGGCCGGGGTTGGGGCAGACGAAGTGATCCAGCCAGGGCCGGCCGCTGGCGACGGAGACGGCCAGGTCGAGGGCGGCCCAGGTCTTGCCGGCCTTTTCCTGGGCGGCCAGGACCCCGTAGGCGTCGGCCGGCCAGAGGCCTTGGATGAGCCAGCGGGGTTCGCCGGCGGCGGCGACCCGGGCCGCGACCTCCCCGTAGGAGCTGATGGCCAACTCGGCCGCCGGGAGCGTGGAGCGGCGACCGCGCCCAGCGGCCGGGCGAAGGTCGACGACCTCCCCGCCGGCCCCGTCCTCGAGCGGCCCGCTGGGCAGGGGGATGCCGTCGCGGTCCAGGTGGTCGCCGCTCACGCCGCACCCTCCCGGCGCCGGCGAGGCTTGGCCGCGCCACCAGCCAGCCCCGACTTGATGGTAGCCCGGGCTTTGGCCTCGGGGTTGCCGGCCTCCAGGGCGCCGGCCAGCAGCACCGCCCGCACCTCCTCGGCCTCTAGCAGTCCGATGGCGACCAGCTGGCCCAGGTTGAACGCGGCTCGGTTCAAGGTCGCATTCCGCGAGCCTGGCTGGGCGGTCGCCACGGCGGCCCGTTCCCGGGCAAGGGCCGCCCGCGCGTAGTCGCCACGATGGCCGGCGGGTGGGGGGGCTGGGGGGAGGGTGGTCCGCTCTGCCGGCGGTGGGGCCAGCCGCCGCCGCAGCCCGGCCAGGACCTCGGGCGGCGTCGCCGTCAGGGGCCGGACCCAGCGATAGCGGTGGCCGCTGGCGTGCTGGGAGGGTGGGGCCACGATCAGCCCACCGCGACCCCGCCAGTCCACCCCCGGCAATAACCCGACACGGTTTCCGAGCCCGGTGGGGGCGTACAGCAGGTGCCAGCCTCCCCCACCGGTGCGGGCCACCGGCCCCGGATGCTCCAGGGGTTCGATGGATAAGGCGGTGCGAAGCGCCTCTACGCCCTGGTCGCCGTCCAGGTCGAGCACGTCGAAGCGCCGGCCGGTGGTCAGGGCCAGGTTGGCGTCGGGCCAGCGCCGCCACCACTCCCCCACCACCGCCGGATCGGTGGCGGCCAGCCGCTGCCAGCCGCGCAGCCGCGGGTGCTTGCCCGGGTCTGGGCAGGCCCGGTCGGGGCAGCTGCAACCACCCCCTGGCCGGCGGGCATGCAGCGGCACCACCGGAAAGCCGAGGGCGGCGTACACCTGGGCCGCTCGGGCGCGGTCCAGCTCTCCCAACCCGGCGAGCAGGTCGCCGGGGCTGAGCTGGGCGGGATCGCCGATAGCGGTCATGGTTGGTCGGGGCGTAGCCGGTAGTCGGGGCAGCGGCCATAGGTGTGGCGGGGGCCGCCGCAGAACGGACACGGCCCGGCGTGATCGCCGCCATCGGGGATGCCGCAGTAGCCGGTCGGGCCGAACACGCTGCCCAGGTAGACGACGAGGGCTTGGCGGCCGCAGGTGCACAGCTCCCCCGGCGCCGCGGGACGCTCGCTGGAGTTGTCGCGGACCGGCTCCTGCGGGCTGGCCTCCCCCATCTCCAGGTCGTGGGCGTCGGCGGCGGCGTGCGCGTCGGCTTCGGTGCGGCAGGGGCCGGCCGACCAGCCGCAGTCATCGCAGATCGCGTACCAGCCGGGCTGCCAGTCGATCCAGCCGACGTCGGTCTGCTCGGGGCCGGTGTGGTGCTCGATGTAGATCACCTCATGCCTCCTGGCGGGTGTGCTTCAGCGCCGCGGCCAGCGGGCCACTCCCCCGCCGGGCTGCGGCCGATCGATCGCGACGTCGACCGCCGCAGCGGACCGGCTGGAGGTCGGGCCGGCTCATCGGCCGCTCTTCCTTCGGGAGCTGCTGGGGGCCGGGTGGGCGACGCGCCACTCCCCCAGGATGCGGCCGGCATAGGTCTCCTCGACCGCGATCCCCTGGCTGGCCAGGGCCGCCACTACCGAGCTGCCGGTGGTCACTCCGAGCTCCTGTGGGCTCAGCCGGGAAAGGTACATTTCGACCGCGGCCCGCTTGGTCGGCTCAGCCAGCTCCCCGTGTCCATTCTGCGGAGCTCCTTGTTGGGCTGGGCTGGGCACCTGCCCGTAGGCGCCTGCTGGCCCGTACAGGCTGGGGATCTGGTGGTCGCGGACGAGCTCGCCGTGGAGCACGTCGCGGTGGCGCACGATGCGGTTGGGCCCCAGGGTCGGGGGAGCGAGATGGATCGCCTCGACGCCGGAGGCGGCCGCCAGCATCTTCAGCAGGTAGGCCAGGCCAAGGGTGACCAGGATGCTGGCCACCGGCACGGCCAGGGCGATGGGGCGGACCTGGATGGGGACGTGGGTGGCGTTGAAGTACAGGGTGCCGGCGGCGGCCACCAGCACCAGCAGGAACGGGATGGCGCGAGGGTACTGGACGACCTGGCCGTGCTCGGCGACGCGGACCATGGAGGCGCCCAGCAGCAGGACCTCGAAGAAGACCAGGGCCATGTCAACGCCGATGGGGAACAGCCAGGCGTGCCCCTGGCCCCAGCGCAGCGCCGGGTCGGCGGCGGCCTCGCGGAGGGCGAAGAACGACAGGGTGAAGGCGGCGGCGGCGACGCCGATGCCGAGCAGCAGGGCGGTGCCGAGCACGGTGCGCAGGTTGGAGGGCAGCGATGACCACATCAGGAGCGGAACCTCCAGATCGAGGGGACAGACGGGGGAGCGGAGCGGGGCGGAGCGGCCATCGCCTCGCCCCTGGAGGTGGCCTGCTGGTCGGCCCGGCGCCACAGATCGACCAGCCAGCGGAACGCTCCGGCGACGGCCCTGACCGCGCCGGTCACGGCCCGGACCACCTTGGCCCCGGCTCGGATCACCGCCGGCCGGTCATCGCCGGCCGCGGCCTGGGTCTGGGCGCGGGTGGGGCG
>Ga0307415_100000703_pt1 | contig 14900 bp, 14 predicted proteins | sample DK1Cmetagenome_FD_204524 | JGI IMG/M metagenome (GOLD analysis project Ga0307415, IMG submission 204524) | Maize rhizosphere microbial communities from greenhouse at UC Davis, California, United States - DK15-C-2 | ecosystem: Host-associated > Plants > Roots > Rhizosphere > Soil | place: USA...
TCTATCCAAAAAGGAGGTGCCCGCCTCAACCTGGGCGGCTTTCGAGTCGCTCACGCATGAGGCAAGCGTCAGTCTCACGGGCATGGTACGAGAAGAACCTCGGTCTCCCGGCGGCTTTGAGCTCGGTGTTCAGGACATCGAGCTGCTCGGGGCCAGTCCGGACTACCCTATCACTCCTAAAGAGCATGGGACGACTTTCCTCTTCGAGCATAGACATCTGTGGCTGCGAAGCCGCCGTCAGGCGGCCGTCGCCCGGGTTCGGCACGAGGTTGTGCAGGCCATCCGGGACTTCTTTTACCAGCGCGACTTCATTCTGGTCGATACGCCTATTCTGACCGGTGCCATCGGGGAGGAGGCCGGCAATCTCTTTGCGACCCAGTACTTCGATCTGGGACAGGCCTACCTGGCGCAAACCGGCCAGCTGTATGTCGAGGCTGCCGCGGCGGCCCACGGAAAGGTGTACTGCTTCGGACCGACCTTTCGAGCGGAAAAATCCAAGACCCGGCGGCACCTGACGGAGTTCTGGATGGTGGAGCCTGAGGTCGCCTTCAACGACTCCGATGCGAATATGCGGCTCCAGGAAGAGTTCGTGAGCTACATCGTCAGCCGCGCCCTGGAACGCCGCGAGTCGGAGCTCAAGGAGCTGCAGCGGGACACCGCGGCGTTGCAGCGAGTTACGGCGCCGTTCCCGCGGGTCTCCTACACCGATGCTGTCGCTCGGCTGAATGCACTGGGCTCCGACATCAGGTGGGGCGACGATCTCGGGGGCGATGACGAGACGCTCCTGGCCCGCGAGTTCGATCGGCCGCTCTTTGTGTACAACTACCCCAAGCACGTGAAGGCCTTTTACATGAAGGAAAACCCGGATGATCCCCGCACGGTGCTGAACAACGACTGCCTGGCGCCGGAAGGATATGGCGAGATCATCGGCGGTTCGCAGCGGGAGGACAACTACGAGAAGCTTCTCAGCCGCATCCAGGAGCAGGGGCTCGACCCAGAGGCGTATCGATGGTATCTGGATCTGCGTAAGTACGGCACCTTCGTCCATTCGGGGTTCGGACTTGGCCTCGAGCGCACTGTCGCTTGGATCTGCGGCATCCCACACATACGCGAGGCCATCGCGTTTCCGCGTCAGATTCACCGGCTGTACCCGTAAACCGTCACCAGTGAACGGTAAACAGTAAAGGGGGACTTCTACCCCTTACTAACCCCCATTCACGGTTGACCGTTCACTGTTCCCCGCCTTCACCTGGTTCCAAAGTCCATCCAGGACCTCGAGCCCGGCTGACTCCACATCGATCCCGCGGCTGGCTGCCAGCTCCTCCATCTGCTCGAAGCGGTGACGAAACTTCCTGTTCGCCTTTTCGAGCGCCGGCTCGGCGTGAACCCCAGCCTTCCGGGCGAGATTCACCACGGCGAACAAGAGATCGCCGATTTCGTCGATCAGCTCCTCGCTTGCGGCCCGGACCGGCGCGTTGGGATCATTGTCTCGACGCGGAGCGGCGTTTCTGCTGTGCAGCTCCTGCTCTACCTCTCCCAGCTCCTCCTGTACCTTCTGAATCGGACCCGCAACATCGGGCCAGTCGAAGCCCACCGACGCGGCGCGCTCCTGCAGCCGAGTAGCCATGAGCAGCGGCGGCAGGGTCGGTACGAGGCCACCGAGGATGTTGCCCCTGCGCTCCCGGCGTTTGATGCGTTCCCATGGCTCGGCGTCGCCGAGCTCGAAGAGATGAGGGTGACGACGGCGCATCTTCGCTTCCAGTTCCTCGACCACGTTCGTGGCAGTGAACTCCTTACGCTCCTCACCGAGCACCAGCTGGAAGGCGAGATGGAGGAGCAGGTCGCTGAGCTCTCCCCGGATGTTGTCGACGTTCCCGTCGCCTAGCGCGTGGTTCAGTTCGAGAGCTTCCTCGATGAGATAGGGCCGAAGAGTCTCGCGGGTTTGAGCGCGGTCCCAGGCGCAGCGCTTTCTGAGGTCGCGAACCATCGTCATCGCGCGTTCGAGCGCTGAATTGTCTTGCATCGAACCTCCCCGACGAATATCATACGCCGGCTCACCCATGACCTTTCCCCCCGAGATCACACGTGCCTGGGTTGATGTTGACCTGCCGGCGTTAGTCGCCAACGCGCGCACAATTGCGACGATCTCAGGGAGCCGGCTGCTGCCGATGGTCAAAGCTAACGGCTACGGGCTGGGAGCGGTCGAGATAGCCCGCGCTCTGGAGAAGGTCGATCCCTGGGGGTTCGGAGTCGCCTCGATCGAGGAAGCGGCTTCTCTCCGGGCAGCCGGCATCCGCCGCCCCATACTGGTACTCACACCTCTGATTCCAGATTGGATCGACCAGTGTCTGGCACTGGACCTGCGCCCGACTCTTGGCGACAGCGTGGCCCTCGAACGCTGGGTTTCCCATGGGTCCAAGCCGTTTCATATCGAAATCGATACCGGCATGAGCCGGGCCGGCGTGCGATGGAACGATCATGCGACGCTCGCGCGCTTCGGCGCTCTCCTTGAGGGCGCCGTAGGCTGGGAAGGTGCCTTCACGCATTTCGTTGCTGCCGAATCGGACACGCCCGCAACCCGGCGGCAGTGGGAACGGTTTCAAGAGGCTCTTCGGGTGCTCCCAAGAAAACCGGCCATGATCCACGCGGCGAATAGCGCTGCATCTCTCCACGGAAAATCGTTCGCCGGCGACCTCGTCCGTCCAGGAATCTTTCTCTACGGTGGCGGTGCTGGCGCGATTGCCCCCCGCGGTGTCGCCGCACTCAGAGGCCGCGTGGTGGCGGTGCGCTCGCTAATGACGGGGGACAGTGTTGGATATGGCGCAACGTGGCGAGCCGACCGGCCAGTCACGGTGGCGACCATAAGCCTCGGGTATGCAGATGGCTTGCCGCGCGGAACACCCGCAGTCGGAGCCGAACGGCACCAGCGAGCTGTCGAGCTCAACGGCAAGCTGGCCCCGGTGGTGGGCCGTATTACGATGGATATGTGCATGCTCTCGGTGGACGGAGGCGTAGCGCTGGGTGACGTGGCTACCGCATTTGGTGGGCTGATCTCACTGGACGAGCAGGCCCATGCCGCCGGCACCATTTCTTACGAGCTGCTCACAAGGCTTGGTCCCCGGGTGGTTCGCCGGTATCAGGGGTGATCAGATGAACCCGCACTTCGGCTCTCTGGTCCTCGGTCTTTCACAACAAGCCGAGGCTGCCCTTGGGGGTCAGCTGTCGGCCGATGCCGGTGTCGCTGACAGCCGCCAGCTTGCACAAGCACTCATCGACACACTCGGCATGCTGGCCGACAAGACTGCCGGCAAGCTGGAGCCGGACGAGAAGCAGCTCCTGGATCAGGCACTCACCTCGCTTCGCTTCCGCTTCGTGCAGACGATGCCGAAACCCTGATGCGCCGTGCCGCTATCATCGTGCTCGACGGCCTCGGCATCGGGGAAGCTCCCGACGCAGCCGCGTATGGCGACACAGGCAGCAATACCCTTGGGAACGTTGCTCGGGCCGTCGGCGGCCTGCGGCTCCCCGAGCTACAGGCGTTCGGGCTCGGCCGTTGTGCGCCACTTCGGGGCATGGAAGCGCACGTGTCGCCGGCCGCGGCACACGGCGTCTGTGAGCCGTCGAGCCCCGGCAAGGACAGCACGACAGGACACTGGGAAATCTGCGGGGTAGTGCTCGAGCGCCCGTTCCCGACCTATCCTGATGGCTTTCCCCGCGAAGTCGTGGATGAGTTCGCCCGGCGTACGGGGCGCGCGGTCCTCGGGAACCGGCCCGCTTCCGGCACTGCCGTACTGGACGAGTTCGCCGCGGAGCATCGTCGCACTGGCAGCTGGATCGTCTACACCTCCGCCGACAGCGTTTTTCAAATAGCTGCCCACGAAGACACCGTTCCGCTCCAGGACCTGTATGGTGCCTGTCAAATCGCACGGGAGCTTCTGCAGGGAAGGCATGGAGTGTCTCGCGTCATCGCTCGCCCGTTCGTGGGCGAGACCGGTGCCTGGAAGCGTACTCCACACCGTCGCGACTTCAGTCTTGCCCCTCCGGGGCCGACGCTGCTGGATCGTCTGGCAGAACGCCAGATCCCGCGGGTCGGGGTCGGCAAGGTCGACGATCTCTTCGCGCGTCGCGGAATCGCCAGCATTCATGCGGACACCAACGCTGAGGCCTACGCGCTGATCGAGGGCGCGCTTGCCGCCATGCAGCGCGGCCTGCTTCTGGCCAACGTCATCGAGTTCGATCAGAGCTGGGGCCATCGCAACGATATCCGTGGGTTTCACCGCGGACTCGAGCAGTTGGACCGTGCGCTTCCGCGGCTGTTGCAGGGCGTGCGGCAGGATGACCTCATTATCTTTACCGCCGATCACGGCAACGACCCCACCACGCCGTCGACCGACCACTCGCGCGAGATAGTGCCGCTGCTGGTGTTCGGTCCCAGGGTGCGGCCTGTCAATCTGGGCCGGCGCCTTACATTCGCGGACATCGGTCAATCCGTGGCCGAATTCCTTGGCGTGCCGGCACTCGCGGCCGGCACATCGTTTCTACCTGAGGTATGGGTTTGACCGACTCCCTGATCTCCGCCGCTCGCAGCGTCCAGGCCCGCGCCTACGCGCCCTACTCCCATTTCCGCGTGGGTGCGGCACTGGAGAGCTCGGATGGAAAGGTCTTCGTCGGGTGCAACGTCGAGAACGCCTCATATGGACTGACGATCTGCGCTGAGCGGTCGGCGGTATTCGCCGCGGTAAGCGCGGGTGTCACGCGTTTCCGCCGTGCCGTGGTTGTTTCCGACATCGATCCTCCGGCTGCACCCTGCGGCGCATGCCGGCAGGTCCTCGCCGAGTTCGGCCTCGATCTGCCCATCGATGGTGTGGGATCGAAGGGAACCGTCAGCTGGCGTCTCTCCGATCTGCTCCCCGTCGCGTTCGGACCGGAGCAGCTTCGGTGAAGCGCTACGCAGCCATGCTGCTGGCAGCTCTGGCTCTCGCCGGCTGCCAGGAGAAGCTCACGGCTCCGGCCGATTGTCCCGCCCTCTGCCCCGGTGGTCAGCCTCAAATCTTCGATGAAGTCTTCACCGCTACCCCCGGGGCGGACTCCAGCTACTCCGGGTATATACAGCCCCACCAGGCCCGGTCCCTGCTCGTGTCAAACGGTCTCGAGGGGTTTGAGGAACGCGCCCTGGCACGGTTTCTCACGCGGGCGGATAGCGTAAGCGTGCGGGACACCCTCCGCGGGTACACCATCGATTCAGTCGCACTCAGCTTCACGGTTGCGGCCCGCGACACGAATGTGAACGGGCTGGAGTTATTGATCTATCGAATTGCACCGGGTTTCGACTCGTCCAGCACGTTTGCCGGTGTGGCACCGGCGTTCGTCCCGGAGAGTCTCATCGCCGCGGTGCCCGTCCCGGATACGCTGAACACCGGGGGGGTGGTCAGAACGGTATTCCAGGGCGCGGATCTCAGCCGAGTACAGATATCTGCAGCCGACAGCGGCCGACTCGCTGTGGGCATTCGGCTGTCTGCGCCGGTCTTCACGGGTGTGCGCCTGGGAGCCGTTGCCGGTGGTACAGGACCGCTTTTCACAACCTACGCGACTCTCGACGTGCCGGATACAGGCACTGCCAAGCTGAGGACAATCGCACTCAGTACTGCGTTCAACACCTACGTCAGCGAGGCGCCGCAGGTCAGCGATACAACTCTCCTGGCGGTCGGAGGTGCGCCGTCATCCCGCTCGCTGCTGCGCTTCAGCTTGCCACCGCGCATCCTGGACTCCGCGACCATCGTGCGGGCAACACTCGAGCTCACACCGACCGCTCCAATCGTGGGATTGCCAACCGACGTGGTCCAGCTGGAAGCTCGCTCAGTCTTGGCGGATGTGGGCGGTAAGTCTCCGGTCAACACTCAACCTCTGCGGGTCCCGGTGGATACACTCGAGCTGGGGTCCACCACGGTGAGCATCGAGGCCGTTCGACTGATTGAGCTCTGGCTGGGGTCGAACAGGCCCTCAGCTCTTGTCCTGTCGCTTGCTCCCGAGGGGGCGAGCTTCACCAAACCAGTTTTTCACTCAACGCGGGCCGCAGACCCGGCACTTCGTCCTCGGCTTCGTCTGAGTTATCTGCTGTCCTTTCCCTTCGAGACTCCATAGTGCGGCAGCCCTTCCTGATTCTTCTCGCCCTGTTCGTTCCTGCGGCTCTGAGTGCCCAGTCGTCTCAGTTCGGGGTGCGTGGGCTGGGCTTTCCCGGACGTGGCTTGGCCGTGCGAGCGATGGGAAGCGGGGGTGCGTTCGGGTTGTTCGATGCCGAATCGAGCCAGAATCCGGCCGCCCTGGCGAGCGTCACGGTCCTGGCAAGCGGGTTCGCTATCACCCAGGGGTTCAGGCGGGTAGAGAACCCCGCCGGCAGCGCATCGGTCAGAAACACACGGTTCCCCCAGCTCACGGTCGCGGGCCCGGTTCGCACCCTGCCGGTGGCAGTCGGGTTCAGCTTCTCGAATTACACCAGCCGAGATTTCACGCTGGCCACATCGCAGACGATCGATCTACGTGGAACGCCGGTGGATGTCAGTGACACGTTCTCCTCGCGCGGAGGGCTGAACGACTTCAGGATCGCAGGCTCGTACCGGTTAGGTGATAGCTGGGCAGTCGGGGCCGGCTTCCACATCATCAGTGGCTCGAACCGGCTCACATCGACCCGGGTTTTTGATGACCCTGGATTTCTGTCGAGTCGGCAGCGAGCCGAGCTCTCGTACACCGGGGTGGGTGTGTCCGTCGGCTTCTCGCGTCTGTTCGGCGCCAAGCTGGCGCTCTCTGCTCTGGCGCGCTCTGATGGGCACCTTAATGCGGATCTGGATTCCACTCGAACAGGGACGATCGACCTGCCCTTCAGCTTCGGATTCGGGGTGAGGTGGCGCCCGGTGCCGGCACTGGACCTGGCCGGACAGACCATGGTCCGTACCTGGTCGGGGGCGAACAGTGATCTCCTTGCGATGGGTGGGACGGGAGCCCAGAACACGATTGAGGTGGCTGCGGGGGCCGAATACACTACTGATCTGCGCCGGCCGTACCATCGGCCGCTCCGTCTCGGGGCTCACTATGCTACCCTCCCCTTCACGCTGGTGATGGGTCAACAAGGGCACGAGTTTGGGGTGTCAGCCGGCAGTGGCCTACGCTTTGCCCAGCAACGTGCGGGTCTGGACCTCGCGATCGAACACGTCTGGCGGTCCGAAGGCGTGTACTCGGAGAATGGGTTCCTGATCTCCCTCGGCGTCTCGGTGCGGCCGTGAGAAAGACAGCGGCCCGCGGCGTCGCTATTATCCCATCATGACGAAGCGAGTCTACATCGAAACGTATGGCTGCCAGATGAACGTGGCGGACTCCGAGCTGATGTTCGGGGTGCTCCTTCGTGAGGGCTATGTTCGCACGGGAACTCCCGAAGATGCCGACGTCATGCTGGTGAATACCTGCGCTGTGCGGGACAATGCCGAGCAGCGGGTGATCGGACGAGTAGGCGAGCTGCAACGTCACAAACGGGCCGGAGATGTACTCGGGGTGGTCGGTTGTATGGCCCAGCGGCTGGGTCCTGCACTGCTGGCCCGCGTACCTCGGGTAGACCTGGTCGTCGGTCCCGACGCGTATCGAAACCTGCCGGAGCTGATCGGATTTGCCTGCGGAGGGCAGCGCCTGAGCGATACCGACTTTCGCTCATGGGAACACTACGAGGATGTGCCAGCGGTGCGCGAAAAGGGACCAACCGCGTTCGCCACGGTACAGCGCGGCTGCGATTACCGCTGCACGTTCTGTATCGTTCCGAAGACGCGAGGTCCTGAGCGGAGCCGCAAACAGGAAGATGTCGTCCGGGAAGTCATCGGGCTCGTGGAGCAGGGGACCACCGAGGTCACCCTGCTCGGCCAGACAGTCAACAGCTATGACGACGGCCAGCATGACTTTGCCGACTTGCTGCGTGCGGTGGGAGCGATCGACGGGCTGGAGCGCATCCGATTCACGAGCCCGTATCCCACAGACTTCACGCCCCGGGTCATCGAGGCTATGGCCACCACACCGGCCGTCTGCGAGCACGTGCATCTCCCGGTGCAGAGCGGCTCCAACGCGGTGCTCAAGCGGATGCTTCGGCGCTATACCCGCGAGCAATACCTTGCCGTTGTCGCCCAGCTGCGCCAGGCAATTCCAGGGATCACTTTCTCAACGGACATCATCGTAGGCTTCCCCGGAGAAACCGACGATCAGTTTGCTGAAACGCTCAGTCTCGTCAACGAAGCTGATTTCGACGAAGCGTACACCTTCAAGTACTCCGTCCGTGAAGGTACCCCAGCGGTACGCCTGCCCAACCACGTGGCGGACGAGGTGGCATCGGCCCGCCTGGACCAGCTCATCAACGCAGTTCGTGCCAATGTGCGGCGGAAAAACTTTGCCCGCATTGGGGAGGCCCACGAAGTGCTGGTCGAGCGACCCGCCCGTCGCGGCAACCTCATGCTGGCGCGAACGCGCGGCAACCAACTGGTGCTGCTGGAGCTTCCCCCGACTTCGCTCGGCGAGTACCACGCCGTTCGGCTCACCGGCACCACGGGATCGACATTCACAGGCGCTGTGGTACAACGCTTCGCTGAGCTCAGGGCAGGCCCCCAGCTGGTGGTGGTCCTGTGATCAAGAACCTGGTCGAAGATCATGTAACCGCGGCTTACGACACACTTCGGCCGCTGTTTCCCGCGTATTGTGGGTGCGAGCTCTGCCGGGACGATGTGCTGACATTCGCACTCAATCGAGTCCCGCCGCGCTACGTCTCTCGCCGCGAAGGCGCGGTGGTCACAGAGGTGAGCCTGGAAAAAGAGCAGAGCCGCGCCGCTATCGAAGTGGTTGTCATGGAAGCACTGCGGAAGATATCCGTCGCTCCCCGGTGCGGCCGGCGTGGAGGCCAGCTAGCGCGCTGATGCCTGGCCCCGGATGAGGCTCCGGGCACCGATTCTCTTTACTCTGGCGTATGGGGCCGGTCTTGCGACCGGCCTTTTGCATTTTGAGGCTGTCATCGGCGGCGGTCTGGTTATGCTGCTCGCCGGATGGTACAGCCGAAAACCACTTCTCACTCTCCTCGCTGCTGCCGTCCTCCTGGGAAATAGCAGTGGCAGGATTGCCTGGGTTGCGGAAACAACGCGATGTGTCACCCGGTTGCCGTCAGGTGGCTTGAGCATGTCTGTCACGCTGATCGAGCCAGTGGATTCGTCCGGCGGCCGGATTTCGGTCCACCCGCTGATCGGCTGCAGCGGCGCTGTGATCGCGATGTGGCCTGCACACCAGCCAACGAACGCCGGACGGGACGCTGCAGTAGTGGCACGCTGGATCCCGCGGGCCGGGATCGCTGGACGCCCGGCGGGCACGCTGGTGATCTCCCGAGTCGGATCGACCGGTGGCACCCCCTCAACGGCAGCGCGGCTGAGATCCGCGATCGCACGAACCAGTCAAAGGCTGTATGGCGCTCGGGCCCCGATGGTGGATGCCCTGATCCTCGGTCGCCGCAGCGGCATCGATCGAGCGCTTCAGGATCGCTTCGCACAGTCAGGGCTGGTTCACCTGTTATCGATCTCCGGCTTTCATGTCGGGATCATCACGGCCTGGATATTCCTGGTCTGTCGATCGCTAAGAGTCGAGCGAGGCACCGCGCTGGGTGTCGGGGCAGGTGCAAGCATCGCCTACGTCGCCTTCCTGGGGTGGCCCGCCCCGGCAACCCGCGCAGCTGCCCTCGCCGTGCTTCTGGCGCTGAGCCGAATTCGCCAGCGACACGTCGAGCCGGACTCGCTGCTCTCAGCCACGTCTCTCTGCGTGCTTCTGGTCGATCCATGGGCAATTGTGGATCTCGGCGGCTGGCTCTCGGTGGCGGCGCTCTGGGGCGCCACCACCTTCAGCCGCTGGACCGACCGGACGCTTGGCACGGGGATGTGGTGGAGAACGCTCGGCTCGTCCGTCGGAGCGACGCTCGCCACGGCGCCCATCACCTCGGCTGCCCTTGGCGCGGTCGCAGTGGTGGGAGTCGGCCTCAATTTCGTGGCGATTCCACTCGCCGCCATCGCAGTGCCCGGCGTGCTTGCCAGCCTCTTGATCTATCCGGTGTGGAACGGGCTGGCCGAGGCACTAGCCAGCGGGGCAGGGCTGGCGCTCCACCTGCTGGAGCTGCTGGCAATCGCCGGCTCAGCCGTGCCTGGCGGACATACCGTCGGAGCCGCGGAACTGCGGTCCGCTGTTCCCTGGGTCGCGGCTCTCCTGGTCGGCCTCTGGTGCATGGGAAAGCGAAACACCCTGGCTGAAGCCACTCGGCGCTGGAGCTGGGCTGCTGTGGTGCTGATATGGGGAACCCTGCTGTATGCGTGGTCGCCGTCGCCCGCTCACACAGCCTCAGGTCTGACGTTACATTTTCTCGACGTAGGCCAGGGAGATGGCGCAGTCCTGCGAACGCCCGCCGGCAGGTGGGTTGTTATCGATGCAGGTCCTCGCAGTCGCCAGAGTGACGCCGGGCGCCGGGTAGTCGTCCCTTTTCTGATTCGCAGCCGCGTCCGGGAGATAGCGGCGCTGATCGTGTCACATGCCCACGCCGATCATCTGGGCGGCGTGTCCAGTGTACTCGAGCGATTCCCGGCAACGCTGGTGCTCGAACCCGGGGAACGCGTTGCGGATCCACTGTATTATGAATTTCTCGACGCGGTGGCGGCGAAGGGAATTCCCTGGCATGCGGCTCGTCGTCATGACCGTTTCGTGCTCGATGGGGTCAGCTTTACAGTGTTGCATCCCGACCCGGCGTGGCATGGTTGGGGAGAAGACGTCAACGAAGATTCCCTGGTGCTGCTGGTCGAATACGGCTCATTCCAGGTGCTCTTCGCCGGCGATGCCGGGTTCCCAGCTGAAGGCGAGATGCGGAGCCGTGCTCCCGCAGTCGACCTGCTGAAGGTGGGGCATCACGGCAGCAGGGGCAGTACCGGTGATGAATGGCTGGACTCACTCAGGCCCCGGGCGGCAGTGATCTCGGTGGGAAGAAACACGTACGGCCATCCGTCCCCACCTACGCTGGAGCGCCTCCGGGGCCACCGGGTGGATGTGTGGCGCACGGACCGGGATGGCATGATAGCGGTGACCACGGACGGCAGCCGAATGACCATCACATCGGACCGCCGCTCGGCTACCTATGAAGTTCGCTGAAGCCCACTGGAGATTGCTTTGAATTCACACGTCACCACCATCGAGCGCTTCATCCTCGACCAGGAAGACCGCTACCCTGAGGCAACGGGCGAGCTGTCAAACCTCTTGTACGACATCTGTCTGGCGGCCAAGATCATCGCCGCGTCGATCCGCCGTGCCGGCCTGGTGAACATTCTGGGGACGGCCGGCGTTCAGAACGTGCAGGGCGAGGAGCAGCAAAAGCTGGACATCTTCGCCAACGAGACGCTGAAGAACTGCCTGAAGCACACCGGCCGAGTCTGTGTGATGGGCTCGGAAGAAGACGACGATATCATACCCGTTCCACCCGAGTATCCGGTGGGTAAGTACGCGGTTCTTTTCGATCCGCTCGACGGCTCGTCGAATATCGACGTGAACTCGGCGGTGGGCACCATCTTCAGCATCTATCGCCGGGTCAGCATGCATGGCCGTGGCACCTCAGCCGATGTGCTTCAGCCTGGATGCAAGCAGGTGGCGGCAGGGTACGTCATGTACGGATCCAGCACGATGCTGGTTTATACAACCGGACAGGGAGCACACGGGTTCACGCTCGATCCCACCATCGGCGAGTTTCTCCTGTCCCATCCCCGGATCATCACCCCGCGGGTGGGCAAGTACTACAGCGTCAACGAGAGCAACTTTCCCCGCTGGGACAGGGGCATGCAGGCGGCCGTACGCGGGCTCAAGGGTGATCTGACGCAGGACACGGCTGACGGAGTACCTCCGAAGAACAGCCGCTACATCGGCTCTCTCGTCGGAGACTTCCACCGGAACTTGATTTCCGGCGGAATCTTTCTCTACCCGGCGGACACGAAGAACCCGCGCGGAAAGCTTCGGCTTATGTACGAGGCCAGTCCTATGGCATTCCTTGCGGAGCAGGCGGAGGGTTCGGCCACAGACGGAGTCAACCGCATCCTCGATATCATGCCCGAAAAACTCCACCAGCGTACTCCGCTCGTCATCGGGTCACGTGAGGACGTGGGGTTTGTCGCCGATACGTTGCGCCGTGTCGCAGTCAGAACCAGTGGAGCCGTCTCCCAGCCTGCCTTGTGAAAGCGAAGCCAGTCTACGGCCCCGAGGACTGGAACGGTGATCCTGTCCGGGATCTCGGGCGCCCGGGTGAATTCCCGTTCACCAGAGGGCCTTATCCCAACATGTACACGACCCGGCTGTGGACCATGCGCCAGTATGCCGGGTTCGGAACCGCGCAGGAGACTAATCTACGGTTTCGCCAGCTTCTGGCGGCTGGACAGATGGGACTCTCCACGGCGTTCGATCTTCCCACCCAGATGGGGTACGACTCGGACCATTCGATGGCCCAGGGCGAAGTTGGACGGGTTGGTGTTGCCATCGACACGGTCGAAGATCTAAAGCGCCTGTTTCAGGACATTCCGCTGGACCGCGTCTCGACGTCGATGACAATCAACGCCACGGCTGCCATTCTGCTGGCAATGTACGTCGTGGCAGGGGAAGAGCAGGGCGTCCCTCGTAACAAACTGACAGGTACGGTGCAGAACGATGTCTTGAAGGAGTACATCGCTCGCGGAACGTACATCTATCCGGCCGAGCCATCGTTGCGGCTGGTGGCGGACATCTTCCGGTTCGTGACGGACGAGGGGATGAGCTTCAATCCGATCTCGATCAGCGGCTATCACATGCGGGAGGCGGGGGCCACCGCGGTGCAGGAGGTGGCGTTCACACTGGCCAACGCCTTGGAGTATGTGAACGTTGCGGTTCGTGCCGGCCTGCATATCGACAGCTTTGGTCCCCGGCTGTCATTCTTCTTTGCAAGTCACAACGATTTGTTTGAGGAAGCCGCCAAGTTTCGGGCGGCGCGGCGGCTGTGGGCGCGCTGCGTCCGGGAACGTTTCAACGCCGGTGATGCCACGGGCCGGATGCGCTTTCACACCCAGACCGGTGGAGTGACCCTGCAGGCGCAGCAGCCTTTGAACAATGTCGTGCGGGTGACTGTCCAGGCGCTCGCTGCCGTCCTGGGGGGAACCCAGTCGTTGCACACCAACGGCTACGATGAGGCCCTCTCACTGCCAACCAGCGAGTCGGCAACGCTGGCGCTTAGAACCCAGCAGATACTCGGTTTCGAATCGGGAATGGCGGAGGTCGTGGATCCGCTGGCCGGGAGCTACTACGTCGAGGCGTTGACCGACTCGATCGAAGCAGGCGCGCGGGAGCTCCTGCGCGAGATAGAGTCGATCGGCGGCGCGGCCCGAGCGATCGAGCGTGGGTTCTTCCAGGATGCGATTGCCCGGAGCGCCTACGAGTTACAGAAGGCGCAAGAGGCGGGTGAGCGCGTGGTTGTCGGGGTCAATCGATTCACCGACGACTCACCAGCCTTGCCGATCGAAACCCCGGACTACTCGGCACTCGAAGCCGAGCAGTGTTCCCGTCTCGCTGAAGTGAAACGGGGACGAGACGGCGCTGCGGTGGCGGCGAGTTTGAGGGATGTGCGGCAGGCAGCCGGCACAGCCGCGCCTCTCATGCCGCCGATAATCGACGCGGTACGCGCCCGCGCCACACTCGGCGAGATCAGCGACACGCTGCGGGGTGTTTGGGGTATCTACCGGCCGGCGTAATGTCGATCCCGCACGAGTGGATAGGGGTGTGCAGGTCACGTGATGTTTTGCACGTTGCTGCATGATTCACCACAGAGGCGCGGAGGACGCAGAGGGTCCTTCTACACGGCGCTCTTTCGACATCCTGGGAGCCGCCATCGAAGTGCACCGTCGGCTGGGTGCGGGATTGCTCGAGTCGGCTTACGAACAATGCCTCTGTCACGAGTTGCGATTTCGGGGAGTTCCCATCATGAGGCAGGTACCGCTTCCACTGAGGTATAGGGGGAGGAAGCTGGATTGTGGGTACCGGCTCGACATTGTTGCCTACAACTCGGTACTGATAGAGGTTAAGGCTGTCGAGAAAGTTCTTCCTATCCATCGCGCACAAGTCTTGACATACCTGAAACTCACACGCCTTCGCCTCGGCCTGCTAATCAATTTCAATGTTGAGGTGCTCCGGTCCGGCATTTACCGCATCATCAATGACTGACATGCCCTCTGTGTCCTCCGCGCCTCCGTGGTGATGCTTTTGCTTGAAGCAAGCCACTTTCTGGGCTAAGTTTCTCTGCTGGTTTCGTTTACCTCTAACGAGCATCCATGCCGACTTATGAGTATCAGTGCCCGGACGGGCACGAGTTCGAGCTGTTTCAAAAAATGAGCGAGAAGCCTCGCGCCAAGTGCCCCGTCTGCGGCAAGCCTGCCATGCGGAAGATCTCTGGCGGTGCCGGCCTGGTGTTCAAGGGTAGCGGCTTCTACATCACGGATTATGGCAAGGACGGCAAGGGCCCGCGCAAGGATCCGAGCGAGAAGGCCGACAGCGGAGCGGCCAAGGACAGCAAACCAGCCGCCGAGTCGAAGGCCGACTCCTCCGCCAAGCCGGACACGAAAGCCAGAGATAAACCAGAGGCAAAGCCGGATAAGCAGGCCCAAGCCAAGAGTTCCAAGAAGGCCGCGCCGGAGTGAGTGAAGTACTCCGGGCCGAGCTGATGAGGGTCGCGTCCCGGCTGGGTGCAGACGGAATCGACTTCGTGCTCGAGCGTCCCCGGGACGCCGGCCACGGCGATCTCGCCACGAACCTCGCCATGGTGCTCGCCAAGCGCGAACGCACCAATCCCCGCA
>Ga0307415_100000704_pt1 | contig 14897 bp, 18 predicted proteins | sample DK1Cmetagenome_FD_204524 | JGI IMG/M metagenome (GOLD analysis project Ga0307415, IMG submission 204524) | Maize rhizosphere microbial communities from greenhouse at UC Davis, California, United States - DK15-C-2 | ecosystem: Host-associated > Plants > Roots > Rhizosphere > Soil | place: USA...
TGCTCACCGAGATCAGGGACTTCGCCCGCGGGGTCGCCGACGGGCAGGTGAACCGGGCCGCCCTGGCCGTCGGGGTGACCGGCATCGTCGTGGTCCTGCTCCTGCGCCGGTTCTGGCGGGCGGTCCTCGGGGTCATGGTCGCCGTCCTCATCGGGATCGCCGCGGTGGCCGTGTTCGACCTCGACGAGGCGGGCGTGGAGGTCCTGGGCGTGCTCCCCAAGGGCCTCCCGGGGTTCGCCCTCCCGGCCGTCGACCTGGCCGACCTGGGGGCGCTGTTCAGCGGCGCCCTCGGCATCGCCCTGGTCGCGGTGGCCGACACCACCGTGCTGTCACAGTCCCTGGCCGCCCAGCGTGGCGAGACGGTCGACCCCAACCAGGAGCTCCGCGCCCTCGGCGCGGCCAACCTGGCCGCCGGCCTCTTCCAGGGCTTCGCCATCTCCAGCAGCGCCTCCCGCACCCCGGTGGCCGTGGCCGCCGGCGCCCGCTCCCAGCTCACGCCGCTGGTCGGGGCCGTCGCCATCGCCGTGCTGCTGGTGGCCGCGCCCGGCGCCCTCAAGGACCTGCCCCTGCCGATGCTGGCCGCGATCGTCATCACCGCCGCCATCGGGCTGATCGACGTCGCCGGGGTCCGGCGCCTGTACCGGGTGCGCCGCTCCGAGTTCGTCCTCTGGCTGGCCGCGTTCGGCGGGGTCGCCCTGCTCGGGGTGCTGGTCGGCATCTTCGTGGCCATCCTGCTGTCGCTGGGCGACTTCGTCCGCCGGGCCTGGCGGCCCCACGACGCCGTGCTCGGCCGCGAGGACGCGCTCAAGGGGCTACCACGACATCGACCGCCACCCCAGCGCCCGCCTCATCCCCGGCCTGCTCCTGTACCGCTTCGACGCCCCGCTGTTCTTCGCCAACGCCGGCTACTTCCGCCGCCGGGTCCGCGACCTGGTCACCGAGGCCACCCACCCGGTGCGCTGGGTGGTGGTCGCGGCCGAGCCGATCACCGGCATCGACACCAGCGCCGCCGAAACCATCCACGAGCTGCTCGAGGAGCTACGCCAGGAGCAGGTGACCCTGGCCTTCGCCGAGCTCAAGGGCCCGGTCAAGGACCGCCTCCGGCGCTACGGCCTGTACGACGCCGTCGGTCCCGACCGGTTCTTCCCCACCATCGGCACCGCCGTCGACGGCTACGTCGAGGCGACCGGCACAACCGGGGTCGACTGGGAGGAGCGCCCGGCCCCGACCCCGCCCGCCTAGGCCGCGGTGGGGTAGGGCGAGGTGGTGACCTGGGCGCGGCGGTGGAGCTTGGCCACCTCGCCGGCCTGCTCGGGCAGGGCCAGGGTGACCACGGTCCCGGCCGCTCCGGCCCGCGCCGTGCGCCCGGAGCGGTGCAGGTACGCCTTGGGCTCGGCCGGCGGGTCGAAGTGCACCACCAGGTCGATCCCCTCCACGTGGATGCCGCGGGCGGCGATGTCGGTGGCCACCAGCACCGGCACCGTGCCGGCGGTGAAGGCGCTCAGGGCACGGGTCCTGGCCGGCTGGGCCAGGTTGCCGTGGAGCGCGCCGGCCCGGATGCCGGCCCGGTCCAGCTGGCGGGCCAGGCGGGCGGCGCGGTGCTTGGTGCGCACGAACACCAGGGTCCGGCCGGGGCGTCCGGCCAGCTCGGCGACGACCGCCACCTTCTCGTCGGCCTCGACGACGCGGATCTGGTGGACCATCCGGGCGGTCGCGGCGGCGGTCGGCGCCACCATGTGCCGCACCGGGGTGGTGAGGTAGCGGCGGACGAGGGTGTCGACCTGGCCGTCGAGGGTGGCCGAGAACAGCATGCGCTGGCCCCCGCGGGGCACCTGGTCGAGCAGGGCCGTGACCGCGGGCAGGAAGCCCATGTCGGCCATGTGGTCGGCCTCGTCGAGGACGGCGATGTCGACCTTGTCGAGCGAGCACGCCCCCCGGTCGAGCAGGTCACCCAGCCGTCCGGGGGTGGCCACGACAACGTCGATCTCGCGCCGGAGCTGCTGGACCTGCCGCTGGAGCGAGACCCCGCCGTAGACGGCCAGCAGCCGCAGGCCGAGCACGTCGGCCAGGGGGAGGAGCTCGTCGTGGACCTGGTCGGCCAGCTCCCGGGTCGGGACCAGCACCAGCGCGCGAGGCCGCCGGGGCAGCCGCCTGCTGCGCGCGGCGGCCGTCCGGACCAGCAGCGGCAGCCCGAACGCCAGGGTCTTGCCCGAGCCCGTCTCGGCGCGGCCGAGGACGTCGCGCCCGTCGAGGGCGTCGGGCAGGGTGCGGGCCTGGATCGGGCGGGGCGTGGTGATGGCCCGGGCGGTCAGCGCCGCGGCCAGGGCCGAAGGGATGCCGAGCTCGGCGAACGAGCGATCCGGCGTGGTGGTGAGGGTGGATGGAGAGGTGGTCGGGGTTGCGGGCAAGTGGGAACGACACTCCGTTCGGTGTGGGTCGGGCGCGCAGGCGCCCAGTGAAGACGTGCTGGCGGCTCAGGTCGGGCGTTGCGGCTGCGCCCCCGCGGCGGGCCGCGGCGGCGTCCGGCGCGGGGTCGCGGGCGACACGGCGCCGGCAGGGCCAGGGCCCGGCATGCGGCGCATGACGTTGAGCCGGCGCAGGCTCGCGGCCTGCTTCAGCTGCTCGGCCAGGTTGTCGAGCAGGCTGGTGGCCGGAACCGCCGGCTCGGCCGCCAACCGCTCGATCAGCCCGTCCACCATCACGTGGGCGAGCCGTTCGACCTCCGGGTCGACGATCGCGACCGGCTGGTCGGGCAGGACTCTCGGCGTGCCACCGAGGCGGGCCATGCTCACATCAACTCCTCCGGGCCGCTACTGGACGGCGACCGGGCGCACGTTGGCGGCCTGGGGGCCTTTCTGGCCCTGGGTGACGTCGAACTCGACGGCCTGGCCGTCGGCCAGTTCAAGGCCTTCCTGAACGGCGCTGGCGTGGACGAAGACGTCGTTGCCAGACTCGGGCTTGATGAAGCCGTAGCCCTTGTTGGTGTTGAACCACTTGACGGTTCCAACAGTCATGCTGGTTGTCCCTCCCTCCGTCAGCTCGGAGGTAACGATCACGCCGACGCCGGGTGGCGCCAGCGGCAAAGGGACAAGCTCGACTGTGAACTACGAAGCCAACCGTGAACCAGTGCTACACCGAGAGTAGCACGTTACCCGCCGTCCCACCCCGGAGGTGCGCCATGGCCGAGCAGTACGTTCCCGGCACCTGCAACATCGGCCCTGAGGAGATCGCCCTGCGCCGCCGCGCCGGCCACGCCGGCCTGGCCGTCACCGCCGCCCTGGCCACCGTCCTGCTCCGCTCCGACCTCCATCCGGCCTGGCGCCTGACCCTGGCCCTCCCGGCCGCCGGGGCCGCCTCCGGCTACCTCCAGGCCCGCCAGCGCTTCTGCGCCAACTACGGCTTCCGCGGCCTCTACAACTTCGATGCCCGCGGCCAGGAACAGCCCGTCCCCCGCACCCAGGCCCAGGAAGAGGACCGCCGGCGGGCCCTCCAGATCACCGCGACCTCGGCCGCCATCGGGCTCGGGGTGGCGCTGGCCGCGATGCTGGCCTGACCGGTCGGCACCGTTACGCGTGCGCCGGGTCCGCCGGTGTGCTGGACTCTCACCCCGGCCGGAACGCGTCGCCGCTCGCCTGGGCCTGGAGGGACAGTGTGGAGGTCACATCGACGGTCCGAGCCGGCATCGCCGCCGTCACCCTCGCGGTGGTCGCGTTCGTCGCGGTGCTGGGAGCGTGGCTCGCCGGGGGCGGCGGGTTCGACATCGCCTGGCTGCCAACCTGGGACGCCCGGCTGGCCTTCCGGCTCGACGGCCTCGGTGCCCTGTACGCCCTGCTGGCCACCGGGATCGGCGTCGCCGTCTTCACCTACGCCACCGCCTATGTGCCCCGCCACCTGGAGCACGAGCAGCGCCCCCAGGCCGACGGGCGGCGGTTCCACGCCCTCATGGCGCTGTTCCTTGTGGCCATGGTCGGCCTGGCCACCGCCCAGGACCTGCTGCTCCTGTTCCTGTTCTGGGACCTCACCGCGATCGCGTCCTACCTGCTCATCGGCTTCGACCGCCAGCACCGCGAGGCGCGGCTGTCGGCCCTGATGGCGTTGCTCGTCACCGGCGTCTCGGCCGTGCTGCTGCTGATCGGGATCCTGGTCCTGCGGGCCGAGTACGGCACCACCTCGATCCCCGAGCTGCTCGGCCGGGCCGCCGCCGGCCCTGCCGGCCAGGCGGTGACCCTGGCCGGCACCCTGATCGCCGTCGGGGCGCTGGCCAAGAGCGCCTAGGCGCCGCTGCACTTCTGGCTGCCACGGGCGATGGCCGCCCCGACGCCGGTGTCGGCCTACCTGCACTCGGCCGCGATGGTCGCCGCCGGGGTGTTCCTGCTCAGCCGCCTGCACCCACTGCTCGCTTCCAGCCCCGCCCTGCTCGACGGGCTGCTGGCGGTGGGGGTGGTGTCGATGGCCGTCGGGGGCCTGCTCGCGCTGTCGGAGGACCACCTCAAGCGGCTGCTCGCCTACTCGACCATCGCCCAGTACGGCTACGTGGTCACCATGCTGGGCGTCGGCGGGACCGCCGGGGCGGCCGCGGCCTGCTTCTACGTGCTGGCCCACGCCCTGGCCAAGAGCGCCCTGTTCATGACCAGCGGCGCCGTCACCGAGGCCACCGGCGGCAAGACCCTGTCCGAGGTCGGCGGCCTGGCCAGGTCCATGCCCGCCCTGGCCGCCGGCAGCGGCCTGGCCGCGGCCGGCCTGGCCGCGCTGCCGCTCACCATCGGCTTCTTCAAGGACGAGCTGTTCTTCAAGGCGGCCGCCGGACGGGGCCCGTGGCTGGCGGTGGTGGCCGTCCTCAGCGCCGCCCTCACCTTCGCCTACGCCACCCGGTTCTGGACCGGCATCTTCCTCGGCCGGCAACGGCGCCCGGCCCGCGCCCTGCCCCGGCTGCTGGTGCTCCCGGTGGTCGTCCTTGGCGCGCTCGTGGTCGCCGGCGGGGTCGTGGTCGAGCCGTTCGCCGCCCTCGCCCAGGCGGCCGCCCGGGTCACGGCCGCCGAGCCGGTGCAGGTCGACGCCGCCTACCACCTGGATCTGCGGGCCGAGAATGTGATGGCTCTGGCCGCCTACGCCGCCGGCCTGGCCCTGGTCCTCGGGCGTCCCGCGCTGACGGCGGCGCTCTCGGGGTTCCGGCGGCTGGGCCAGCTGGCCGGGCCCGAGCGTGTCTATGTCGCCGGCCTGGCCGGGCTGAACCGGCTGTCCAACGCCGTCCACGACATCGAGGTGCGCGACCTGCGGGCCCGGGTGGTGGCGGTGCTCGTCCCGGCCGGCGTTCTGGTCGGCGTCGGCGTCGCCGCGACGCCGTTCGAGGGCGCCTACCTCGTCGGCTCCTTCTCCCAGGGCGATGCCCCCCTGGTCGTCGCCCTGGCCACCTGCTCGCTGGCCGCGCTGGTCGTCGCCCGCCTGCGACAGCACCTGGCGCTCGCGCTGGGCATGTCCGGCGTCGGCTTCAGCCTGGCCGTCGCCTACTCGCTGCTCGGGGCGCCCGACGTGGCCCTTGTCGCCGTCCTCATCGAGACGCTGTTCACGCTGCTGTTCGTGGCCGTGTTCGCCCTGCTGCCCCGCCGGGTGCTGCGGCGCGAGGCCGCCCTGGCGCCCCACGGCTCCCGGCGGTACCGCGACCCGGTCGTCGGCGCCGTCTCGGGGATCCTGGTCCTGCTGGTGGTGTGGGCGGCCCTGTCGCGGCCAACCCCGACCGACACCTCCGCCTCCCGGCAGCTGGCCCTGGCCGGGCAGGCCCACGGCAAGGACGTGGTCACCGTCATCCTGGCCGACTTCCGCGGGCTCGACACCATGGTCGAGATCACCGTCCTGGTCGTCGCCCTGCTCGGGGTGGCCGCCCTGCTGCGCCGGGGGCGGCTGTGGTGACGACGGTGCTGACCCGGATGGTGGCCCGGCTGCTGCTGGGGCCGGTGCTCGTGGTCGCGGTCGCCGTCCTGATCAAGGGCTACGCCGACGTCGGCGACGGGTTCGCCGCCGGGGTGATCGCCGCCCTCGGGGTGCTGCTGCAGTACCTGGCCTTCGGGCGGGCCGCGGTGGAGCGGGCCCTGCCGGTGCGCCGGGCCGCCCAGCTGGCGATCGGCGGCCTCCTGGTGGCGCTGGCGGTGGTGTTCGTTCCTGTGCTGGCCGGTGGGGCGCCCCTCCAGCATGCCCCGGCCCCCGGCGGGAAGGTCGTGCACCTCGGCAGCCTGGAGCTGCTCACCGCCGTCGCCTTCGACGTCGGGGTGTTCGCGCTCGTCCTCGGGCTCGCGGTGGCCTTCATCCAGCTGATCGTCGGGACCCTGGTTGAGGAAGGCGGGCAACCATGAACCTGTTCCTGGCCCTGGTCGTGGCCGTGCTGTTCGGCTCCGGCGCGACCCTGCTGCTCAAGCCCGACCTGTTCCGGGTGGTGGTCGGCCTGATGCTGGTCGCCAACGCGGCCAGCCTGACCATGATCGCCTCCGGCCTGAGCCGCGGCCAGGCCCCCATCCTCCCCCTGACCGGCGGCGAGACGGCCAGCGACCCCCTCACCCAGGCCATGACCCTGACCGCGCTGATCATCGGCTTCGCGACCGCGGCGCTGCTCCTGGCCATGGCCTACCGCGTCTACACCACCCACCGCAGCGTCGACCTGGACGCGCTGTCGCGCAGCGAGCGCAGCGCCGAGGAGGAGCTGGAACGCGGCCCGGCGGTCGAGCAGGAGGAGACCCGAGCGTCGTGAGCCTCCTGGTCGCGCCCCTGATGGTCCTGTGGCCGGCCGCCGCCGTGGCCGCGCTCGGCGACGGCCGCCGGCGCCCGGTCGGCTGGGCGGCGGCCGGCGTGCTGGGCGTGGCGGTCGCCCTGCTCGGTGCCCTGGCCGTCCGGGTGGCCGCCGACGGGCCGGTCGAGGTGGTCGCCGGGGGCTGGCCGGCAGACGTCGGCATCAGGCTGCGGGCCGACGCCCTTGGCGTGACCCTGGCCCTGGTGTCGGTCGCCGTGGTGCTGGCCGCGCTGGTCCACGGGGTCGCCTCGCGCCAGTCCCAGCGGCTGTTCCCGGCCCTGATGCTGTTCTGCGCCGTCGGCCTGACCGGGCTGTTCCTGACCGGCGACGTGTTCAGCTTCTACGTGTTCTTCGAGCTGGCGATGATGTCGGCCTACGCCCTGACCGCGCTGGGCCGGGAGCGGCGCATGGTCGGCTCGGCGCTGATCTTCGCCGTGGTCAACCTGCTCGGTTCGGTGCTGTTCCTGATCGCCACCGCCGGGCTGTACCGGGCCACCGGCACCCTGGAGATGCTGGCCATCGCCGACCGGGCCCGGGCCGTCGACCCGAACACCGCCGTGGTCATCGCCGTGCTCTACTTCGTGGCCTTCGGGGTCAAGCTGGGCCTGTTCCCGTTCCACTTCTGGCTGCCGAGCGTCTACGGCTCCGCGCCCCCGGCAGTGGCCGCCGTCCTCGCCGGGGCGCTGGCCAACATCGGCGCCTACGGCCTGCTGCGCTTCGAGGCCGGCCTGCTGGGTCGCGAGCTCGCCCTCGGCGCCGGGGTGCTGGTCGGTCTGGGCAGCGCCAGCATCATCTACGGGGCGGTGCAGGCGGTCGGCCGTCGCGACGGCCGCGAGGTCCTGGCCTACTCGGCCATCGGCCACGCCGGCTACGTCCTGGTCGCCCTCGGCGTCGGGGGCCGGGTGGCGCTGTCCGCGGCCGCGCTGTTCACGGTGGTCAACGCCCTCGGCAAGACCCTGCTGTTCCTGGCCGTCGACCTGCGCGGGCCGATGGTCGCCACCGCCTTCGTGGTCGGCGCGTTCAGCGTCGCCGGGGTGCCGCCCTCGGCCGGCTTCTTCGGCAAGGCTGCCCTGTTCGACGCCGGCATCCAGGCCCAGAGCACCGCCACCGTGGTGCTGCTGTTCGTCGGCGGCGCCCTCACCTTCGTCTACCTGTTCCAGATCTACCAGCACCAGTTCTGGCGACCCCATCCCGAGGTCCGGCCCGCCCCGGCCAGCGCCCGGGCGGTCGTCGCCGTGGTCGCGGTCGTGGTGCTGGCGGTGGGCCTCTGGCCGGAGCCGCTGCTCGCCCTCAGTGACCAGGCCGGCCAGGCGCTCGTCGGGATGGCCCCGTGAGCGCGGCCCGCCTGCTCGGCATCGGCCTGCTGGCCGCCGTCTACCTGCTCGTGCTCGGCAGCGCCCATCCCCTGGATCTGGCGCTGGGGCTGCTCCTGGCCACCGCCGTGTCGATCGGGCTGCACGGCCGCCTCCAGGCGCCTCGGGGAACGGGCGCCCCGTCGCTTCTGGCCAGGGTCGCCGCCTTCCCGCTGCTGGCGGCGGCGGTCCTTGCCGAGATCGCCCGCGGCACCTGGGACGTGGCCCTGCGCGTGCTCCACCTGCGGAAGCTGGAGCGTCCGGGCATCGTCGCCATCCCGATCGGCGAGCGCTCCTCGCTCGGCGTGGCCGTCACCGGCCTGCTGGTCGGGCTGTCGCCGGGGTCGACGCTGCTCGAGGTGGACGGGCGACGCCGGACGATGCTGTTCCACGTCATCGACGCCAGCGACCCGGACGCCGTCCGGGCCAGCATCGACCACCTCTACCAGCGCTACCAGCGGCGGGTGTTCCCGTGAGGCACCAGGCCGTCTTCCTCGCCGGCATCACCTGGCTGGCCGTCCTGCTCGGCGTCGCCGTCCTGTGGATCTGGCGGGCCCGCACCACCGCCGAACGGCTGGTCGCGCTGGACGCCGCCGTCCTCGTCCTGGTGGGGCTGCTCGGGCTGGTCGCCGGGGAGGAGCAGCGGTCCTACCCGCTGGACGCCGCCGGCGCGCTGGCGCTGCTGTCGTTCGTCTCGACGCTGGCCGCCGCCCGCTACCTCGGTGACCGGCGCCCGTTCGAGCAACCCGACCAGCCAGCGGAAGGACCGCCGCCATGACCGCCTGGATCGCCGACGCCCTGATCGTCCTCGGCCTGGCCGTCATGACGCTCGGCATCTACGGCATCGTCCGGTTCCCCGACGTCTACACCCAGCTCCACGCCTCCAGCAAGGCCGCCTTCCTGGGCGTCTCGGCCCTGCTGGTCGCCGCCGCCATGGGCGGTGAGCCGGCCATCGTCGCCCGGGTCGTGCTCATCATCGGCCTGCTCGCCCTCACCACGCCGGTGGCCGCCCACGCCATCGGCCAGGCCGCCCACCACCGCCGCGAGCCCATGCGCAGCCCCGACGCGGTCGACGAGCGCGGCACCACCTTGGCGGGTGGCGGGACATCCAGTACCGTCGACTGACGATGGGGGCGAACCGCCGGCGACAGGCGACCACGGGCCTCGTGGTCCTCGCTGTCGTGCTCGGGTGGCTCTGGGTCGGCGGTCTGGCCGCCTCGGCCGCCGGCAACCCCACCGGCGAGCTGACCACGAGCCACTCGCGGCTGGTCCTCGACCCGGCCGTCCCGCCGGGTCGCGCCCCGGCGCTGCGGCCGCCGGCCGAGCGCCCGGACCTGGGCGGCCGCCTCGTCCCGCTGGTCCTCGGCCTGGTCGTCGCCGCGCTCGCGGCCACCTTCGGGCCGGGGGCGCGACGTCGGCCGGGCCCGGTCCCGCTCCGGTCCCTCCTCTGGTCGACCCACCTCGAAGCCCGGGCACCGCCCTCCCTCCAGCCGGCCTGATCGAAGCCGTCCCGCGCCGTCCCTGATCCGGCGTGGGCTGACGCTGGAGGTTCCCTTCGTTGTCTCGTCACCTTGGGTGGCGCCTGGTCGCCGTGCTCCTCGTGCTCGGAGCGGCCGGCTGGCTCGCGGTCACCCGACCCGCCCGCCTCGGCCTTGACCTGCGTGGCGGCACCCAGATCGTCCTGGAAGCCAAGGACAGCCCCGAACGGCCGGTCGACGGCGACACTGTGGCCCGCACCCTCGAGGTGCTGCGCCACCGGGTCGACCAGCTGGGCGTGGCCGAGCCGAGCCTGCAGCGCTCGGGGGAGCGGCGGGTGCTCGTGGAGCTGCCCGGCGTCTACGACCCCAGGGAGGCCGTCGAGGTCATCGGCCGAACGGCCCAGCTCGCCTTCCACCCGGTGCTCGGGCTGGCCGAGCCCGCCGCCGGCGAACCGGCCACGACCGCCCCGCCGGCCGGCGACGGGGAGCTGGTGCTGGCCGACGAGGGCGGCGGCCGGCTGCGGCTCGGCCCGCCAGCCCTGACCGGGGACGCGGTCGGGGACGCCCGCGCCGAGCTCGACCCCCAGTTCCAGGCCCGCTGGCAGGTCGCGATCGAGCTCAAGGGCGACGGCGGCCGCCGCTGGGCCGCGCTGACCGGCGAGGCGGCCTGCGAGCCGGTCGGCGACCCCACCCGGCGGGTGGCCATCGTGCTCGACGGCCAGGTGATCTCCAGCCCTCAGGTCGACCCATCGGTCGCCTGCGAGCAGGGCATCGGTGGCGGCCAGACGGTGATCACCGGCGACTTCACCGGCGACGAGGCGGGGGACCTGGCCCTGCTCATCCGGGCCGGGGCCCTGCCCGTCCCGGTCGAGGTGGTCGAGCAGCGCACCGTCGGCCCGACCCTGGGCGAGGCCGCCATCAAGGCCAGCGTGCAGGCGGCCGTGCTCGGGGCGGCCCTGACGATGCTGTACATGATCGGCTACTACCGGCTGCTCGGCGGGCTGGCCGCGGTGGCGCTGGTCTGCTACGGGCTGATCTCGTTCGCCGTGCTGCTGGCCCTGCGCTCCACCCTGACCCTGCCCGGGATCGCCGGGTTCGTGCTCGCCATCGGCATGGCCGTCGACGCCAACGTGCTGGTGTTCGAGCGGATGCGCGAGGAGCACCGGGCCGGGGCCAGCCTCCGGCTGTCGTTGGAACGCGGGTTCACCAGGGCGTTCAGCGCCATCGCCGACTCCAGCGTCACCACCCTGCTGGCCGCCGGGCTGCTGTTCTTCCTGGCCTCGGGCGCGGTGCGAGGGTTCGGGGTGACCTTGTCGGTCGGGGTCCTGGTGTCACTGTTCAGCGCCCTGGTCGTCACCCGGGTGCTGGTCGAGCTGGTCACCCGGGCCGCCGCCGTCCGCCGCCGCCCCGGCCTGCTGGGCCTGGACGGCGGTGGGCGGCTGGCCGGCTGGCTCGCCACCCGCGGCCCGGACCTGATCGCCAAGGGCCGCTGGTGGCTGGCCGCATCGCTGGTGGCGCTCCTGCTGGCCGGGGCGGGCCTGGTCGTGCGGGGGCCCAACTTCGGGGTCGAGTTCACCGGCGGCCGGCTGCTCGAGTACCGGACGGCCCGGCCGGTCGACCTGGACGCCGCCCGCCAGGCCCTGGCCGACGCCGGCTTCCCCAGGGCGGTCGCGCAGGCGTCGGGGGACGGCAACCTGACAGTCCGCACCGGGGAGCTGGACGAGGCCGGCGAGCAGCGGGTGCAGCGGGCCGTCACCCAGGTCGGTGGCCAGGCCACCGAGCTGCGCGACGAGTTCATCGGCCCCACCATCGGGGCCGAGCTGCGCCGCAAGGCCCTGATCGCGATCGGGATCGCGCTGGTGGTGCAGCTCGGCTATCTGGCCGCCCGGTTCCGCTGGACCTTCGGGGCGGCCGCGGTCGCGGCCATGTTCCACGACGTGGTCATCCTCCTAGGGCTGTTCGCCTGGCTGGGCAAGCCCCTGGACGGTGTCTTCCTGGCCGCCCTGCTGACGGTGATCGGCTACTCGGTCAACGACTCGGTGGTGGTGTTCGACCGCATCCGCGAACGCCTCCGCGGCCCGACCAGGGAGCCGCTGGCCAGCCTGGTCAACAACGCCTGCCTGCAGACCATCCCCCGCACCGTCAACACCGGGCTTGGCGCGCTGTTCATCCTGGCCGCCCTGTTCGTCCTCGGCGGCGACACCCTGACCGACTTCGCGCTGGCGCTGCTGGTCGGCATCCTGGTCGGCACCTACTCCTCGGTGTTCGTGGCCGCCCCGCTGCTGGTCGCCTTCGAGCGGCGTTCCCGCCCCAGGCCGCGGCCGCAGCCGGCCCGGCGGGGCAGCCGAGCGGCGATGACCGGGAGGAGGTCCTGATGTCCCCGTCCATGAACACACGGCTGGACCGCCCGACGGCCACCGGCGACCCGGTGGTGCGGGCCGTCCTGGCCGTCACCGCGGTGATAACCGTCATCGGGATCCTGGCGCTGGTCCGCGCCGCCGCCGCAGGCGGCGTCAGCCACGTGACCGTCCGGATCGACAACCAGGCCGGGCTGGCGGTCCAGGTCGACGCCCTGGACGCCTCGGGTGACCGGGTCGGCCTTGGCGAAGCCGAGCCCACGACCTTGACCACCTTCTCCCAGGTCCCCGACGTCGGCTCCCGATGGACGCTGGTCGCCGCCTACGGCGGCCGGGAGGTCCACCGGGCCCCCCTGGCCAGGGCAGACCTGGCCGCCGGCAACTGGACGGTCACCATCCCCGCCGACGCGACAAGCATCCTGGAGCGGGAAGGGTTCGAGTGACCAGGTTCCGATCAGGGGCGAGTGGCTAGGCGTGCCGCCCCCAGAACGGCGGCGGGGCCGGGATCCGCGGCAACGGCGAGCGGAGCCGCCCGAACCGCGGGTCGCCCGCCTCCCACTGCCGGTAGGCGCCGTCGAGCTCGTCCCGGGAGCGGGCGACGAAGTTCCACCACATCAGGATCGGCTCGGAGAACGGCTCGCCGCCGAGCAGCAGCACCCGGGTCGGGCCGTCCGCGGCAAGGGCCAGCTCCTCGCGGCCCTGGCCCAGGTAGGCCAGCTCGCCCGGCCGCACCACCTGCTCGCCCACCAGCACCTTGCCCTCCAGCACGACCAGGGCGTGCTCGAACGCCGGCACCAGCGGCCACGCCCCCGTCCCCGGCCTGAGGGCCGCGTCCACCCCGACAAGGGCGGTGTCGCGCCGCGCCGCCGACGACGCCCCGGCGAAGCTCCCCACCAGCACGGTCGCGACGGCGTTGCCCAGCTCGACCCGCGGCAGCTCGGCATGGTGCTCGAACGCGGCCGGGCCGTGACGGGTCGCCTCCGGCTGGGCGACCCACAGCTGCACGCCGTGCAGCTGGCCCCGGTAGCGGCCGGTCGCCTCCTCCGAATGGGTGACGCCGTTCCCGGCGGTCATCAGGTTGAGCTGCCCGGCCCGGATGACCTGCTCGCTGCCGAGGCTGTCGCGGTGCAGCACCTCCCCGGCGACCAGCCAGGTGACCGTGTGCAGGCCGGTGTGCGGATGCGGGCCGATATCCAGCCCCTGGGTCTCGGTCACCAGTTCCGGCCCCATGTGGTCGGCGAAGCACCACGCCCCCACCGTCCGCCGCTCCCGACGGGGAAGCGCCCGTCGCACCGGCATCGCCCCGACGGAGGCTTCGCGACTGGGCGTGATCTCGACGCACGCCGGCTTGACCACCCCCGCCCGCGATTCCACCGGAGGCGCGTCAACGGTGCTGACCGGACCACTCATCGCCGCCACTGTGCGCCCCGAGGAGACCCGTGTCGAGAGGAGGCGGTCGGCGACGCGCTCGGGGACGGCGCGGCCTCCTCACGCCACCTCGACGACGACCTTTCCCTTGGCTCGGCCTTGTTCCAGGTAGGCGATCGCTTCGGGGAGCTCGGCGAAGCGGTAGCGCCGGTCGATCTGGGGGCGGACCTTGCCGGCCGTGAGCAGCTCCGACAGCAGCTCCAGGTCCTTGGCGGTCACGTGTGCCTGGACCATGGCCACGTCCTTGCCGCCGCGCAGCGAGACACCCAGCAGCTTGGCCACGCTGGTGAACCCGGTCACGGCGGCCTTGCCGCCGGTGGCAAGCCCGCGTCGGAGATCGGAGACCGATCGGTTCCCGACCGTGTCCAGGATCCGGTCATAGCGGTGCCCGCTCCCCAGGGCGTCGGTGGTGGTGTAGTCGACGACCTGGTCGGCACCCAGCGAACGAACCAGCTCCAGGTTCGGGGTGCTGGCCACCGCCGTCACCTCTGCCCCGGAGGACTTGGCGAGCTGGACCGCGAAGCTGCCGACCCCACCCGAACCGCCATTGATCAGCACCTGCCGGCCGGGCTGGATGGGGCCGTGGCGGCCAAGGCCCTGGAGGGCGGTCACCGCCGCCATCGGCACCGCGGCCGCTTCCTCGAACGACAGGGTCGCCGGCTTCAACGCCATGACGTCCACCGACACCGACACGTACTCGGCAAAGCCGCCGTAGCCATGGTCCAGAAGGTTGGCATAGACCTGGTCGCCGGCCGTGAACCCGGTGACGCCGCCACCGACCGCTTCGACCTGCCCGGCAACGTCGACGCCGAGGATCTTGTGTTTCGGCCGCAGCAACCCCAGGGTGGCCCGCGAGAAGAGGGGCTTGCCGCGCAGGACATGCCAGTCGGCCGCATTGACCGAGACCGTCCGCACCTTGACCAGGACCTCACCGGCACCCGGGGACGGCTCGTCGACCTCGACCATCCGAAGCGTCTCCGGCGGCCCATACCGCTCGTAAACGAACGCCTTCATGGCAGGTACTCCGGTTCCCGGCCCCCCCAACGCCGCCCGAGCAGGTAGCCGGGGGACGGCGGGACAACCCTGATCCAGGCCATGTACCATGCCTCCTTGTCATAGCCACCAGCTGGGTCCCAAGGAGTCCCAAGAGAGCATCCCACACTGGCCCCCCTAGCTCAGTCGGCAGAGCACATCCATGGTAAGGATGGGGTCGCCGGTTCGATTCCGGCGGGGGGCTCCACACCAAACCAGCAGCACAGGCCGGGTCCAACACCCGGCCTCTTCCATGCCCGGAGCGCTTCCAACCGCCGTTTGCCAGAGATTTGCCAGAAAACACCGTCCGTAGTCGTCAAAACACATTGCGTGGCACCCGGGTGGGCTGGGCCTCCACCACCTGCTCAGCGACGCTGACGGCAACCGACAGGCGATCCTGGATGGCCGTGACGACCCGGGTGGCCATCTCCGGGGTGGTGTGGCGGTAGTGGGCGCCCATAGTGCTGCCCAG
>Ga0307415_100000707_pt1 | contig 14882 bp, 17 predicted proteins | sample DK1Cmetagenome_FD_204524 | JGI IMG/M metagenome (GOLD analysis project Ga0307415, IMG submission 204524) | Maize rhizosphere microbial communities from greenhouse at UC Davis, California, United States - DK15-C-2 | ecosystem: Host-associated > Plants > Roots > Rhizosphere > Soil | place: USA...
TCCTCGGCATCGCCTGCCTGGCCTTCTACACCAGCTTCGAGGCCATCAAGGCCTACGCCGTCCGCTCCAACGGCATCGCCCCCGAGCACGGCTGGGCCGTGCCCCTGATGGTCGACTCCTTCATCGTGGTCGCCCTCGGCGCCGACCTCTGGTTCACCACCACCAAGGTCCACCGCGCCTGGTGGGAGATCTGGTGGCCCAAGCTGCTGCTGGCCGGGGCGGCCGGGGTCAGCTTCGTGCTCAACGTCGCCCACGCCGAGCACAACTGGGCCGCCCGCGGCGTGGCCCTCATCCCGCCGGCCGCCCTCGTGCTCGGGGTCGAGCTGCTGATGATGGTGCTGCGGCGGGCCACCACCCTGCGCGCCACCCGCCTCCAGGTCGAGGCCGAGGCGGCCCAGGAGGCGGCCATGACCGCGCCCCTGCAACGGCGGCCGCCCCGGCGCCCGCCCCCGCTAGCCGACCGGCGGGATCGCCGGTCGGAACCGGTCGGTCGTCGGCCGCAAGGCCGACTCCATGCTGTCCGGCGCCCCGCGATCGTGCTTGGATTGTCTGGCGAGCCGTTATCGGTCAAGCTGGGCACGGGCCGCTGGCGGGAGCTCGATCATGGGAGGTTATGCCCGTGGTCTATCTCGTGCGTCACGCCCACGCGGGCAAGAAGGCCCACTGGCAGGGCCCCGACCAGGCGCGTCCGCTGTCGGCGCAGGGACGCAAGGAGGCCCTGGGCCTGCTCGACCAGCTGCGCGACTTCCCGGTGCGCCGCCTGCTGTCCAGCCCGGCCGAGCGCTGCCTCCAGACCGTCGAGCCGCTGGCCGACAAGCTGGGCCAGCCGATCGAGCTCCGCGAGGCCCTGGGCGTCCACGGCACCGCGGCCGAGGTGCTGGAGCTGGTCACCAGCCGCGCCCTGGACGAGGCCGTCCTCTGCACCCATGGCGAGCTGATCCGGGGGGTCTTCGACCGGCTGCAGTCGGCCGGGATCGAGCTGTCGAGCCCGCCGCAGTGGCCGAAGGGCTCGACCTGGGTTCTCAACCGCGATGGCCGGGGAAGATGGAAGGGGCTCTACCTGGAGCCGGTGGTGGTCGAGATGGAGGTCGAGGACACCCTGCCACGGTGAGGCCGCGAGTGAGGAGGACAGCGGTGAAGGAGCGCGAGGCCAAGCTGACCGTCCCGCCAGGCTTCGACCTGCCGGAGCTCGGCGGGCCCGACGACGCCTTCCAGGCCGAGCCCCAGGCGGCCAGGCGGCTCCAGACCACCTACTACGACACCGCCGACCTGCGCCTGGCCCGCTGGGGGGCCAGCCTGCGCTACCGGCCCGGGGAGGGCTGGACGGTCAAGCTGCCCGAGGGCCAGAACGGGTCCCTGCTGGTCCGGGCCGAGCACGTCTTCCCCGGCGACGGGCGCAAGCCGCCGGCCCAGGCGGTCGCCCTGGTGCGGGCGTTCACCCGCACCGCCCCGCTGAAGCCGTCGGCCCGCATGCGCACCCTGCGCCGGCCGGTCGAGCTGCGCGACCCTACCGGGGCGCGCCTGGCCGAGCTGGTCGACGACGAGGTCCAGGTCCTGGACGGGCGCCGGGTGGTCAGCCGCTTCCGCGAGCTCGAGGTCGAGCTGGACGGGTCGGCCGACACGGACCTGCTCGACCGGGTGGTGGACCGGCTGCTGGAGGCCGGCGCCCAGGCCACCGAGCCGACCCCCAAGTATCTGCGCGCCCTCAACGGGCGTGAGCGCGTGCTCGGGCCCGAGGTCGAGGAGCCGGAGGTCGACGGCGACGCCACCGTCGAGGCCCTGCTCCGCCACGACCTGGCCAGCGGCACCCTGCGGCTGTTCCGCCACGAGGCGGGGGTGCGGACCGGCGAGGACCCGGAGGCGGTGCACCAGGCCCGGGTGGCCACCCGCCGGGTCCGCTCCACCCTGCGGACCTTCTCCAAGCTGCTCGACGAGGAGTGGACCGACCGGCTCCGCGACGACCTCAAGTGGCTGGCCAACCTGCTCGGCGAGGTCAGGGACACCGACGTGCTGCTGGAGCGGTTCTCCGAGCACCTGGCCGCCCTCCCGGCCGCCGACGTCAAGGCCGGCCCTCGGCTGCTGGCGAAGCTGGAGGAGCAGCGCGACCACGCCCGCCGGCGCCTGCTCGGCGGCATGGCCGCCGAGAAGTACGCCGTGCTGCTCGACGACCTGGTCGCCGCCGCGGCCGCGCCGGCCCTGCTCCCCGGGGTCGACGGCCCGGCCGCCGAGATCATGCCGCCGCTGGTCGCCCGGCCCTGGAAGAAGCTGCGCAAGGAGGTCCGCAAGGCCGGCGACGACCCCCCCGACGAGCAGCTCCACCAGATCCGCATCCGGGCCAAGCGGGCCCGCTACGCCGCCGAGGCGGTCGAGCCGGTGATCGGCAAGCCGGCCGAGGCGTTCGCCGACGCCATCGCCGACCTCCAGAGCGTCCTCGGCGACCACCAGGACGCGGTCGTCGGCGAGGCCTGGCTGCGCCAGGCCGCCGAGGGCGCCCGGCGCGACGTCGCCCTGGTCGCCGGCCAGCTGATCGCCGCCGAGCGGGCCAGCGCCGCCGACACCCGCGGCCGCTGGCGCAAGGTCTGGAAGGCCGCCAACCGCAAGCAGCTCCGCGCCTGGCTCCCGTGACCGGCCGCGAGCCCGACTACCGCTTCTCCCTGGCCAACGAGCGGACCCTGCTCGCCTGGGTGCGGACCGCGCTGGCCCTGGACGTGGCCGGCCTCGGAGTGATCCGCTTCGCCCCGCCGCTGGGCTGGGCGGGCGGCCGCGAGCTGGTCGGCGGCGTCCTGGTCCTGTTCGGCGCGGCCACCGCCTGGAGCGGCTACCGCCGCTTCCTGGCCACCGACCGCGCCATCCGCGCCGGCGACCCCCTGCCCGCCCACGCCGCCCCCCGCGTCCTGGCCGCCGCTCTGGCCGCCGTGTCGCTGGTCGTGCTCCTGCTGCTCGCCCTCGACCAGCTCCGCTGAGGCCACGCCTCCTGGCCGGGTCGTCCTCGTAGCGTCGCTCGCTCGTCGGCTGAGGAGGGATGTGGATGGCGCGGGTCCTGAGCCGCCGGCGCCCCTCCGCCGGCGGGGGCGGGTCAGGCCACCGGGTGCGACGGTCCCGCCAACGGCAGGGTCACCGTGAAGGTGGACCCTCGGGCCAGCTCGCTGTCGACCCGGACGGCGCCACCGTGGGCCTCGGCCACGTGGCGGACGATGGCCAGGCCGAGGCCGGTCCCGCCGGTCTGGCGGGTCCTGGCCTTGTCCACCCGGTAGAAGCGCTCGAAGATGCGGGGCAGCTCGCTGGCGGGGATGCCCTGTCCGTTGTCGATGATCTGCATCGTGGCCCGGCCCTCGGCGGCCTCCAGACGGACGCGGACGGCGCCCTTGGCCGCGGTGTAGCGCAGGGCGTTGTCGACCAGGTTGGAGAGCAGCAGCCCGAGCTGGGCCCGGTCGCCGCGCATGGCGACACCGGGCTGGAGCTCGGTGTCGAGCCTGATGCGCCGCTCCTCGGCCCGGTCGGCGTAGCCGCCGACCACTTCCTTGACCAGCCCGACCAGGTCGACGGGCTCCACGTCCAGGGTCCCCCGCTCGACCCGCGACAGGTCGAGCAGGTCCCTGGCCAGGGCGTCGAGCCGCTCGGCCTCCCGCGCGATCCGGTCGGCGAAGCGGCACCCGGCCTCCGGGTCGTCGGGCAGCGCGGTCAGCAGCGTCTCGGCCAGGGCCCGGACCGCCGCCACCGGCGTCTTCAGCTCATGGGAGGCGTTGGCCACGAAGTCGCGGCGCAGCACCTCCAGGCGGCGGCGCTGGGTGATGTCGGTCATCGTGACCACGATCCGCCCGGTGGGGCCGCGGTCAGCCAGCGGGAAGGCCCGCATGGCCAGGGTGCGGGGCTCGGGGAAGACCAGGGTCAGGGTGCCGGCGACGGGCGCCCCGGCCTGGGCGGCCGTCTCGGCCAGCTCGCTGACCTGGGGCGCGCCCAGCACCCGCTGGGCCGGGAGCCCAGGCCGCAGGTCATCGGGAAGCCCGAACCAGGAACGGGCGGCCGGGTTGGCCACCAGCAGCCGGCCGGCGCCGTCCAGCAGCAGCACGCCGTCGTCGAGGGCGTCCAGGATCTGGCCGGCCCGGTCGCGCTCCTCGGTCAGCTCGTCCAGCCGGTCGCGGAGCCGCGAGGTCATCGCGCTCAGCTCGTTGGTCAGCCCGGCCAGGTCGTCCGGCTCGGTCCACCGCCAGCCGGGCAGGGTCAGCTCGGCCAGGCGGCGGACGGTGCGGCGCAGGCCGGCGACCCGGCGGCCGGATCTCCAGGGCATGGGCAAGGCCGGCCTAGCCGTCCTCGACCCCGGCCCGGACCGCCTTGGAGGGGACGAGCTCCTTGACCTCGCCGGTGACGATGAACACCACCTGCTCACCGATATCGACCGAGTGGTCGCCGAGCCGCTCCAGGTAGCGGGCGACCAGGACCATGCGGCTGGCCCACTCCAGGGTGCGGTCGTCGGCCGCGGCCCGCTCGATCTGGCGGAACACCTCCGCGTTCAGCCGGTCCAGCGGCTGGTCGAAGATGGGCAGGCGCTCGGCCAGCTCCAGGTCGCGCCGGGCGAAGCAGGTCATGGCCGCGGCCACCATCCGCTGGGCGTGGCCGCCCATCTCGGTCAGGGTGGCCTGGATCTGCGGGACCGGCGGGTAGTCCTTGGTGATGCGGACGAACTTGGCCATGTTCACGCACAGGTCGCCCATCCGCTCGATGTGGGAGTTGATGTGCAGCACCCCGGCCACCAGGCGCAGGTCCTTGGCCACGGGCGCCTGCAGGGCCAGGGTGCGCAGGATCTCCTGCTCGACCTCGACGTAGGCGCGGTCGATCTGGTCGTCGCGGACGATGACCTCGTCGGCCAGGGTGGTGTCGAAGGTGGCCAGCGCCTCCAGGGTGCGGTCGAGCTGGCTCTGGACGAGCTGGCCCATCTGCAGCAGCTTCGCCTCGAGCCCCTCCAGGCGTTGCTCGAACGTGGTGCGCACTTGGGACCCCCTTTCCGAGGTCATCGTACGCGCAGGCCGAACACCGGGAGGTCCGGCAGGTGGACGGCAGGCAAACGGGCAGTGAAGGTTTCCGGTCGGTCGTTGCCGGTCGCCGCCGGGAGGTGGAATGTTGGTCCCATGCCGAAGGTCATGGTCGTCGACGACGAGGAGTCGCTGCTCGAGGCGATCCGCTACGCCCTGTCGCGGGAGGGCATGGAGGTCGTCACGGCCACCGACGGCGGCGAGGCCCTCCGCGACTTCGAGGCCGAGCGGCCCGACCTGGTCGTGCTCGACCTGATGCTCCCGGCCCTCAACGGCTGGGACGTGTGCCGGCGGATCAGGGCCACCAGCCAGGTGCCGATCCTCATGCTCACCGCCCGTGACGCCGAGGTCGACCGGGTGGTCGGGCTCGAGATGGGGGCCGACGACTATGTCATCAAGCCGTTCTCCCTGCGCGAGCTCGTGGCCAGGGTCCGGGCCCTGCTCAGGCGGGCCGGCACGGCCGACGGCCCGCGCCCGGAGGCGGCCGTGCTGGAGGCCGGCGGCATCCGCCTGGACCAGGAGCGGCACGAGGTGCGGGTGCGCGGGTCGCGGATCAGCCTGCCCCTGAAGGAATTCGAGCTGCTCGAGATCCTGATGGAGAACCGCAACCGGGTGCTGACCCGCCAGAGCCTGATCGACCGGGTCTGGGGCTACGACTACGTCGGCGACACCAAGACCCTGGACGTGCACGTGAAGCGACTGCGGGCCCGGGTCGAGGAGGACCGCCACGACCCCCGGCTGATCGTGACCGTCCGCGGGGTCGGCTACCGGTTCGACGGCTAGGCCGACCGGCGGATCCGCCCGTCGGAGGCTGACCCACGCGTTCACCTTCGGCCGAAACCAAGCTTCTCGTTCCGTTCACCTGTCGTTCATCTTCCGTCGCCTGGCGCGTCAGCGACCGCCCGTACCGTCGCTCCGATTAACTCGTTCCCAGGAGGCGGATACGACATGACGCAACGGACGCGCCGAGGCTGGCTGCTCGGCCTGACGCTGGCCATCGCCCTGGTCGCCACCGCGTGTGGCGACGACGACGCCGGCGGCGGGAGCGGCGGGGAGGCGAGCCTCTCCGGCAGCATCACCATCGACGGCTCCTCGACCGTGGCCCCGGTCAGCGAGGCCGTCGCCGAGGAGTTCCGCAAGGAGCAGTCGGGCGTGCAGGTCACGGTGGGCACCTCCGGCACGGGCGGCGGCTTCACCAAGTTCTGCGCCGGCGAGACCGACATCTCCGACGCCTCCCGCCCCATCGAGGACGAGGAGAAGGCCGCCTGCGAGGCCAAGGGCATCAAGTACCAGGAGTTCCGCATCGGCCTGGACGGGCTGGCCGTGGTCAGCTCCGCCCAGAACCAGTTCGTCGACACCCTGACCTTCGAGCAGCTGGCCAAGATCTTCGAGGAGGGCGGGGCCACGACCTGGAACCAGGTCGACCCCAAGTTCCCCAACGAGAAGATCGCCATCTTCGGCCCCGACACCGAGTCCGGCACCTACGACTTCTTCAACGAGGAGGTCCTGGGCGACCCCGAGGAGGGCGGCAAGAAGCCGCGCAGCGACTACACCGCCTCCTCCGACGACAACACCCTGGTCCAGGGCATCGAGGGCGAGGCCAACTCCTGGGGCTACTTCGGCTTCGCCTACTACCAGAACAACAAGGAAGGCCTGAAGATCATCAAGATCGCCGAGAAGGGCACCTCGGGCATCGAGCCCACCGCCGAGACGATCGAGTCCGGCGACTATCCCCTCTCGCGCCCCCTGTTCATCTACGTCAAGGAGGACTCGCTCAGGAAGCCCGAGGTCGGCCAGTTCGTGACGTTCTACCTGGAGCAGACGCCGCAGCTCATCGCCGACGTCGGCTACGTGGCCGCGCCCCAGGAGGACTACACCCAGGGCCTGTCCAAGCTGCAGCCGTTCCTGGCCAGCTGAGGCCGACTTGAGCAGCCGCCCACCGAGGAGCATCGCCCGCCGGGGGACGCGAACCGGCGAGCGGGTGATCATCTCCGCCCTGTTCACCTGCGCCGTCCTGTCCGTCGCGGTCACCGTCGGCATCGTCGCGGTCCTGCTGGTGGACACGCTCAGCTTCTTCGGCCAGTCCAGCCTCGTCGAGTTCCTGACCGGGACGGTTTGGGCCCCCGGGGCAGGGGCGGGCGAGGGCGGCCAGTACGGCATGCTCCCGCTGCTGAACGGCACGCTGATGATCGGCGTCGGCTCGATCTTCGTGGGCCTGCCGCTGGGGCTGCTGACCGCGATCTACCTCTCCGAGTACGCGAACCCCCGGGTCCGCGGCGTGCTCAAGCCCACCCTCGAGATCCTGGCCGGGATCCCCACCGTCATCGTCGGCTTCTTCGCCCTCCAGTTCATCACCCCCGACCTGCTCCGGCCGATCTTTGGCGACGACCGGGTGTTCATCTTCAACGCCGCCGCCGGGTCGATCGCGGTCGGGCTGATGATCCTGCCGATCATCGCCTCGATCAGCGAGGACTCCATGCGGGCGGTGCCGTCGTCGCTGCGCGAGGCCGCCTTCGGACTGGGGGCGAGCAAGCGCCAGGTGAGCCTGCGGGTGGTGGTGCCCGCCGCCCTCTCCGGCATCAGCGCCTCGGTGATCCTGGCGTTCTCCCGGGCGGTGGGCGAGACCATGGCCGTCACCATCGCGGCCGGCAACACCCCCACGATGACCTGGAACTACTTCGAGTCGATCCAGACCCTGACCGCCTCCATCGCCCAGACCGTGCGGGGCGAGGTCGCGGCCGGGACCGTGCGCTACGACGCCCTGTTCGCCCTCGGCTTGACCCTGTTCGTGCTGACGCTGGTGATGAACCTGATCTCGGCCCGGATCGTGCGCCGCTACCGGCAGGTCTACTCGTGACCGCCTCCACCGAGGTCCTCGCGCCGTCCAGGCTGCGGCGGGGGCCAGCCGCACGGGCTTCAAGATCTTCGTCGACGCGGCCTTCGCGGCGCTGCTGTTCACGGGCACCATCGTCGGGGTGATCGCCCTGGCCACCCTGATCTGGACGATCGTGGACCAGGGCTGGGACCGGCTGCTGGCCGACCCGGCCGGGTTCCTGTCCAACTACGTCTCGCGGCTGCCGGCCAGGGCCGGCATCAAGGCGGCGCTGGTCGGCTCCGCCTACCTGATGGCCCTGACCGCCCTGTTCACCTTCCCGGTGGGCGTCGGCGCCGCCATCTATCTGGAGGAGTTCGCGCCACGGAACCGGGTGACCAACTTCGTCGAGGCCAACATCTCCAACCTGGCCGGCGTGCCTCGGTGGTCTACGGCCTGCTCGGCCTCGGCATCTTCGCCCGCTTCCTGCGCATGGGGCCGAGCCTGCTGGCCGGCGCCCTCACCCTGACGGTGATGAGCCTGCCGGTGGTGATCGTGGCCGGCCGTGAGGCGATCCGGGCCGTGCCCGACGGCATCCGCCTCGGCGCCTACGCCCTCGGCGCCACCAAGTGGCAGACGGTGAGCCGCCAGGTGCTCCCGGCGGCCATGCCGGGCACGCTCACCGGCACCATCCTCGCCCTGTCCAGGGCCATCGGCGAGACGGCGCCGCTGCTGGTCATCGGCCTGCCGATCGTCATCTTCAGCCTGCCCAACGACCTCCGCGACCCGGTCTCGGCGCTGCCCCTGCTGATCTTCGACTGGACCAGCCGGCCCCAGCCGGCGTTCGCGGCCGCGGCGGCGGCGGCCAGCATCATCCTGCTCGCCCTGCTGCTGGCCATGAACGCCGTTGCGATCTTCTTGCGGAACCGATACACGATCCGGTGGTGACCCGATGACCGAGGAACGGACGCACGTGAGCCAGGACGAGGACCAGCGCGAGACCCGGATCGTCGACGTGGTCAAGCACCGCGCCGTCGAGGGCCGCGGCTTGGCCGAGGCGGTGTTCCGGCTCGACGACGTCCACGTCTACTACGGCAGCTTCCTGGCCCTGCGCGGGGTGAATCTCGAGATCGGCAAGAACGAGATCACCGCCTTCATCGGCCCCTCCGGCTGCGGCAAGAGCACCCTGATCCGCTGCCTGAACCGCATGAACGACCTGATCCTCGGGGCCAGGGTCGAGGGCAAGATCCACTACCACGGCCAGGACCTGTACGGCGACGGCGTCGACCCGGTCGAGGTCCGGCGGCGCATCGGCATGGTCTTCCAGAAGCCCAACCCGTTCCCCAAGTCGATCTACGAGAACGTCGCCTTCGGGCCCAGAGTCATCGGTATGCGGCCCGACAGCATGGACGAGCTGATCGAGCGGTCCCTGCGTGGGGCCGCCTTGTGGGACGAGGTCAAGGACAAGCTCAAGCAGAACGCGCTCTCGCTGTCCGGCGGCCAGCAGCAGCGGCTCTGCATCGCCCGGGCGATCGCCGTCTCGCCGGACGTGATCCTGATGGACGAGCCCTGCTCGGCCCTCGACCCGATGTCCACCGGCCGCATCGAGGACCTGATGGAGCAGCTCAAGCGGGACTACACGATCGTGATCGTCACCCACAACATGCAGCAGGCGGCCCGGATCTCGGACCGCACGGCGTTCTTCACCGCCGAGGCCGCCGAGGGCGGCGGCGACCGCACCGGGCTGCTGGTCGAGTACGACCGCACCGACTCGATCTTCACCCAGCCGGCCGACAAGCGCACCGAGGACTACGTCACCGGGCGGTTCGGGTAGACCAGGCCGTGTAACCTTCTGCGTGCTCCCCAACAGATGGGAGGACGCTTGAAGCTGCGGATCTTTCCCCGTGAAGAGTCGTACTTCGACCTGTTCGACGAGGTCGCGGCCAACCTGGCCGACGCCGCCCGGCAGTTCCTGGACATGGTCGAGGACTTCGTCGACCCGGAGATGAAGGCCAAGCGCCTCGTCGAGGCCGAGCATGAGGGCGACCGGCTCACCCACGCCATCTACTCACGGCTCAACTCGACCTTCATCACCCCGTTCGACCGCGAGGACATCCACGCCCTGGCCGGCCAGCTCGACGACGTGCTCGACGCCATCGAGGCGGCGGCCGACATGATGGTCCTCCACAAGGTGCTGGAGCCGCTGGACGCGGTGGTCGAGCAGGCGAGGCTGATCGACCGGGCGGCCCGGGCCACCGCCGACGGCCTCCGCAGCCTGCGCGGGCTCAAGCAGGAGCCGCTGCGCTCGTACCTGATCAACATCAACGAGCTGGAGAACGAGGGCGACCGGCTGTACCGCCGGGCCCGGGCCGACCTCTACAACTTCGACGCCGAGCACCCGGCCCGCTACGTGCTCATGTGGAAGGACATCGTCGAGCAGCTGGAGGAGGCCCTCGACCACTTCGAGCACGTCGCCCACACCGTGGAGACGGTCATAATCAAGCATGCCTGACCTGGTCCTGCTCAGCGTCGTCGCCATCGTCCTGCTGGCGCTGGTGTTCGACTTCACCAACGGGTTCCACGACGCCGCCAACTCGATCGCCACCGTGGTCTCGACCCGGGTGCTGACCCCGCGCATGGCGGTCCTCTGGGCGGCCTTCTTCAACTTCGCCGCCTTCTTCGTGTTCCACACCGGGGTGGCCAACACCGTCGGCAAGACCGTTGACCCGGCCGTGGTCAGCGAGGCGGTGGTCTTCGCCGGGCTGGTCGGGGCTGTCTCCTGGAACCTGCTCACCTGGTGGCTGGGCCTGCCGACCTCCTCGTCGCATGCCCTCATCGGCGGCTTCGCCGGTGCCGGGGTCGCCAAGGCCGGCTTCAGCGTCCTCAACGCGGCCAGCCTGGAGAAGACCATCCTGTTCATCGTCCTGTCGCCGCTGTTCGGGATGGCCCTCGGCTTCCTGCTCATGCTGGCCAACCTGTGGCTTTTCCGGCGGTCCACTCCGGCACGGGTCGACAGCCTGTTCCGCCGCCTCCAGCTCGTCTCGGCGGCCGCCTTCAGCCTCGGCCACGGCGGCAACGACGCCCAGAAGACGATGGGCATCATCAGCGCCCTGCTGGTCGGCGCCGGCTACCTCCAGCTGGAGCCGAACGGCGACCTGCCGGTCCCGACCTGGGTCGTGCTCTCCGCCTACACGGCCATCTCCCTCGGCACCCTGTCCGGAGGCTGGCGGATCGTCAAGACCCTCGGCCAGCGGATCACCGCCCTCAAGCCGGTGGGCGGCTTCTCGGCCGAGACGGCCGCCGCCTGCTCCCTCTACCTGGCCACCTTCCTCGGCGTCCCCGTCTCCACCACCCACACCATCACCGGGGCGATCGTCGGCGTCGGCGCCACCCGGCGCCTCTCCGCCGTCCGCTGGGGCGTGGCCGGCCGCATCGTCTGGGCCTGGATCCTGACCATGCCGGCCGCCGCGGCCATCGCCGCCGTCACCTACGCCGTCACCGTCTCCGCGTTCGCCTTGGTCGCCCTCGTCCTCGGTGCCGCCGCCGTCGTCGCCGGGGTCGTGGTCGCCCGACGCCGCACCCCCCACCCCCCCGAGCCCACGCCGGTGGCCGCTGGTTCCGGCGCCTCCACCGACCCCCCGGGCGGGGGAGCGTAGCCGACCCGGACGACGCGCGCCCTCGGCGGGGTATGGTTGGGGCCATGCTGAAGGCGACGTTGCTGAAGGCGGCGGGTTCGGGGTTCCTGCAGCGGCAGGTCACCGCCAACCCGATCGCCCGCCGGGTCGCGGACCGGTTCATCGCCGGGAACACCCTCGACGAGGCCGAGGACGCCATCAGAGCCCTCAACGCCGGCGGCATGTCGGTGGCGCTCGACTACCTGGGCGAGAACACCGAGTCCGAGGCCCAGGCCCGCGAGTCCACCGGCGCCTACCTGGCCGCCATCGACCGCATCCAGGACCGCGGCATGGACGCCAACATCTCGGTCAAGCTGACCGCCCTCGGCCTCGACATCCGCCAGGACCTGGCCCTCGAGGAAGCCTCCAAGGTCGCCGCCCGCGGCAAGGAGGTCGGCGCCATGGTCGGGGTGGACATGGAGGCCGCCGTCTACGTCGGCCGCACCCTCGACATCGTCGAGGCCGTGGCGCGGGACTACGACAACATCGGCGTCTGCCTGCAGTCGTACCTGTACCGCAGCCGCGACGACCTCGAGCGCCTTAACCGCCTCGGCATCCCCGTCCGCCTGGTGAAGGGCGCCTACCAGGAGCCACCCGAGGTCGCCTACCCCCAGAAGGCCAGCGTCGACCACGCCTACGCCCGCATGCTCGACGACCTCCTGGCCGTCAACCCCTACCCCATGGTCGCCACCCACGACCCGGCCATGGTCCGCCTGACCAAGACCCTGGTCGCCCGCCACAACCGCGACCGCGCCAGCTTCGAGTTCCAGATGCTCTACGGCGTCCGCCGCGACCTCCAGGACCAGGTCGTCTCCGAGGGCTACCGGCTCCGCGTCTACCTCCCCTACGGCACCCAGTGGTACCCCTACTTCATGCGCCGCCTCGCCGAGCGCCCCGCCAACCTCTACTTCTTCCTCTCCAACCTGGTGAAGCGCTGACCGGCGCAGAACCACCCGGGCGGAACTATGCTGGCCGGGTCGATGTGGGCGAGGAAAGGGTGGCGGATGCGGCACGGTTCGGCCGGGGCTGCCGCCGCCCTTGGGGTTGTCTTGTTGCTGGTGGGGGGGTGTGACCGCGGGGGTGACGAGCGGTTCGCGGCGGAGCCGGCGCGGACGGCCGAGGTGGTGGAGCGGGTCAGCGCGCCGGGGACGGTGCAGGCGGCGGGGCAGGCGGAGCTGAAGGCGCCGGCGGCGGCGAGGGTCGAGCGGCTGGTGGTCAAGGACGGGGAGGAGGTCGGCAGCGGGGAGCTGGTCGCCGAGCTGTCGTCGGAGCAGGTCGACGACCAGGTGCGGCAGGCCCAGGCGGCGGTGGACGCGGCCTCCTCGCTCGGGGGGGTGGCGCCGAGCCTGCCCACGGGGGCGGCGCTGTCGGCCTTCCAGCAGGTGCAGTCGCAGGTGACGGCGACCAGCGCGGCCGTGATCGCGGCCCTGCGGGCGGCGCTGCCGCTGGTGCCGAGGGCGCAGCGGGCCCGGCTGCAACGGCGGATCGACCGGGCCCAGGTGCGGGTGGCCGAGCTGCAGCGCCAGGCCGACCAGGCGGCCAGCCAGGCCGCGGCCGCGGCCGACGCCCAGGCGGCCGCGATGCAGCAGTCGATCCAGGCGGCCACCGCGGCCCAGCGCAGCCAGGCCGAGCTGGCCCTGGAGCTGGCCCGCGACCAGCAGGAGCGCCTGACCCTGCGGTCGCCGCTGGCCGGGACCGTGCAGCTGGGCCGCTCCGGCGGCGGGGGCACGACCCTGCCGCAGATCGAGGGCCTGCCCGAGGGGGCCTCCGAGGCCCTCCAGGGACTCGGCGGGAGCGGCGGCCAGGCCGCCGCCACCGGGCCGCCGCTGCGGGTCGGCTCCGAGGTCGCCGCCGGCCAGACCGTGGCCACGGTCTTCGACGTCAGCGACCTGCTGGTCGCGGCCGAGGTCGACGAGACCGACATCGCCCTGGTCAAGCCGGGGCAGCGGGCCCAGGTGGAGCTGGACGCCTTCCCCCAGGCCACCTTCGCGGCCAAGGTGCGCCGGGTCGCGGTCGCCCCCACCTCCAGCAAGTCGGCCGCCGGCGGGGTCACCTACCAGGTCGACCTGGTGCTGGGCGAGGCGAAGGCGGGGGCCGGCTCAGCCGGCGGGGTGGAGCCGGTGCCCCGGGTCGGGATGACGGCCACCGCGGCCATCGAGGTCCGCCGGACCACCGACGATCTCTCGGTGCCGGGGTCGGCCCTGGTCGGCCGGGCCGGCGGCCAGGCCGTGTTCGTGGTCGAGAACGGCAAGGTGCGGCTGCGCCCGGTCCGGGTGGCCGCCGACGGCGAGGACCGGGTGGCGGTCGCCTCCGGGCTGCGCGAGGGCGAGCGGGTGGTGTCCCGCGGCGCCGAGCGCCTCCGCGACGGCCAGGACTGGCCGGGGCCGGGCGGTTGACAGTGGCCCGGCCGGCAGCGGGTTGCGAAGGCCAACCGGCCACGGGGGTGGCTGGCCAGGAGCCCGTGGTCGAGGCTGTTGAGGTGAGCAAGGTCTACCGCCTGGACGGGGTCGAGGTGCGGGCCCTGGACGGGGTCGACCTGGTGGTGGAGCGGGGCGACTCGATGGCCATCATGGGGCCGAGCGGGTCGGGCAAGTCGACCCTGCTGGGGCTGCTCGGCGGGCTGGACCGGCCGACCTCGGGGACGCTGCGCTTCGACGGCCGCGACGTCACCGGGCTGTCCGAGGACGAGCTGGCCGCGGTCCGCAACCGGGTCGTCGGCTTCGTGTTCCAGAACTTCCAGCTGCTGGCCCGGACCTCGGCGGTCGCCAACGTCGGCCTGCCCCTGGTCTACCGCGGGCTGGGCCGGAGCGAGCGCCGCCGGCTGGCCACCGAGGCCCTGGAATCGGTGGGGCTCGGGCACCGGCTCCAGCACCGGCCCTCGCAGCTGTCCGGGGGCGAGCAGCAGCGGGTGGCGATCGCCCGCGCCCTGGTCACCGAGCCGGCCATGCTGCTGGCCGACGAGCCCACCGGCAACCTCGACTCGCGCTCCGGCGAGGAGGTGCTGGAGCTGCTGGTCCGCCTGCGCGACGAGCGCGGGGTGGCGGTGGTGGTGGTCACCCACGACCCGGGGGTGGCGGCCCGGTTCGGCCGCCGGGTCACCCTGCGCGACGGCCGCCTGGTCCCCGAGTCGGAGGCCGCCAGGTGAGGACCGGGGAGGCCGTCCGGGTCGCCTGGGAGGCGCTGCGGGCCAACAAGCTCCGCTCCGGGCTGACCATGCTCGGGGTGGTCATCGGGGTGGCCAGCGTGGTCCTGCTGGTGGCCATCGGCAGTGGGGCCCGCGACGAGGTCACCTCGGGGGTGGAGTCGCTCGGCTCCAACATCCTGTTCGTGGCCCCCGGGAACCAGTCGTTCGGCTCGGCCCCGAGC
>Ga0307415_100000708_pt1 | contig 14866 bp, 11 predicted proteins | sample DK1Cmetagenome_FD_204524 | JGI IMG/M metagenome (GOLD analysis project Ga0307415, IMG submission 204524) | Maize rhizosphere microbial communities from greenhouse at UC Davis, California, United States - DK15-C-2 | ecosystem: Host-associated > Plants > Roots > Rhizosphere > Soil | place: USA...
GATCGTGGCCCTCCCGCGCGACAGATCCACGGTCGCCGTCCTGCGGCACACCGTCCGCCCGTTCACCGTCCTGCGGCACGACCGCGCGGCCACCGCCCGCTTGCGGCGACGCGCCGGTTGAAACGCCGGCGAACGCGTCGACCAGCTCCCGGAGCGCGCTCCGGACCCCCGGCATGCCCTCACGCTCCGCGAGTTCGCGCGCGTCCGGGCGCGCGACGACCACGTAGTCGGACCCCGCGGGGAGCCGCTCGATCTCGGCCCAGAACGCCTCGCGGAGGAACCGCTTCACCCGAGTCCGGTCGACGGCGCCCCCGACGCGGCGCGACACCGACAGACCGAGCCGCGGGCCATCGGCGGTTGCGTCATCGCGCTCCCGGTCGCGCGCGAACGCGTAGAGGACGAGAAAGCGGTTGCTCTTCGCGCGTCCCTGGCGATACACCCGTTCGAACTCGGCGCTGCGCGAGAGCCGGCGACGCTTCGGGCTCCGCCCGCCACTCGGGCGCCCCGCCACTAGACCGTGAGCCGCTTGCGGCCCTTGTCGCGGCGGCGCTTCAGCACGATCCGGCCGGCGCGAGTGCTCATCCGTGCGCGGAAGCCGTGGGTGCGGGCGCGCTTGCGCTTCTTGGGCTGGTAGGTGCGCTTCATGAGACCTGGCAGATCGGCGCGCCGGCTGCGCGCAGCGGCCGACAGAATAGCCAACCGGCGGTCGGGCGCCCGTAGGCCGACGACGTGCGCGAGCATCGTGACACCGCGACTACATCGCGCCGACCATCCCATAGGCCGCGCACGGCGACTCGTCCACAACACTCCTGCACACGTCCTGCACAAGTGTTGACACATGGCGTGGCGCGTCCCAAGACCAGCTGGCGAGCACTTTTCTGCGCGATTTGCGAGCCGTCGCGGACACGCCGCAAAGCCGCCTCGAGGGCCATGCTATGTTCGCCTCGCCGGGTCCTCGCGAGGGCCCTCGTCCCATCGCTTCTCGACTCTGCCTCGTTCGAGGAGAACGCTCCGCGCGCCCGTGACCGAAGACGAGCACCCATCCCCCTGGCGGCTAATCCGTGGAGAGCTCCAGCGCGCGGTCCCGGAGTCGGCGTGGCATCAGTGGCTCGAGCCGCTGTCGGGGCGCTCGACGGGGGAGGGGACACTGCTCGTGGAGGCGCCGGCCGAGCTCCGGCCCTGGGTCGCGAAGCGCTACGGACGACTCCTGCGCGCGTGCGCCGGCGCGGTGCTCGGGCCTGACGTGCACGTCGACCTCGTCGCGGCGGAAGAGCGGCGCGGGCGGCACGCCGTGCCGCGGTCGCGACCCGGCGGCGGGGGCCCCGCGACTGCCTTCAACCCCCGCCACACGTTCGACCAGTTCGTCATCGGCGACTCCAACCGGCTCGCGCACGCCGCCGCGCTCGCGGTCGCCGAGATGCCGGGGCTCGCGTACAACCCGCTTTTCATCTGCGGATCGCCCGGTCTCGGAAAGACGCACCTACTGCACTCGATCGCCAACTACGTGACGGCGTACGGCGCAGGCGCCACCGTCCGCTACACAACCGCTGAGGCGTTCACGAACCACTTCGTCGGCGCCGCCCAGGGCGGCGCGTTCGAGCCTTTCAAGGCCGCCTACCGCGGCGTCGACGTGCTGCTCGTCGACGACGTGCAGTTCCTCCAGGAGAAGACCAGGACCGAGGAGGAGTTCTTCCACACCTTCAACGCGCTGCATCAGGCGGGCGCACAGATCGTGCTCACGTCCGACCGCGCCCCGCGCGATCTCGCATCGCTGGAGCTGCGGTTGCGCGAGCGATTCGAAGCCGGGCTGGTGACCGACGTGCGTGCGCCCGATCACGTCACGCGGCTGACGATCCTGCGCAAGCGGGTCCAGCAGGACGGCGTCGGCGCGATCGATCCGGCAGCGCTCGGCTTGATAGCCGAGCGCGTCAACGACAACGTGCGGACGCTCGAGGGCGCGCTGATCAGAGTCGTCGCGTTCGGCTCGCTCACCGGCCGGGCGGTCACGGCCGAGCTGGCCGACGAGGTTCTCGCAGGCCTCTACCCGGAGCTGCGCAAGCGCGCAAGCGCGATGACGGTCGCGGACATCCAGGAGCGGACAGCGGACGCGTTCGGCATCTCAGTCGCGGAGCTGGTCTCCCAGAGCCGTGCTGCCGCCGTCGCCTGGCCGCGCCAGATCGCCATGTACCTCGCGCGTGAGCTGACCGACCAGACGCTGCCGGCGATCGGTCGTGCGTTCGGCGACCGCAACCACACAACGGTGCTGCACGCGTACCGGCGCACGGCGGAGCGAATCGCCAGCGACCGCGACGCGTTCGAGATCGTGCGCCGCCTGACCGAGTCCCTGCGCGGCTCGACGCGGCCGTCGTGACGCCGCAACTGCTGACAGACTGCCTCGCTCGTGCGCACACTCGCCGCACAGCCATCGGTCCGCAGCCTGCGGGTTTCCGGCGCTTGTGCACACAATCGACAGCCCTTATGACGGTGACCCGCTCTTGAGTTGTCGTCGGAACCGAATGTGAAGCAGGCAACGAGATGAGAATTTCCACACAGCGCGATGCGCTGTTCGCCCAGCTGCAGACCGTGACCCGCGCCGCCTCGACCCGCAGTGCCGTGCAGGCGCTATCCGGCGTGCAAGTGCTGGCGTCAGGCGCCGGAATCGAGCTGCGCGCCACCGACATGGAGATCGGGCTGCGCGTTCCGCTCGACGGCGAAGTGGTCCGCGAGGGAGCCGTTGTGCTGCCAGCGCGGCTGCTCGTCGATGTCGTCCGGTCGCTGCCGGGCGACTCGGTCACGCTCGAGCTGCGCAGCGCCGAGCAGGACGTCGAGATCATCGCCGGCGCGGCGACGTTCCAGATCCGGACGCTGCGGCTCGAGGACTTCCCTCCGTTCCCGGAGACCGACGGGGACAGCCGCGTGCAGGTCCCCGGCGCGGCTTTCGTCGCCACCGTGGCGAAGGTCGCCCGCTCGGCGTCGCGGGACGAGACACGCCCCGTGCTGACCGGGATCCTCGTGTCGGCTACGGGCGACGAGCTACGTATGGTCGCCACCGACTCCTACCGCCTGTCGGTCAAGGAGACGAAGCTCGCGGCGCCGCTCGCGGGCGCCTTCGAGGCCAACGTGCCGGCCCGCGCGCTGCAGGAGCTCAGCCGGATCGTCGGGCAGTCCGAGGCCGACGAGCTGAGCGTCGCCGTGCGCACCAACCAGGTGATCTTCGAAGCCCGCGGGGTCGTGCTGTCGTCGCGGCTGATCGACGGCCAGTTCCCCAACCACCGCCAGCTGCTGCCTGACGCGTTCGAGCACGAGTTGCAGCTGTCCGGCGGCGAGATCACCGACGTCGTGCGGCGAATCTCGCTGCTGGCGCAGAAGAATGCGCCGCTGCGGCTGGCGTTCAGCGAGGGCGAGCTGACGGTCTCCGCCCGCACTCCTGACGTCGGCGAGGCGCGCGAGACCGTGCCGGTGCCCTATCGCGGCGAGCCGCTGGAGATCGGCTTCAACCCGGAGTTCCTGCGCGACGGCCTCGAGGCGATCGAGTCGGGCGACGTGCTGCTGAAGCTGATCTCGCCCCTGCGACCGGGACTGATCGAGGCGGCCGACGGCAGCGGCTTCGTCTACCTGCTGATGCCGATCAGGCTGAACGTGTAGCGCGCCGCTGCGCCCGCGGTGATGATCGCCACCCGGCTCACCGTGCGCGACTTCCGCAGCCATGCGGCCGCCGACGTGCAGCTCGGCCCGGGATTGACCGTCGTGTCCGGGCGCAACGGCGCCGGCAAGACGAACCTGCTCGAGGCGCTCTACTTCGCTTGCACCGGCCGCTCCTGCCGGACCGGGAACGAGCGCGAGTGCGTCCGCTTCGGGGCGCGGCTCACGCGGCTCGAGCTGCGCTGCGAGGACGCCGGCGAGCAGCACGTGCTGACCGTCGGCTTCCAGCCCGGCGAGCCGAAGCGGCTGCGCGTCGACGGCGCGCCGGTCGAGCGGCTGACCGACGTGGTGACCCGGCCGCTCGTGTCGGTCTTCCTGCCCGACCGGCTGGAGCTCGTTACGGGCGCACCGGTGCTGCGCCGCGCGCACCTCGACCAGGTTGTCGCCGCATTGCGTCCCGCGCGCACCGGAACGCGTCGCGCCTACAGCGCAGCGCTGGCGCAACGCAACGCCCTCGTCGCAGCGATCCGCGCCGGCCGCGCCGGCCGTGGCTCGGTCTCGGCGTGGGACGCGGAGCTGGCGCGCCATGGCTTCGCGCTGATGGCCGATCGCGCAGCCGCCGTCGACGAGCTCCGACCGCGCTTCGCCGAGCACGCCGCCGACCTCGGCCTGTCGGGCGATCCGGACGTGCTCTACCGGCCGCGCTCGGGCGCGGCGACGGTGGACGAGCTGGCGGCGGAGCTCGGCGAGCGGCTGGAGTCCGACCTCGAGCGCGGGTTCACCGGGCATGGGCCGCACCGTGACGAGCTCGTGCTGCGGCGCGAGGGCCGCGAGCTGCGCGCGTACGGCTCCCGCGGCCAGCAGCGTCTCGGTCTGCTGGCGCTTCTGCTGGCGGAGCGCGCAGCGCTCGCCGCCTCGCGCGGGACGCCACCGCTGATGCTGCTCGACGACGTCATGAGCGAGCTCGACGCGAGCCGCCGGACGCGCCTGGTCGAGCTGCTGCGCGCGGGCGGCCAGAGCGTGATCACGACCACTGACCTCGCCCACGTTCCCGGCGCCGACGACGCGGGCACCACGCGGCTGGCGATCGCCGAGGGCGTCGTGTTGCAGGAGGCTGCATGAGACGCCGCGGCCCGCGGCCGCTGACGACGGCACTCGCGCGGCTCACGGCCGAGCTGGCGCCCGCGACACTACTGGCGGAGGTCCAGCGCGACTGGGAAGAGGCCGCTGGCGTGGCGTTCGCGGCGCACTCCGAGCCGGTCTCCGAGCGCCACGGCGTCATCACCGTTGCATGCGCTTCATCGGTCTGGGCCCAGGAGCTCGACCTGCTCTCGGAACCGGTGGTCGAGCGGCTGAATCAGAGGCTCGGGCGCCGGGCCGTTCGCGGCTTGCGCCCGCAGGCTCGGCCGGGTCCTCGCTGACCGCCACTTTTGTTCCCGTTTTGCAGCACTTTCTTGACATCTGGAACCCCCATTCCGGGGGTGCCATGTGCTAAAGTCTTGACCTCTTGAACGGCCACGCCCCGGCGGAGGAGCAGCCGCTCCGCCGGGGCGTCGCTCGTGTATGACACGGAGGACCCTTTGGCAGACGACCCCGACAAGACCGGCCAGTCGCGCTCTGGCTACGACGCCCAGGACATCACCGTCCTCGAGGGCCTCGAGGCGGTGCGCAAGCGCCCGGGCATGTACATCGGCTCGACCGGTGTGCGTGGCCTTCATCACCTGGTCTACGAGGTCGTGGACAACTCGGTGGACGAGGCGCTTGCGGGCCACTGCGACCGCGTCGATGTCACCATCCATCCGGACAACTCGATCACCGTGGTCGACGACGGCCGCGGCATCCCGGTCGCGACGATGGAGAAGGAGGGCAAGCCGGCGCTGGAGGTCGTGCTGACCGTCCTGCACGCGGGCGGGAAGTTCGGCGACGGCGGCGGCTACAAGGTCTCCGGCGGCCTTCACGGGGTCGGCGTTTCGGTCGTCAACGCGCTGTCCGAGCAACTGCATGCCGAGGTCCGCCGCGACGGCTTCACGTTCACTCAGGACTACGCGCGCGGGGTCCCGCAGACGCCACTCCAGAAGGGCGCCGCGACGAAGGAGACGGGAACGACGATCACGTTCCTGCCGGACGCGGAGATCTTCGAGACGCTCGACTTCGAATTCGCGACGCTCGAGCAGCGCCTGCGCGAGACCGCGTTCCTGACCCGCGGCCTGCATATCGCGCTGATCGACGAGCGCGGCGAGGGCCACAGGGCCGAGTTCCACTACGAGGGCGGGATCGAGGACTTCGTCTCGTACCTGAACGAGAACAAGGATCCGGTCCAGCGCAGGGTCATCTTCTTCGAGGCCGAGAGCGACGAGGGCGCGCTCGAGGTCGCGATGCAGTGGAACTCCTCCTACCAGGAGTCGATCTTCTCGTTCGCGAACAACATCAACACGCACGAGGGCGGCACCCACCTCTCGGGCTTCCGCTCCGCGCTCACCCGCACGCTCAACAAGTTCGCGCGCGAGGGGGGCCACCTGAAGGACAGGGACGACAACCTCTCCGGCGAGGACGTGCGCGAGGGCCTGACGGCGGTGATCTCGGCGAAGCTGTCCGACCCGCAGTTCGAGGGCCAGACGAAGACCAAGCTCGGCAACCCGGGCATGGCGGGCTTCGTCGAGTCGGTCGTCAACGCCAAGCTCGCCGAGTTCCTCGAGGAGAACCCCTCGGAGGGCAACTCGGTGATCCGCAAGGCCGTGTCGGCGGCCCAGGCGCGCGCCGCCGCGCGCAAGGCGCGCGACCTGACGCGGCGCAAGTCGGCACTGGAGAACTCCGCGCTGCCCGGCAAGCTCGCCGACTGCTCGATCCGCGACCCGTCGCTGACCGAGCTCTTCATCGTCGAGGGCGATTCCGCCGGCGGCTCGGCGAAGCAGGGGCGCGACCGCTCGACGCAGGCGGTGCTGCCGCTGCGCGGCAAGATCCTCAACGTCGAGAAGGCACGGATCGACAAGGTCCTGCAGAACCAGGAGATCCAGGCCCTGATCACGGCGCTCGGCACGGGCGTGCGCGAGGAGTTCGACCCCGAGCGGCTGCGCTACCACAAGATCATCCTGATGACGGACGCCGATGTCGACGGCGCGCACATCCGCACGCTGATCCTGACGCTGCTGTTCCGCGAGATGCAGGAGCTGATCGAGCGCGGGTTCATCTACATCGCCAAGCCGCCGTTGTTCAAGCTCAAGCAGGGGCAACGCGAGCGCTACATCGAGAAGCAGGCCGAGCTGGAGGAGATCCTGCTCGGCGACAAGTTCGAGCGCTTCGAGGTGACCGATCACCAGGGCGAGCGGTTCGGTCTGACCGAGACGCGCTGGCAGCGCTACTGCCGGCTGCTCAAACAGTACGAGGGCTGGGCGTCGGCGCTGCGTGCCGACCACGGCCACGACACGGTCACGTTCCTCGAGGAGTCGCAGATCCTCGACGAGCAGATCACGACGGTCGCGGCACTCCAGGTGCTGCTTGCCCGCGAGGCGCCCGAGACCGAGCCGTACTCGGCCGAGCTGCTGCCGACGGCGGACGGCGTGCTGCGGATCAAGGCCGTCGAGCGCAAGACGAACCTCGCACGCACGCACGAGCTGCGCCGCACGTTGTTCGAGGCCAATGAGTACCGCCAACTCGCGCGCGTTCACGCCGAGCTGGTCAAGCTGGCCGGCACGCCGCCGTTCACGGTCGTGCTCGGGTCCGAGCGCGCCGAGGCGCTGTCGTTCGAGGACCTGCGCCGCGTCGTGATGACGGTCGCGGCGAAGGGCATCTCGCTACAGCGCTTCAAGGGGCTCGGCGAGATGAACGCCGACCAGCTGCGCGAGACGACGATGGACCCCGAGACGCGCACGCTGCAGCTCGTCACGATGGACGACGCCGCAGCGGCCGACCGCCTCTTCACGATGCTGATGGGCGACAAGGTCGAGCCGCGGCGGGAGTTCATCGAGGAGAACGCCCGCGTCGCGACCCTCGACGTCTAGGGATGACGAGTCATGGCGACGTCTGACCTGATCGGCGGCGGCAACATCGAGCCGCGCGGGCTCGAGGAGGAGATGCGCTCCTCCTACCTGGACTACGCGATGTCCGTGATCGTCGGGCGCGCGCTGCCCGACGTCCGCGACGGCCTCAAGCCGGTCCACCGGCGCGTCCTGTTCGCGATGAACGAGGCGGGGCTGCAGCCGAACCGCGGCTACGCGAAGTGCGCCCGGATCGTCGGGGAGGTGATGGGCAAGTATCACCCGCACGGCGACGCTGCGATCTACGACACGCTCGTGCGGCTCGCGCAGGACTTCTCGATGCGCAGCCCGCTCGTCGACGGCCAGGGCAACTTCGGCTCGGTCGACGACGACCCGCCGGCGGCGATGCGGTACACGGAGGCACGGCTGGCGCCGCTCGCGCGCGAGATGCTGCGCGACCTCGACTCCGACACGGTCGACTTCGTCCCGAACTACGACGGCAACGACCGCGAGCCGGTCGTGCTGCCGTCGCGCTTCCCGAACCTGCTCGTCAACGGCTCGTCAGGCATCGCCGTCGGCATGGCGACGAACATCCCGCCGCACAATCTGCGCGAGGCGGTCGCGGCGACGATCGCCTACATCGACGATCCGGAGATCGACACCGCCGGGCTGATGAAGCACCTCAAGGGGCCCGACTTCCCGACCGGCGGCGTGATCCTCGGCGTCAATGGGATCCGCGAGGCGTACGAGACCGGCCGCGGCCGCGTCCGCGTGCGGGCGCGCGCCCACTCCGAGGACATCGGCCAGGGGAAGGAGGCGATCATCGTCACCGAGCTGCCCTTCATGGTGAAGAAGGGCGGCGACGGCGGCCTGATCCGCAAGATCGCCGAGCTCGTGCATGAGAAGAAGATCACCGAGATCTCCGACCTGCGCGACGAGTCCGACCGCAAGGGCATGCGGATCGTGATCGAGCTCAAGCGCGGCGTGATCCCGAAGGTCGTGCTCAACAAGCTCTACAAGCACACCGCGATGCAGACGACGTTCGGCGTCAACGCCGTCGCGCTGGTCGACAACGTGCCGCGCACGCTGCCGCTGCGCTCGATCATCCACAACTACGTCCAGCACCAGCGCGAGGTCATCGTCCGGCGCGCGAAGCACGAGCTGAGCGCGCTCGACGCGCAGGTGCACCGGCTCGAGGGCCTGCTGATCGCGCTCGACCACCTCGACGAGGTGATCGAGCTGATCCGCGGGTCGCGCGACCGTGACGCCGCGCGCCAGGGCCTGATCGACCGCTTCGGCCTGACCCACATCCAGGCGCAGGCGATCCTCGAGCTGCGCCTGCAGCAGCTGACCGCGCTCGAGGCCGACTCGATCAAGCGCGAGCACGCCGACAAGCTGGAGCGCATCCAGGAGCTCCGCCAGCTGCTCGGCGACGAGGAGAAGGTCCTCTCGGTCATCAAGGAGGAGCTCGCCGAGATCGGCGAGCGCTACGGCGACGACCGGCGCACGCTGATCACGTTCGCCGAGGACGACCTCGACATCGAGGACCTCATCCAGGACCAGCAGATGGTGATCACGATCACCAAGTCGGGCTACATCAAGTCGCTCCCGCTCGCCACCTACCGGCAGCAGCGCCGTGGTGGCGTCGGCGTCACCGGCATGGGGATGAAGGACGAGGACTACATCGAGCACCTGTTCGTCTGCTCGACGCACGACTACCTGCTGTTCTTCACCAACCGCGGCAAGGTCTACCGCTCGAAGGTCTACGACCTGCCCGACGCGCCGTCGCGCCAGTCCAAGGGCCGGCACCTCGGCAACGTCCTGCCGTTGCGCGAGGGCGAGCGCGTGCAGTCGGTGCTCGCGACGCGTGACTACGGCGAGTCCAAGTACCTGCTGTTCGCGACCAAGTGCGGAACGATCAAGAAGACTGAGCTTCAGGCCTACAACACGCCGATCAAGGCGGACGGGATCATCGCGATCAAGATCCGCGACGACGACGAGCTCGTCGCGGTGCGCCGGGTCGACGAGGGCGACGAGGTCCTGATGGTGTCCAAGGCCGGCCTGACCGTGCGCTTCTCGGAGGATGACGCGCGCTCGATGGGCCGCGACACGAGCGGCGTCCGCGGCATGGACGTGGAGGGCGACAACGAGGTCATCGCGATGGACATCGCGCGCGACGACCACTACCTGCTGGTCGTGACCGAGAACGGCTTCGGCAAGCGCACCCCGGTCGCCGACTACCGCAAGACCAGCCGCGGCGCCAAGGGCGTCAAGACGATCCAGCAGACCGAGGCCAAGGGCGCGCTCGCCGCCGCGCTCGTCGTGCGCGACCACCACCAGCTCGTGTTCATCTCCCAGAACGGGATGATCCAGCGGATCGGCGTGCGCGACCTGCGCCCGCTCGGGCGCAACGCGCAGGGCTTCCGGCTGATGAACGTACGTGACGACGACCTCGTGTCGGCGGTGGCGCTCGTGATGGAGTCCGAAGCGTCCGATGCGGTGGCAGACGAGGGGCCGATCTCGCTCGACGCCTCGGGCGTGGCCGACGAGCCGGCGCTCGCGGGCGACGGCGTGATCGTCGGCGACCCTGACGAGGACGCCCTGCTCGACGTGCCCGAGGTCGAGGCGGACGAGATGCCGGATTCCGACATCGAGGACGGGTAGTAGGCGCTTAATCGCCGAGGGCCCCGTCGACTGCGGGGCCCTCGGGAACATCTCGCTGGACTACTTGGCCGTCGCCAGTTGTCTCAGGCGGCCGGGGGGACGAGCTCCGGCACTGATGACGGCGGCGCCGCGGTGTGGATTCCGCTGACCAGCGGGTCCAGCACCAGGCTGGTACTAGCGGCCGGGCACCTCCAGGGTCCCGTAAGAACTGTCACTCAACTTCGGACCACCCCCTTTCTCTGGTCTCCGCAGAGTAGCGAAGACCGAAGACGCCCGGCAGGGCTAGGCCGCCTCGGGCAGCAGGTACTGCCTCCAGGTCGCCGGGATCGTCGGCGAGGCGAGCTGTATGAACACGTTCGGGCTCGGCATTCGCGGCTTGACGCGCGGGTGCATCCCGACTTGGTGCGGGAGCCGGTCGCCCTTGCGGCGGTTGCACGGCGCGCACGACGCCACGATGTTCTCCCAGTCCGAGCCGCCGCCCTTCGAGCGCGGGATCACGTGGTCGACGGTGAGGCTGGTGCGAGCGCCGCAGTATTGGCACTCCCAGCCGTCGCGCGCGAAGACGGCGCGGCGGGTGATCTTGCGCTTGTGCGAGTCGCGCGGGATCCGCACGTAGGTGATCAGCCGGATCACGACCGGCTTGGTCATCGAGCCGCGGGCCCAGTGCAGGTCGTGCGGGCCGATCTCGATCACCTCGGCTTTCTCCTTGAGCAGCAGCACCGTCGCACGCCGGACCGTGCACACGTTGATCGGCTCGTACGTCGCGTTGAGCACCAGCACACGACCGCCTGACCAACGGCCGGAGCCGTCGGTGGCCGATCCGTGCCGCCGGCGGTCGGCGAGCGGCACGGACCCCGCTGGCGCTGGGGGTACGGCGGTGGCCATGATTGGCCGGAGTGTAGACGGTGACTCCGGCGCCTTCAGCGCGACGCGGGGAACGAGCCGAGCACGCGCACGACCTCGCAATGGGACCGCAGTCCAGCGATCGCGGCCGCGACATCGGGATTCGAAGCCGCGCCCTCGAGGTCGCAGAAGAACATGTAGCTCCCGAGCCCGACGCGGCGGGGGCGGGACTCGATGCGGGTGAGGTTGATCGCGCGCGATGAGAACTCGGTGAGGCAGGCGACGAGCCAGCCGGGGGCGAGATCGCCGGCGCCCCAGAAGACCAGCGCAGTCTTGGCATCGGGGCCCGGCTGAGCCGGGTCGGACCCGCTCGTCGCGGGCGAGGGGACCGGCGCCGGCGCATGGGGATCAGATCGTGAAGCGCGCTCGATCCACGCGAAGCGGGTCGCGTTCTCGGCGTCGTCCTCGATCTCCTCTGCCAGCACCGTCGCGCCGTAGAGCGCGGCCGCGTGGCGCGTACCGATCGCGGCGTGCGGCGGAGCACCCGCCAGCGTGCCGCCCTCGGCTACCGCGCGTACCGCGTCGGCGGTCGACGCCGCCGCCACGATCGCCGCGCCCGGCAGCTGCGCGGCGAGGAAGCGCGCGCACTGGCCCGTCGCCTGCGGGTGTGAGTGCACCGTGCGGACCTCGTCGGGCGCGATCGGCTCGGCGGCGACGAGGCAGTAGCTGACCCGGTGCACGAGCTCGCCGACGATCACGACGTCGGGCGCGTCGAACACGAGCGCGTCGAGCGTCGCGCCGACGCCGCCCTCGCGCGAGTTCTCGATCGGGACCAGGCCGCGCTCCGCTTCGCCTCCCTGCACGGCGGCGACGACCGCGCCGACGGTGGGATAGCCCACCGGCTCGATCGCGGGTCCGATCGCCGTCAGCGCCTCGTGCGAGTTCGTCCCCGCCGGCCCGAGGTAGGCGGCGCGCATCAGTCCTCGAGCACCACCGTGCCGCGCTCGCCGGCGAGCGCGCGGCGGATCGCCTCGTCCTCCTCGGGCGAGAGCAGGTGCTCGCCGCGGCCGTCGAGCACCTGCTTGCAGTACAGCCGCGCGGTGTCGCGATTCGCGATCGAGGACAGCACGACGCCGTTGCGCTCGGCGTCGAGCAGCGCCAGCGACGCCGACTGGTGGCCCGACAGCTCGCCGTAGGCGTCGTAGCGGACGAGCGCGCGATACGCGATCGCCCCGTCGAGCCGGCGCTCGGCGCCGTCCATCCGGTCCTCCAGCCGTGCGGCGACCTCCTCGACGCGCTCGCTGAGCTGCGCGAACGCGGCGTGCAGCCCGGCGGCGTGGCCGACGAGGTCGTCGCGACCGGTGGCCCCGAGCACGACCTGCTGCGCGGCGCGCAGGCGCCGCACGCGCACGGCCAGCACGATCGCGACTACGAGCGAGACGAGGGCGAGCGCGCCGGCCGAGAGCGCCGCGATGCCGGCCGGATCGGTCAGGTCATGCACGGCGCTGGAGGATACGAGCGCCTACTCGCGGAAGAACGCCGCGTCGTACTTCGTCGTGTTGTTGTCCGTCTTCTTCTCGCCCGGCACGGGCTTGACCTGCGCAGTGATCTCGACCGGCGTGTCGAGCGGCGGCGCCTTGTCGAAGCTCAGCGTGGCGGCCGCCGCCTGCCCGGCCGGCACCGAGGCGACGCTCTTCTGCACGCGCAGCGGCTCAGCGCCGCCCTCGACCTTGAGCACGACGATGAGGTCGACCTCGTCGTTCTCGCCTTGGTTGGTGAAGTTGACGGTGAACTCGGTGTCGGCGCCGTAGGCGATCCGGTTCGGGCCGTCCGGGTCGAGCGTCTGCTCGCCGACCTGGACGGAGTCGATGCCGGTGCCGTGCAGACCCGGCGCGGGCTCGCGGCCGTTGCCGCCGCCCGACGTGAGCTGCTGGCCCAGCGCGTCTGCGACGACGCTCGGGTCGAGCCACTCCGCGCCGGGGAAGAACTGCGTCTGCTGGAGCCGCTGCGAGCCGACATCGGCGTCGCGCAGCGTCGACGCGATCAGCGGCAGCACCCGCGACGTGTAGATCACGTCGGAGCTGAGGAAGAGCTGCATCGCGCCGGCGATCTCGTCGATCGCCTTGTCGGCCGCCTCCGCGTCGGAGCTGAGCGCGGTGCGGATCCGATCGGCGATCGACTGCAGCCCGTCGCGCCGCATCTCCATCGTCATCAGGAACGAGCGCTGTGCGGCCTGCATGTCGCCGGGCGTGTCGATCCGCTTGGCCTGCTGGTACTGCGACTCGGCCTGCACCCGGTAGCCGTTGATCAGCGTCGAGAGGTCGCCCTGGCTGGGCTTGCGCAGCAGGTCGAAGAACGGCTTGCCGACCTGGCTGTCGGAGTCGCCCACGATCGACGCGACGTCGCGGTTGTAGTCCTTCAGCGCGCTCTCGCGCGCCGAGTCGCGGCAGCCGTCGATGATGAACAGCAGCAGCACGACGAGCAGGATGATCCCCCCAAACAGCACGAGCTGCCGGATCAGCACGGTCTGACGGTCCGGGGGCGATCCGGCGCCGCGAGGGGGCGCCGCTCGCCTGGGCCGGACCCGGGTGCGGGGCTCGTCGTCCTCGTCGAAGAAGGACAAGAAAAGGATCTCCTCTGGGCCGCACGTTCGTCGCGCGGCCTCGTGACCGGGTGTGAAGGATATGAGGCGGCTCGGCTGGATGGTTCGCCGCTGCCGTCGATGAACCCTTCCGTGCAGCCGGAAGGTGCGGCCTGGCGCGCGTGGAAGCTCGCCACCGGTGCATGCCACGGACGAGCTGCCGGTGGTCGCTGCGCCCGGACGGGCGCTAGGCCGCTATGTGCTGGGCGCGCGCCTCGGCGCCGGCGGCTTCGGCACCGTCTACGCCGCTCGCGACGAGCGCCTCGGGCGCCCGGTCGCCGTCAAGGTCATCCCCCCCGACGGGCGGGCGCCGGAGCGGGCGCAGCGCGAGGCGCACGCCGTCGCACGGCTCGACCACGACGCGATCGTGGCGCTGTTCGACGCCGGCGAGCAGGACGGCTGCCGCTATCTCGTGTCCGAGCTGGTCGAGGGCCGCACGCTGGCGCAGCTCGAGGCCGCGGGCGACTTGTCCGACCGCGACGTGCTGCGGATCGGGCTCGCGCTCGCCGACGCGCTGGGGCACGCCCACGAGCGCGGCGTGATCCATCGCGACGTCAAGCCGCAGAACGTGATCGTTCCCGACACCGCCGGCTCGCGCCGCGCGGCGGCCAAGTTGACCGACTTCGGCGTCGCCCACCTGGTCGGCGAGGAGGCGCTGACGCTGACGGGCGACGTGGTCGGCACGCTCGCTTACATGGCGCCCGAGCAGGCCGCCGGCCGGCCCGTCGACGAGCGCGCCGACCTCTACTCGCTCGGCCTGCTCCTGTACGAGGCGCTCTCAGGGGCGAATCCGGTTCGGGCCGGCTCGCCGACCGCGACCGCGCGGCGGATCGGGACGGTGCTGCCCGCGCTCGCACGCCGGCGCGGCGACCTGCCGGCGGAGCTGTGCGCCGCCGTCGACCGCGCGATCCTGCCCGATCCCGAGCTGCGCGGCGAGCTCGACGACCTGTTCGATGCGCTCGCCGATGCGCTGCCGGAAGTGTCCGACGACGGCGGGCTGATCGCGCCGCATCCGCTCGAGCGCCGGATCCCCGCCCTGCCGCCGGCGATCGGCCGGCTCGTCGCGCCCGCGGCGGCCGGCGCGCTGGTCTGGGCCGCGCTC
>Ga0307415_100000711_pt1 | contig 14860 bp, 12 predicted proteins | sample DK1Cmetagenome_FD_204524 | JGI IMG/M metagenome (GOLD analysis project Ga0307415, IMG submission 204524) | Maize rhizosphere microbial communities from greenhouse at UC Davis, California, United States - DK15-C-2 | ecosystem: Host-associated > Plants > Roots > Rhizosphere > Soil | place: USA...
GATTGCGGAACAGGCCGGGCTCTCACCGCTGCTCGCGATCCTCATGGGCAGCATCACCGGTGTGGCTGGGGGTATGCTCCGGGATGTCCTTTGCGCGGAGATTCCGCTGATCCTCCGGCGAGGCCAGTTGTATGGCACTGCAACCATCGTTGGGGCCTCGTTGTACCTTGTCGCCGAGCGGGCGGAACTGACCCGGGACGCCGCGCAACTGCTCGGCATGAGCGTGATTGTAGCGGTCCGTTTCGCGGCGATACTGTGGCGACTGGAGCTGCCGGTCCTCAGCCTCGAGGACCAGGAGCGCGGGGTGCCGCCACCCTCATAATATTCATTCGGGCCCAAGCCGGCCGGCGGGACCGACCAATAGCCAAGCTGAGGTGACAATGTGCAGGAACATCAAGCGATTGCGACACGGCGCACAGCCGCCGACCGATGCGGAGCTGCACGACGCCGCGCTCCAGTTCGTCCGGAAGATCAGCGGCTTTCAAGCGCCGTCACAGACGAACCAGGCGGCGTTTGATCGCGCGGTACACGATGTTGCCGCGGCCGGCCGGGTGCTCTTCGACTCGCTCCGAGTGCGGGAGCAGCGTCAGAAGCACCATCACGAGACCCCGGCACAGGTAATGTGAGGAGCGCGGTATGATCAGCCGGATCTGGCGAGGCTGGACCACGCGGACGAACGCCGACGCGTACGAGCGGCTGCTCAAGGCAGAGATCTTCACCGGCATCATCGCACGGGACATCCGGGGGTTTCGCGGCATCGATCTGTTGCGGCGGGACGTGGAAGACGGCATCGAGTTCGTGACCATCATGTGGTTCGACTCCCTGCTCGCGGTGCGGACGTTTGCCGGAGAAGACTACGAGCAGGCCGTGGTACCGCCCCAGGCCCGCCAGCTGCTGCTCCGCTACGATGAGCGATCGGCCCACTACGAGGTGCGCGAGCGCCGGGAGCCCGGCAACGGACGCGCCGCATGAAACTGCTCTGAGGCCAGCATGAAAAGATTTCTGCCACTCCTGGGCGCGGGTGCCATGTTTTTGGGCCCGCTTCCGCTCGATCTCGCAGCGCAGGCACAGCCTCCCCGCTACATCAACCCACCCAGCCTGGTGAAGCCTACCGGCTATACCCACGTGGTCGTCGCACCGGACGGCCGTACCGCGTACGTGGCGGGCCAGGTGGCCTTCGACAGTACCGGACAGATTGTTGGCGCCGGGGATTTCTCGACTCAGGCCGAGCGAGTCTTTCAGAACCTCCGGCGAGCCCTGACCAGCGTGGGAGGCTCCCTGGACAACGTCGTCAAGACGACCACGTTCATCACCGATCTCAAGAACGTGCCGGCGCTGAGGGACGTGCGGGGAAAATATCTCGACTCGCGGCGCCCCCCGGCCAATACCCTGCTGGTTGTGTCCAGTCTGGCGCGACCCGAGCTCATGATCGAGGTTGAGGCGATCGCGATCCTGCCTCAAGGTGTCCGCTTTACTCAGTGAGGCATCGATGAAACCAGTCTTCGCCAATCAGTCTGACCTGGTGGACCTTGTGCTCCGGCGCTTCGAGCAACCCGACGAGGTGCGCGAAATGCTCAAAGGCAGGTTCGAGGTTGTGCGCCTGGGTGGAATGACCATCGGGCGGGCCACCTACCAGCCCGGCTGGAAATGGTCTGAGCACGTAGGCCCTGCCGCCGGGACCACCCGGTGCGGAGTGGAGCACGTGGGCCTGGTGCTCGCGGGTGTAGCCACCGTGGCTTTCGATGACCGGGTTATCGAAATGCATCCGGGCCACCTTTTCTACGTGCCCCCGATCCCGCATGACAGCTGGGTTGTGGGGACTGAGCCCTACGTGTCGCTCCACTTCCTTGGGGCGGACCAATACGGCAGGTGAAGGTTCTCGTCGCAACCTGCCGCTAAACTTCTGAACTCTGGAGGTTGGGGTGTCCCGCCAAGCTGTTCTCGGTCTGGGTTTCGTGATTGGCCTCGCTCTCTGGTTGGTGCCGGCGGGATTTCTCGGTCAGCCCGAGCCTTGGGATGGCAACGGGCCGGCCTACCCCCTGACCCTGCTCTGCAGCGGGCTTCTTCTCGGCTTTATCGCTCCGGGCCGCACCGGCACCTCCGTTGCCGGGGTGTTCCTCGGCCAACTCGCCGTGCTGCTGTGGCGGGTGGTGAGCAGTCCGGAGAACAGCGAGCTCTGGCTGGTAGGCGTCGTCATGCTCGCCGGGTATACGTTCGTCGCCACCGGAGTCGGTGCTCTGCTCGGCGCACTGCTGCGTCGACGGTTCGGGCCTGAAGTTGCGGCGGAACGCCGGGTGGCGGATCGGCGAGGGTGATCACCATCTCGTTGGCCAGTGTTTTTGGTGGCATATTTCCGGAATCGCCAGGCAGCCAAGGTTGGGTCGGGTAAACCTTCCCGGCGATACGTCCTTGCTGACGGGGACGTCTCATTCTGGTGCCGGCCGCAGACTGTTCAGTTTCCGGCAGGAGGTCAGTATGCCAGCCGCCCTTCTTCTCGTCCTCCTCTGTACCTTCCTCCTCCCCTCTTCAATTCAGGCCCAGAGCTCCAGCCTAGAGCTGCAAGCAGGGCTCGGCTATGCTCGGGTCTTCGATGGCGGTGGAATCAGCTTTGCTGCTGCGGTGGAGCGACCATTTTCGGACAGCACCAGCTGGGTGCAACACGCTCTGGGGGGTACCCTCTGGTATTCCGATATGTCGGTCGGCTCTGATCCCGCCGGCACACTCGATCGCCACATGCTTGGCCTGGGGGTGCGTTATGAGCTCCAGCTGCAAGCCTGCTGCGGCTCCGCTCGGCCGTTTCTCGCGGTACCGCTCCAGCTGATGCAGAGTAGCATCCCGGAGATCCCCACCGCGCTGTCCTCCGGGGAGCTGAGCGTGGGTACAGTGCCACGGGCAGAGCCACCGGTTCCGGTGGAAGACCAGATGGGCGCTGACTGGGGCTGGGGCACCGGTTTGGAGGCCGGGTTCCGGGTCAACCTGTCCGGGAGGATGCGCGCCCACTCCAGTGTGCAGGGCCTGTACCAGAGGATCTACGAGTCCGGAACCCGTCACTGGGGATGGAGCTGGCATGCCGGGCTGAGCTATGCTCTGCAGGGCTCGTGAACCCAGCGATACGCCGCGGCTGAACGGAGTGATGCCGCCCGAATACCGCATGCCCTTCTAACATGCTGGCCCTGCGCGTCTCGGCGGCCGCCGCACTCTCGGCGCTCACCTTGGTCGCGCCCGGAATCGGGCAGACCCTCTCACTCGCCGCCTATCGATGCCGGTTCGTTCAGGTGCCGGTTCGTGACGGCATTCACCTCAACACCAGCATCTGCGAGCCCGAAGGACCTCACGGTCCCTTGCCTTTTCTGCTGACGCGAACGCCCTACGGAATTGCCGGCGACACCGTTGTCCCCGAGAGCTACCGGTTCTTCGCCGCCGATGGGTACATCTTCGTCTCGCAGGACATTCGTGGCCGCTACAAGAGCGAGGGTCAGTTCATCATGCAGCGTCCACTGCACGATCCCAGGGATCGGCAGGGGGTAGACGAGAGCACCGATACCTACGATACCGTCGAATGGCTGCTGCAGCATGTTCCCGCCAATAACGGGCGAGTCGGAGTGCTTGGCGTCTCCTATCCCGGCTTTCTCGCAACCATGGCCGGCATCAATCCGCATCCCGCAGTGAAGGCCATCTCACCCCAGGCCCCGATGACCGACACCTGGATGGGAGACGACTTCTTCCACCAGGGAGCGTTCCGTCTCTCCTACGGGCTCGAATACGCCGGCTCCATGGAGTTGACCACCGACTCTCCGCTTTCAGGGCAGCTCCCGATCGATAGCTGGGACACCTACGACTGGTACGAGCGGCTGGGCTCACTGGCCAACGTGGATGCCAGGTATTTCCGAGGCAGAGTTCCTACCTGGCAGGCCTTCGTGGCGCACCCTTCGTACGATTCCTTTTGGCAGTCCCGGGCCGTGCAGCGGGTGCTGAAGAGTCCGGCGGTCGCAACGCTCACCGTCGGTGGGTGGTGGGACCAGGAAGACCGCTATGGACCGCTGGCGACGTACGCCGCTCTGGAGCAGGGCGACACTGCCGGCCGGAACTTCCTGGTGATGGGCCCCTGGAATCACGGCGGATGGCGTCGTCCGGCCAACCTCATGCGGGTTGTGGACCCAGGAACGTATGAGGGCTATCTGCGCGACGTTGAGGCACCCTGGTTCGCGCACTACTTGAAGGATCGCCAGACCCAGCCCCAGGCCGAGGCACTGCTCTACGACGCCGGAACCCGGGGCTGGCGCTCATTCCAGACCTGGCCACCGAAGTCGGGAGCGCAGCCCCGGAGCTTGTATCTCCACCAAAGCGGCGTGCTGAATTTCGATCCACCCAAGGACGGGGAGACCGCGTACGACCAGTACCTCTCCGACCCGGCCCACCCGGTCCCCTACCGTTCCCGTCCTATCGAGCGGACCTACGATGCGCGCGGGAGTCGCTGGCGCTTTTGGGAGACCGAGGACCAGCGGTTCGTGGACGGACGACCCGACGTGGTGAGCTGGGTATCGCAGCCGCTTCAAGCTGACCTGCTCGTCGCTGGAAATATCCGCGCCCGGATCGTGGCCTCCACCACCGGGCGGGATGCAGACTGGGTGGTCAAGCTGATCGACGTATTCCCGGACAGCATGCCTGAGAACTGGGCCTGGGGTGGGTATCAGCTGATGGTGGCGCACGAGATCATGCGAGGCCGTTACCGGAAGAGCTTTTCCGTTCCCCAGCCGCTGAGCCCGAACACGCCACTCGAGTTCACCGTGGATCTGCATCAGCAGAGCTACACTTTCAAATCCGGCCATCGACTCATGGTGCAGATCCAGAGCACCTGGTTCCCTCTCTACGACCGCAATCCGCAGACTTGGGTAGCAAACATCTTCAAAGCCCGGCCGTCCGACTTCAAAGCCCAGACGCATCGGATCTGGCACACGCCCAAGCTGGCCTCACGGATAGAGCTGACGGTCCAGCCTTAGGTCCATTCGGGAGGCATCCGCATGCCCCATTCCAAGCCGGCTTCCGCTGCTGCCGCCGAGGGTGCAGCGCGCGAGTTGTATGCCGAGATTCTGCGTTGCTGGAACGAGGGCAATGCAGGGGAATTTGCCCGGCTCTTCGGGCGCAACAGCAACATGGTGGGGTTTGACGGCAGCCAGGTGGACGGCCAGGAAAATATCGAGGTGCATCTTAGCAAAGTGTTCAGTAGTCATCAGACGGCAGCCTACGTGGCGAAGGTTCGCGAGGTGCGACTCCTCTCACCCGGCGTAGTCCTCCTCCGTGCCGTGGCCGGCATGGTGCCGCCCGGGAAATCCGATCTGAACCCCGCGCTGAACACCATTCACACCCTCATTGCGGCAAGCCAGGGTAACCAGTGGCGGGTGGAGTTGTTTCAGAGCACTCCGGCCGCCTTTCACGGCAGACCGGAGGCCAGCGAGACGCTCACGGCTGAATTGCGTAAGGAATTGAAGGGGAGCGGCGGCGGAATCAGCGGGTCCGGTTCCAGCGGTCCCTGAGGCAGCCCAGGAAAGAGTCGCATTTGGCCGGCTCGCCCGATGCCACGGTCGTGGAGTCGGCGGGCAGATCGGGCGGCAGCGCGTCGAGCCGGGACGCCGCTGTCTCCGAGTCGTCGTCGACTGGCTCCGATAGCTTGGCACCGGTCACCAGAATCTCCCGGCGCAAGCGCGACGCGGTTCGCAGCACCCGCACCGGATAGCGCTGGCAACGAGGAGTGTTCCGGCCGCGCACGCATCCATTGTATCGCCGAAGCGCGGCGTCGAGCGATTTCGTCCGACGGATGTGCATGCCCAACAGGCGAGCGCCGTGGCAGATGTTCGCCTCCACATTCAGGAGGTCGCCCGAGAGGCAGCGGTAATTGCCGACGTGCATCGGCATGACCTGCATCAGCCCGATCGCGCCCTCGGTGCTGATCGCACTGGTATCGAAGGGTGCATTCTCGATCAGGAGCACCGCCGCGAGCACGCTCGGGCTGATGTGAGCCCGCCCGGCCTCGTACACCACCGCCGATGCAACTCGGTCGGCCAGCTCCGGATTCCGGATCCGGCGCGCGAGTGCCGAGGCGAGTGGCCGGTGAGCCAGTCGCTTGGTGACTTCCCGCTCCATGGCGGCACTGTCCCGGACCACACGCCGATGAGCCGGCGCGGTGCTGCGAGACTTCGGAGTAGCCGGGCGCGGGGCAGCTGCCGGCGCCTTCACCGGTGCAAGGCCGGGCGCCGCAAGGGACGCGGGGGTTCCCGGGCCGGTAGAGACGCACGCGCTGAGCAATAGCACTGCCGTGAATCGATACGAGTCCAGCGCCCTGCCACAATAGATAGCGGGGAACATGGCGCTCCTCATCGAAGACGTGCCGGCAGTATGGCGCGTGCCAGATTGCCCCTCAAGTGTTCGAAAGTTGTGTGCGATGAGAAATCGGACACTCAGAATCGGCCACTCGGCAGCGGCAAGCGGGGAAGTGATGGCGGCAGTACAGCAAAGAAATGCAGGAGACAGGTGTGCACGTCATGGCATTCCCGGGGTTCGTTACAAAGGAGGTACAATGAATGAAGACGAACGGGGTATGCCGGGCACGATCTGGCACCCCGCCCCATGATCCAGTTCGATCGGTCCATACTCCCGTCGAGCATTCTGGCGCTGGGCTTTGCCATCGGCGGATCATTCATCGGCCATGGCTTTGCCAGCGGCCGGGCTACTGACCGGTATGTGGAGGTGAAGGGGTTGGCCGAGCGCGAGGTCACGGCCGACCTGGCACTCTGGCCGCTCCGCTACGTGAGCACCGGAGACGACCTGGCCGTCACCCAGGCTCAGATTTCCCGGAACACCCGGCAGGTTTTTGCCTTCCTGGCCCGGAGCGGCATCGATACCGGCTCGGTTCAGCTGCAGGCGCTGGAAGTGTCTGACGCATTTGCCAATCGTTTTCCCGGCGAACGGGGCGGGCCCCGCTATGTCATCCAGCAAACCGTGATGGTTCGCTCCAGGGAGCCGGCGGTGGTGATGTCGGCCAGCCAGCGAGTCAGTGAGCTGGTGGGAGCGGGTGTAGTTCTCTCGTCCACCGGAGAGTACGGAATTGGCGGACCCACCTTTGTGTTCACCCGGCTGAACCAGCTCAAGCCCTCCATGGTCAAGGACGCCACCGCCAACGCCCGGGCGGCCGCCGAACAGTTCGCGGCCGACTCGCGCACCGACCTGGGCGGTATCCGACAGGCCAACCAGGGTGTCTTCGTGATCCTTCCCCGGGATCAGGCGCCAGGCGTAAACGAGGGTGCGCAGTTGCAGAAGATTGTGCGGGTGGTGGCCACGGTGCAGTACTTCCTTCGCTGATGTCACCTGATCCCACCCGCCGGGCCGGCAGTTGACTGCTTGGCATTTCGGTGACAGTATGGCACGGGGACGCGGGTTCAGGGCGTCCCTTCGGCAGACCTCTACGTGAAAGCGACCCTTGTCTGACTCCACACGTCTGACCCCAGCTCTCCGGTTTTCTGCCCCTCAGACGGGGGTGCTCGCGGTGCGCCTATGAGGTACGCCGGCCGCTGAACCAAATGAACGGACGGAGGAATGCTGTCATGACTCGCTGTACACGTCTTGCTCGATTTGCTTCCGTACTCCTGCTCGCCCTCCCTCTCATTCCCTTCTCGTCCCCAGCGGCCCAAGAGGCCGGTCCCACCGGTACGATTACCGGCCGGGTGGTGGATGAAGATGGGACTGGGGTGGCAAATGCCCAGATTTACATCGACCGCCCTGCCTTGGGCACTCAGACCCGGGCAGACGGCAACTACACCCTCACCCGGGTACCTCCGGGCACGTACACGTTGCGCGCGCGTCTGCTGGGGTATAGGCCGGAGGCGACCAGCGTCACGGTCTCTGCCAATGCGCGGGCCACTGCCAACTTCACGCTGCGGCGCGACCCGCTTCAGCTGGAAACAATGGTGGTCACCGGCACCTCGACTCCCCGGGTTAATCTCGAGGCCAGCGTCGCGGTTACGACCCTGACCGCCACCGAGGTTGCCGCGGCCGCCCCTCGGAGCACCACCGAGATGCTGCGCTATGTCCCGGGGTTCACCCGGGTGGAAAGCTCGGGCGGCGAAGTGAATCAGAACATCAGCATGCGGGGCATTCTCGGCGTTGAGTACGTCTCCTTCATGGAAGACGGTATGCCGGTGTTCCCCACGATGCATACCTTCTTCATGAATGCGGACAATCTGTTCCGCTTCGACACCAACATCGAGCGGATGGAAGTGGTCCGCGGTGGCAGCTCTCCGCTGTTCGGTTCCAACACTCCGGGTGCCATCGTCAACTTCATCAACAAGACCGGTGGAGACGTGTTCGGTGGCACCATGGTGGCCACCGGCGCCACGCAGGGGCTCGCCCGCTACGACCTGAACATGAACGGCCCCTTCGGCAACGACTGGCGATTCAATGTGGGCGGCTTCTATCGGTACGATCACGGGGTGCGTGACCCGGGCTTCCCCGGCATTCGCGGGGGCCAGCTGAAAGGCAACCTCACCCGCCTGCTGGACAACGGCTATCTGAGATTTTCCGTCAAGCATATAGACGACCGCAACCAGTTCATCCTTCCGCTTCCATTTACCAATGCAGAGGATCCGGAGTACGTGCCCGGCTTCAGCAACTATGGCTCGATGAGCACGCCGGAAGGACTGGATATCCAGGTCCCGCTGCCCGGCGGCGGCAACCTGTCACTGCCGTTGGACCACGGACTCAAGACCAAAGCCACCTGGTTTACGGCGGATGTCTCCCTGGACGTATCGGACGACTGGCACCTGCAGAACACCGCGCAGGTCATGAACAACGATCAGGAATGGAATGCCCTCCTCCCGTTCAATGCCCTGCCCGCGGCTGATTATGTCAGTACTGTGGACACCTTGAGGTTCCCGGCCGGTTCCACAGGCCAGTACTTCTTTACCAATCTCAAGGATCCGCTGGGCAATCCCCTGCCCTTCAATACCGCCAACGGCCTGGTCGCGCCTGGCGGTGAGTGGCACGTCGAGAAGCCGCTCACCGCGGTACAGGACCAGCTGACCCTGCGGCGGAGCTTCGGGCCACACTCGGTCAACATCGGGGGGTACTTCGCCAACTACACCCAGGACAATCGCTGGTTCTTCACTGATATTCTGACCAATGTCCAGGACAACCCGAACTTCCTGGACCTGGTTATTACCCCTCCGGGCGGCACTCCGGTCAATGTCACGAAGAACGGCTTCCGCAATTACCTGTCGACCTACGTCAATGGGTCCGGACAGACCACGATTCTCTCGGGCGTGATCGGCGCCGAGGTGCAGCTGGCGGAAAGGCTCCGCGCCGATCTGGGTGCCAGGGTGGAGTACAACAACTTCGTCCAGAATTCGGAGAACACCTCGAAGTTCGATCTGGACAACGACACGGTCGCTACCAGGTTCGACTTCATGACCTTTGGTAACAACACCTTCCGGCATTTCAACAGGGACATCACGGACTGGTCCGCGTCGGTGGGCCTGAACTACCGGCTCAACGACAACTTTTCCATCTACGGCAGCGGCGCCCGAGGCTACAAGATGCCCGCCTTGGACGAATTCCTGCAGGTCGAGAGTCAAGCCCGGGTTGATGTGTTCGAGTCGCGAGAGGTTCGGGCAGCGGAAGCGGGAGTCAAGTACGCCTCCGGCGGGGTGGGAGTCACGGTCAACGCGTTCTATACCAACCTCAGGAACATCACGAGCCAGGGTGCCGAGGTTTGTCCCGGCGGCGGGACGTGCTGGGTGATTCGGGAATCGCCCGAGAACAATTCCTTCGGCACCGAGCTCGAGGCGACAGTCTCTCCCATCGAAGGACTCCAGCTGCTGGGCAGCGCCACCGTGCTCAAGGCTGAATTGGGTGGTGGAGTCGATAGCCTCCTCTCGTTGAAAGGCGAGCGGCTGGCCGGCGTTCCCACCGCCCTCGGCAACCTGGCCGTATTCTACTCGCCGCGTCGGGCGCCCGGGCTCCAGTTCAAGGCCGACTGGCACTACGTCGGTTCCCGGTTTGTGGAGAGCCCGCTGACCAGGGTAGCGAACACCAAGCTGCCCACCTACAACTACTTCAACTTCGGGGCCGGGTTTGCCATCCCTGCTGCCGGTGTGCGGGTGAATGTCGACTTGCTGAACGCGTTCCAGAGCAAGGGACTGGAAGAGGGAAATCCCCGGCTGGTTTCTCAGGGTGGAACCCCGATCTTCCTGGCCCGGCCGCTGCTCCCCCGCCGTCTACAGGCTGGACTGCAGTATGATTTCGGCGGCAGTGGCACCGCCCAGGAAATGCGTTAACCTATCTTCACCTGTTGATTTGTCCGGCGGTGGGTCTTCGGGCCCACCGCCGTCTGCTATAGGACTGCACCATGCACATCCGAGCTGCGCTCGGCGCTCTCGGACTCAGCCCGCTTCTGCTGTTCGGGGACCTTCCAGTTCAAGCCACGCCCGTTCGGCCGCAGGATCGGACGTTCCTGCTGCAGGCGAACGAAGCGACCCGCCGGCCTTCGCCGTTCATCGGCAATGGTCACCTCGGGTTGGTGGTGCCCGCGCTTGGCATCGGTCCGACTCCCGTTTTCATGAGCGGATTGTTCGAGGAAGCCCCCCGGGATATCCCCCGCATCGTGAGCATTCCCGCCTGGAGTGTTCTCGGCCTGTACAGCGGGAGTCGTTGGCTTACCGCCGATTCCAACGCCGCTGCATCGGTGCAGGAATACCGGCAGACTCTGGACCTGCGAACCGGAACGGCGCTCACGGTGTACCGATGGCAAACGGGATCCCGGGCGACCTCGGCCCGGGTCGAGACCTTTGTGTCCCGAGCCGGCCCATCGCTGGCGGTGACCCGGCTCGACCTCACACCTGAATACACCGGGCGCATGGGGGTGCGCTTTGCTCTGACCGGCTGGGCCCCACCGGAGCGGCTGCCCCTCGCCACCGAGCGGCGAGCCGACCCAACCTGGAAGCCGGCCGACATCTGGTATCCGGGGCACATGATTGTCCGCTCCCGCTCAGCAACCCGCACCCCCACCGGAGCCCGGCTCACCATGGCGTCGCTGCCGGAGGGTCGACCCACCTCGCTGGCCCAGGCAGTGGACCTGAGGTGGCCCCGAGCGCTGCCGAACCAGACGGTACACACCACGGCCTCCGGCGACACCGCCCTGGTGGAGCTCACCTTCGATGCGGAACGCGGCCGGACCTACAGCTTTGTCCAGGTCGCAAGCGCTATCTCCTCCAGGACGGAGCGCCACCTGGTCACTCGAGTCAGTCGCACCGTCCAGGCAGCGAGCGGGCAAGGGTTCCAGGCGCTCGCCCGGGCTAACGCCCAGGCTTGGAGCCGGCGGTGGGAGACCGATATCGAGATCGACGGCGACCCTGAGCTCCAGAGGGTGGTTCGCTCCATGCTGTTTTACCTCTTGTGCAGCGCCGACGCCGGTACCGCGATGGGCATCCCTCCCATGGGACTCTCCAGCGCCGGGTACTACGGACACGTATTCTGGGACTCCGACACCTGGATGTTCCCTTCGCTCCTGGCCACCCATCCGGATGTTGCGCACTCCCTCGTCGCCTTCCGCGCCCGCACCATGCCCAGCGCGCAGGCCAATGCCAAGGCGAACGGGTTCCGCGGCGCCATGTATCCCTGGGAAGCCGACGAATTGGGCCGGGAGACGACGCCCCACTTCGCGGTGCAGAATGCGCGGTCCGAGATTCACGTCAATGGCGACGTGGCGCTGGCGCAGTGGCAGTACTATCTCGCTACCAACGATTCCGCCTGGCTCTCCCGGGAAGGCTTTCCGGTGATTCGGCAGACGGCCGACTTCTGGGTGAGCCGGGCCACGTACGATTCTGCGGGAGGACGCTACCACATCCGTAATGTGGTGTCCGTCTCCGAGGGACTCATCGGGGTGAGCGACGACGCCTATACCAATGCGGTGGCCCGGAAGAACCTGGAGATTGCTGTAGCGGCCGGCCGGCGGCTGGGCATCCGCCCCGATCCGCAGTGGAGCGAGGTAGCCGGTAAACTACACATGCCGTATGACTCGACCAGCGAGTTCTTCCGCACTTACGAGGGAGCGCCCGACTCCACGCTGGGGGATGTGACGCCCCTGCTTGCCTACCCCCTGGGCGTGCCGATGAGTGAGCGCGCGAAGCGATCTCAGGTCGAGCAGGCGGTGCATCGCCTGCTGCGTGAGGGGCCGGGCGCGATGATGGGCGCCACCCTGCTCGCGGTCGATGCAGCCGAGCTGGGCGACAGAGCCATGATCGACTCGCTCCTGCCCCACAGCTACCAGAGCTGGCTCCAGGGTCCGTTCCTGATGCTGTCGGAAACACCTGACAAGAAGGACGCGGTCAACTTCATCACCGGCGCGGGCGGCTTTCTGCAGCAAGTGCTCTACGGGTATAGCGGCCTGCGATGGGGCGAGAAGGGGCTGGAGCCCGCGTTCGATCCAGTGCTCCCGTCGCACATCAAGCGACTCACGCTTCGAAATGTCTACTCGCGAGGCAAGCGCTACGACGTGACCGTGGATTCCAGTGGGCGGCGCATAGAGCCGCACCAGCCGGTGAACAAGCGATGAGTGGGTTGCATCTCTGTATCCGGGCAGGCCTGTTGCTGGCAGTACCGGCGGTTACCGCCTCCTTTACCGCTCCGGTGCCGCCCGCACCTCGAGATAGCTCCCGAGTAGTTCAGCCTGTCCTGGAGTTTCCCGAAGCGGGACTCGACGACACCGCCGCGTACCAGGGATACCAGACCCGCTTCTACCGCGACGCCAGGAACAACACCGTCCAGATCTATCTCCAGCCGCAGACCTCCCGAATGGTCCTGGTCTGGGCCGACGCCGCCAACGAGAGCGTGGGATTCAGCACCCGAGACGGGCGGGGCCGGCCCACCCGGCTCTACTGGGGAGCACGCGAGGCTGTTGTCTCGGACTCCGGGTCTTCCCGCACCATCGAATACCGTCTTTCCGCGCCAAGTTCCGCCATCGAGCTCGGCTGGTTCGTGCTCGGCTCGATGCGGATCGAGCGGGATTTCGTGTATGCCGAGCGGTATGAAGAGCCATTCGGAGCAGCACCGTTCCGGGTAGCCGAGGAGTCGCTCCTGGTTGCTGACGTGGCCCGGCTTCCCGCGAGGGAGCGGCAGCAACACCTGCGCCTGCTCCAGGCCGACAGTATGGCCGAACTGCGGGCGCGGCTGACCCCCAGCGTTCAGTCGATAAGCGAGGACACCGTCGCAGGCATCCGCATCGAGCGGCGCTCGCTCGACGGACGACATCGGCTGCGACTCGAGCTGAGAGTAGACCCACGACGGGTAAAGGCTCACGCCAGGGGACAGGCTGTCACTCTGGAGACCCGTCCCGGCTCCCCCATCCGCTTCAACGTTCGCGTCACGACCGACGCGGCGCCGCTCACACCACTCTCTCGCAGAGAGATCTTCAACCAGTCATTCCTGGACTTCCTGGATCAGAGCGGCGCGGCGGGAGACACGTCCGACCCAGTGTCGTACCGCCGGCTGGAGCGTCAGGTGAAAGGCGTCGAGCTTCTGAGCAGCCAGGAGAAGCTCATGGCCGGTCTCCCCAACTTTGCCACCTACTTCGGACGGGACATGATGATGACGGCGCTGATGATGCGCCGCATCTGGACCCCCGAGATGTCAGAGCACGTGATTGCAAGCGTGCTCCGGAAGCTGGGTCCCAGGGGAGACGTGAGTCACGAGGAGGCACTGGCCGGACAGGCCATCCGGGAGAACGCAATGGTGTACGATTCGCTCGTCAGCCGGTATCTGGAGTCCCCCGGCAAAGGACGGCGCCTGCTCGATCAGGCAGCCGAGGTTCTCCGAAAGCTGGGGCAGACCCGGGAGAACTACCACATGATCGACGATGAGTTCCAGCTGCCGGTGCTGGTCGCTCGCTATCTCGGGGACTCCTCAGTGTCGAGCGACCGGAAGCGTCGCTTCCTGCTGGAGAACAGCGACCGTACGCCCCGGCTCCAGCTCCTGCTGCGGGAGCTGGAGCTGGCGACATCGCTCAGCGCGCCCTACGTGAGCAGCCCACGCGCCGGCAACCTGGTCAGCTTCCCTCGCCGGGATGCCACCCACTGGCGATCGGCGAGTTGGCGGGACAGCGATGCAGGATATGCCGGCGGCCGCTTTGCCATGGACATCAACACCATATGGGTCCCCGCCGCCTTGCAGTCCATCGCCGAGATTCTCCGGACTCTCCCGGACCTGGGGCTCGCACCGGAATCGCTGGATTCCCTTCTGCCCGGCCGAGAGTCACCGCTCGCAGGGTATTTACGGGACTCCACCTCGCTGTCACGAGCCATCCGTACCTGGCAGGGGGCCCGGCGGCACTTCGTGGTGACGCGTTCGCCTGCGCAGGTTCGAAGCGCCGTCAATGCCAAGCTCGAATGGCTCCCGAAAGCTGAAGGGGACTACTGGCGACGCATTCTCACCAGGCAACGCGAGCCCCGAGACTCGCTCACCTTCCTGGCGCTCTCGCTGGATGCCGCGGGTCGGCCGATTCGGATCGTGAACACGGATCCTGCGACTGGGCTGTTCCTCAACCGCGTGCCGCCGGACTCCGCTCTCACGGAGATCGCGTCCTTTCTCCGGCCCTACCCTGTCGGTCTGTTGGTCGAAGGTCTCGGTCCACTGGTGGCCAACGATGCCTACACATCTCCAGAGGTGTGGAAACGGTTCGAGAAGGACCGGTACCACGGGCCCAGAGTAGTTTGGGGCCGTGAGGTAAATCTGCTTCTGCTCGGCCTGGCCGATCAGATGAAGGCCAGCAACAACTCAGGCCTGGAAGACGCCTTTCGGCAGGTCTTGTCCGCCGTCA
>Ga0307415_100000712_pt1 | contig 14860 bp, 11 predicted proteins | sample DK1Cmetagenome_FD_204524 | JGI IMG/M metagenome (GOLD analysis project Ga0307415, IMG submission 204524) | Maize rhizosphere microbial communities from greenhouse at UC Davis, California, United States - DK15-C-2 | ecosystem: Host-associated > Plants > Roots > Rhizosphere > Soil | place: USA...
TTCGTCTTAAGTTTACCGGATCCGTCTACCTCAACAACCGCATTGACAAAAGTTTTGGCTTTTGTTTTGGTATCGAGAGGAACCCATCCATGATGTGTTTTGGAAATGACGAGGCCCTGACCGTTGAGGCATCTTTCCGGCAGCACGTTTACTGGTAGATATTTCTCTGTAGCATCCAGCAGAATCGTCTTACCTGGTAACCTCACCTGGCAGACAGTATAATTGAATTGCTTGACCATGGGGTATTGTTCTCTTATGAAACCATGGTCTCTTGTGCTAAGCAAGACCATATCGACCTGAAATCCCGCTTTCTCAAGCATAGAGGCAAGGAAAAGATTAATGTCTCCCGAGCTTCCCTTCTTTGTTTCGAGGATTTTCTTAAGGTTCGCGGCGTAGAAATCACGATACCCATCCCATTCAATCGTATTCTTCACGTAATTATGAATGGCGGTGATCTTAGCCATCGGGTCTTCGAGGTCTTTGGTAAGCTCTTGCACGGTGCTTCTAAGGAAACCGGAGCCCTTGATCACACCGTAGAACTCCTCATCTTCCAATAACAGAGCGTTCAGTTTGGACCACGAGCCCATAATTTCCTGCGTGGGCTGACTTGGAAAATTTATGTGGGACAACGCAAAGTTCACCTTGGATAAATAATCTGTGTCGCTTGTCATGTGAGGTTCTTCTTTGAAGGCCGGAACGTCCTTGGAGATATAGTGATGTCCTTTCGCCTGATAGCCAGTGAAATTGAATGGCTTGACATCGTAGCTTGATACAGGTACGTAGCCCTGCATGTACTTTTCGAAAATGAAGAAGTCTGGTATGATCGCCCAGTACTCACTGTGTCTTGTCGGTATTGTGCGCTGGAATTGCCAGTTGGGAAAGTTTGTCACAAAATCGGAAGTGATCTTATAAGAATAATCGAGCACTGATCCTTCCTTGACATCTGGCATTGTGAATTTCTGATGTACCATGTTGCGGTTGAATTTTTCCTTGAATATTCCGTCTTTCGAAAGTTTCGATTCTACGATCTTACCATTTTCAAGGTTAAAGGTTGAGGCTTTCAGTTGTGAGACCTTTTCCTCGCTACTGCCTGACCGGTACAGTGGAATGATGGCATCTGCCCATTTAGTGCCTTCCTTTTTCAGGATCTTGATCCGCACATGGCGTTCAAATGTCATTACCGCGGCAGCCATGTTGACCTGTATATAGGCCTCTCCATAATCAACTAAAACAACGGCTTCTGCTGATGAGTCCGGCTTATACAGTGTCATCTTCATGTCATCCATTGGGATGTCACCAAATTTCACCGGAGATTTCTGCGCGAATAATAGAAATGGGATCAAGCCAAAGAAAAGGCCTACAATGAGAGGTCTCATAGGTAAGAGGGTTAGGTTAGGTTGTAATCGGAAGATTAATATAGCGATATCATTCAATTTTATGAAATCATTTTTCATTCATTTGATTAAAAAAGGACTTATCATTACGCATCTGTTATTAGAGTGGCAAAGTCAAAAACCATATTTTATTGTCAGAGCTGTGGATACGAGTCAGCCAAATGGCTGGGAAAATGCCCTTCCTGTAATGCATGGAACACCTTCGCAGAGGAGGTGCTTTCTAAAGAACAAGACACAAAAAATGAATGGCGCCAGGAAACAGCACGTCAGAAATCTCAGAAGCCGCGCACCCTTAAGGAGATTGAATCCACAGGAGACATTCGTTGGAACTCGGGCGATGCAGAGTTGAACCGCGTGCTTGGAGGTGGTGTAGTGCCAGGTTCTCTCGTCCTGATCGGTGGAGAGCCCGGCATCGGAAAATCAACGCTCATGCTACAGGCCGGCCTGCGCCTTAAACAACAAACTGTGCTGTATGTTTCCGGCGAAGAAAGCGAGCAACAAATAAAAATGCGTGCAGAGCGTCTCAATGACTTGTCTCCATCCCTGTACATACTTACCGAAACAAACACGAAAAATATTTTTCACGCTGTCGAGTCGCTGTCTCCGACGATGGTCATCATTGATTCAATCCAGACACTGTACTCGGGCCAGCTTGAATCAGTTCCCGGAAGTATCGGCCAGGTCAGGCAGTGTGCCGGAGAGTTGATGAAGTTTGCAAAGGAAACGAATACGCCGGTTTTTATTATCGGGCACATTACTAAAGACGGAATGCTGGCCGGGCCAAAAGTTTTGGAGCATATGGTTGACACCGTCTTGCAATTCGAGGGTGACAGACATCTGGCCTACCGGATTCTGCGGACGACGAAGAACCGTTTCGGGTCAACGTCGGAAATCGGAATATATGAGATGCTTGGGAGCGGCTTGCGGGAGGTTTCAAACCCGTCAGAAATTTTGATCTCACAGAAGGATGGTCAGCTCAGCGGTATCACCATCGGCGCAACGCTTGAAGGCAATCGTCCATTGTTGATTGAGATACAGTCATTGGTAAGTCCTGCATCGTACGGTACACCGCAGCGTACACCTACAGGGTTTGACCATAAACGTCTCAACATGCTACTCGCGGTGCTCGAAAAAAGGTGCGGCTTCCGTATGGGTACTCAGGATGTGTTCCTGAACATGGCCGGCGGCATCAAGGTGGAGGATCCTGCCATCGATCTTGCTATCTGTATTTCCATTATATCGTCGATGGAAGAAATCCCTGTATCGGACAAGGTATGCTTTGCAGCTGAGGTCGGACTTGGAGGCGAGCTTCGCGCTGTGAACCGGATCGATCAACGCATCACTGAGGCAGAGAAACTTGGCTTCAAGGAGATATATATTTCGAAGTATAGCCAAAAGTCACTCGACCTTTCAAAAACCAGGATCTCTGTCAAGTCTTTTGGTAAGTTATCTGAAGTCTTCGAAGATCTGTTTGGCTAGCGACCTGTTCGTAATTGTGTGTTTTTTTTACTTTTGGGTCCCGGACATGATGTAGCGTTGGAAAATAGTTTGACATGGAAGACTTCTTTGTAAAATCGCTGGCCGTCTCTGAAAATGTTTTCAGCTTTGTGCTGCTGCCTGTGATGATTTTCTGTGCGCGCATTCTGGATGTGTCGATCAACACCGTACGGATCATCTATGTGCTGGGCGGCCGGAAATTTACATCAACCATTCTGGGATTTTTTGAGTCGTTCATCTGGCTGATGGCGATTCGTCAGATCTTCGAGCACCTGGACAACTGGATGTGTTATGTGGCATATCCCGCTGGTTTTGCTGCAGGTATCTTTGTGGGAATGATCATAGAGGAAAAGATTGCGTACGGAAAGGTCATTGTCAGGATCATAACAAGAAAAGATGTCAACGGCTTGCTGGAATACCTGAACAAGCAATATTTCAGATATACTTATGTTAAGGCAGAAGGCCCCGACGGCCACGAGAATCTTGTTTTTACAGTCCTGCAGCGCGAAAAGCTTGAAGAACTCCTCGCTACTCTGAAAGATATTTTGCCTACGGCCTTTTACACCGTCGAAAAAGTTAACCGCGCTGCAGAGAGCGGTGCCGTTGTGGAGCAGACTACCCGGTGGAGCATCGCATCCTGGTTCAGTGGTGTAAAGAAAGAGTGAAGACTGCGCTGCTTATATATGGGATCATCACGCCCTTAGTTCCGTCAGCATCTGAAGGATATCATCCACGTACTCGCGGCTGTTAAAAAGCCTCGGTACCTTGTTCTGTCCGCCCAGTTTTCCACGTCGTTTCATCCAATCGTAGAAAGTACCCTCAGGAACCACGTTTATGCGCGGCGCGATGAGTGCCAGATCGTGCTGACGTTTTGCGTCGTAGTCTGAATTAACTTCGCGCAGTGTCTGGTCGAGCTTCCGGGTGAAGTGTTGCATGTCTCGCGGCGGCACCTTGAATTCGATGATCCACTCATGTCCTCCTTTTTTTCCTTTCTCGAGGAAAACCGGGCCTGCAGTAAAGTTGTCAATCACGGCATCCGTTTCTTCACATGCCTTCTTCATGGCATACTCAGCGTTCTCAATGATTACTTCTTCGCCAAATGCATTGATAAAGTGTTTTGTTCTTCCCGAGATCCTGATACGATACGGTGATAAAGAGGTGAAGCGCACGGTATCTCCGATGTTGTATCGCCACAGGCCTGCATTGGTAGAAATGATCATTGCATAGTTCTTTCCTAACTCCACCTCGGAAAGGCCTACTGCACGCGGATACTCCATGTCAATTTCTTCGACGGGGATGAATTCGTAATAGATCCCATAATCCAGCATCAGCAACATTTCATCCGAGTCGGTTTGATCCTGGATACCAAAGAAGCCCTCGCTCGCATTATAGATCTCAACATAATGCATCGAATTGCTCGGTATGAGATTCTGGAAGAGATTGCGGTAAGGTTTGAAGGACACAGCACCGTGAAAAAAAGCCTCAAGGTTTGGCCAGACCTCGAGGATGTGGTCCTTCTTTTTGAGTTCCACAATTCGTTGAATGAGCAGAGCTGTCCATGTCGGCACGCCGGAAATGTTCGTGACATTGACACTTGCCGTTTCTGTTGCCATTTTTTCAATCTTCTCCTCCCAATCGGAAAGCAGCGCCGTTTCGAGACTTGGTGTCCGGATGAATTGTGCCCATGGAGGCAGGTTTTGCATGATGACGGCTGACACGTCTCCGTAAAACGAAGATTCGCTCGAGTCGTATTCATTTATCTGGTGACTTCCACCAACAGCCAATCCCTTACCATCGAATAATTTGGTGTCAGGATAATTGTTGACGTAGATCGAGATGAGATCTTTTCCTCCTTTAAAATGACACTCCTCCAATGCCTCCTGTGAAACAGGGATAAACTTACTTCGCTGGTTAGTAGTACCTGATGACTTTGAGAACCATGTGACTTCTGTCGGCCACAAAATGTTCTGCTCACCTCGCATCAATCGCTGAATGTAGGGAAAGATCTTTTCATAAGTGAAGACAGGGACACGATCGCGGAATTGAGCCATTGTGTCAATGTCATTAAAAGCATATTTTTTTCCGAATTCTGTTGCGCTGGCTTCCTTGATAAGCCTCTTGAACAATTCTTCCTGTACATCATGGGGATATTTCATGAAGAGCTCGATCTGGTGGATCCGCTTTTTCATTACCCATGTCAATATAGAATTTATCAATCCCATCGTGTCTTCAGTCAAATTCGTACTCACTGCTATGCGGTCATGACGGTATCGATCTTAAGACCACGTCCGCCAGTACCGGCCGTTGCGTGGTCACTTGAGCCTGTTGGAGTTTACATCGACACGAAGTGATTTGGCAAGGGTTTCAGAAGTGTCTGGCTTTAATATCGTGCCCACAAAGTACCAGTCCACTTGTGCCGTGTTTTTCGACAAGGTTAAAACCAAATAGCCATGGTCGCGTTGGTTAACATACTTTAGGTGGGGGTTCGATCGAAGATACGCTTGTTCCCTAACTATAACAGAGTCATCTGGCATGGACTCATTGGAATTCGTCGACGATACGCTGGTCGTGCCGAATTCAACAGCCAGCGGCTTGTAATCCGCCTGTCCATTCCTTTTCAAAGGATCCGCCACCACTTCAAACGCCCAGGACGAATGCGTATCTCCGGTAAGAAACACCACATTATTAAGATTATTGTCCTTTATCATTTGGGCTACCTTTTGTTTTTCGGCGGGATATCCGTCCCAGCTATCCATGTTACGTGGATTACGCGGGCTCACTGCGCTTCTGTCAAAGTCCGAGAACATAACCTGGTTTCCTATGACTTTCCATGTGGCTGATGCGTTATCCAGCTTATCTTCGAGCCAGGTCAACTGCCTGTCGCCAAGCATGCTTCGGTTCTCCTGAGGGTAGATAGGATCATCAACTCCTTCAGCCGGCTTGGTTTTCCCGGCGAGTCTCTCATCGAGCATGACCAGCTCCGCAAGATTGCCAAAGGTAAATGTGCGGTAGTGGTTGCCGCCCTCGCGGATAGGGATCCATTCGTAATAAGCCTTTCTTGCAGCAGCTTTCCGCGCGACGTAATCGCCCTCTTCAGGCTGATGATTCTGAGCACCCTCTACATAGCTGTTGTTCGCAACTTCATGATCATCCCAGATGGTGATAAGCGGATGGCGCTGCCGCATTTTTCTGAGAGCGACGTCGAGATGATACTGAGAGTACCGCGTTCGGTAATCCTGAAGCGTTACGACCTCATGTTCCGGCAGGTGCCTTCTGTCGACATTTCGCGCGTTGTCAATACCGTACTCGTAGATATAATCTCCAAGGTGCAGCACAACGTCCACTTCCTTTTCAGCCACGCGATCATAAGCGTTAAAGTAGCCGTGCTGCCAGTTGCTGCAGCTGACAACGGCGAATTTCAGCATCTCCACCGCTCCTGCAGGTAGTGTTTTCGTTCTTCCAACAGGTGATCTGCTGTCAAGTGCGGAAAAGCGATAGTAATAATATGAGCCTGGATTTAATCCGTCTACATCGACTTTCACAGTGTAATCCTTGTCAGGTGATGTCTTAATGGAACCTTTCTTAATGATGTGGTCAAACTCAGGGGTTGACGCTAGCTCCCAGGTCACGTCAACAGATGAAATCGAATCATCAGGTGTTACCCGTGTCCAAATGATGACGCGGTCAGATAATGGATCACCTGAAGCCACGCCGTGATAGAACGGTTTGCTTTGAAGCTCGTAAAGCGAAGCAGTCGCCTCTCTGAGAGGCCGCGCTGCGGATTGATCCTTACCGGCCTGGCAGCCGCCGAGCAGGATGATCAGTAGGGAATAAAGGACCAGACGCATAGAATTAATATTATACAATCGCTATGTTTGAAAAACTGTAATGATAATAAAACAAAGATCGGTTTTTGCAAAATTTTGAAACTAATGGGGTGGTTTTATCTCATCGTAGCTGGATTGTTCGAAGTAGGATTTACTACGAGTCTGAAGTTCTCGGATAATTTCTCAAACAAGGGTTGGACCTTGTTGTTCTTCCTTTGTATTTCCGCCAGCTTCTATTTTCTAAACAGGGCGATACAAAACATCCCCATGGGAACGGCATACGCCGTTTGGACGGGGATTGGTGCAGTGGGTACAGTTATCGTGGGGATCGTTCTCTTTAAGGAACCCTCGGACTTCTGGAGGATGTTCTTCATTTTTCTCCTCATTGGTTCCATACTGGGATTAAAGTTCTTTGCTCCACAATGAAGTTCTCTCTTTCAAAGAGTAGTCACTGCGAATTGACTTTGACCTTAGTGTCGGGGCGGCTGTCGCCCCAACTCAACGGCATAGCTATGCGCTTCAGGCATCCTTCCATTTGATGCCACATCCCACTGCCTTCGTCTTTTGAATTGTAACTTGTTTGCCTTCGAGCAGGGCCTTAACAGCTTCCTCAACATATTTTTTATCTGCTTGCGAGCCATTGCGGGAATTATTGTCGATGGTGCCAATATATGCGATAACAAAGTTTTTTCCCTTGCGCTCAAGCAAGAACACATGCGGAGTATTTGTCGCACCAAAAGCCCTTGCTACCGCCTGCGTTTGGTCGAGCAGGTACGGAAAGTTGTAGTTCTTTCTTCGAGCCCTTGCAACCATTTGCTCAAATGAATCACCCGGAGATTGTTCACCATCATTAGAGTTGATAGTTACGACCGGGAAACCCTTCGGCGCAAAAGTGCGATGCAGGGCAATGATGCGGTCGTTGTATGCCTTCGAGTAAGGACACGTGTTGCAATCAAAAATGAGTATTACGCCCTTGGAGCCATTATAATCCGACAGAGATACCATCTTTCCATCGAAGTTCTTAAGTCTGAAATCAGACACTGTGTCTCCCACGTCATATGCCGTGTTGCTCCAGGAGACCAACGTCAAACCCAGAACGATGGAAAGCAATGGCATCAACTTATTTTTCATAGTCGTTAAAGTTTATTGAATTTCGTCCAGATATCGCTCCAACTCCCCTTCCCGAAGGGCATGCCCGATAAATTTTCTTTTGCCTGTTTTCTGATTGATGATGACCGTAGCGGGCAGTGCACCAGACCATTCAGGTTCAATTTTGTTTATCCAGGAATTCGGGTCAGGCTCATCGAGCAAGAGGACTTCGGATTGAATATTCTTGCGCGCTATAAACTTGTAAACTTTATCTCTATCGGGATCAAGGTCCAGGTCGAGGGATACCAAAAGAACTTTCACATTCGGTCGTCCTTCAGTCGTGATCCTTTCCAGGAAAGGAAGTTCCTTTATGCACGGACCACACCAGGTTGCCCAGAAGTTTACTATCTGAATATCTTCTGAACCGTTTGTAATTCGTTGCTGCAGTTCCGACGCAGTCACTACCTCGGCAGTCTGGCTGTAAGATGACTGGCCGAATAACAATAAAGCGGCAATAAGAGAGACTTTTGTCATGCGGTTTTTCATTCAAGTCGACAGTCGCAAAGATAACAACGAATGGTAACGGGAAGAGTTTTTAAAATAAGTACGGTGGCTTCACTTTGACTTCTTGCTCAGGAGGATTACGATAATGCAACTCTCATTCAAGCAGTTATCAAATAGCGGGGATAAGCATAGGAATTATGCTTCAAAAGATATCCACAAATATTTCGAGTTATCCACATGTTTATTAAAGTTGTGTTTAAAATCTTGATACACAACTGTTTGCACTTGGTTTTCTCAATCGATTCTTTGTGGACAACTCGGATTGCCTAAAACCGACCGGCCTTAGGGGAAAGTCGCGCAAATGTTTCAAATGGCCTTTTTTTACTGGAAATCATTGCAGATTTTCCCGACTATGAGACCAAGCATGCATCGCATTTGCGGCCTTTTTGGAATCACGTATCCGATCGTCCAGGCCGGGATGGTATGGTGTAGCGGCTGGAGACTTGCGGCAGCAGTCAGCAACGCAGGCGGATTAGGTCTGATAGGTGCAGGCTCTATGTATCCCGAACTTTTGCGGGAACATGTACGCAAGTGTAAAGCACATACGTCGAAACCGTTCGGAGTGAACGTGCCACTACTATATCCGGCGATAGACAAGTTGATAAAGGTGATCCTTGAGGAGGGAGTATCGATAGTATTTACATCCGCCGGGAATCCCGCGACGTGGACAAGCTCTTTAAAAAGGGAAGGTCTTGTCGTTGCACACGTAGTTTCCAGTGTGAAGTTCGCCGTCAAAGCCGCGGAAGCTGGTGTCGACGCAGTCGTCGCTGAAGGTTTTGAAGCAGGAGGACACAACGGAAGGGAAGAGACGACCACCTTCGTGTTGATTCCGCTTGTAGCTGACGCAATCTCGATTCCCTTGATTGCTGCAGGTGGCATCGCCGATGGCCGGGCGATGCTTGCCGCGGAGGCCCTAGGTGCCGACGGCGTGCAAGTTGGAAGCAGGTTTGCCGCGAGTGTTGAATCGTCTGCACATGAGTACTTCAAGAAGAGAGTTACAGAATCAAGAGAAGGTGACACAATGCTCACAATGAAACAGCTCACACCTGTACGAATGATTAAGAACACTTTTTACAAACGGGTGGAGGAGGCGGAGCAAAGAGGTGCAAGCCTGGAAGAGCTTCGGACACTGCTCGGAAACCGCAGATCGAAGCTCGGCATCTTTGAGGGGAACCTTGAGGAGGGTGAACTCGAGATTGGACAAGTCTCCGCGGCAATAAAAAAAATACAGCCGGCCGCGGATATTGTTAGCGAGATCTGGGATCAATACGCCACGTTAAAAACTTCAATGTGTAATGGAATTTCAAAAGATTAAAGAGACATGCCTTTACGTTCATGACCTTGAGCGCGCCAAGAAATTTTATCATGAATCGTTAGGACTTCAAGTCATTAGTCACGTTGCGGGCAAACATTTATTTCTCAGGGTTGGAGAATCTGTGCTACTGCTCTTCAATCCTGATGATTCGAAAACAAAGAGCTCTCCGCCTCCGCACTTTGGTGGTGGCAAACAACATTTCGCATTTGAGATGAAAGGTAATGCCTACGAAAGCTGGAAGGCAGAAATTGCAGGCAAGGGGATTGTGATCATAGACGAGATCACGTGGCCAAGCGGAAAAAAGTCCTTCTACTTCAATGATCCTGAAGGAAATGTTCTGGAGATTCTCCCGGAAACAGGGATCTGGGACTAAAGTTTGTTCAGCGCCAGATTTGGCTGAATCTCCAGACCTGGCAAAATTGTGTGCTCACGCGCTGAAGTTACTATGGATTGGAAATGCTCGTGATACCACTTGTTGTAGTCCTTGTACTGCAGACAACCGCTGATGATTTTTCCTTCGACCAATAACTTGATGTAGAGGTCGGGATTGATCGTTCGAGCTAGGATTTCACGTTGAGTAGGTGGTAACTCACTTACCTGAACATACTCGATTCCCTTAAAAACTTTAGAGTCAACCTTCATACTATAACATCCTTTATGACATCAACCTGCACAATAGTAACCCACAAGGGATTTCAAAAATAATACATTTTCCGCTTTTTGCATGGGGCTCCGACAGTAAATTTTGAATATTGCTCTCTCATCATATGTCAGCTTTTTTCGATACACCTATTGAATATTTGAAAGGCGTTGGCCCTCAACGCGCTGCATTGCTCAATAAAGAATTGAACATATATACCTATGGGGATTTAATTCAGCACTATCCGTTCCGGTATGAAGACAGAACACGCTTCTTCACCATTAAGGAAATACACGCCGAGATGCCGTATGTTCAATTGCGGGGAACAATCAAGCGCAAGGAGATCATAGGATCAGGGCCAAAAAAAAGAATGGTTTGTTACCTGGAAGATGAGACAGGCCAGATTGAACTCATCTGGTTTCAGGGTATCTCTTGGATGTCCGAAAAAATTAAGACAGGTGTTGAGTATGTTGTCTTCGGCAAACCAGGCAAGTTCGGCAGTCACTTCAACATCGCTCACCCTGAAATTGATGTTTCCTCGGCGGCCTCCGAAAAGAGCGGAGTGCTTCAACCGGTTTATTCAATAACTGAGCAACTAAGACTTAAGAGGCTTGATAGTAAAGTTATCTCTAAGCTCATACACGACCTACTGATCCTTTCACAGGACAAGATCCGTGAAACCCTCCCTGACAAAATACTAAGGGAAGAGAAATTTATTACAAAAAAGGAAGCCGTGCAGGCGATACATTTCCCTCAAAGCCACGATGCATTGTTAAGGTCACAGCAACGACTCAAGTTCGAAGAGTTGTTTTACATCCAGTTGCGTCTTTTGAAACTGAAGATCGTCCGGAAAGAAAAGTATCGCGGGATGGTTTTTAATGATGCCTCTTTAGTTACAAAGTTTTATCAGGAACATCTGCCATTCAAACTGACGGGCGCGCAAAAGAAAGTTATTAAAGAGATCTATGCGGACCTCAAATCGGGACAGCAAATGAATCGTCTCCTGCAAGGAGATGTTGGTAGCGGGAAAACGATAGTCGGATTTATCTGCATGCTTCTTGTCGCCGGAAGTGAAGCACAATGCGCGCTGATGGCGCCAACCGAAATACTTGCACAACAGCACTTTCAAAATCTGAGCAAATACGCGGAGTTCATGCGACTTCCAATTGCCTTGTTAACCGGATCCTCCAAAAAAAAGGCCAGATCCGAGATCCATCAGGGCTTGACGAGTGGAAAGCTGAAGATTCTCATCGGTACGCATGCACTGCTGGAAGAGGATGTTCAATTCAACAGACTGGGCCTCGCCCTGATTGATGAGCAGCATCGCTTTGGCGTATCGCAACGATCCAAGTTGTGGCAAAAGAATGAGGATGTCTATCCGCACGTGCTGGTAATGACCGCGACGCCCATACCCAGGACGTTAGCCATGACATTGTATGGCGACCTCGATGTGTCGGTGATAGATGAATTGCCTGCCGGACGCAAGCCCATAAAGACTATTCACAAATATGACTCACATCGTTTGGAGGTGAATCATTTCCTGAGGAAACAGATTGAAGCAGGCCGCCAGGTTTACATGGTCTATCCGCTCATTGAGGAATCTGAAAAAGTAGACCTCAAACATCTGATGGACGGGTATGAGAGCGCATGCAGAGCTTTCCCCGATATTGCCATCAGTATCCTTCACGGCAAGATGAAGTCGGAGGCGAAAGATTACGAGATGGCGCGCTTTTCAAAAGGGGAGACGAAGATCATGGTCGCCACAACTGTAATCGAAGTTGGTGTCGATGTCCCAAACGCATCAGTTATGGTCATCGAAAATGCTGAACGTTTTGGGTTGTCGCAATTGCATCAATTACGTGGACGTGTCGGTCGTGGCGCTGAGCAGTCATATTGTATTCTCATGACAGATTACAAGTTGAGCAAGGAGTCAAAAATCCGGATAGAGACGATGGTTCGTACGAACAATGGGTTCGAGATAGCAGAAACTGACCTGAAACTGCGAGGACCGGGAGATCTATTGGGAACACAGCAAAGCGGTCTGCTTGACCTCTTGATTGCGGACCTTGGACGCGATGGGCAGATCCTACAAAGGGCGCGGGAACGTGCAATTGATATCCTTGAGGCCGATCCTGACCTTCAACGGCCCGAAAATGTGGTTATCCGCACTCAAATCGCATCTATGCGCAAAACTGTGATGAATTGGAGCCGCATCAGCTGAAAATATTACATCCCCGGTCTGTTACCGATCGCCCGTTTTTTTCATCAATAAAGCACGTTAACTTTGACTTCGGTGCTGATGAAGACACTCCTTACCTGTTGGATGCTTTGCGTCTGCGCAATGACCTTGCCCGCGCAGACGGGAAGTTATTTCCTCTCACATCATTCGCCTTCCGAAGAGAACTTTGATAATGTTTGCTTTGACATGGTGCAGGACAAAGATGGCATCATGTACTTTGCTATGAAGGCAGGTGTCCTGGAGTTTGACGGTCGGGAGTGGGAACTTATTCCGGGAGCCGGCGCAGTGTACGGCCTGAACAGAAATGACTCTGGCGAAATCTTTTGGGTCGGCGCGAAGGGCTTCGGCAAGATAGGATTGAATAATGAAGGCCGGAAACAAATTCAGTTCCTCAGTGATTCAACAGTTAACAATGTTTTTCAGAGCCTCTCGGTTGGTGAGCAGGTTTATTTCCTTTCAGGCAACAATATCTTTTTGTACAGAGGGGGAAAGAGCAAGGTTGAGGAAGCGGTCTCCGGAAATGCGCAGACGATGTTCACTGGAATGTTCGAGTTATTCGGAATAGTCTATGTCCAGACGGAAGGGAATACAACTTTCAAAGTAGAGAACAACAGGCTTGTTTACGTCAATGTGAGTTTTTCAGGCAACGTCGTGTTTCACTCACGGCTCGGCGACAGATATCTTCTCGGAACAAGTGACAACAGAGTTTACTCGTGCACGAAGGATCTACTGATCCGACAGATTCGTATTGAAGATCAACCTTATGCCGATGCCAACGTGATAATCAGCGGCACCTGGGTTAACACAAGCTTACTTGCGCTCGGCACATTGCGCGGCGGTGTAATGCTGATCAACCCTTTGACTGGAAAGCGTGATCAGGTGATCGACTACTCAACGGGGTTGCCTGACAACGAAGTTTTTTCACTCATGGCTGACGCAGACCAGAACATATGGGTCGCCCACGAGTATGGCTTCACACAGATCTCACCCGCCCTTCCATTTCGATCGTTTAATTACTACTCAGGGCTGGAGGGAAACATGCTCTGCGTGTACTCTTACCATAATGATGTCTACGTGGGCACATCCGTGGGACTTTTCAAACTCGATAAGGATGAGATCTTCGACGAGGTCGTTACCTGGGCAGATATTGGCCCCGAGGCACGGGCTTCGAAAGATGAATCGGCCTCATCCGAAAAGTCGCCCGCAGGCACCAAGGTTGGTGACAAGGAGTCACCTTCATCAAAAAGACGAGGATTCTTCAACTTCCTTCGGCGGAAACGGGAGAAGGATGCCGACGACAGCATTGCATTACGCGCTCCTTCCGACGCTGTTGCGGAGAATGAGACAAAACACGCGAACGGGGAAACTGCAAAACGTGAAAAGAAGGTCGAGCGCATACTGCGCTCGTCGCAATATGTCTTCAGGAAGGTCACAGGCATAGATGCAAAAATTACGCATCTGGCTGAAGTGAATGGCAAACTGATAGGTGCCGGGTTAGAGGGCGTGTTCGAAATTCGAAATCTGCAGGCCAATGCCATACTACACTCGCCGACCCGTTATGTGTATGTATCTGAAAAACTTAATTCTGTCATTGCAGCTACTTACAGTGATGAGATCTGGTCGTTACAAAACACTGCAGCGGGATGGCGACAGACAAATCTGATTAATGGTCTTGGTGACCAGATCGACTACATTTTCGAAGGGAGTGATAATGAATGGTGGCTTTGCGGTCTCGATAAGATCTATCAACTGCAACTGAACATTGACGGCATCCCAAGGCTACAGACAATCCGTTTGTCAAATCCCAATTTTGAAAAAACGCTTGGCGTCCATTATAAGAACGGGATCTACTTCGTAAACACCGATGGATTCTACGAATTTGACAGGCACCTGAACACGATGGTAAGGCTTGACAGTCTCGAAAAAGCTTATCAGTATTTCGCTGTGAACGGACAGATACTGTACCGCGATCAGCACCGGTGGAACTTGTTTGGAAGCGTATCGGACAACAATCTTCAGTTACTTAATCTTTTTCAGAATCTGCGGTTTATCACAACGGACCACAATCCTCAGAACCTCTGGATCATTAGTGGAAGCAACGAACTGTTAAGATTCAATGGCGGGAATTTCCCTGCCGTTTCGAGCAGATTCCCCATCTTTCTCAAGTCCATTCTCAGCAACACAGCCAGAATTCCGGATCTTAAACATATTGAGATTGATCAGAATGCAAGTGCTGTGACCTTTGAGGTAGTGCAGCCTGATTTTGTAAGTCCCACGGGTATAGAATTTCGGTAT
>Ga0307415_100000713_pt1 | contig 14859 bp, 17 predicted proteins | sample DK1Cmetagenome_FD_204524 | JGI IMG/M metagenome (GOLD analysis project Ga0307415, IMG submission 204524) | Maize rhizosphere microbial communities from greenhouse at UC Davis, California, United States - DK15-C-2 | ecosystem: Host-associated > Plants > Roots > Rhizosphere > Soil | place: USA...
GCTCGTTGGCCCAGCGGGTCCGGGCCAACCGCTCGGCCAGATCATCCAGGTCGGCCTGCGGGATCTCGATCCGAAACGGCCGGACGGCGGTATCGGTCATCGGTGGTGGGCTCCTTCCCGTTGGTCGGCGGAATGCGCGCCATCCTAGGAGCCGGTTAGGTCAGGAACTGTCCTACGTGGCTGGCAGACTGGGTCCATGTTGGAAACCGCGGCCCGGCTGCTGCGGCTGCTGTCGCTGCTGCAGACGCGGCCGGACTGGTCCGGGGTCGAGCTGGCCGAACGGCTCGGGGTGAGCACCCGGACCATCCGGCGCGACATCGAGCGGCTGCGCGACCTGGACTACCCGGTGCGCTCGACGCGGGGCGTGGCCGGCTACCGGCTCGGGGCGGGAGCGGCCCTGCCCCCGCTGCTGCTGGATGACGAGGAGGCGGTGGCGGTGGCGGTCGGGCTGCGAACGGCCGCCGCCGGCGTGACCGGCATCGAGGAGGCCTCCCTCGGTGCGCTGGCCAAGCTGGAGCAGCTGCTGCCGACCCGGCTGCGCCGCCGGGTCAACGCCGTGCAGGCGTCCACGCTGCCGGTGCCCGGCGCCGGTCCCGGTCCCCGGGTGGACCCGGCCGTGCTGGTCGCGCTGGCCGTCGCCTGCCGTGACCGTGAGCGGCTGCGCCTGGCCTACCGGGACCATCACGGCTCGCTGGGGCGGCGCGCCGTGGAGCCCTACCGGCTGGTGAGCTGGGGGCGGCGCTGGTACCTGGTGGCCTGGGACCTGGACCGGGAGGACTGGCGGATCCTTCGGGTCGACCGGGTGGAGCCGGACACGGTGACACCGACCGGCCTGCGGTTCGTCCCGCGGGAGCCGCCCGAGGGCGGCGACCTGGCCGCCTACGTCTCGCGGCGGGTGTCGGCCGCCGGCTGGCGCTACCACGCCCGGGTCCGGGTCCACGCGCCCGCCGAGCAGGTCCGGCGGCGGGCCCCGGCCGCCGCCGGGGTGGTGGAGGCGGTCGATGAGGAGACCTGCCTGCTGCACACCGGCGCCGACACCCTCGAGACGCTGGCCGTCTACCTGGGCATGCTGGGTGCCGACGTCGAGGTCGCTGAGCCGCCCGAGCTGGTCGCCCACCTCCGCGACCTGGCCGACCGCTACCGCCGGGCCATCAGGTGACCCCTCAGGGCACCGAGCGGATCCGCTCGTATCGACCGGGGACGCCGCGCTCGACGCGCTCCCAATGGCCATCGCGCCGGACCAGGTACTCCTCGAAGGCGCAGGGGATGCCCTTCGCCCGCACTGGGTCGGCCGCGTCCATCAGGTGGAAATGCAGGTGGGGAGCCGTCGAGTTGCCGGTATGGCCGACCCGGCCGATGACCTCGCCAGCCCGGACCCGCTGGCCCGTGGTCACCGACATCGTTCCCGGGGCCAGGTGGGCGAACACCGCGTAGGCGTCGGCCCCCTGCACGACCACATGGTTCCCGGCCACCGAATCGACGCCCCGGGCCGGATCGAACCCGACCGTGGCCCGGATGGTGTGCGCCAGCTCGCCGACCATCTGGACCCGCGCGCGCTCCGGCACCCGGTCCACGGCCGCGACGACCACGCCGTCGAACGCCGCGTGGATGGGCTGGCCCCACCCGTAGTACTCGCGAGTGCGCCGGCCGAGCAGGGAGCCTCGCAGGGCGCTGCCCGGGTGCAGGCGCAGCCCCCGGCGGTGGTCGGGCCGGACGAAGTCGAAGGCGTAGCGCTGTCCGAGCATGTCGGTGCCGTGGCTGGGAACCCGGTGAGCGGGCGTCCGCACGGCGACCCACTCGCCTCGCAGCGGGAACTCGACGACCACGGCGTCGGATGTCGCTCTCATTGCCGGCTCTAGAGTAGAGGGTGCATCTGACCTCGACCCGAAGGCGGCCACGCCCATGAGCGCCGACAACCCGTTCCCCGCCGAGCGCACCGCGGTCGTCACCGGGGCCGCCTCCCCGCGTGGCATCGGGCGCGCCACCGCCGACCGGCTGGCCCGCGACGGCTGGTCGATCGCCATCCTCGACCTCGACGGCGAGGCCGCCGAGCGGACGGCCGCCGAGATCGGCGGCGACCGGTCGGTGGCGTCGCTCGGCGTCGCCGCCGACGTCGCCGACCCGGACTCGGTCGAGGCGGCCATCGCCCAGGTCGAGGCCGGCCTGCCGCCGGTCATCGGCCTGGCCAACGTGGCCGGGATCAGCTCCCCGGTCGACTTCCTGGACGTCACCCTGGCCGAGTGGGACCGCATCTTCGACGTCAACATGCGGGGCGCGTTCCTGGTGACCAGGCGGGTCGTGCCGGCGATGCTGGCCGCCGGGGTCGGGCGCATCGTGAGCGTGTCCTCGGTCTCGGCCCAGCGGGGCGGCGGCACCTACTCCACGGTGCCCTACAGCGCCTCCAAGGCGGCGCTCATCGGCTTCAGCCGGGCGCTGGCCCGCGAGCTGGGCCCGCGCGGGATCACGGTGAACTGCGTGGCCCCGGGGCCGATCGACACCGACATCATGGGCGGGACCCTGACCGAGGAGCGCAAGGCCGCCCTCGGCGCCGACGGCATGGTCGGCCGCGTGGGCACGGTGGCCGAGGTGGCCGCCCTGCTGGCCTTCCTGCTCGGGGAGGAGGCCGGCTTCATCACCGCCGCGACCTACGACATCAACGGCGGCCTCCAGGTCTCCTGACGTCGGCGATGACACGAGCGGACCCGACGGCGGACCTGCCTCCGGCGCGGGTGGAGCCGGACGCCCGGGAGCGGATCCGCCGGGCCCTGGCCGACGCCGGCCGGCGGATCGCGGTCCTGGACGACGACCCCACGGGGTCCCAGACGGTCCACGGCGTCGACGTGGTCACCGTGTTCGAGCCGGACGAGCTCGCGGCCGGTCTCGCCGGGGCGGGCGCGACCTGCTTCGTCCTGACCAACACCCGCAGCCTGCCCGAGGCCGGCGCGGTGGAGCTGAACAGCCGGATCGGGCGGATGCTGTTCGAGCTGGCCGACCGGCTGGAGGCGCCGATCGGCGTGGTCAGCCGCAGCGACTCGACCCTGCGCGGGCACGTCATCGCCGAGGTGCGCGCCCTGGACGCCGCCCGCCGCCAGGCGACCGGTCGCGGCTTCGACGGCGTGCTGCTGGCCCCGGCGTACTTCGAGGCCGGCAGGTTCACCGTCGGGGACATGCACTGGGCGCGGGTCGGCGCCGACGTCCTGCCGGTCAGCGAGACCGAGTTCGCCCGCGACGCCACCTTCGGCTATGCGACCTCCGACCTGCGCGAGTTCGTCGCCGAGAAGAGCGGCGGGGCGATCGCGCCGGACGAGGTGGCCAGCATCACCCTGGACGACATCCGCCTGGGCGGGCCGGCGCGGGTGGCCGAGGTCCTCGCCGGCGTGACCGGCGGCGGGTTCGTGGTCGTCAACGCCGTGGAGTACGCCGACCTGGAGGTGGTGGTCCTCGGGCTGCTCGACGCGGAGGCGGCCGGCAGGTCCTTCCTGTGCCGCACCGGGCCGTCGTTCGTGCAGCCCCTGGCCGGGTTGGACCCGCGGGAGCCGCTGGGGGCGTCGGACCTCTGGCCGGCCCGCCGTCCCGGCGGGCACGGGCTCGTCGTCGTCGGGTCGCACGTCGGCCTGACCAGCCGGCAGGTGGCGGTCGCCCGGGACCGTGGCGGCCTGGCCGAGGTCGAGCTCGACGTCGCCGCCGTCGCCGACCCCGCCCGGCGCGACGGCCACGTCGCCGAGGCCACCCGGCGGGTCGTCTCGGCCCTGGCGGGCTCCGACGTGCTGCTGCTCACCAGCCGCGACCTGCGACGCGGCCGGGACGCGGCCGAGAGCCTGGAGATCTCGGGTCGGGTGTCGGTCGCCGTCACCGAGGTGGTCCGCGGGGCGCTCCCGGCCAGGCCCGCCTGGGTCGTCGCCAAGGGCGGCATCACCTCGCACGACGTGGCCGTCCGCGGTCTCGGCATCCGGCGCGCCACGGTGCTCGGCCAGCTGTTCCCCGGGCTGGTGTCGGTCTTCCGCCCACTCGATGCCGCCCCCGAGGCGGTCGGCACCCCCTATGTCGTGTTCGCCGGCAACGTCGGCGACGAGACCACCCTGGCGTCGGTCATCGACCGGTTCCGCTAGTCACCCGTTGAGGAACCGCTCGAGCGCGGTCGCGACCGCCTTCGGGTCGGCCACGTGCCCCTGCCCCTCCAGCACCACTCGCTCCGCGCTCGGCATGGCCGCGGCGACGGCGTCGGCGGCCAGCTCGAAGAACTCCGCGCCGCCGCCGGTCAGGACCAGCGTCGGCTGGGTGATGGTGGCGAGACGATCGACCGGCGGCGGCCCATAGCAGGCCGCGTCGTAGGCGAGCGTGTGCGCCAGCCCCTCCAGCCCGGGCCAGTGCGGGGAGCCGCGAGCGCCGGCGATGTCCTCGTCGGAGGCGCCGGCCAACCGCATGAACAGCTCGACCGCGTCGCCCCTGCGATCCCGGGCGAGCAGCGCCTCCAGTTGCTCGCGGTACGCCCGATTGCGCTGGGCCGCCTCGGCGGTGGTGTCGTAGGGCACCTCGTACACGGCGAGCCGCCGGATCGCCAGCCCGGTCGCCGCGGCCTCCAAGGCGAACATGCCCCCTGAGGAGACGCCGTAGACGCCCGCGGACCCGCCGGCCCGGCCGAGCAGCGCGTCCAGGTCCTCCAGCTCGCGCTGCACGGCATACGGGCTGGTGTCCCCGCTCTCGCCTCGACCGCGGCGGGCGTAGTTGTAGACGGTGAATCGGTCGGCCAGCTCGGTGGCCAGCGGCGCGTTCTCCGACCCGTCGTCCAGCCCACCACCGACCAGGATGACCGGCGGCCCGGCACCCTGGCGGTCGTAGGCGATGGAGGTCCCGTCCCTCGACATCACCCGGGGCAACCGTCTCCTCCCTTCACATCGAGAACGGCAGGGACTCGGCCAAGACGGCCCGGACGCCGAGCAGCTTGGGGGGCACAGCGGCGGTCAGGCGCCGAACCGGTCGACCAGCAGCCCGTGACGGAGGCCCCGGTCGCTCACCGTCAGCGTCTGGCGCCCCAGCTTCTCCATGACCGTCCGGACGATGCACACGCCGGCGAGGATGACGTCGGCGCGCTTGGGCTGCAGGCCGACGATCGCGCGGCGCGCCTCGGCGTCGCGCGAGCGGTAGAGCTCGATCTGGTGGTCGATCTCGGCCCGGTCCAGGACCGCGCCCTGGACGGCGTCGGGATCGTAGGTGGCCAGACCGAGCTTCACGGCCGTGATGTTGGTCACGGCGCCGCCCATCCCCACGAGGGTGTCGGGCGGGGGGCGGCCGTCGAGGCGGGCGAGGTCGGCGGAGATGGCCGTGAGGGCGTCGCCCAGCACCGCAGGCGCCACCGAGCCGGCGAGCCCGAAGCGCTCGGTGTAGGGGACCGCGCCCACGTCCAGGCTGAAGTGCTCCTCGACCTCGGGACCCCGGCCGAAGGTGAACTCGGTGCTGCCGCCGCCGGTGTCGAAGACGACCAGCGAGCCCTCGGTCACGCCGAGCCCGGCCCGCGCGGCGAGGTAGGCGAGCCGGCTCTCCTCCTCGCCCGGGATCACCGTCACGGTGATCCCGGTGCGGGCCGCGATGGCCGCGATGACCTCGTCGCGGTTGCGGGCGATCCGCAGGCCGGCCGTGCCGACCGCGCCGATCGCCCACACCTGGTGGCGTCTCGCCTCCTCGGCCATGTCCGCGATCGCGGCCGCGGTCCGCTCCAGCGGCTCGGCCGCGATCGCCCCGTGGGGCTCGAGGTCCTCACCCAGACGGGTCAGCTCGGCGCGGTCGACGACGGCTCGCCACCTCCCGTCGGGACCGCGCTCGCCGACGTGGAACTTGACCGAGTTGGTCCCCACGTCGATCACCGCATAGCGCGCGGGCGCGGCGTCCACGACTGCCGCCAGCCCCCGTGGATAGCTGGTGTTGACGTGGCCGTCCAGGCCGACCTCGCGGACGGCGGCGATGACGGCGGCGGCGTCCTCCGACTCGATCGCGATCGTCCGCGCCGCTCGGCCGTCCACCTCCAGGTCGGCGACGTCGGCCATGCAGCCGCGCAGGGCGTAGCGGACGCGCCGTTTGTGGACCCGCACCGCCCGAGCGTCGCCGCTCGGCTCCACCAGCTCCTCCAGGAGCTGACCGAGGGTGTAGGCCTCCCGGGTGAGCGGCGGTGGGGGGACGCCGAGGGCGTCGAACACCCTGGGCACCTCGGCCGCCGGCAGCGGGAAGCCCCGCTTCATCACCGGCTCCCACCGCTGCAGGCCGACGGCGTCGACCTCCCGGAGCAGCTTGATGTCCAGCAGGTCGTGGCGGATCTTGACGTTGCCGTCGGCCGCCGAGAGGAGGTAGAGCTCGTCGCTCTCCTCGACCGGCCCCGGGGTCAGCGCGGCGAAGGCCGCCTCGGCGGCCCGGAGGCCCGCCCCGAACGTGCGCCATTCCCAGCGCGGGATGATCGCGGCCATGGCTCCACCTTCTGTCGCCGGATGTCCGTCGGTTGCCATGCTACGCAGTGGCGCCGCCGCCGACGGGGAGGTAGCGGTCGCGGAGGGTGGCGACCGTGGGGGCCGGCAGGGCGCCGGCGTCCAGCAGCTCCTCCAGCGTCACCGAGGCGAAGGTCGCCTGGTCGGCCAGGAGCGATCGGTAGCGGGCGCAGGCGGCGGCGAGGTCGGTGTTGCCGGCGGGGTGGACGACGACGTAGCGGCCCCAGCGCCAGTGGCCGCTGGGATGCTGGAGCATCGACAGCAGCAGCAGGTGCTCCAGCCACATCACGGCCAGCTCCGACCGGCCCGTGAGGGCGCCGGTCGCCCCCTTGGCGAAGGCGCCCGACCGCTCGGCCACCTCCAGGTTCCGCCGCAGGTTGCGCGGCTTGGGCGTCTCGGGTTTGCTCCACTCGTGGTAGTTGGTGTCGACGGCGACGATCCCCTGGGTCCCGTCGTCCAGGTCGAGCACCAGCGCCGCGTCGAAGGCGCGGAGGCTGTTGAGGTAGCTGGGGTCGAACCGGCCCGGTGAGTGGGCGAAGCGGACCTCGCGCACGCGGCCGGGCGCGTCCGCCCACCAGCGCTGCACGGCCCGGTCGGCCAGGTCGGGGTCGGCGGCCGGGTCGCCGAGCAGGTTGAAGGCCAGCGTCGGCGACCACAGCAGGTCGGCCCAGAGCCGCTGGTGGTCGAAGCTCTGGTGCGCCTCGGTGATGGCGGTCCGGGCCCTGGCCGCCGTCAGCGCGCCCGCGGTGAGGAAGTTGGCCCCGGTCTCGCGGGCGTAGTCGAGCGGGAGGCGGCTGCCGACCGGCCGGGCCGGCTTCCCGCCGGGTCGGGGAGCGATCGGCTGGGTGCCGATGGGGTGCCCGTTGGCCTCCCGCCACCGCGCCTGGTGGTAGCGCAGCCGGCGGCGGAACTCGGTCATCGCCGGTCGCCCCGGCACCCGGTCGTCGCTCTCCCAGCAGTGCGCGGCCTCCAGCTCCGGCCGCGACGGCGCCTCGCCCATGCCGAGATCCTAGGCGTTGCGCTCGGCCGGTGGCAGTGTTCTCGTTGGAGGGTGGGGTCGATGCGTAGGCGGGGATGGGGGCTGGGCCTGGCGGTCCTGGCCGCCCTGGGCGCGCTCGTGGTCGCCGGTCGCCTGCTGGACCTTCCCCAGGATCGGCGCTCGCCGACCGCGCCCGCTCCGGTGGCCAGTGTGGCCACGTCGCCCCCGATGGGGATCCCCGAGTCGCTGCGGCGGCCGGTGCGGCTGCCCGACCTCGGCCGCGACGGCTCCTGCCCGGCCACGCCCGCGGTGGGGCCGCCGATCACGCGGGCCCACCCGGTGGCGGCGGTCGCGGTCGGCGACGGCCCGGTGTACCCGGTGCTGTTCCGGGCCGCGCCGGACGGCCGGCTCGACCGGTCCGCGGTGGCCTACTGGGACGCCCCCGAGCCCCTGGGCGGGGTGGTCATCGTCCGCGGCCACCGTCTCGGGGCGCCCGAGGACCGGGTCCGCTTCCTGAGCGACCGCCAGCAGCTGAGCCTGGTCCATGTGCTCGACCCGGCGGAGGCCTATCTGGCCGGCCCGCAGGGCCGCTGGTGGCGTCCGACCCGCCTGCGCGTCGGCGCCGGCTGCTACGGCCTCCAGATCGACGGGCCCGGCTTCAGCGAGGTGCTGGTGATCGAGTTCAAATAGGCGATCGCGCAGAGGCCGGATCCGAGCGGATCCGGCCTCTGGCGATCGGGTGGTCTCCTGACTAGGGCCGACCCGGGCCGGACTCCTCGCCGGTCACCTTGAAGGACTTGTCGACCTCGACGGTGACCCGGCGGCCGTCGCTGGTGGTGAGGTGGGCCTCGTAGACGCCGTCGGAGTCGGTCTCGACCCGCAGGATGGTCGCGCCCGGATACTTGGCCAGCGCGGCCGCCCGGACCTTGCTGGCGGTGTCGCCGGTGAGCAGCTTCTCGTCGGGGCGCTGGCTCCTGGACTCGTCGCCGTTGCCGCCGTGCCGCGGGTCGCCCGGACCGCCGTAGGCGCCGTTCGGGGTCACGCCGTAGGCGCTGGTCTGGCTGCCGGCGTTGGTGTCGGCGGCGCTGGCGGTCAGCGTCCCGACCAGCACCCCGCCGACCAGCAGGCCGCCCAGGGCCAGGGCCGCCTTGCCGCCCCAGTCCCGCCAGCCGCGCCGCTCGTTGGTGCCGTCCACAGCTTCCTCCTTGGTCGGTGGCTCCTGTTCGAGCCGGGTGCGACGATGCTGGCCAGCCGACCTTGGGCCCAGCTTGGGTCAACCTGGCAGTTCCCTGGGAGCCGAGCGGCCCGACGGGTCCGCGGGGTCGTCGTCCGGCGCCGGGCGAACTCGGCCCTGCCGCCGCCGGGGGCGACCGTCGCCGGCCGGGGCGAGGTCCTCGATGCGGTCGAGCGGTTCTACGCCCGCCGCGGCCAGCCGGCCGTCGTCTACCGCGTCAGTGCGCCAGCAGCATCGCGGGCGTCAGTTGACGAACACGCAGTCGATGTCCAGGGACGTGCCCACGGTGTCGAGGTAGAACTCGACCCGCAGGTCGTACGACCCGGGGGCCAGGTCGATGGCGTCGGCGACAGCGTCGGTGAAGATCGGGTCAGATGGACGGCGGGCTTACTTGCGCTCGGCGACCGTGGCCGGCTCGGTCGGGGTCTCCGGCTCGGCGTCCGGGGCGCCGATCGCCTTGGGGTCGGCGAGGCCGCCGATGGTCAGGGCCTGGTCGCGCTGCCGGCGGGTCCGCTCCAGCAGGCCGCTGATCTCGCCGTGGACCCGGCCGAGGTCGTCCAGCAGCCCGTCGCGGAACTCGCGCACCTGCTCGGTCTCGCTGTACAGGGCGGCCCGCTCCTGCTCCACGTCGTGGCGGATGTGCTCGGCGACCTCGCGGGCCTGCTCCAGCGCCTTCTGGGCCTCGGCGGCGACGTCGGCCCGCTTCTGCTCGGCCTGCTGCTGGGCCTTGTCGATGATCTCGTCGGCGCGGCGCCGGGCGTTCTCGACCAGCTGCTCGGCCGAGCGGCCGGCCTCCTGGAGCAGGGCGGCCGCCTCCCCGCCGATCTGCTCGAACGACGGCGACCCCTCGCGCAGGTTGGTGAGCTCGCGCTGCAGCGCGGCCTGGGCCTGCTCGGCCTTGGTGTAGAGGCCGACCGCCTCCTGGAGACGCGCCAGCAGCTGGGGGATGTAGGCGTCGACCTCGTCGCGGTCGTACCCGCGCCGGACCACCCGGAAGGCCGGCGGTCCCTCCACGCCGTCCCGCACGCCCCCCGCTTCTGGTTGGTACACGCTCATGGCACCCTCCGTCGGCGATCGCGCGGGGCCGTCCCTGGCCCGCAGAGGCAGCAAGATCGCATCTCCGGCCCCGACCGCGCAAACCCGGCCGAACACTGCCAACCGCGCTGGCTGGCCTACCTGCGCCCGCCGACCAGCAGGGCCTCGATGGGGAAGCTGAGCCCGGACGGGCCCTGCCGCGATCCGAGCGCGGCCTCGACCTCGGCCAGCAGCCCCGCGCGGGCGGCCGGCCCGGCGGCCCTGATCGGGCCGGCCAGCGGCGAGCCCGCCCCCTGGGCGATCACCAGCTCGCGGACCGACCCGAACCGCACCGCCCCGGCCTCCCGGTCCACCCGCACGTCCCGGAGGCCGGCGCCCTCGATCAGGTCGCGCAGGGCCGCGTCGTCGCCGAGGGCGAACGGCGCCCGCATGGTCGCGCCCGCCTCCGGCCCGATGTGCCGGTCCAGGGCCTCGGCCAGGGCCGCGAACCCCGGGCTGTGGTCGATCGACCGCCAGACCATCGCCGCCAGCCGCCCGCCTGGGGCCAGCACCCTGGCCATCTCGGCCAGCGCGGCCGGCCGGTCGGGGAAGTACTGGAGGCCGAGCTGGCAGCAGACGACCTCGAAGCTCCGGTCGGGGAACGGCATGCGGACGGCGCTCGCCCGCACCCACCCGACCGGCGCCCCCGTCACCGGCAGCCCGGAGGCCACCGCCAGCATGCCCGGGTTGAGGTCCAGGCCGACCACCCGGCCGTCGGGGCCGACCTGCTCGGCGGCCAGCCGAGCCACCACCCCGGTGCCGCAGGCCGCGTCCAGCACCCGCTCGCCCGCGACCGGGGCCGCCACGGCCGCCACCCGCGGCGCCCACGGCCCGAAGATCGCCGGGACCAGCTCGCGCTCGTAGACCTCGGCGGCGCTCCCGGTCACCTGCCACTGCTCGTCGCCCACGCCCAGAGCCTACGGCGACCCACCCGGGCGCGCATCACCCTCGGTGAGGAAGTCGACGACCAGCCGGGCGCACAGCTCGGGCTTGTCGTTGAACAGCCCGTGGCCGGCGCCGGGCACGACCGCCAGCTGCGACCGTGGCAGCCCGCCGCGCAGGGCCAGGGTGTGCTCCATGGGGATCTCGTGGTCGTCGTCGCCCACCATGACCAGGCTCGGGCCGGGGTAGCCGGCCAGGTCGGCGACGGACAGGGTCGGCTCCTCGGAGTGCATCCGGTGCAGCTTGGCCGCGATCACCGGGAAGTGCCCGGGCCCGTCGGGTGACACCTGGCCGTGGAACTCGACGAAGAACGCGGTGGTCTCCTCGTCGAGGTCGATCGCCCCCGGCGCCCAGCCCTCGTGGTGGAACACCCCCGACGCGAACACCAGCCGCCGCACCAGGTCGGGCCGCCGCAACGCCACCACCAGCGCCACCAGCGCCCCGTCGCTGTGCCCGACCAGGAACGCCGGCCCGCCCACCACCTCCTCCAGAAAGGCGATCGTGTCCCGCGCCATCAGCTCATAGCCGATCGGCCCCTCCACGTCCGGCGTCCGCCCGTGCCCCCGCCGGTCCGGCCGGAACACCCGGAACCGCCCGGCCAGCTCGGCAACGACCTCCTCGAACACCCGCGAGTCGGCACCCCCCGGATGCAGCAGCACCAGCGGCGGCCCGCTCCCGTCCTCCTCGTAGTAGGTCCGCACCTCGCCGAGCTGCGCATAGCCGGGCATGACCGTCTCCTCGCGTCAGGGTGGGCCGAGCTTAGAACCCGCTCCCGACGGTCCGGTGGGTTCGGGGTCGAGCTGCCCGACCGCAGCAAGCAGGTCGCCGACGCGCTGATCGCGCAGCTCCAGGCGATGAGGAGCGAGGAGCGACGGCTGCTCGCCGGCCGCCAGGTCGAGGCCCGCCGGACCTGGACGCCGACCCTGGGGGCGATCGGGCTGAGCGCGCTGCTCGGGGTCAGGCGAGGAGCTCGTAGACGACCAGCTCCGCCTGCCCGCCGTCGACCTCGCCGACCCGCTGGCTGCCGAGGCGCATGCCGGCCTTCTCCATCACCCGGCGGCTGGCCGCGTGCCCGACCAGGGTCTCGGCGATCACCCGGTCGATCCGCGGGTCGGCCAGCAGGTGGGCCAGCAGCGCCCGCAGGGCCTCGGTGGCGTGCCCCTGGCCCCAGCTGGGCTCGACCACCGTGTAGCCGACCTGGGCGGTGGCGCCGTTCAGGTTGGCGCGATCTCGCCGACCACGGCGTCGTCGGACTTGCGGACCATGAGGTACGGGCCGGAGCCGTCGGGCGCGCCCGGGCGGGCGCCGGCCACCATCTCCATCACCTCGAGCGAGAACTGGGAGGGGTAGCCGGGGGCCAGGGTCACGCCGTTCGGGGGACGGCCGCGCAGCAGAGCGCGGGCGGCGTCCCGGCCGATGGGCCGCAGCCGCAGCCGGCCGGCGTCGATGTCGGTCATGGGCCGAGGATGGCACGGGCCGGCCCGCGGGCCGAGCGAATATCGGCCGGGCTCAGTCGAGGCGGTCGAACGGCCAGCCGGACACGACCGCCCGCATGGGGCGACCCTCGACCACGCCTGTGAACTGGATCCGCTCGGGGCTGGCCGGGTCGTCGTCGATGCGGAAGCCGCCGCCCGGGAGGGGGGTCAGGGGCGCCTCGTCCCCGTCCGGGTAGACGAGGACCAGGCCGGCGCCGCCGGCGTCGGGCCGGACCTGGAGCTGCGGCACCCACGGGTTCCAGGCGGCGTAGGTGCCGACCAGCGGGGCCAGGTCGGCGGGGAGGTCCCGGGCGGTCGTGGCGGGCGAGGGGATCCCGGGCGGTGGGTCGGGGTCGGCGGATGGTGGGTCGTCGGGCAGCTCCTGGCCCAGCGCCGCCGCCCGCAGCAGGGCCAGGCCGTGCTCGACCACCGCCCAGGTGCTGGCCGGGCCCGGCGCCCGCCAGGGCCCGTTGCCGAGCGCGACCACCCCGACCCCGGTCTCGGGGCAGCCGTAGGCGTAGCTGCAGTAGCCGGGGCAGTCGCCCTGGTGGCCGACCCGCCGGTAGCCGTCCTCGGTGTCGATCTCCACCCCCAGGCCGTAGCCGTACCGGGGCCGTCGGGGAGGGGGAGGGCGGGGGTCAGCATCGCCTCACGGCCGGCCGGCGCCAGCAGCGGCGGGTCGCCGGCGACCAGGGCCCGGAGGAAGCGGGCCAGGTCGGGGGCGGTGCAGAGGGTGGCCCCGGAGCCGGCCGTGGTCGGCACCCAGGGGGCGGGGACCAGCGCCCCGCCGGCCAGCTGGAGGTGGCCGGTCGCGGCCCGGGCCTGGGCCTCGGCGGTCGTGACCGGCTCCGAGTCGGCCATGGCGCACGGGTCGAGCACGTGGCGCTGGATCGCCTCGGCATAGGAGCAGCCGGCGACCCGCTCCAGCACCAGCCCGAGGACGGCGTAGCCGACGTTCGAGTACCGGGCCCGCTCCCCGGGCGGCCATCCGGGCGCGGTCGCCTCCAGGGCCAGCGCCTCCGCCACCGGCGACGGCGAGCCGTCCATGCCGGAGACGATCCCGCTGGTGTGGGCGAGCAGGTGGGCCACCGTGATCGGCCCGAACGGCGTCGGCAGCGGCAGCCACGGCAGGTAGGTGTGCACCGGCGCGTCCAGGTCGATCCGACCCGCCTCCCGCTCGCGCAGCAGCGCCACGGCCGTCATCGCCTTGCTGATCGACGCGATCGGCAGCAGCGCCCCCGGTTCCATGGGCCGCCCGGAGGCGACGTCCGCCACCCCGACCGCGAGCTCCCGCCGCCACCCTCCCGGCCCGATCAGCCCCACCGCCAACCCCGGCAGCGCCAGCCGCTCCCGAGCGAACGCCTCCAACCGCCCCGCAGCCACCTTGAGCACGCCACCCTCCTCCCTGGGATCGGGGCGCCAATCACCCCAGTCCGAGCCGGGCGCCTGGACCCGCGCCCACCGGTATCGGGGGCCCCAACCGGGAGGGTAGCCCAACGGCGGGAGCGGGTCGCGGGGTTGTCCACAGCCCCGTAGGCTTGCGGCATGAGCGAGTTTCCACTTCCAGGAACGGGGCGGGCGGTGGTCGCGGTGCCGGCGCCGGGGGACGGGCCCGGGTACTGGGCGGGCGCGTCCAGCGCGGCCGCGGACGGGAACGGCGGGTTCGTGGTCGGCTACCGGGTGCGCAACGGGCACGACGGGATCGACCAGACGGTGGTGGCCCGGTCGCCGGACGGGGAGAGCTTCACCACCGTGGCCGTCCTCGACCAGGGGCGGTTCGGCGCCCAGTGGATGGAGCGGCCGGCGGTGGTGCGGACCCCGGCGGGGCGCTGGCGGCTGTACGTCTGCTGCGGCACCCCGGAGAGCAAGCACTGGTGGATCGAGGTCCTGGAGGCCGACGACCCCGCCGGGCTCGAGACGGCCGCGGCCCGCCCGGCCTTCCCCGGGGACGAGCGGACGGCCGTGAAGGACCCGATCGTGCGGCCGCGCGACGGGCGCTGGCACGCCTGGATCTGCTGCCACCCACTGGACGTGCCCGGCGCCGAGGACCGGATGAGCTCGGCCTATGCGACCAGCGACGACGGCTGGACCTGGGACTGGCGGGGCACGGTCCTGACCGGCCGGCCGGGGACCTGGGACGCCCGCGGGGCCCGCCTGACCACCGTCCTGCCCGACGGCCGGGCCGCCTACGACGGCCGCGCCTCGGCCGAGGAGAACTGGTTGGAGCGGACCGGCCTGGCGGTGGCGTCGGGCCGGGACGGCCGCTTCATCCAGGTCGAGGACTCACCCGTGGTCGACGTCCGCTACCTGGACGCCCTCCCCCTGGACGGCGGCGGCTACCGCATCTGGTACGAGGCCAGGCTGCCCGACGAGTCCCACGAGCTCCGCACCGAGCGCATCCCCGGCTGACCGGGCGTGACCGACGCCACCACGGCCCGGTGCCGCGTGGCACAGCCCGGCCGGACCCGCCGTCGCAGACTGACGGCGGATCCGACGCGAAAGGCGGGGAAGATGGAGCTGGAAGCGACGCGGAGCGAGCTGCCGGAGCTGGTCGCCTGTCCGGAGCCGGGCTGCGGGGTGCCGGCCGGCGTGGTCGACCGGTTCACGCTGGCCTCGACCGACGGGCCGGTCGAGCACGTGCGGACCTGGTGCCTGGAGGGCCACGGGCTCACCCAGCGGACC
>Ga0307415_100000714_pt1 | contig 14845 bp, 13 predicted proteins | sample DK1Cmetagenome_FD_204524 | JGI IMG/M metagenome (GOLD analysis project Ga0307415, IMG submission 204524) | Maize rhizosphere microbial communities from greenhouse at UC Davis, California, United States - DK15-C-2 | ecosystem: Host-associated > Plants > Roots > Rhizosphere > Soil | place: USA...
CTTCCCTCGAGGTCCAATTCTCTCGATGTCCCCCCAAGAATCGCCGGTACTCCCCCCGCTACCGCAGAGTCCGACGTAACCAGTCCACACGGACCAACGTCCCGAACCGCCCGGGACCCTCGTTCCGGTCGCGGGCGTGAGGGCCGTCCGACCCTTGTGGAGGGACGTTGGACCCTGCCGCAGGGCTCGTCGACCGCCTAGCGTGGCAGCTGGAGCACTCGAGTCTTTGGAGGTGCGCGATGGCATCGATGACGCGCTGGACGGTCGAGGTGTTCGTGGGTGAGCTCGACGGGCAGACCTACGCCGAGGCCGCGTTGCACGACGACATCGGCAACCACGTCCTCGGTACCGGTCGGGCCCGGCTCAACCCGGCCGACGCCGACGTGCCGGAGATCGGTGACGAGATCGCGGTGGCGCGGGCCCTGGTCGACCTGGGTCACCGACTGCTCGGGATAGCCTCGACCGACATCGAGGCGGTCACGCACGAGCCGGCCAGGCTCGCCCGTTGATCGGCTTCAGGGCACCACGCCGCGCGTCGGCCGGGGCGGGGCCGTGGGCCGTGGTTCGTCGGCCCCGACCGGGTCGCCGGAGTCGACCGGGCCGGTTCGCGACAAGCGCCCCGGCCACCACATCCACCGGCCGATGTCCAGCGCCAACGCCGGCACGAGCAGCGTGCGTACGAGCACCGTGTCCAGCAGCACGCCCAGGGCGACCGCGACGCCGAGTTCGACGAGCACGACCAGCGGTAGGACGGCCAGGGCGGAGAATGTGGCCGCCAGCACCACTCCGGCCGACGTGATCACCCCGCCGGTGACGACGAGGCCGGCCAGCACGCCCCGCCGTGGACCGCGCCGCTGCGCCTCCTCGCGGACCCGAGACATCAGGAAGATGTTGTAGTCGATTCCCAATGCGACGAGAAAGACGAACGCGAACAGTACGAACGACGGGTCGGTCCCGGCGAAGCCGAATACGTACCTGAACAGCAGCGCGCACAGCCCGAGCGTCGCACCGAACGACAGCACGACCGTCGCGATGAGAACGACCGGCGCCACCAGCGCGCGCAGCAATACCGCCAGGACGACCCCGATGACGAGCAACACGACCGGGATGATGACGTTGCGGTCCCGCTCCGACGCGATCCGCGTGTCCAGGTTGATCGCCGAGTAGCCACCCACGAGCGCGTCTGAACCCGGCACACCGCGGGCAACGGCCCGGATCCGCTGCACGGCCTGCTCGGCCTCCGGGCTGTCGGTGGGGAAGCCGAGCGTGGCCTGGATCTGCACCCACCCGTCGACGACCTTCGGCGTCCGCGGTGCGGCCGGATCGGCCGGCAGGACCGCGACTCCCGTGACGCCCTCGACACCGCCCACGGCCGCCGTCACGGCGCCGGACGTCCCGGCCCGCGCGAACACCTGCGCCGGACTGCCGGTGCCGGCCGGGTAGTGACGCGACAGCACCTCCTGGCCCACCACCGAGTCGGGGCGGCTGGTGAACGTCTCCCCCTGGGACAGCCCGGACGAGTCCAGCCCGGCGATGCCGAATGCCAGCGCCGACAAGGCGACGGCCGTGACCACCCACGTGGCCCGGGTGCGCCGGGACAGCAGCGTCGCGACCCGCTCCCACAACCGGCCTCCATCACTGGCATCGCCGACGCGCGGCACCCGCGGCCAGAACGCGGCCCGCCCGACAAGTACCAGCAGTGCCGGCAGGAGCGTGAGCATGACGACGAGGGTCACGGCTATGCCGGCGGCGCCGACCGGGCCGAGGGCCCGGTTGGAGTTCAGGCCCGACAGCAGCAGGCACAGCAGGCTGGCCACCACCGTCCCGGCGGAGGCGACGATGGCCGGCGCCGCGGCCCGCAGGGCGGCCACCACGGCCCGATGGGGGCGATCGTGGCGGTGCAGCTCCTCCCGGTACCGCGAGACGAGCAGCAGGGCGTAGTCGGTGCCGGCGCCGAAGACCAGCACGGTGAGGATGCCCTGCGCCTGCCCGTTGAGGTCGATGATGTCGCGGCGGGCCAACTGATACACCACGGCGGCGGCGCCGGCGTACGCGACCGCCGTGCTGACCAAGGGAAGGAGCCATAGCACCGGGCTGCGGTACACGATCAGCAGGATGACGACCACGACCGCGGCGGTGATCGACAGCAGCGTGACATCGATACTCCGGAACACCGTGATGAGATCCGCGAGCAGGCCGGCCGGCCCGGTGACGTGCACCGCCAACCCGTCCCCGCTCGGCGCCGCCGCGCGCAGCTGTTCCACGATGGCGTCCACGTCGCCGCCGGCCGCGGAGCTGTCGATCAGCACGACGGTCTGGTAGGCCGCACCGTCGTCGCTCGGTTCCGGTGGCAGCGCGGCGACCACGCCCTCGACGGCGGCGTAGGCCCGGGCGTCGGCGGCGACCCGCTGCCGATCGGCGGCGCTGAGGCCGCCCTCCCGCTCGTACACGACCACGGCCGGGACGGTCTGCGCCTCGTTGAAGCGGGCGGACAGTCGCAGCGCCCGCGTCGACTCCGCCTCGGACGGGAGGAAGGCCGCGTTGTCGTTCGTCGAGACCTCACCCAGCCGGCCCGACAGCGGACCCGCCCACCCGGCGAACGCCAGCCACGCGATGCCGACCATGACAGCCACGACGATGTGCCGGCGCATATGGCCTCCTCACATACATGCTGGCCGTCATACCCATCCCGGTCGGTTATACCCCTACACCCGCCGGGCCTGAGGTTGCCCGGCCGCTGGACCGCGCCGAGCGACTCAGGTGGTGATGGAGCGGCGCAGTCGCCACGCCGCTAGCGAGAAGATGACGGCCGCCGCGCCCAGCAGTACGCCGACCTGGGGCAGGATGTCCACGACGGCGGCCTCGTGGCGGACAAGCTCGGCGAAGCCCTCCACCGCCCACGCGTGCGGCGTGACATGGGCGAGCCGGCGCATTGTCTCCGGGAACAGGTCGAGCGGCATCATGGTGCCGCCCAGCGCCCCGAGTCCGAGGCTGAGCAGCAGCCCGAAGGCCAGCGACTGTTGCGGCGTGCGCGCGAGCGCGCCCATGAGCAGTCCGGCGCCGCTGGCCAGGAGGGCGAACGAGACCATGAGCACCCCGGCCGCCAGCGGGTCGCCCCATCCGACGCCGAAGATGATCGCCGATCCCACCATGATGAGTGCGCCCTGGACCACCGACACGCCGAGCCGACCGGACGCCTCGCCCGCGATCACCGTGGCCGGTGTGGTGGGTGTGGCGAGCATGCGACGTGACACGCCCAGGCGTCGGGTCTCGATGAGCGCCGCCGAACTGGTCAGTGCGGTGAGGAACAGGAACAGCAGCATCTGCGAGCTGGCGCTGACGTCGAAACGGCCGAGCGTCTCGGGGAACGTGGCGGCGCCCTGGGTGCGGACGCTCACCGAGACCAGAGCAGTGCGCCCGGTCAGCTCGTCCACCCGGGCCAGTGCGGAGTCGAGGTCGCCGCGCTCTTCCGCTGACGCGAACCGGGCGGCCCGCAACCGGTTGGACTCCTGCTCGATGACCGCGGCGACGATCTGGTGGATCTGGTTGGCCTGCTGGCCCGGCCGGGCGACGTAGCGCAGGTCGACGGAACGGCCGCCGCGGACGGCGTCGTCGTACCCGGCGGGAATGACGATGCCCGCCTCCAGCTCCCCCCGCTCGACGGCACCGACAACGTCGGACTCGGAGGCGAGGACGCGCACCGCCACACCGTCGGCCGCGCGCAGACGCTCGAGCAGGGCCGCGGTCAGCGGCCGCGTGCCGTCACCGACGACACCGACGCGCGGGTCCAGGGAGCCGCCGAAGGCCAGGCCGAGTACGAGGATGAGCAGCATGGGGAACACGAGCAGGAAGAACAGCGAGGACCTTTCCCGCAGGGTACGTCGAAGATTCGCCCCGGCGATCGTGGCTATCTTCCTCATGGCTGCACCACCCTCCGTAGGCGCAGCGACGCCAGCCCGAGCGTGACCGCGGCGAACGCCGCCATCGCTCCGGCGGCCGGCAGCACGGACGCCGGGCCGCCGCCGGCGGCCAGCTCGCCGAGGCCGCGCAGGAACCACGCGTGTGGCGTGGCCAGGCTCGCCGTGGCGGCCAGTCCGCCCACCTGGGCCAGCGGGAAGAACGCGCCGCCGAGCAGGCCGAGCAACACCGACACCACCGCCAGCGCCCCGCCGGCCTGATCGGGCGTGCGGGCGAACGAGGCGACCAGCGACGTCACGCCGGTGGCCGCGAGAACCCCGGCGACCACCAGCAGCGACACGCCGACCGGGTCGCCCCAGGAGATGCGCATCAGCGCGGTGGTCGCCCCCACCAGCACCGCCATGCTGGCCAGGCCGACGGCCACGCTGGCCGACATCTTGCCGGCCAACACCGCGCCCGGCCGGATCGGCGCGGCCAGCAGCCGGGCCAGGGTGCCCTCCGCGCGTTCGTCCAGAAGGGACGACACGCCGAACTGGACCGTGAAGAACAGGAAGAACACCGCCATGCCCGCCGCGAAGTACAGCTTGAGGGGCAACACCTTCGCGGCGGCCGACGAATCCACCAGCCGCAGCGGGTGCGCCGCCTGCACCGCCCGCTGGGCGACGGCGGCGATCTCGTCCGGCGTCGCGCCCTGGTGATCGTCGCCGAGGGCCGCGGCGATCGACAGGCGTACCCCATTGAGGTCGGCCGTGAACGAACGGGCGATCGAGCGGGCGATGTCCGTGCCGGTGGGCGAGTCGACGTTGCCGATGACGTCGATCGAGGCGGCGGCCTGGCCGCGCACCGCCGCGCTGAACCCGGCCGGCAGCACGAACGCCGCGTCGATGTCCCCGGTCCCGACCAATCGCTCGGCCTCGGCGACGGTCCCGACCACCCGTACGGTGACGAAGCCCTGCCTGGAGACCGCACCCAGCACGTCGGTCACGAAGACCTGCGCCACGTCGCCCCGGTCAAGGTCCACGACGGCGTAGCCGAACGCGCGCGGCGCGGCGGCCGGGCCGAACAGCGAACTGTAGATGAAGGCCAGCGCGAGCGGCAGGACGATCGCCACCATGATCGCCGAGCGGTCGCGCAGCCGCTGACGTAGATCCTTGAGGGCGATGCGAAGCGTGGCGCTCATGTCAGTCCCGCAGACTCTTGCCGGTCAGGTGCAGGAACACCGCCTCCAGGTCGGGCTCCTCCACGGTGACGGACCGTGTGAGCGCGCCGGCGGCCGTCACCGCCTCCAGCACCCGGGGTAACGCGGTGCGGGCGTCGTCGTCGAGCAACTCGATGGCATCGGTCCCGACCGTCACCTGCCGCACGGTGGGCAACGCCCGCAGGGCCCGGGCGGCCGCGTCGAGGTCGCCCGTGGCGGCCAAGCGGATCCGGTCGCGCTCGCCGACCAGAGCGGTGAGCTCCCGCGGCGTGCCCTCGGCGATCAGCCGGCCCAGGTCGATCACGCCGACCCGGTCGCAGAGCCGTTCCGCCTCATCCATGTAATGGGTCGTGTAGAGCACCGCCGTACCCGCGGCGCCGAGCGCCTCGATGCTCCGCAGGATCGCGTTGCGGCTCTGCGGGTCCACGCCGACGGTCGGCTCGTCGAGAATCAGCAGTCGGGGCCGGTGCAGCAGGCCGACGGCGATGTTCAGCCGTCGCTTCATGCCACCGGAGTAGGCCACGACGCGATCGCCCGCCCGCTCCCGCAGGCCGACAACCTCGAGCACCTCGGTGACCCGCGCCCTCGACCGCGCCCGCGGCAGCCCGTACAGGCTGGCGAAGAAGCGCAGGTTCTCGGCACCGGTGAGGTCCGGGTACACGGCGATGTCCTGCGGCACGTACCCGATGTCGGACTTTCCCTTGGGCGTTCGGGTCGAGATCGATCGCCCCATCACGGTGATGTCGCCGTCGTCGCTGGCCAGGATGCCGGCCACCATCGAGATGGCGGTCGTCTTGCCGGCCCCGTTGGGACCCAGCAGGCCGTAGGTCTCCCCCGGCCCGATCTCGAACGACAGGTCGTCGACCGCCATCAGCTCGCCGTACCGCTTACGCAGCCCGCGACAGGCCAGGACGGCGGCGGCGGGTCGGGCACCGCCACGGGTGTCGGCCTTGGAAGCCTCGAGTACCATCTGTCCTCCCCACCGGCCAGCGCCACAATGGACGCCGGCCGGCCTGGATCCACCCAACATCGCGGTCGGGCCGTGCGCGAAGGGTCCAACGACCCCACAACCAGGGACCCGCGGCCTACAGCCAGGGCAGCCACACCGTCCGGCGGTATGTCGCCCATCGCCCACCGAACGTCCGGGCGAGTTCCGCGTCCTCGGCCGGGGCGAACAGCCGGGATCTGACGTACAGCGCGATGCCGATCGCGGCTCCCAGCCACGTGTCCACATCGGAGAGGGCGTACGACCCACAGGCCCGTGCACAACGGCCCTGCCGCCACGCCGCGGCCGGCGGGACGCTGGTCACGAGCGGGCGCCGCCAGCTCGGCGCTCGCCGGAACGGAGGTTGCCATGAAGGCACTGGTCTACGGCGGTCCGGGGCAGCGGTCCTGGACCGATGTCCCCGATCCGACCATCACCGATCCCCGCGACGCGGTGATCCGGGTCGACACGGTCACCATCTGCGGCACGGACCTGCACATCCTCGGCGGCGACGTGCCGGCCGTCCAGCCCGGACGGATTCTCGGCCACGAGGCCGTCGGCACCGTCACGGAGATCGGCACCGGCGTTGCCGGGCTTCGACCCGGCGACCGTGTGCTGGCATCGTGCATCTCGTCCTGCGGTGTGTGCCAATACTGCCGGCGACAGAGCTACGGTCAGTGCCTGGGTGGAGGCGGCTGGATTCTCGGCCACCTGGTCGACGGCGTCCAGGCCGAGTACGCGCGGATTCCGTTCGCCGACCTGTCCACCTACCGCTTGCCGGCCACCGTCTCCGACGAGGCGGCGGTCCTGCTGGCCGACATCCTGCCCACCTCGTACGAGGTCGGCGTCCTCAACGGCCGCGTCCGCCCGGGCGACACCGTGGTCGTGGTCGGCGTTGGCCCGATCGGCCTCGCGGCGATCCTGACCGCCCGGCTCTTCTCGCCGTCGCAGATCATCGCCGTCGACCAGGCTGACAGCCGGTTGCAGGCCGCCAAGCAGTTCGGCGCCGACCAGGCCGTCCAACCGGAAGAGGCGCTGGATGTCGTTCGGGCGGCCACCGGTGGCCTCGGCGCCGACGTGGTCATGGAGGCCGTCGGCGTGCCGTCCACATTCGAGCTGTGCACCACACTGGTTCGCGCCGGCGGGCACGTGGCCAACATCGGCGTGCACGGTAAACCCGCCACGCTGCACCTCGAAGACCTGTGGATCCGCAACATCACCATCACCACGGGACTGGTCGACACCTACTCCACGCCGACGCTGCTGACCATGCTGGGCGCGGAGCAGCTCGACGTCGGCCACATGATCACCCATCGTTTCGAGCTGTCGGACTTCATGTCCGCCTACGACGTGTTCGCCGCGCCCGGCCGCACCGGCGCGCTGAAGGTGGTCCTCACCCACGCGTAGGACGGCGGCTCAACACGACGGCGATGCCGGCATCCGCCGGCATCGCCGTTTCGTTGTTCCGTCGGGACGTCAGCCCGCGCGACGTCTGGCCCGGGGCCGGACCTTCGACCCCGTCCGGTCAGGCAGGTTCGCGCAGGCCGCGCAGGTACGGGTCGGGCTCCCCGGACACCGGCGAGATCCGGAGCTTGACGTCGACCGCGATGACGCCGTCGGGCCCGGCCAGGACCGGGTTGAGGTCGAGCTCGGCCACCTCGGGGAGATCCTCGGCGAGGCGACCCAGCCGTAGCAGGAGATCCTCCAGGGCGGCGGTGTCGACGGCCGGGGTGTTGCGGTAGCCGGTCAGCAGCGGCGCCGCCCCCAGCGACCGCCACATCCGGGCGGCGTCCACATCGGTCACCGGCAACAGCCGGAAGGCGCGATCACCGAGAACGTCGGTGTACACACCGCCCAATCCCAGCATCACCAGCGAGCCGAACAGCGGGTCGTGCACGATCCCGGCGATCAGTTCAACGCCGGGTTTCACCATCGGCTGGACCACCACGACCGGTGCCGGCACCCCGGTGGCGTCCGCGATGGCGTCGTAGGCGGCCCGGACCGCGTCGGCGTCGGCTAGACCGAGCTTGACGGCCCCGACGTCGCTCTTGTGCACGAGGCGTTCGTCGGCGGCCTTGACCGCCACCGGATAGCCGAGTTCGCCGGCCCTGTGGACGGCCTCGACCGCGTCGGCCGCGATCCGGGTGACGGCGACCGAGATTCCGTACCGGGCCAGCAGCTCCTGGGTCACCTCGGGCGGCTGCCAGCCGGCCGGCCGGCCGGCGACGACGCTCCTGGCCCCGCGCGGGTCCACGCCGGGCAGAGCCGGCCGAGCCCCGAGCGGTGCGCGCCGCCAGGCCGCGTACCGGGCCGCGTGACCCAACGCCCGTACCGCGTCCTCGGGCAGCTCGAATACCGGGATCCGCCGCGATCCGAGCGCCGCCGGGGCGTCGGGGGCGCCGACCACGACGGCGGCGATCGGCAGGTCCGGTACCTCTTCGGCGGCGAGGGCGAGGGCGGCCACGGCGCCGGACACGTCGTTGGTTCGGGTCGCCACGAACGTGGCGACCAGCGCGTCGACCTCACCCGAGCCGGCCAACGCCTTCACCGTGGCCGCCAGCGCTTCCGGGCCGGCCTCGGCGCCCAGGTCCACCGGATTGCCGACGGCCGCCGCCGACGCCGCCCCGGACCGGACCTGAGCCTGGGCGGCCGCGGACAGTTCCGGCACGACCAGGCCCGCGGCCTCGGCCGCGTCCGCGGCCAGGATGTTCAGCCCGCCGGCGTTGCCGATCACAGCGAGCCGGTTCCCGGCCGGCAGCGGCTGGTCGACCAGGACCCGGGCCGCGTCCAGAAGCTCCCCCAGGGTGTCGGTGCGGATCACACCGGCCTGGGCGAACAGGGTGTCCACTGTGGTGTCCGAGGTGGCCGCGGCCGCCGTGTGGGACAGGCCGGCCCGCTGGCCGCTGGACGACCGTCCACTCTTGACGGCCAGCACCGGCTTGCGGCGGGCCAGCGCCCGGGCCACCCACGCGAACCGGCGAGGATTGCCGAACGACTCCAGGTACAGCGCCACCGCGCGGGTGGCCGGGTCGTCGTACCAGTAGGCCAGCAGATCGTTGCCGCTGACGTCGGCCTTGTTGCCCAGCGACACGAACGTCGAGATGCCCAGGCCGGCCCGGGTGGCGTGCTCCAGAATCGCCACCCCGACCGCTCCGGACTGGGAGGCGACGGCCAGCCCGCCCGGCGGTGGGATCGACGGCGCGAACGTGGCGACCAGGCGCACGGCCGGATCGGTGTTGAGCACACCGAGACAGTTCGGCCCCGCGACCCGCAGCCCGTGGGACCGGGCCAGGCGCACCATGGCCGCCTGCGCGGCCGCGCCGTCGGCTCCGGTCTCCCCCAGGCCGGACGTGAGCACCACCGCGGCCCGCACACCGGCCGCCGCGCAGTCGGCCATCGCCGCCGCAACCGACGCCGCCGGCACCGCGATCACGGCCAGGTCCACCGGCTGCCCGATCGCCGCCACCGTCGGGTAGGCCGGCCGGCCGGCGATCTCGGTGGCGTTCGGGTTGACCGGGTACACCGGCCCGGTGAATCCGCCGTCCACCAGGGCGCGCAGCACCTCATGACCGATGGAGCCGGGCCGGCGGCCGGCGCCGACGACGGCCACCGACTCCGGTGCCAGCATCGGACGCAACGACCGGTGCTCCGCCGTCCGGTCGCGGGACCCGACCGCGTCGAGCGCCTGTTCCCCGGGTAGGGACGGCATCCGTACCCGCAACACGCGGTGGTCCTCGTCGTAGGCGCGCGGAACGCCGGGGGCCAGGTCGCCGCTGACCCGCAGCATCCTCGAGTTTCCCGCCAGCACATCGCCCACCAGCTCGGCGATGCCGGCCCGGCGGGCGGCGGCGGCCAGGTGCTCCAGCAGCAGCGTGCCGATCCCCTGACCCTGCCGCGCGTCATCGACGAACACGGCGAACTCCGCGCTGGCCGCGTCGATCCGCTCGGACGAGGCGACCGCCACGACGGTCGCGTCGTGCTCGACGAGAAGGGCGACGTGGTCCTCGTCGGCCGGCCGGACCAGCCGGTCCACCTCGGCGTCGGTCGCGGCGCCGCCGCCGAAGAACCGCAGATACCGGCTCTCCGGCGACGCCCGGTCGTACAGATCCCGGATCGCGGCGCCGTCATCCGGCCGCACGGGCCGCACCCGGACAATGCGGCCCTCCATCGTCAACGCATCGACGCCGGCACTGTGCACGCTCGCGGGCACGACCACGGTGTACTCCTCGATCCTGGTCTCCACGGGCCCAATGTCCCCTTTCGGGCGCAGTCGGGACAGGGCCGAAGGTCACCCGCGGGCGTGACCCCCGCCCGCGACGTGACCTGGCGACCGCCGATGGTACGGGCTCATCGCGGGCCGGCCGCGGGCGCCGGCGCCCGGGCGGTGCGCACCTGGCCGGTCCGCGACGCGAACATCTCGTCCAACTTGTCCACACCCGGAAACTCCGCGACCATCATGAACAGCGTCCGTCCGTCGGGCCCGCCGAGCGTGGCGGCGAAGCAGGGCAGATCCAGGTCGATCCGGTCGACCACCTCGCCGCCCTCGCGTACCCGCAGGCAGGCGGACCTGTCCTCCTGGAGCGTCTGGGTCCAGACGGCACCCTCGGCATCGAGGCAGATGCCGTCGCCCTCGATGTCGGCCCAGGTCCGCCGGTTGGAGAGGCCGCCGTCGCCGTCGATGTCGAACGCCGTGAGCCGGCGGGTCCACGATTCCGCGACGATCAGCGTCGAGTTGTCGGGCGTGATCACCATTCCGTTGGGAAAGTGGATGTCCTCCGCGACCGTTCGCACCGTGCCGTCCGGCGTGACCAGCCCGATCGCGCCGGGCCGGAAGTCCTCCTGGCCGAACGCGAACCCGATGCAGTTGACGTAGATGTAGCCGCGGCGGTCCACCACGATCTCGTTCGGGCCGAACGGTAGCGTGGAAAGGTCCACGTGGGTGACCAGGCGCCCGTCGGCCTCCCGGCGCAGCAGTTCCTGCTCGCCGGTCACCAGGAGGCGACCGTCGGGCAGCCAGTCGATGCAGTAGCCGGCGACCTTCGGACCGGGCGCGACCACCTCGGTGTTGCCGTCGAGGTCCACGGCGACGATCTCCCGAGCGCCCCAGTTGGAGAACCAGAGTCGACCCTCGTGCCAGCGCGGCGACTCGCCCACGCCCAGGCCGGTCAGCAGCGTTCCCATGTCGGTCATGACGTTACCTCCGCTTCGCTTCGTGCGGTCTGCCGTCCACTACACGAAGGGCGCTCCGCCAGATCGACACACCGTCCGCTGTGGGCCCGTCGACCGGGTCACCGGCCGGGTATCACCGAAGCGCCGGCCCGGGCCACGATCTCCTGGAGGGCGGCGACGTGCTGCTCGAACGCGGTCCGGCCGGTCTGGTTGAGCCGGACCGAGGTGCGCGGGCGCTTGCCGACGAAGCCCTTGCGGATCTCGACGTACCCGGCTTCCTCCAAAGTGGTCAGTTGCTTGGACAGCGCCGAGTCGGACATCCCCAGGCTGTCCCGGATGAACTTGAAGTCGCTCCATTCGGTGGCCGCCAGCAGCGAGACGATCGACAGCCGGGTCGGCGCGTGGATCAGATCGTTGAAGCCCGACCCGCTCATCGTGGCGCCCCGAGCCGGCTCCCGGTGCGGTTGGCCAGCATGATCCGGCGCAGCAACCGGTTGAGGACCGGACCGCCGACCAGCATCAGGACCAGGCCGACCAGGGTGCCGGCGGTCGCCGGGTAACGCCAGCCGGCCGCCTCGGCGGCGAAGCCGACCGGCACCGATACCCCGACCACCAGCGCCGGCAGGGCGACGATCGCCAGGATGCCGAGCGGGCCGAGCAGGTCGTTGCGCAGTTGGGCCCGTTGAGCACCGATGGTGACCCAGCCCACCGATCCGGCGATGCCGAGCCCGAACAGCACCGCTCCGGTCGCGACAGCGACCGTGCCGCCGACGTCGAGGCCGACCGCCAAGGCGACGTTCGACGCGCCGACGGCCCCGTAGAACCATGCGGGGATCATCGTCGCCTCGATCACGTTCGCCTGCCGCTGCCGCACCTCGTCGAGCGCCCGAGCCGCCTCGTCCGGCCGTAGGTTGTCACTCATGTCTCCTCCTCGCCCATCAGGACAGTACTTTCCAACAAGGAAAGCTAGCCGACGACTTTCCTATCCGTCAAGTACTTTCCATGGCGACGAGGCACGATGGAGAACACTTGCCAACACGTTGTCAATATGACAACATGTTGTCTATGACAAGGACAGCACACCTCGCCGTGTACGACACCCTCGCCGACTTCGAGGTCGGTCACCTCATCGCCGAGCTGCGCACGGGTCGTTTCACCGGCGCGCCCTGGGACGTCGTGACGGTGGCCGAGTCCCCCGATCCGGTCACGACCATGGGTGGGGTCCGCATCCTGCCCGACATCGTGCTCGACAAGCTCGACCCGGCCGCCAGCAACCTGCTCATCCTGCCGGGCGCCGACCTGTGGGACGCCGGTGGTGGCAAGGCGTTCGCCGAAGCCGCGGGCCGCTTCCTGGATGCCGGCGTTCCCGTCGCGGCCATCTGCGGGGCCACGTCCGGTCTGGCCCGCGCGGGCCTGCTCGACCGGCGCCACCACACCAGCGCCGACCCGGAGTACCTGAAGGCGACCGGATACGCCGGCGGCGGCCACTACGTCAACGAGCGCGCCGTGGTCGACGGCGACCTCATCACGGCCGGGCCCCAGTCCCCGGTCCAGTTCGCCTGCGCCACCCTCGGACGCCTCGGGTTGGCGTCCGAGCGCGTCCAGCGGGCCTACGAGGGTTTGTTCCACCGGGCCGACCCGGCCGCGTTCGGCGAACTCATGCGGTCGGCCGGCGCGGGATGAGCACCATCCGGAACCTGGCCGTCCCGCCGCGCGAGGCGTGGCCCGAGCCGCCCCCGCGGACGGAGGCCGGCGACCTGTTCACCGAGATCGTCCTGACGACCTTCCGCCTCAACGGCCGGCTGATCGAGGTCGCCCAGGATCTCGCGGCCGCCGGTGAGCTGACCGCGGCCTGGTGGCAGGTGCTTGGCGGCGTCTTGGACCAGCCGCGCAGCGTCGCCGAGATCGGGCGCCGGATGGGCATGACCCGGCAAGGGGTCCAGCGCGTCGCCGACCTGCTCGTGGCCCGCGGGCTCGCGCAGTACCAGCCCAATCCCGCCCACCGGCGCGCCAAGCTGCTCGCCTGCACCGAGGCCGGGTACTACGCCATCCGTCGCATCGCTGTCCGGCAACGGCCGTTCGCCGCCCAGATCGGAGCGGCGGTCGGTGCCGACGCCCTGCGGGACGCGCTGGCCACGATGCGGCGGCTGGTCGCTCTCCTCGAGACGCCGCTCCACCACGACCGGCCCTCGGCCGAGCCGGCCCACGCCTGAGACGGCCGGCGGCCCCCGTCGCAGCCAAGGGGTTGCTGCGACGGGGGCCACCCCGGTGGACGGCCGGGTGGTTCCGACCGCGGGTTCGGGAGCTACAGGGGCGGGAAGGCGTTCTGCATCAACTGCTGGAACTGGGCCGCGAACCAGTGTCCGGACAGCGGAGCGTTGGCCAGAGCACCCGTCGGGCCGTTGCCGTTGCGCGGGTTCGGCGGGTCCGGCGTGCCCGGGGCGCACATCTCGTCGAAGCCCTTGCCCTCGTCGTTGTCGATCGGCTGGCTGGCGCCGTCGGACTCGCCCGGAGGCTTGATCCAGACGTAGGCGTCGATGCCCGCCGCCGGCGCGGACCGCGGACGCTCACCGAGGCCGGCCCCGCTCTGGTTGCACCAGTTACCGACATGGATCCGCCGGTCGATCCGAGACTGGTCGACCCACGTGTTCAGATCCGTCGACGTGCTCGCGGCGGTGGGCCGGGCGGCGCCGCCCCAGCCGTTGCGCGAGGTGTCGATGAGCATGCCGAGGTTGTTCGGCGCGCCCTTACCGACCATCAGGTTGCGGAACGACTGCGCGTAGGACAGTTCGTCGACGTAGTCGTTGAAGCCGACCCAGTTCGAGTTGCGCACCGGCTGGCCGTTGACCGTCGTGTTGATGTTGAAGAACTGCTCCTGCAGTGCCGAGTAGTTGGCCGTGTTGACGATGAAACCGGTGACGGTGTTCCAGCCGCCGGTGACACCGTTGATGACGTCGCGGAACATGTTGCCGGACGGGTCGAAGTTGGAGTTCCAGCCCAGCCACCCGTGGTGGGCGGCGTCGATGTAGTTGTACACGTTCGCGATCGCACCCAGGGTCTGCAGCGCGTACTGGACGCCGGTGATGTAGTTGCCGTTGGCCTTCATGACGCGGCAGTTCTCCGTCGAAAAGGCATCGGTGCCCGCATTCGTCACCAGGTTCGGCAGCGAGTCGACCTCGATGATCGCCACGATGCGCAGGTTGGCGTAGGCCGGCCGGCGCAGGATCTCGGCGATCGGGTTGATGTAGTCGTTGCGGTAGCGGTCGATCTCGGTCGGGCCGAGCTCGCCGTTGGACGCCAGCGCGGCGCAGTCGCGGCCGGGCAGGTTGTAGACGACGAACTGGAACACCATGGGCGTCGCGCCGTTGGCGGCATCCTGGGCCACGGCACCGTTGAGGTGGTCAACTAGACCCATGGCCCCATTGGCGCCGCCGATCGCGGCGATGCGGTCCATCCAGACCGCGGTCGGCTGGTTAGCGACTCTCGAACCGCCGGTCACGGAGTTGGCGTTGACCCGCCACTCGGGGTTGTTGTAGACGCCGGCACCGGCGTACGGGTTGTCGACCCGCGGGCAG
>Ga0307415_100000715_pt1 | contig 14842 bp, 9 predicted proteins | sample DK1Cmetagenome_FD_204524 | JGI IMG/M metagenome (GOLD analysis project Ga0307415, IMG submission 204524) | Maize rhizosphere microbial communities from greenhouse at UC Davis, California, United States - DK15-C-2 | ecosystem: Host-associated > Plants > Roots > Rhizosphere > Soil | place: USA...
GACCCAAGCGAAGCAGCTGATCGCGCGACACCACCCCGTACTGACGATCCGCCAGCTCAGCGATCGCCTGCTCGGCTCCGCGAGTCCGCGCCAGTGTCCGCATATCGGACTCTCTCGCGGACTCGGTGGGCATGGCCCGAGGCTGCCCGGAAACCTCGCGCGCGTGGCGCGCGGTTTGTGCCGATTCAGCCCGCCATGTGAGCCGGAAGCGTGACTTCCACCTGAAACGTTGACCGCATCAACCTCCTCACCTGAAGGGGGAGGTTGATGCGGTCCGAGGTTTTCCTACGGACCCGGAGTCCGCTCCACCACGGCCTCGGCAGTCGCCGCCTCGGCCTCGCGCGTCGCGGCGCCTTCGAGCGCGTTCGACAGCGCCCTGACGTAGGCGCGGGCGCTTGCCTCGAGGATGTCGGTCGCCACGCCCTGGCCGGTGGCCAGGCGGCCGGCGGCTCGCAGTTGCACGGTCACTTCGCCGAGGGCGTCCTCTCCCCCGGTCACCGCCTCGACCTTGTACTCGACCAGCTCGCATTCGGTCTCGATCGCGTCCTGGATCGCGTGGAAGATCGCGTCGACGGGGCCGTCGCCGCTCGATTCGCCGACCGACTCCTTGCCGGAGGGCAGCGTCACCGCCACTTTCGCCACCGGAGGCCGGCGCGTCCCCGCCTCGACCTCGAACCAGGCCAGATCGTGGGCGTCGGAGCGCTCGCGCATCTCGTCGGAGACGATCGCCTCCAGGTCGAGCGCGGTCACCTGCTTCTTGCGGTCGGCGACCTCCTTGAAGGCCTTGAAGGCGTTGTTCAGGGCGTTGCCCTCGACTTTGAAGCCCAGCTGCTCCAGGGCGTCCTTCAGCGCGTGGCGCCCGGAGTGCTTGCCCAGGACGATCGAGTTCGACTCCAGGCCGACTTCGGTCGCGTCCATGATCTCGTAGGTGCTGCGCTCCTTCAGCACGCCATCCTGGTGGATGCCGGACTCGTGGGCGAAGGCGTTGCGGCCGACGACGGCCTTGTTCGGCTGCACCGGGTAACCGGTCAGGCGCGAGACCATGCGGCTGGTGCGGGCGATCTCCCGCGTGTTTATCCCGGTCCAGAGGCCGTGGACGTCCTCGCGGACGCCGACCAGCATCGCGATCTCCTCCAGCGAGCAGTTGCCGGCCCGCTCGCCGATCCCGTTGACGGCGCACTCGACCTGCCGCGCCCCGGCCAGGACGCCGGCGTAGGAGTTGGCGACCGCCATCCCCAGGTCGTCGTGGCAGTGGACCGACATCTCGACGTCCCGCAGCGCCGGCACCAGCTCGTACAGGCGGCGGAAGTAGTCGGCGTACTCCTCGGGCGTCGTGTAGCCGACGGTGTCGGGGATGTTGACGACGGTCGCGCCCTCCTCGACGGCGATCGCGCAGACCTCGGCGGTGAACTCGATGTCGGCCCGGGTCGCGTCCATCGGCGAGAACTCGACGTCGTCGCAGTAGGACCGCGCCAGCGCCACCGCCGCCCGCGCCTGGCCCTTGACGTCCTCGCGGTCGGTTCGCAGCTGGTGCTCGATGTGGATGTCGGAAGTGGAGATGAAGGTGTGGATGCGCGGCCGGCCGGCGTCCTTGATCGCCCCCCAGGCCGCGTCGATGTCGGCCTTGTGGGTGCGGGCGAGGCCGCAGATCACCGGCCCCTCGACCACGCGGGCGATCTTCTCGACCGCCTCGAAGTCGCCGGGCGAGGTGATCGGGAAGCCGGCCTCGATCACGTCGACGCCCAGGCGGGCGAGCTGCTGGGCGATCTCGACCTTCTCGGCCGTGTTCAGCGAGATCCCGGGCGACTGCTCGCCGTCTCTCAGCGTCGTGTCGAAGATGTGGACGCGGTTGGCGTCGGTATGTCCTTCGGTTTGCGGTCCCGGTTCCATCGGACCTCTCCTTCTCTCTCTGATTCGAATGGCCTTTGTCTCTCGCGGCTATCGCGCCGCCCAGCGCTATTCCCCCCGAGGGGGGAGGAGAAGGAGTAGCGCGAGGCTGTCGAGCCGGCTGACCATTCGGCTCCGAACCTTAGCGTAGGCTGCGCGAATCGCAACCTCGGAGCCCACCGGTCCTCCGCAGCGCACCAACTGGCTCGCGCTCTTCGCGATGGGGATGGCCGTGGTCGTCATCGCCAACGACTTCACCGCGGTCAACGTCGCCCTGCCGACGATGGAGCGGGACTTCGACACCGACGTCAACACGATCCAGTGGGTGATCAACGCCTACGCGCTCACCTTCGGAGTGATGATCGTCACCGGCGGCCGCCTCGCCGACATGTTCGGCCGCCGCAACGCCTTCTTCGTCGGCTCGGCGATCTTCGCCTCGATGTCGGCCCTCGGCGGCGTCGCGCCGAGCGAGACCTGGCTGATCGCGGCGCGGGTGCTGATGGGGATCGGCGGGGCGCTGATGTGGCCGGCGATCCTCGGGATGACCTACGAGATCCTGCCCGAAGAGAAGGCCGGGCTGGCCGGCGGGATCATCATCGGCGCCGCCGGGCTGGGGAACGCGGTCGGGCCGTTACTGGGCGGCGTCCTCACCCAGGAGCTGAGCTGGCGCTGGATCTTCTTCCTCAACGTCCCGATCGCGATCTTCGCGGTCGCGGTCACCTACTGGCTCGTCCACGTCAAGGAGCCGGAGGGCGGCGAGCGGCGGATCGACTACGCCGGCATCTCGGCGCTCTCGGTCGGGCTCGTCGCGCTGCTGATCGGGCTCGACCAGGTCTCCGACTGGGGGTTCGGCGACCCGAGGGTGATCGCGCTGCTGGCCCTGGCCGCGGTCCTGATCGCCGCCTTCGTCCCGATCGAGCGGCGGGCCGGCACCCATGCGCTGATCCCCCGCCCGGTGATGCGCAACGAGAACTTCACCGCCTCCTGCATCGCCGTCCTCTTCATGGCGGGGACCTTCTTCGCGGCGCTGCTCTACCTGCCGCAGTTCATGGAGAAGCACCTCGGCTACTCGGCGCTCGAGTCCGGGTTCGGGATGCTGCCGTTCCTCGCCGTCTTCGCCCTCTCCTCATTCGCCGCCGGCCCGCTGTACAACCGGGTGGGCGCGAAGCGGCTGGCCGTTCTGGGGGCGGCCTTCATCACCCTCGGCCCGGTCCTCTTCTCGCTCGTCGACGAGGGGTCGGGCTACGGGGCGCTGGTCCCCGGCATGGTCGTGCTCGGCATCGGCGCCGGCAGCTTCGTCCCGACCGCGACGACCGCCGGCGTCACCTCGGTCGACGAATCGCAGACCAGCCTCGCGGGCGGGATCGTCTACATGTTCCAGATCGCCGGCGGCGCGATCGGGCTGGGACTGACCACCACCGTCTTCACCAGCTCCATCCCGCCGTTCGTCGACGGCATCCAGGCCGCCTTCCGGCTCGACGCGGCGATGTCGCTGCTCGGCCTGCTGGTCGCGATCGCCTTCGTCGGCGGCCGGCTCTTCAGCTCGGCCGAGCCGGCGCGCGACTCGACCTGACCAAGCCGCTCAGGGCACCACTTCGTTGTGCCCGGGACCGCCGACGATGTCGTCCTTGTCGGGACCGCCGCGCAGCTGGTCGTTGCCGGGGCCGCCGACGAGCCTGTCCGGGCCGGGGCCGCCCAGGATCCAGTCGTCGCCCCGGCGGCCGACCAGGAGGTCACGGTCCGGCCCGCCGATGATCTTGTCGGAAGCGCCGCCGCCGGTGAGGCGGTCGGGGCCCGAACCGCCTCTGATCGTCACCGGAACCGGGATGTCGCTGGTGAAGGTGACGACGTCCGAGCCGCCGCCGACGTTGACTTCGAAGCCGGCGATCGCCGTCGCCTTGCAGAAGAGCTCGTTCGGGGTTTCCTCCGGATGCGAGCAGAGGTTGCCGCCGACTTCGAGCGGTGCCACGGAGAGGATCACGTACTCCCGGCCATCCGGGGTCAGCGAGATGTGCAGCCTGCTGTTCTCCGTAGCGCCACTGATCAGCAGCGTGACCGCGCCGACGTCACCGCGCGCGAAAGCCGCGGGCAACACCGCCAGCACCGCCAGCACAATGAGGATTGCCTTCTTCATCAGTCCCTGGTCTTAGAGGTCCGCGACTCATTTAACGAAACAATCGTTTCGCGCAGACGTTGCGCAGGGAGTCGGGCGAAGCTTGCCGGGGAGCGGCTAGAGGTCGACCGAGCGGCCGGCGGCGAAGCCCTCGAGGGCGAGGATCTTCTCGATCGCCTCGGAGCGAACCGGCGCGTCGGTCGTCAGCGCCATCACCGCCTTCTCCCCCCCGCTCTCGGCGCCGACCGCGGCGGAGACGATGTTGACGCCCTCCTCGCCGAAGAGGGTCCCGACCCGGCCGATCATCCCCGGCTGGTCGGCGTAGCGGAAGACGGTGATGTGCTCGGCGAACGGCAGGTAGAAGCTCTCGCCCCAGGCGGAGACGAGGTAGGGCTCGTTGCGGGGGCCGACGCTGGTCCCGGCGACCTCGACCTCGCCGGCGGCGGTCTGCACCCGGACCCTGACGAGCTCGGTGAAGTCCTCGGCGCTGGCGTCGGTGGTCTCGGCGAGCTCGATCCCCCGCTCCTCGGCCATCTGCGGAGCGTTGACGAGGTTGACCGGCTCCTCGGTGTGGCCGGAGAGGATCCCGACCAGGACCGCGATCCCGAGTAGGCGGGTGTCGTGGGAGGCGATGCGGCCACGGAATTCGGCGCTCACCCGCTCGACCGAGCCGTCTCCCAGGCCCTGGGCGAGGCGGCCGAGCTTTTCGCAGAGCGGGACGAAGGGGGCCAGCGCCTCCATCGCCTCCGGGCGCACGGCGGCGATGTTGACCGCGTTGGTGACGACGCCGCCGGTCAGCGCCGCGGTCACCTGCTCGGCGGTGACGACGCCGGCGCGGTCCTGGGCCTCGGCGGTCGAGGCCCCGAGGTGCGGGGTGACGACGACGTCGGGGCGGGAGAAGATCGGGTGCTCGGTGAAGGGCTCGGAGGGGAAGACGTCGAGGGCGGCGCCGGCGAGCTTGCCCGACTCCAGCCCCTGCATCAGGGCGTCGAGGTCGACCAGCTCGCCGCGGGCGCAGTTGACGAGGCGGGCGCCGTCCTTCATCTGGGCGATCGTCTCGGCGTTGATCATCCCGATCGTCTCCGGCGTCTTCGGCGTGTGCAGGGTGACGAGGTCGGCTCGCCCCAGCACCTCCTCGATGCTCTCGGCCCCCTCGGCGCCGAGATCGCGGAAGCGCTCGGCGGAGACGAACTTGTCGAAGGCGACGACGTCCATCTCGAAGCTCTGGGCCCGCTTCGCCACGAGCTGGCCGATGCGGCCGAAGCCGATCACCCCGAGCGTCTTGCCGTAGAGCTCGGAGCCCTTGAACTTGGAGCGGTCCCAGCGCCCGGCGACCAGCGATTCGTGCGCCTGGGGGACGTTGCGGAACAGGGCCAGCGCGAGGGCCAGCGTGTGCTCGGCGGCGGCGACGGAGTTCGATTCCGGCGCGTTGGCGACGATGATCCCGCGGCGGGTGGCGGCGGGGATGTCGACGTTGTCGACACCCGTGCCGGCGCGGCCGATCACCTTCAGGTTGTCGGCCAGCTCGATCAGCTCCGGCGTCATCTGCGTCGCCGAGCGGATCAGGATCGCGTCGTAGGAGCCGATCCGCTCGCGCAGCTCCTCGTCGGACATCTCGAGGCCGAGGTCGACCTCGAACTGCGAGCGCAGCAGGTCGACGCCGGAGTCGGCGATCTTCTCCTTGACGAGGACCTTCACGAGGCGACGCCGTCCACGTTCTCGACGACCCAGTCGATGCAGGCGGTGAGCGCCTCGACGTCGTCGGGGTCGATCGCCGGGAACATCCCGATCCGGAGCTGGTTGCGGCCGAGCTTGCGGTAGGGCTCGACGTCGACGATCCCGTTGGCGCGCAGGGCCTTGGCGAGGGCGGCGGCGTCGACCGAGTCGTCGAAGTCGATCGTGCCGACGACCAGCGAGCGCTTGGCGGGATCGGCGACGAAGGGGGTTGCGAACTCGCTGCGCTCGGCCCAGCCGTAGAGGCGGCCGGAGGAGTCCGAGGTGCGCTCGACGCAACCGGCGAGGCCGCCCAGCTCCAGCATCCACTGGACCTGGTCGTTCAGCAGCAGCAGGGTCGCCAGCGCCGGCGTGTTGTAGGTCTGCTCCTTGCGCGAGTTGTCGAGCGCGGTCTGCAGGGAGAGGAAGGCGGGCTGCCAGCGGTCGCCGGCGCCGTCCAGCTCCTCGATCCGGGCGATCGCCGCGGGGCTGAGAGCGGCGAGCCAGAGGCCGCCGTCGGCGGCGAACCCCTTCTGCGGGGCGAAGTAGTAGGCGTCGGCCTCGATCAGGTCGACGGGGAGGCCGCCGGCACCCGAGGTCGCGTCGATCAGGACCAGGGCCTCGGCCGCCCCCTCGGGACGGCGGACGTCGACCATGACGCCGGTCGAGGTCTCGTTGTGGGCCCAGGCGACGACGTCGGCGGCGGGATCGGCGGTCGGCTCGGGAGCGTCGCCCGGCTCCGCCTCGACCAGGATCGGGTCTCCGAGGAAGGGCGCCGCCGCGGTCGACTTGGCGAACTTCTGCGAGAACTCGCCGTAGGTCAGGTGCAGCGCCCGCTCGCGCACCAGCCAGGCCGCCGCCGCCTCCCAGAATGCGGTGGTGCCGCCGTTGCCGAGGGCGATCTCGTAGCCGTCGGGGGGCGAGAAGACCTCGCTCAGCCCGGTCCGCACCTCTTTCACCAGGTCGCGCACCGGCGCCTGTCGATGCGAGGTCCCCATCAGGTCCGAGCGCTCGGCCAGCCGCTGCAGCGCCTCCGGGCGCACCTTCGAGGGGCCGCAGCCGAAGCGGCCGTCGGCGGGCTTGATCTTGCCCGGGATCTGCAGGGTCGTCTGAGGCGCCATCGGGCTCGACAGGTTATTGACCGAGCCGGGCGACTGCCGCCGGGACCGGAGTTAGGCTCGGCAGCGCCGTTTGGCCGCCGTCCACGACGAGGGGAGCACCATGTATCCAGTCAACTACGAAGCCGATTTCAACCCGGAACCGAACCGCTGGACCACCTTCTTCCGGCTGATCCTGGCGATCCCGTGGTTCATCGTCGCCGCCCTCTGGGGGATCGTCTTCATCTTCACCCACCTGATCGCCTGGGTCGCGATCATCGTCCTCGGCCGCTACCCGCAGTGGCTGTACGAGTTCAACTCCGGGGTGGTGCGCTTCGGGGTGCGGATCTCGGCCTGGATCTACCTGCAGACGGACGAGTGGCCCCCGTTTGGCCTCAGCGACGACCCCAACTACCCGATCCGGGTCAACATCGCCCCGGCTGCCGAGCGCCAGAGCCGGCTGAAGGCGCTCTTCCGCTGGATCCTCGCCCTGCCGGTGGTGCTGGTCCTCTCCTACGGGACCTCCTACATCCAGATGGCGGCCGCCTTTGTTGCCTGGCTGACGATCGTCTTCCGCGGCTATATGCCACAAGGGATCCACGACATGCTGACCTTCGTCAACAGCTTCCACGCCCGCGTCTTCGGCTACCTCGCCTTCCTCACCGACGACTACCCCCCGGTCGGGCTGGAGAGGTCCAATGGTGCGGCCGCTGTCACGCCCGCTCCGGTGAGCCCCAATGTCTGACGGGGGCGTGACCAAGGGTGACGGCTACGCCGTCGCCCACCTCGACGACCTCGGCGAGGGTTGGGGCTTCCGCAAGATCCGCAAGGGCCTGGGAGTGACCGCCTTCGGCGTCAACGCCGTGGTGATGCCCCCGGGCTACGAGTCCGGCCGCCACTACCACGACGAGCAGGAGGAGCTCTACTTCGTCCACCAGGGCCGGCTCGAGATCGACCTCGACGGGACCAAGCACGAGCTGGGCCCGGGCGGCCTAGCCTGGGTCGACGCCCACGTGGTGCGGGGCCTCAAGAACCTGAGCGACTCCGAAGACGCGATCTACGTCTGCGTCGGGGGCAAGGGCGGCTACGTAGGACGGGACGGCAGGCTGCCCGAGGGCGAGACGGACCCGCGCGGGCCGATCAAAGAGAGCCCTTAGCGACCCTTCTTCTTCTTGCACCCCGTCTTGACCACGGGGTTGGTCACATACCGCCGCCCGTTCTGCCCGGCGAGCGAGAGCTTCGCGCGCTGCTTACCACCGCAGAGGTTGCGGTTGTTGACCAGGAGCCCCCCCTTCTCCCCCTTCAGGTTCAGCAGGAACCTGGAGACGGGAGCGTCGGGGACGCTCTGGAAGCGGGTGCGGATGCGGGCGTTGCGGGAGTCGATGAAGCCGACGAGGATGATGCGGAACTGGCCTTTGAGGTCGGCGACGATGTCGGGGAGCTCCCTTTCGCCGCCGTTTGACCTGAAGTAGACCGGCCCTTCCAGGGGCTGGTCGAGCAAGGGCGTGAAGGCCCTGGCGGTGCCGAGGATCGACTTGGCCGGGCAGGCGTTTTCGTTGAACTGCACCCGGGTGCAGGGGTTGTTGATCCTCGAGTTGTCGATCTGCAGCGAGGGCGGCAGCAGCACGGTGGCGCCACTGAGGTTGGCGTCGCCTGCTCTTGGAGTCAGGACCGAGCGCACCGCGGGGTGCCCGCCGCGGCGGGTCTTGCCCTTCAGCTTGAGGGTCAATTTGGGCTTGAAGGCCAGCGAGGCGCAGTCGGCTGCCTGGAAGCGAGATGACAGCGGCGCGGAGATCGGGCCGGAGAAGGCGGTGGCGTGGATCTGCTTCGGCTCACACGAGGTGGGATTCAAAGTGAAGCCCGGCCGGTCGACCTCGATCCGCAGGTCGCGTAGCTGCAGGGGAATGCCTTCGAGGATCGTCGGGATCGGGGCTGAGGCAGCGCCGCTGATCGTCACCTGGGCGGTGGTGGGGTCGAGGTTCAGGGACTCGCGCACCACGACCACGCCGAGGTCGAAGGGGCCGGCGACGGCGGGGACCACCGCGACGACCGAGAGCGGCGCCCCGCCGTAGGGGCCGGCGAGGTAGAGGGCTCCGCCTTTGACCCAGGTGAGGCCCTGCCCCACTCCGGCTCCTGAGGTGATCGTGCCGAGGCGGGAGTTGGCGGGGCAGCTCGGCAGGGCGAGCTCTTCGGCGCCGCTGCGGGCATCGGCGGCGACGATCGCCGCATCGGGGCACTGGGAGACGCCGGCGACCTTGCCGACCAGGCCCTGGGGCAGCAGGGTGTCGAGGCGGGTGAGGTCGGCTTCGCCGTCCTGTCGAGTGAGGCCGATGAAGAAGGGCGAGTAGGAACCGGCGGTGATCCCGATAGAGCCTGCTTCAAAGCCCGGGGCGAAGGGGTCGGCCACCGGGCAGGGGGTGCCACCCGGCCCGGAGGTGATCTCGGCGGTGGAGGTGACCGGGTAGAGAGCTTCCGGATTGGCCCAGGGGGTGAAGACGCTCTCGATCTCATAAGTGCCGCAGCGCGGCGGCGTGACCAGGGGGCTGCGGTCGCCGGCGGTGAGGTTGACGCGAACCGAGCCCAGGGGGAGCTGCGGCAGGGTTCGAAGCGCCGGGTCTTTGGCCGAGGCATCGCCGAAGGTGGTGGTGATCTGGCCCGTTACCGGGTCGAGGGAGACCTTTGCCGGGAGCTTGACCGAGATCCCCAGCTCTTTGTCCTTGACGACCATGTAGAGGGCGACTAGGGAGTCGAAGGGGTTCTGGTAGGGCTGGGCGACGAAGAGGGAGCCTTTGAGGACCTCGCCCTCCAGCAGGGGGGTCTCGACTTCTACGCCCCCCACCCTTGAGGCGGCGGGGCAACCCTCGCCGAACTGGGAGGTGGCGGTCTCCTGGGCGAGCTGGGCTTCGGTGCATGCCGCTAGGCCTTCGGCCTGGGCGGGGTTGAGCGAGACGCCTTCGGGCAGGGTGACCTGCGCTGACTTGATGTCGGAGAGGGCGACGGCTTCTTCACTTGGGTCGAGCAGGCCTTCGTCTTCTATGTTCAGCTCGAAGCTGAGGCCGCTTTGGCTCTCGGTCTGGCTCGAGGTGAGCTGGGCGGAGGCCTCTGCCTCGAAGCCGACGTTGGAGCAGCCGGTGCGGGCAGGCGCGGTAGCAGTGCCGGTGTCGGTGGCGCCGGTGTTCCAGGCGACGCCGGTGAAGGTGGCGGTCAAGGGGCCCTCGCAGCTCCTCGGTGAGGTGAGGAAGGGCTCGGGGGTGATGCCGGCGGCGCATTTGCCTTTGGAGATGACTACGTCCTTTGCGCTTGCTTCCAGCACCTCCAGGCAGCTGCCGCGGTAGGGGTCGTGGGAGGAGTCGGCGGGCACGCCCCAGATCGTCACTTCCGAGGCGTAGAAGAGGGCGGCGTTGGAGGTGTTGGAGAGGCGGGCGTAGACGTTGTAGGGGGGGGATTCGCGGACGCCGACGTCGATCGTCACCGGCACGCCGATGACGATGAAGCCGAGCTTTGCCGCATAGCCCGGTTCGGGGGGCAGGTTGTAGAGGGGGAGGTGGTAGAAGGCCGCCGCGCCGGGGGGGATTGGGTCCCATTCGGCCTTGGCGGCGACGTAGCCGACCGCGGTGGAGTTAGGGCAGGCGGGCAGGCCGTCGAAGAAGTCCATGAAGAGGGTCATCTCGCACCGCGGAGTGGCAGTGGGGTTACCGGCAAAGCCCGCGGGCATGTCTACCTCGAGGTCGCGCAGCTGCCCGTCGGGGAACTCGAGGGTTTCGTCTTCGTTGACGATCGTGTTCATTTCGAGGGTCGTGGTCGCCTCATCGGGGTGGGCGCCGGCCTGGGTGCCGCTCATCCCGAGCCCCAGGCCTTTGAAGCCGAAGGCGGCGGAGGCGGGGGTGGCGCAGATGAGGCCGAGGGAGAGCGCTGCGGCGAGGAGAAGCAGCGCCCGCCTCATCGAGCTGCCCTCCGGCCCTTTTTGGCTTTGTTTTTGACGCAGCGCACCTTGCCGGCTTTGCGCACCTTGTGGGTGCCTTTGCGGCACTTCTTCGGCTTCTTATTGCCTTCGACCACGTTGCCGGGACCGACGAAGGTCGTGGTCGCCGGGTTCGGGCGCGTGGGTTCGGGACCGCGCTCTTGGCAGTTGCTGGTGCAGACCGGGGTATCGGGCGGTGGCGGCGGGAAGCCTCCTTCGACCCTCGCGTCGTAGATGTCGACCAGGCCGGGGTCAGCGGGCCAGAGGCTCTGGGCGGTCTTGAAGAAGACGTCGTCTCCGTCGCTCGAGGCGTCAACCAGCTCGGAGGACTGCGGGCTCTTGCCGCTCGAGATCAGGTCGATGCAGCCGCCGTTGGTGGGGCTGTAGGTGGGAGAGAATTCTTTGCAGGTGCCAGAGCCCACCGCCTCCCACTGGTAGACGTCCTGCTCGCCGTTGGTGTCGCCGAGGGCGAGTGGGTCGATCGCGTTGAAGAAGAGGCGGTTGCCGTCTTCGGAGAGGGCGCGGGCGCCGTGGAGCTGGTTTTCCCAGCCGGGGATGAAGGCAGCAGTCCAGAAGGGGTTGAACTGGGTGCCGATGTTCTTGCCCCGCGGCCACGCGTTGGTTGGGTTGCAGGAGACGCACGCCAGCTCTTCGGAGATGGCGTCGTAGACGAAGACCTCGGTGTCTTGCTCCCCGCTTGCCTGGTCGGTGTTGTCATAGCCGGTCAGGCTGGCGGTAGAGGTGAAGGCGGCGTGCAGGCCGTCGGCACTGACTCGTGAGCTGCGGTTGTAGGGGAAGCGGGCAACCGGGGTCAGGACCGGTTCGGACTCCTCACTGAGGAACACTTCCCGCGCGTCGTCCTCGGAGAGGATCCCGATGAAGGTGAAGCTGTCCTCTTCCGCGCGATAGAGGTAGAGGTTCGGTTTCCCCGCCTCGGCGGCTCCTCCCCCGTCGAGGTCTTCGCGGCTGACCAGATAGACGAACCGAGCATCCTCACTCGTCCCCATCACGCCCTCCACCTCACCGGCGATCTGGGCACTGATCGAGGTTTCATTGTCTATACCCGCTTCGAAAAGGTCTTTTCCTACGGTGTAGATCACCCGGTCGCCCCCAGGGGAAGCCATCCTGAATCGGGCATTCGCGGGAGCAATCTCGACCGTGATGGTGCCATCGATGCGGACATACAGGGGGCCTGGGCCGCTGGCCGCCGCCGTCCAGAAGATCCGACTGCCGTCCGCCGAGACAGCGCCCGCGACATTGTTCTGGCGAAAGCCAAAACCGGAAGAAAGTCCATTGTTTCCGATTCCCGTCGACCCCCCCACCGGACTCGCTTCCCCACCAGGCAGCAGACTCACCAGCCGCAGCTCAGTGTCGTTGAAGCACTCGTAGACTTGCGGGACTTTTCCGGGCGCTGCCTCGTCCAGGAGGCGACCGTTTGCCCAAAAGACCAAATGGCTTCCGTCTGCCGACCGTCCCTGCGGTTCCAATAGGAACCCTTCGGCCGGCGTTTCCTGCGGCTGCGTCGAGCATTGTGCCTCGTAGGCGTCCGTCTCGTTGTCGCGTCGGTATAGGTTGCGATAGTCCGGCAACCCACCTTCGGCCAGCACCGGCTCAGAGTCAGTCACGAGCCAGGCCCTCTCCAGATCCTTCGAGAAGAGCTTGTATTGGGAGTCAAGCGCTGGGAAAAGAACGCCCTCGCGCTGCGGTGAAATTGAGTCGCTCGACCAGCTTGAGCCGGTGCGGTGGGCGATGTATTGAGAGGTATAAGGAGCGGATTTGAGGTTAGTGAAGCCGCGGTAAGAGGAGTAGGTGAGGTCCTCCCCCGAGGGAGCGCCTTGGTTTACCTCTGCTGGATAGCCCGGGACAGACGCCAGCACGGAGACTTCTCCCCCCGCTTTGTCGACCGGGGAGACCATCTCGTAGGCGCGGCAATCGGGCAGCATGGTCGCAGAGCCAAGGCGAAAGGTGTCGTTGGCGCAGGGCTCAGGCGGCTCCGGCTGCCCAAAGGTCCTGAAGGTTCCTTCTCCCCCGAAGACGGGGCCGCTTTCTTCACCCTCGGTGACTTCGTTCTCGGCTCGAAAGCGGAAGTGGTAGGTGGTACCAGGCTGAAGGCCCGTGAGTTCGACGGGACCCGTCTCCTGGGGTGCGTTGACCGCCCCACCACTCAACTGAGCCGGTTCAACGGGCGCCACCGATTCGCAGCTACCCGGATCGCAGGGGCCATCGTCGTATTCAACTTGGTAGGTGGTATCGGAGGTGAACCTAGGATTAATCAGCGCTTCTATCCTCGCCCCGATCGCAGTAACCGCGGTGGCGTACTGGTCCTCGATTGCGGGCGGTTCCGGGTTCGGTTTGAAGGCCCACCCATAAGCCCGTATATAGGCGAGAGGGGTACCGCTGATGACACCGTTGTCGAAGTGCGCGGCCAGCACTTCGCCTGGCTCACCGCTGCCGTCGCCAATGACATTGGTCGCGAGGCCCACCAGATCCGAGCTGTCGGTCGGTGCCCCGAACCCTGCTTTGTCGGGCTCGAAGGAAATCAATTCCCCGTCAGTCTCAAAGGCGAGCACTTCTTCGACTGGTTTGAATATCGGCGGATCGCTTTCTTTGGGCGGCGGCAGCTCGTAGATCACGGTACCGGCGACGTAGACGTTCTCTTCCACGTCGACCGCAAGCGCCTGTGGCGCTTGGGGAACGGTCCTGCCCTGCCACTGGCTTTTTAGTCTGCGGATCTCTTCTCCAGCGGGTCCGATTTCGCGCACCACAAAGCTGTTGACGAGTTCTTTGCCATTGTCAACTTTCTCGGTGACTTTCTGACTGACCACATACAGACTCCCGTCGGGGGCCACGGCGAGAGCTTCGGTTGAACCGGCCCCCGGCAGCGGGATATCCCCTTCGTAGGTGCCGTCTTCGGCGAATTCCAGAATTCGGTTTTCGTCACCGACATAGATGATCCCGCCAGAGCCGGACTCACCAGCGTCGATCGAGGCAGGGAAATTAAATTGGCCGGCGCCGACTCCTTCCGTGCCCGCCCCGCAATCGTCTCCGGAGACAGCGGTACAGAGGTTTTCTTCTGCCTCGGTGATCGTGACCGGTTCGGCATTAGCTTCCTGTTCTTTGCGTTTTTTAACCTTGGTCTCGTTGACTTCGCCACCCACCATCAGGAGGAACTCGCCCGCCGGCGAGAACTTCTGGACTCGACCTGAGAAGAATTCAGCCGTCCAAACATTGCCTTCCTCGTCCAACGTGATCCCAAAGGCGAATTGGATCTGACCGGCGCCGGTACCGGCAAGTCCCCGCATGCAGCCGGTTTCGGCGGTGCAGGTCTGCAGCTCCGCCGATCCGTCGCGTACTCCCCAGCCCCAAGCCTTGACAAATTTCCAGTTCTCTTCAGCGTCGAACTCGCTCACCCGGCGGTTGGCCGGCTCCAGCACGAAGATGTGGCCGGTGTCCGGATCAGCCGTAACCCTGGGGTTGTTCAGTTGCCCAGCCCCAAAGCCGAAACTCCCGATCGAACCGAGAAAGGGAGGGCAATCCCCTTCAGGGCTGCATCCCGGAGCTGCCTGTGCGCTCCCCGCAAAGGCAAAAGCCGCCAATAGAACCGTGGTCCCCCACAGAATTCTCGCCTCCCACCGCTGTCGCAGGCCATCCCTCGCCGTCCGCACAATCATTTCCGTCCTCCCTCTGGCTAGCCCTCCGATCTTATGGGTACGTGCAAGTCTCTGTCAAGGACCTGAAAAGACACGGGCCGGAGACCCGGCCCGTGTCTTCAAAACTGCCTGATGATCTAACTCGTTAGGGCGTGTGTGTCAGATCGTACAGTTCGGTTCCTCCATCTTTCTCAGCAAATGCTGTGCTGGTGCCATGGAATTTGCCTTCTGCACTGTGACCGCTGCTCCCGAACGGACAAAGGAATCCGTCTGTATGATTCGCTGTGATGCCAGTGATGTTGAAACTGACATTGAGGTCATGCACACCACCAGTGGTGGTTTCTGTGGAGTAGCTGACCCCGCTTGCGAAGTGCTGCTCCGGAAGATGGACTGTGCAGGAGCCGGCATGGATTATCACGTC
>Ga0307415_100000716_pt1 | contig 14841 bp, 19 predicted proteins | sample DK1Cmetagenome_FD_204524 | JGI IMG/M metagenome (GOLD analysis project Ga0307415, IMG submission 204524) | Maize rhizosphere microbial communities from greenhouse at UC Davis, California, United States - DK15-C-2 | ecosystem: Host-associated > Plants > Roots > Rhizosphere > Soil | place: USA...
GCGGGTGGCCGCCGGCTGACCGCCCCGCCTGCGGTACACTGCCACCTCGAAACGGGATGTAGCGCAGCTTGGCAGCGCGCCACGTTCGGGACGTGGAGGCCCCGGGTTCAAATCCCGGCATCCCGACCAGACAGAACCTCGGTTTACCTGGGGTTCCGGTCACGTCTAGGTGGCTGGCAGCCGCTGATGCTCACCAAATGCTCACCGCGGTAAGCTCGCTCGTCGCCGTAGGACCCGTCAGGCACGACTGGTGTTCAACCGCCAGGCAAGCGCCTCCGGCAGTGCTATAAGTCATCGAGTCGAGTCCCGTCTGCAGGACCTCTTCCGCGCCTAGTCTGCCGGCGTGCCGGTTGGACGCCGGCGACGCTGGCGGTGCCGGGGCGCGATCGGGGTTCGGCGCCGCCGGGACGGCGCCGGCGTGGGTGTCGGGGGGGATTTGGCGCCGTAGGGCAGGGGGTCGGAGCCGCCGCCCAGGCGCAGCAGCAGGGGCCACCGGACGACCAGCGGCAGCTCGAAGTGGGCTCGGCGGCTGGCCAGCTGGATGCCCTCGGCGGCCAGGGTAGCGGCCACGTCGCAGGCCCCGGTGTGGAGGCTGACCACATGGCCGTCGCGGACGGTGACCACCAGCGCCTTGACGACGAACTCGATGGTCAGGTCGAAGGTCACCGTCGCCACCTGGACGTCGTTGACCAGCAGCTCGACAGAGGGATGGTGGGCCGAGCTGACCCGGTGGGTCGCCAGCTCGACCACCTCTGAGGTGCCGGGGTTGGCGGCGGTGCGCTCGGCGGCGGCGGCGAGCTGGCCCTGCTTGCGCCAGCCGGCCACCACCAGGTCCCCCAGGTCGAGGTCGAGCAGCCCGTTGGCCACCACGGCGACCTGGTCGCCGGCGGCCTCACGCCCGGCCTCGGACACGAGCGCGAGCGCGCTGCCCGTGGAGCCGAGGACGCCATGCTCGTGGAGGGCCTGGGCCAGGACGTGTTCGGGGTCCTGGTCCTGGCCGAACAGGAAGGCCGAGACGGTGAACGGATGGGTGGCGGCGGCGGTGGTCATGGGTTCATCTCCTGCAGGGTTTGGGTGCCGGGATCGGGATGGGGCTCCAGCCGTACGGTGAAGGTCCGGGTGTTGTCATGCTCGGGCTCCACGGTGACCTCGACTGGTCTGGTGTGTGGCTCGGCCCGGATGTCCTCGGGCGGTGGGTCAGGCTCAGGCCGGGCACGCTCCTCTTTAGGGACCCGCCACCTGCGAATGGCGGCTCGGGCTAGGGCACCGGCTACTAGCGCCCCGGCGCCGATGAGGAGCTTGAGTGCCAGGCTTACTCCCGCTGGGACGACTTCGAACGGCGTCTCGGCCACCGTCTGGGCGCCCATCGTGGTCAACCTCATGACGTTGGGCCCGGGCTTGGCGTCCTTGGGCACCTCCCGTTCCACGGTGATGCTCCCATCAGGCCCAGCGGGGACGTCAGGGCCGAGGGGAGTCCCGCCCAGGAGGAATCTGAATGGGCATGCCGCGAGCTTGCGGTCGATGGCCGCGGTGATGCCCAGCGTCTTCCCGCCTGGACCCTTGCTGGGATTGACCTTGATGCTGGAGATGGTGCCTGGTGAAGGCAGGCAGGCTTTGGCGTCGGTCACGGTCAGGGTGACGGTGGCGGTGCCGCAGTCGGCCCCTCCAGCCGCGTTGAGGATGTCGTCGCAGAAGCCGTACTGGAACTGGTCCTGGCCGACGAATCCTTTGTCGGGGGTGTAGCGGATCTGGTTGTCCGGCAGCACCTCGGTCGTCCCGTGAGTGGGCGGGCTCGACTCCAGCACAAGGGTGGGGTAGCCGGTATCGGGATCGGGGTTGCGGTCGTTGTCGGTGACCGGGATCGAGACTGGCGTGTCCTGAATGGTTTGGCGGAGTCGTTGGCCGCTGTCGGCGCAATGTTGAGCACGCTGAGGTCGCCCTGCGCCCGTTGGAGCTGCCCGTTGCAGTTCACGGTGAGTTCCAGCTTGTAGGCTGTCGGAAATGTTCCCTTTGGGATTGGTAGCCTGGCCACGAAGTTGCCCTGCCGGTCAGCCGTTACGTTCACTGAGACGTCGCCGGTATTGCCATGGAAGGTGAGTGTTCCCGCACGGCTGCACGAGCCGGTGTTGCCGCCAACCTCGACCGACATCCCGGCGAACGTGAACCCGGGCTGGACTGATGAGATCACCGGCTGCAACGCAGGGGCGGTGGGTGTCGTCCCACTGGTGGGTGTCGTCCCACTGGTGGGTGTCGAGGTCGGGGGCCTGGGCACTACCGTTAGGACCGCGGTGGCGGTAATGGGGGCTCGGCCCTTCTGGCGCAGGATCCCGGTCACTCGGTGGTCGCCGACCTCGGCCGGGGTGCAGCGGGCCTCCGGGCAGCGGCCTCCCGGGTCGATGGACAAGGCCACCTGGTCGGTGACGTTCACCGTGCGGCCAGCGGCGGTGGTCCCCTCGGCGGTGTAGAGCTGGTCAGTCCTGACAAGGATCGTCGCCTCGGCCGGCTTGAGCACCAGGCTGACCACCGGGTCGATCACGTGCAGGGTCGCCGACCCCTCCACGGTGCGCTGGCCGAGGGTGAGCCGGCCGGTGACGGTGTGGTCGCCAACCTCGGTGGGAGTGCAGCTGGCCTTGGCGCAGTCCCCCGACGGAGTGATGGTGAAGCCGGTCCGGTCGGTGACCTCTCTCAGCCTGTTACCGGCCTTGTCGACGGCGAAGGCCTGATAGGGCTGGCTCTCCCCAAGCTCAATCGACGCCGTGGCAGGCTCCAGCTCCAGGTGGTCCACCGGCGGGGTCACATGCAGGACCGCCCTGGCGTGGATGATGTGGTCTGGCCATGGAGAGAAGGCGCCAACGACGATGTGCTTGCCGACAGTGGCCGGGATGCAGGTGGCCCCGTTGCAGACACCAGACGGCCGGCCTCGTCTGGTGATCGAGAAGTCGGTCCAGCGGGTCACGTCAAGACTCTCGGTGGAGGTGTCAGGATTGTTGGCGGCGAGGGGCTGGTACGGGCCAACCTGGATGATCGCCGTAGCGATGTAGGCCTTGCTGTCGCCCAGCCAGATCGTCGCGTCGGCCGGGGCGAGCCCCAAGTGCACGTCCGCACCGGTTGGGATATCCGGCGGCTGATCGCCGGCCTGGCCTGGCTGCATCGCCTGGGTAGGCAGCACAGGGAGTTGAGGCGAGCCGGTAGCTGGGGACGGCAGCAGGAGGGCTTGGCGCGTACCCATGTCCTGGGAGGTGGCAGCTGCTGGATCCACCACGATCCCACCTAGGACGGCGACCACGGCGAGAGCGAGTAGGCCGGGCCTGAGAAGGAGCTCGCGGGTCAGCGTCCGGTGAGGCAGCCTGCCAGGCTGGCGTGGGTGCGAGTCCCCAGAAAGGTGCTCGGCTGATCCGGCATGAATGGACTGAGCACAGGTGCTGTGGTTGATCGGAGCGTCTGGGTCTTCGTCGTGGCGGGCCCGGTTGGTAGGGAACATGGGGCTGCGCCCCTAACTGGCCCTCCGGCCCGAGGGCCTATTTGTGACAAGTCTTGCGCCATCCTGATTGTTGACCTGTTTTGGCGGGTCATCAGTGATGCGTGTCACGCTTTGATTGTGATCTTCGACACCATCAGGTCTTATAGCTGTAACGGCAGCCTGGAGTGGAGCGGACCTCTCGGCACGAGGGAGTAGGCCAGCTCCAGCGGCAGCAGCAGCGACCTAGCCGTCCGCCGCGGTCATACTCGAGATGGCCTGGTCGTCTGCCCGGGGCAGAAGCTCGGTTGGGCCGGGCCATAGTCATCTGGAGGGTCTTGAACCCCCGACTTCCTCTGTGCCAAGAATGAGCCCGGCGACCATATCGGCGGCGGACTTGTCCATCGCCGGCAGTGCGCTTGTGTAGGTGTCGAGGGTGAACGCCACGGTGGCGTGGCCAAGCCGTTCGCTCATCACCTTGGGGGGTATGCCTGCTGCGAGTCCGGCGGTGGCGTAGGAGTGGCGCATGTCGTGCAGCCGGATGGCCGGCAGCCCAGCCGCCCGGACGTGCCGCCGAAACCATAGGCTGAATCGGTTCGGGTGGATGGGCGTGCCGCCCGGCATGGTGAAGGCTAGGCCGCTGTCCGCGTAGTGCGGGCCCGCGGCCAGCCGCTCTTCGGTCTGGCGCTTGCGGTACTGACGCAGCGCCGCCACGGTGGTCGGGTCGAGTGCGATGGTGCGCCGGCCATGGGCCGTCTTCGGCTCGCCGGCCACCACCTGGTTCCTGGCCCGTACCCGCGCCTGGGTGACGCGCACGACGCCGTTGTCCAGGTCGATGTCCTCCCAGCGAAGGCCCAGCAGCTCGCCGCGGCGCATGCCGGTGGTGGCGGCGAGCAGCCAGGCGGCGAAGAGCCGATTGTCGTCGACCGCAGCCAGGAATGTCCGGGTCTGCTCGGGTGACCAGACCCGCAGCTTCGGGCGTGCGACCGCCGGCACGTCGGCAAGGCGCGCCGCGTTGCGGCCGACCAGACCCCAACGCTCAGCGTCGGCAAGGGCCTTGCTGAGCACCCCGTGGATGTTGCGGATGGTCTTCGGCGCCCGTCCCGCCGTCCGAAGGTCGCCGTAGAGCTTGTTGAGGTGCGTCGGCTTGAGCCCCTGCAGCGGCAGGCCGCCCAGCGCGGGGGTGATGGCGCACCGGACATGGTCCTCGTACCGCTCCAGCGTGGAGGGCCGCAGGCCCCGTGCCTGCATGGCCGGCAGCCATTGCTCCGCGAGGTAGGTGGCCACCGTGAGTTTGTGCGGGGCCGTGTAGGTGCCAGCATCCAGGGACACGAGTTGCTCGCGGAGGTACCGCTCGGCGTCCTTGCGGGTCCGAAAGCCGCCTTTGGATCGCTGCCGGCGGCGACCGTCGGCTCGTCGTTCGTCGAGCACCACCGTCCAGGTGGTGCCACGTTGGCGCACGCTGCCCCGCGCCATGTGATCCTCCTCTCAGCCCATGCTCAGCATCCCGGCGCAGCGACCATCGGCCGGTCCTCGATGGAGCTGTGGCCGTGATCCGGACCGATGGTGACTATGCAACGGCTTCGCGCCGTAGACGCTCGACGCACTCATCCAGGGCCGCTCGTGGCACTCGCCGGCAGTCGCCGATCTTGACCGACTCGATCGTGCCGGCTCGCAGCAGCTCATAAAGCTTGCTGCGGCTGATGCCGAGCAGCTCGGTGGCTTCCTTGGGGGTCAGCAGGAGTTTGTCCATAGCACCTCCCTTCTGATCGGGTCATGTGGTGGGCGAACCTGCATCTGGTGGCCGCCCGTCGCCGTTCCGGGTCGCCTCCGGCCCGGCGGCGGCACGGAACTCGGCCAGCAGCAGACGGCCATAGCGCTCGCTGCGGCCGATGGCCCGGCCGAGCGCGGCGCCGGTCACGCGCTGGCCGGCGGCAGTCTGCTGGTCGTAGAACTGCCGGGCCTGCTGCCGCGCTGCCGCTTCGGCGGAACCGGCCTCGGACATGCGAAGTGGCGGCGTGCGTGCTGCTTCCGTTTGAGAGTCGCCGGGTGGTCGTGGTGGTTCTGTCTCGATCGGGGCCGTTGCTGCCTCGGGTGTGTGGTGCGCCGGTAGGGCGGCACGGTCTGGCTGCTCGATTGCCGCAGGGTGGGAGCGTGCTTGGAGACGGGATGTCGACGCTGCTGCCACTGGCGGCAATCGATCGGCGGGGTCTTGCCGGTTGACGGCACGGCGGACCTGGAGCAGCAGCACCTCCAGGCCGGCGAGGACGGCAACCGGGGGGACGGCGGCGCCCCAGCGGGCCATGCCGGCAGGCACGTGCTGGAGGTTGAACACCAGCGAGATCGCCGCTGCCGTCACAGCAAGTATGCGCACCGACCAGGGCGCGGCGCCTCGGTCACCCTGCAGCGACAGCGACAGGGAGGTCAGTAGTGCGGCAAGCACGAAGCCGTCGATGGTGGCTGCAAACATCCAGCCCCATCCGGCCGGGACGATCTGCTGGGCTTCGGCGAAGGTGCGTAGGGCGTGGAATGACTGAGCGAAGGCCAGCGCCGTGACCGTTCCGACAACGAGTGCCGTGACGGCACCGATGGTGCGATCCGATCTCATCGGGCTGCCTTCCGCTGCCCCACCTGGGGTACGCCGTGCGGGTTGGCGAGGCCGGCGGTGCGGGCTGAGGCGAGGGTGCGGGCGGTCTCGGCCGCGCTGAGCCCGATGGCGAGGGCGGCCTTGGTAAACGCGGCGGTCACGTCCTGGTCGTCCAGGAGCCCGGACGCGACGTAGCGGTAGACCTTGAAGGCGCAGCGGTTGAGGGTGTGATTGCGCTGGCCGGGGGTGGCCCGGCCGAGGGCGGCCAGCTCGGCGGCCAGCACTCGCCGGCCGTACGGGTGGCCGGGCATGTCCGGCCCGGCTGTGCGGGCTGGCCGGGCCGTGGTCGGCGGGTTGGGGTCGAGCAGAAGGCGGAGGGCGGCCGGGACCTCGGCCAGGGGCGCCTGGTCGAGGCCGACCAGCCATCGGTAGGTGCCGCCGGAGATGTGGCGGCTGGGTGGGGCGAGCACGCACCCGCCGCGACCGCGCCAGTCGACATGGGCCAGGCCGTGGGGTGGGCGGTTGCCCAGCCCGGTCGGGCGGAACCAGTGGTGCCAGCCACCGCCCCCCGTGGCCACCAGCGGACCGGGGAGCCGCAGGCCTGCCGCTTCTTGGAGTTCGTGGAGGGCGGCCAGGCCGGCGGGGCCGTCGATGTCGAGGGCGTCGAAGCAGATGCCGGTGGCCAGGCCGAGGTTGGCTTGGGGCCAACGGTGCCACCAACGGCCGATGCGGTCAGCGTCGGTGGTGGCTTCCTTCACGCCGTGGCGGACCAGGGGATGCTTGGCCGGCCGGTCACACGCCCGGCCGCGGGGACAGGAGCAGGCCTGGCTGGCCCTGCCCTGGATGGGGCGGGGCCAGTGCACGGGATAGACGGGGATGCCGCGGGCGGCGTAGCCGAGGGCGGCCTCCAGCAGCCGGGTCATGCCACCACCCTCCCCTCCTTGGGGGCGACGGTGACGCCCTGGTGGGCTTGCCAGCAGGCCTCCTCCTCGGCCTGGATGGCGGCCTGCAGGGCCAGCTCGGCGAGGTGGCGCATCATGTGACGGGCGTGCCCCACAGAGTGCCCTCGCCCACGCGGCTGCCGGGGAGCGGAAAGTCCCAGTGGACCTCGGCGAACAGGCCGCTTGGGGCGACGAAGCCGTGGGCGCGTAGCTGGGTGTCGTCGGTCAGGTGCAGCATGACGTTCACGATCGGGCTCCTTCCGGATTGATGATTAAGCGTCAACGGTCCTGGTCGTCGGGGTGGAACGGCTGGGCGCAGAGGCCGCAGGGGATCGGCGCCTCGGCCAGGGTGGTCTTGGCGACCCGGATGCGGCGGCCGCAGTTGCAGGTGGCGGCGAGCAGGTTGCGGGAGCGCGCGCCCGGGCCGATGCGGTGCTCCTGGCGGCGCCAGAGCACCAGCGCGGCGGCGAGGTCCTCGAGCTGGCCGGCGTAGGCCGTCGCAGTTTGCTCAGGGACGGTGGTGGCCGACCAGCCGATCGGCTGGACGGTGGTCACCTCCAGGCCAAGCTCGGCGGCGAGGCTGGCGTAGCGGCGGTTGTGGTAGCGGCCTTGGCGGCTGGTGTCCTGGATGCTGCGGGCCTGGGCGAGGCCATGGGCGGCCTCATGCAACAAGGTGCCGAGCACGTCGGTGGGGCCGCGGTGAAGGCCTTCGCCGCCGACCAGGACCTCGTGGCGGTCGGCGCCGTTGACCTGCCAGCGGTGGGGGGCGAAGTGACCCAGATTCAGCCGCTTGCCCTCGGCGCCCGAGGCGACCACCAGCACGGCCTCGGGGACGTCGGGGGTGGCGGCTGCGGATCGTCCTCCAAGCGTGCTCCAGCGCAGCGACCAGCAGGCTGGCGGCCCCATCGAGGGTGGTGTGGTTGGATGGCTGGTGCATCAGGGGCTTCCCTTCCTGGTGTGGGCGGGCCGGGTGCTCGCTGTGGCGGCGGCTGTCCGGCCCGCGTCCCTGGTGGGCGGCCGGGTCAACCGCCGGCCTCACGGTTGGCTTGTTCGCGCTGGTTGAAGGCGTCGGGGTCGGCGTCGTAGGCCTCGGCCAGCTCGGCGGCCTCGACCAGGGCCTCGGCCAGGGCCCGGAGCGCGGCGGCGCTGCCGCGGATGCGGGCGGTGCCGATCCAGACCAGGGCCTCGGTGGCGAGCGCGCCGAGCGGGCTGGCCTTGCTGATGGCCGGTTCCAGGCGCTCGTGGCCGCCGACGTGGATGATGATCTGGGGCATCAGGTTGTCGCCTCCTGGTGGCTGGGCTGCCAGATGATGCGGCGGGTGTAGATGCCGTGGGTGCGGGCCTTGCGGGCGCGGGCGCACTCGATCTCGGCTGCGGTCAGGCCCGCGTCGGCGGCGAGGGCGTAGAGGACCTGGAGGACGTCGCCCAGCTCCTCGGCCAGGCTGGCCGGGCTGGCGGTGGCGGCCTCGTGGGCTTCCTCCAGGAGCTTGTCGCGCAGCCGGCGGGCATACTCGGCCGGGTCGGCCTGGTGGGAGGTGCCGGGGTGGCCGTTGGCGGCGGCTAGCTCGGGGATGCGGTCGCGGACCAGCTTCATGGCGCCGCCTCCTTGGGGTGGCGCTGGTCGGCGGCGATCAGCCTGGCCAGCACCTCGGCCAGCTCGCCGCTGAGACGCTCCAGGGTGTGGGCCTGGCGCTGGTAGCCGGGTTCGTGGGTGAGCCGGCGGGCGGCCCGGTCGACATAGCCGATGGCCACGTTCAGCTCGGTGCGGGCCTTGGCCCCGGGTGAGCTGGCCATCAGCGACCATCCTGGTGGCAGACCGGGCAGAGGCGGCGGGCGGCTCGGTGTTCGCAGCGGGCCTGGCTTCGGGCGCTGGCCAGCTGGAACCCACAAGCAGGGCACGAGGCGACCCACCGGCCGGCCAGCAGGTGCAGCGCCGGCTGCTCCTGGTCGAGGGCGGTCCCACGGTCCTCGGGACCGGCCATGGCGGTGTCGGGCTGGCAGTGGTGGTGGGGTGATGGCGCTGGCTGCGGCGTAGGGGTCGGGGCAGCCGACCGACTGGAGGCAGCGGTCGCAGGTGACGGCGAGGGCGCCGTCGTCGGTCGGGGTGGTGTAGAACAGGGGTGCCACCTCCTCAGGTGGTGTTGGGGGAGGGGGCGCGTCCGGCTTGCCCGGCAGGGTTCGCGCCCCTCTCCCGGTCCTGGTGCCGGCTATGCCGGCGATGGGCTGGCCTTGCGGCTTCCGCCGTTGGTGCGGGTGACCTTGGCGGTGGCCCAGCGCAGCGAGGGGCCGACCTCCTCGGCGTCGACCTCGGTGACCTGGTGCTCGGTGCCGTCTTGGTCGGTCCAGGTGCGCTGCTTGGGGCGGCCGACCACGATCACCCGGGCGCCCTTGGTGAGGGTCTCGGCGGTGTTGGTGGCCTGGTCGCGCCAGACGGTGATGGTGTGGAAGCTGGTCTCACCCTGGGTCCAGGTGCCGTCGTCTTGGCGGGTGCGCGGGGTGACGGCGATGCGGAGGTTGGCGACTTCCAGGCCGCTGGGGGTGTAGCGCAGCTCGGGGTCGGCGGTCAGGTTGCCGACCAGGGTCACGCGCTCGGGCTCGGACATGACGGGTCCTCCTTAGGACTCGGCTGGTGCTGGCGGGTTGGTCGCAGTGGCGGTCCGGGCAGGTGGGGTGGCGTCACCTCCTCCTAGGCGTTCATGGCGCGTGCTGGTGGGTGGCTGCTGGTCGGGTGCGGCTCCTTGCTCGCCCCGGGCGACCGGATGTCTCCGGGCCGCCTCGGGCCTGGAGCGGTCCAGGGACGGCCCGCAGGGCCGAGCGAGCACTCATGAGCGCGCAGCGACCCTTGACCGCGGCGGGGCTGGGGTGGCAGCCCGTCCAGCAGCCAAACGGCCGGGGTCGGTGGGTGCAGGGTCCCGCCGGCCAGCCACGCGTGGAGGCCGTTCCATGCCCTGCGCGTGCGGTGCTCGATGATGAAGCTGTGGGCCGGGAGGCCGACCAGCTGCGCCAGCCTCCCGGCGACTTGTGGGCTACCAGCCGCGGCCGGCGGATGCGTCCCGAGCCCAGCTCTCGGCGTCGCTGCGGACCCGGTCGATCTCGTAGTCCAGGTCGCGGTCGCGCCGTCGCGCGTCGTCGTCGACGGCCTCGGTGCGCTCGTGGTGGCGCTGGAAGCGGTATTCGAGGTGTTCGCTGAGGCTGTCGAGCTGCTGCCCGAGTTGTTGGACCAGCGCTTCCAGTTCGGCGACGCGGGTGCGCAGCCTCTCCAGCTCGTCGTGGTGGTCGGTGTCATGGCTCCTCCTTGGCGCTGGCCTGCCGGTGGCTCCTCTCTCCTTCGGGCCGGGGACCCCGCGCCGGGTCAAGCGCGGGTTGGCCCAAAGCAGTCGGCGATGGATCGGTCGCCGCCGCAGGCGGCACAGGGGGCCGACTTGTTTGGGCGGGCGCTTGAGGCGGCGTGGGGTGGCCCACACTGGGAGGACACAGGCAGGCAGGAGAAACGGTGAGGACCGGCAGGTGCGGCCGCAGGCCGCCCCAAGCACGGTGACGTTCAGCCATGGCGGACCCGCCGGAGGTGGGCGACCCGGGCAAGCCAGCGAGGGAAGCTGGGTGGGCGCCGCCTGCGTCGCCAGCGGCTGAGGGCACGGCGACGGGCCAGCTCCTCTGAAGGGTCCCAGTCGGGTTCCTCACGCCGGCCGGCCTGGATGACGGCGGCGATGGCGGCCTCATCCCGGGCGGCAACCGCGCGACGCAAGGCGAGCAGGATGCGCGGGCGCGGGGTGGCTGGCAGCGCCGGTGCCCCTACCGGCACGGTGGTCTGGCCGTCGTCGCCTGGTGCGGCCAGGGCCAGCAGCGGCGCCTGCTCGGGCTGGCCCAGGGTCTGGCGGCTCGGCTGCCAGAGCTCTACCTGAGGTGGGGCGCCAACGATGCCCTCGGCGACATAGACCGGCTCGGCCGCACTCATGGCCGCGGCCCGGAGGGCGCTGGCCTCCTCCTGCACCTGCGCCGGCACGGGCGCCTGCAGCACGCTGAGCTTGACGGCGCGGCCGGCCTGAATCACGAAGGCCTCACCGGGGTGCAGCTGGCGGACCTGGTTGGGATCCACCCGGGGCCGCTCCTCCATGTGGATGCGGGCCTGGCCGGCTGGCCCCCAGGCATCCAGCTGCCAGGCCTGCTCGGGGGTCCGCACCGTCCCCGCCAAGGCAACGAGAGGCTCGGGGTTGGGAGTCTGGTGCAGCACCAGTCCCCCACCGATGGTGTGGAGCAGTCGCCACTGCTGGCGCTCATCCCCGAGGCCTTCCGGCGACTGGGCGCCGAACACCACTGGGACACCGACATCGCGGAGGCGTTCGGCCAGATGGATGGCCTGGTCGGTGCCGCCCTGGACGGCCGAGAACTCATCCAAGACCAACAGCACGTCATCACCCACCCTGGCCTTTCGGCGGGTGGCGAAATGGCCCAGGTCCTCCAGGACCAGGCGGACGGCGGCGTCGGCGTCGGTGCGGCTGGCGATGGTCGGGATGGTGACCACCGCCAGGTCGACGTCCTCCAGGCCCCAGCAGCCGTCGGCGCTGCCGGCCAGGGCGCGGAAGAAGGCCGAGTAGCGGCCCCGCACCCCGGCCAGCACTTGGGGGTCGGCGGCCAGCTGCTCCAGATCCGCCTGGGCGGCTGCGTCGCCGCGCCACAGCTGTTGGAGCTTCTTGAGGTCGAGGCGGCGCAGGAAGTCCTGACTGTTGCGGGGTGGACCGCTAGGGGGTGTGCAGGCGAGCTGGATGGCCAGGGTGGCCATCCGCCGGTAGTAGACGCCGCCGCCCTCGGACGCCCAGTCCTCGACGGCCAAGAGGCGGTTGGCGATGGCCATGCCGTCGCCCCGCCAGCAGTCCAGGGCCTGGAGGGGCCAGAACCCGACGATGGCGCCGGGGTTGGCCAGCCGGTAGGCACAGTGACCTGCCAGGCCAGCCCCGGGTCGGTCCCTTTGCAGTCGACGAAGACGACCCGCATGCCGGCCCGGGCGGCGATCCACACGCGACGGAGGAGGGTGACGGTCTTGCCCGAGCCGGGGATGCCGAGCACGGCCATGGCCAGCCGCTGCTCACGGGCTGGGATCACGACCTCGGTAATGCGGCCGCGCTGGCGCAGCCAGGGATACAGGTCGCCGCCGGGATAGGCGACCCCAAGCGGTGGTGTGCGCGTGGGGTTGGTGGGCTCGTGGTGGCGGCGGGGTGGCCCTTGCGACCTGGCGGACGGCGTGGACCTCCGCTGCGAGGGCTTGGCGTTGACTGTAGGGGCTCCAGTCGGCGCCGGCAGCCAGCCACTCCCCGCGCGCCACCGACAGCGCCCCCACCATCGCGCCCACCGGCAGGCCAAGGGGAGTCTGGCAGGCGAACACCAGCATCGGCCAAGTCACCAGCGACCCGATGCGGTAGCCGTGCAGGAGTAGCCACCAGGGGTGGATATGCAGGCGCAGCAGGTCGACGAGGCCGTCGCCGGTGGCCTCGAAGATCGCCACCTCGACGGCCAGCAGGCCGGCGGCGGCCAGGAAGACGGCCCACCAGGCGAAGCGGACCTGGCGGACGATCGCCGAGCGGGTGATGAGGTAGGTGGCGAGGGCGACCACGCTGAGGCTCCACAGCACCAGGACCAGCAGGAAGGTGCCCAGGCAGCTGGTGCGCCGGGCCGCCCGCGGGGTGCTGGTCGAGGGGGCGGCGTTCATGTGCCGCAGACCTCGTGGCCTTCGGCCCGACGGCCGTCCAGCAGCGACAGCTGGCCCTGGTCCTCGGGGGTGGAGGAGTCCGCGGGGTGGCACCGTGGTCGACCCGACCACCGGTCGTCAAGAATCCTTGACGTACTCCTTGCGTCAAGATACCTTGACCCCATGGAGGGGACGACAACGACCAACCGCCAGGTGGCGACCTTGACCGCCGCCACCAGCAGCCGCGACCCCGAGGTGGGCCTGCGGGCGGTGGCCGCCCTGCGCGGCCTGCTGGAGGTCCTGGAAGCCCTCCAGGTCGACAACGCCCGGGCCAACGGCTGGTCCTGGCAGGACATCGCCAGCCGCCTGGGCGTCACCAAGCAGGCCGTCCACCAAAAGCACGGCCCGCGCAGCCGCCGCGGGCAAGAGAAGAGGTCGCCATGACGGTGTCCTTCACCGAGCCAGCCAAACACGCCTCGGCCATGGCCCTGTGGGAGCTCAGGCGCCTGCACCATGCCTACCGGGGCCCCGAGCACTACCTGCTCGGCCTGCTGCGCCAGGGCGACAACCCGGCGGCCCGGGTCCTGGTCGCCCACGGCCTGGACCTGGCGGCCGCCCGGGCCGAGGTCGACCGGCTGATCGCCCAGGGCGAGCTCCCAGGCCCACCCAGCGACGCCGAGCTGGGTCGCCAGCAGGAGCTGCAGGACAGGTGGCTGGACACCCAGGACCTCACCCCCGAGGACCGCGCCCAGGTCGAGCGGCTGATCGCCCAGGGCGTGCTCCCAGGCCCAGACCTCGGCGACGCCCCGCTGCTGGCCGGCCTCGGCATCGACCTGGAGGCGGTGGCCGGGCGCCTGCAGGAGAGCTTCGGTCGTGAGGCCTACTGGCGGGCGACCGAGCGGGTGCGCAACCGACCCGCCCAGGCCGCCACCCACCGGCCGATGGGGGTCCCGCCGCCGTTTGTGTGCGTACGATTCCTCGTCGACTTCGCCTACCAGGAGGCGGTCGCGCATGGCCAGGATGTCGGCCCCGAGCACCTGCTGCTGGGGCTGCTCCGGGACGCCGAGGACCCGGTCGAGACCGAGCCCTATCCCCAGGAGCGGCGGCTGCGGCGCGAGGTCGGCCTGCCCGATCACGGTCCCCACGCGGTCAAGCTGCTGGTCCAGGCGCGCGGGCTGACCCTTGGGGTCCTGCGTGCGGCCCTGCTCGGCGAACTCGACCGGGACGGCGGCGGCGAGGGACCAACGGGCGAGGGTGGCCATCACGCCGCCCCCTCATAGCTGATACTCGGCAGGATCGGGACGGCCACGACGGTGACGCGGGACCAGGGTTCATTGCGGGCCCGGGTCGCCTGCTCCAGCACCGCCAGCCGCCGCCGCAGCCCGTCGACATGCGCCGGCGGCGTGAAGTAGGTGGTCTGGACCTCACCCGGGTAGCGGTGCTCGAAGATCTGCTGGAGCTTGGCCAGGTGCTTGGGGGTCAGCTCGACCTCAATGGTGTGCAACGGCGGGCCGCCGTTGACGGCGACGTCGGCCACGACCAGGCCGCCGTCGGGCCGCCACCAGGCTTCCCGCCGCTGGGTCCGCAGTCGGGTCAGCGCCCGCTCCGAGATCCACTCGGCCTCGGTGTCGGCTGTCTCGATGGCAAGCCGCACGATCGCGACCGCATGCAGATGGTTGAGTTGGCTGGGGGCCAGGGTCCAGGGCCGGTAGCCGCTGCCGGCGAGTTCGAGGCCTCGGCGGGTGGGGACGATCCAGGTCCGTCCCAGGGCCCGCTGGGGCCGCACCCAGCCGGCCCGCAGCCAGCGGCGCAGGTGGTAGCGGACCGTCGCCTCGGCCAGCGCGGGCAGCTCGGCCCACCGGCCAGGGGCATACTCCCAGCGATGCACCGTCCGTGGACCGTCCGGAGAGAGGCGACCGAGCAGCAGCGCCAAGGTGTCGGCGCGGACCGCGTACTGCTCGGCCACCCAGGCCAGGACCTCGACGTCGCGGTGGGTGGGCGCCGGGCCAATCCCCCACCGAGCCCGCCGCCGGCTAGCCATCCGACCACCGTTGGTGGTCAGGGTGACCAGGGCTGCCCGGCGGGAGGCCCCCCACGAAGTTGGTGGGGGGCCGACCAGACACGACCGCGCCAGCGTGCAGCCTCGATCCAGTGGCCCGCCAAGCCGTCAGCT
>Ga0307415_100000717_pt1 | contig 14833 bp, 16 predicted proteins | sample DK1Cmetagenome_FD_204524 | JGI IMG/M metagenome (GOLD analysis project Ga0307415, IMG submission 204524) | Maize rhizosphere microbial communities from greenhouse at UC Davis, California, United States - DK15-C-2 | ecosystem: Host-associated > Plants > Roots > Rhizosphere > Soil | place: USA...
CAGCCCCGGGTTCACGTGCGGAACGGCGGCCCGGTGGCCACGATGCGTGATGGCGACGGAGTGTTCTTTTTTAATTATCGCAGCGACCGGATGCGGCAGATCGTGGCGGCCCTCGCGGTGGATGGGTTCGACGGATTTCCCGTGCCGGATCGTCCCCGGCTCTCTTGCGTCACGATGACTCAGTACGACCAGACGTTTCCCATCCCCCAGGCTTTCCCACCGTTCAGTCTGGCTCGCATCCTGGCTCAGGTGCTGGCGGAGCACGGCCGGAGTCAGTTCCGGACGGCCGAGACGGAGAAGTATCCCCACGTGACGTACTTCTTTAACGGGGGGTACGAACCGCCGTATCCCGGCGAGGAGCGTTGCCTGATCCCCTCACAGCGGGTCGCCACGTATGACCTCGCTCCGGAGATGAGCGCGCAGGGCATCACCGACGCGCTCTGCCGCACGATCGAGAGTCGCCAGCATGATTTCATCCTCTGCAACTACGCCAATGCAGACATGGTCGGTCACACCGGCGTGCTGCCGGCCGTAGTTCAGGCCGTCGACACTGTGGACCGCTGCCTGGAACGCGTCCTCGTCAGCGCCGACAAGGCAAGAGCCAGGGTGCTCATTACTGCGGATCATGGGAACTGCGAAATGATGATCGATCCCGCCACTGGCGGCGTCCACACGGCTCACACTACGAACCCGGTGCCGCTCGTGGCAGTGGGAACGGACGCGGTGTCGTTGCGGACCGGGGGGTCGTTACGCGACGTGGGGCCCACGGTGCTGGGGCTGCTCGGCATCGAGCAGCCGCCGGAGATGACCGGGCGAGACCTGCGGGAGTGCGACTGATGACGCCTCGGGTCCTTCGGTCCCTCCGCTCCATCAGGATGATAACGTGGGTGGTTCTCACTCTCCTTGGCACGGCCCAGTATCTCGGCGCCCAAGTCGGCCATCGGCCCCAGTCATCCCCCTATCGCGACATCCGGAAGGGCCACACCTTCACCGCGACGGGCGGCTACTTCTCCGGCAACGGCGGAGACCTCGGGATCGGTCCACACAGCGGCGCGATCATCGGAGGGCGCTATGACATCCGGACCGCGAGCGCCATTCAGATTGGCCTGGGGGTGGCTCACGCCAAGCTGGACCGCTTCATCGTCGATCCTTTCGTCCGGCTGGCCAATCGGCGCACCGGTCCGGTCGACCAGTCGGTGACCTTCGCTGAACTCAACCTGCAGTTCAATGTGACCGGCGGGAAAAGCTGGCATCGCGTCGCGCCGTTTGTCGGCGCCGCGGGGGGGCTCGCATTCGGCAGCAGCACACCGGCCGATACCAGTCGCTACAAGTTCGGCCGGAAGCTCTATCTGGCACCGAACGTCGGAGTCCGCTTCTTCCTTGGCGACCGGCTCCACCTCCGGGCCGAAGCCCGGGCCACCTTCTGGAAGCTGAACTACCCTACCACATTTCAGCAGGAGCCGGTGGAGGAGCCGGGCACCGAGGAGAGTCCCAACGCGGTTATTCCGGGCAACAAGCTGAGCGAATGGACCACCAGCTCCTGGCTCCTGGCCGGCCTGGGGTATTCGTTTTCGCTGTAATGCCCGCCTCGTTGACCCGCACGGTTGGCTTTCACGCAACCCATCGGTACTACCGGCCCGACTGGACCGAGCTGCAAAACCGGGACGTATTTGGGTCGCTGGCCGACCCACCCGGCCACGGACACGATTATCAGTGCGCCGTCACCATCGGCGGAGCCCTCGATGATCGCGGCATGCTCCTCGACCTGGCGCAGCTGGACCGGATCATGGTTGAAGAGGTGCTGCAGCCGCTGGCAGGAAAGCACTTGAACCTGGATATTGCAGCATTCGCCTACGGGCAGACCCTGCCCACCTGCGAGGCCATTGCCGCATACCTGTTTCCCCGCATCGCGGCCCGCCTGCCGAGTGAAGTCGTGCTGGAGCGAGTACGCATCATGGAGGATCCCACCCTGTATGCCGACTGTACCGGACTCGACTGACCTGACCCAGCCATCCAAGCGGGGCGGACGGATGTCCGAGTCGGCTGCGGTGGAGGAAGTACCGGTCTGGCTGCAGGTGAACGGCAGACCGGTGGTGACCTGGATGTGTACGCCCGATCTGCTGGAAGAGCTGGCTATCGGCTGGCTGCACGGCGAGGGTTACATCGATTCCATCGATCAGGTGCGCCTGCGCCCCTGTGCCACCGATCTCGGCTTCTGGGCGGAGGTTCCGGAAGAGCGGGTCCGCGCGGTGGAGGTCGAGGGCCGGCGTCCTGTGTTGGCCTCCGGGTGCGGCGCCGTCTCCACCTTCCTGGCAGACCCCACCACCATCGAGGCCCAACCGGCGCGCGGCGCGGTGCCCGAAGTGGAACAGCTCCGGGTTCTGTTCAAGGCGTTGTTCGCCAGGGGTGAGCGCTACAAAGACACCGGCGGCATCCATGCGGCCGCACTGGTAGACGCCGCTTCACAGTCGCTCATTGCTCATGCGGAGGACATCGGCCGGCACAACGCGGTCGACAAATCGCTCGGCGGGGCGCTGCTCGCTGGGCATCCCGTGGAAGGATTGGGCCTCCTGGTGACCGGCCGCATTTCCGCCGAGCTGGCGTTCAAGGCTGCCCGCGCGGGTCTGGCGTATGTGGCAACCCCCTCGGTTCCTTCTACCCTGGCGGTGGAGATTGCCCGGCGGAGCGGCATGATTCTGGTCGGGCGGGCGGTGAGCGGCCATCCCCAGCAACATGGCGCCAGGTAGGGTGCCGCTCGAACGGGCCCGGCTGGCAGAGCTGGTGAGGAATGCACGGCGCATTGCCGTGGTGGGGCTGAGCCGCAAACCCGAGCGCCCCAGTCACGGAGTCGCGGCGTATCTGCAGCGCGCCGGGTATACCATCATTCCGGTACATCCGGCCGGCGGGGTGACCTTGGGTGAGCCGGTGTACCCTGACCTCCGCTCGGCCGCCCTGGCGGCCGGTCCGCTCGACATCGTGAACATCTTCCGCCGCTCGGAGCACATTCCGGCGCTGCTGGAGCAACTGCTCGAGGTTCACCCGCAGCTGGTCTGGATGCAGCAAGGAATTCGCCACCCTGAAGTCGCCCAGCGGCTCGAGGGAGCGGGAATTCCCGTGGTGATGGATCGTTGCCTCGCGGTAGACCATCAAATTCTGGGGGGGTGATGCAGGTGAGAAAGCTCGTATGCGTCGCCCTGCTGCTTGCTGCCGGCGCCTGGCCCCGCTCGGCCTCGCCCCAGACCAAGGACCAGGCAAGGCTGGTCTTCACCGTTGCAGGGGGTGTAGTCATCGGCCGAGCCCTTTGGTCGATCGATGCTCAGCCGGTCCAGTTCATCACACCGGCCGACACGTTCGCCCTGGGTCGCCAGATCCGATCCAGCCTCGCCGTGGGCTTCGGTGGAACCTACTTTGCGGGCGATCACCTTGGGGTGGCAGTAGACGGCTTTCTCTTGGGGCTCGGGTTCGAGGACAGCTGCCGGCAAGTATTCTCCTCAGGAAACAGTGACGTCATGACAGCCTGCCAGTCCATTCAGGGGGCCACCAAGTCCGCCAGTGCCGTGGGCCTCTCCGCGGGACCCATCGTTCGGTTCAGCAGTCGCAGTCTCTTCTCTCCCTACGTGCGGGCCAACCTGGGCCTCGTGTTCAGCAACCAGAGCTCCATCCGGACCGTGGGCCGCTTCCCGACCGCCGGTGGGATCTCCGATCTCATCGTCTACGATGACGATCACGAGTCCAGAGTGGAGCCCATGCTCGGAATAGGCGCAGGGGTGACCGCCGCCATTGGTCCCGGTTACCAGCTCCGCTGGGAGGTGCGGGACAACATCACCGGCGTGCAGCGGGTGACTGCGGCCACACCGGAGGCCCGGGTCATCCCGCCCCACGAAGTCACCTACAAGCACTTGTTCAGCATGTCTATTGGGTTCGACGTGGTGCTGGAGCGGCGCCGGGGACGGCGGTATTAGAGGTGAGAAGTGCGAGGTGAAAGTGCAGCCGGTGGAGGACGGGTTCGGGGGGCGATTCTGGCCGGAGGCGGGGCCACCCGGTTCGAGGGAAAGCCCAAAGGCCTGGAGCTGGTCGGTGGCGAACGCATACTGGACCGCCTGGTACGGGTCATGGAAGAAGCATTGGGTGAGCCGCCGCTGCTGGTGGCGAATGCTCCCGATGCTGCAACCTGGCGGCCCGACCTCCGGACAGTGAGCGATGTCCGTCCCGGCGTCGGCGCGCTTGGTGGCATTTTCACCGCGGTGATGGCAGCGCCGGCCCCCGTCGTGTGCGTCGCCTGGGATATGCCGTTCGTCGCCGAGCCGCTCATCCGGGCGCTGGCTCAAGGCCTGAAGGACTACGATGCCCTGCTGCCCGAGAGCGAGGGCCGGAGAGGGGTGGAGCCCCTCTGCGCCGGCTACGGACCCGCGTGTGGCCCCGCGATTTCCGCGAGCCTGGACGAAGGCGATCTCCGGGCGATCGGCTTCCACCGCCGGATTCGGGCGGGTACACTCTCCCTGCACCAGGTCCAGGCGCTCGCGGACCCCGATCTGGTGTTCTTCAATGTGAACACGGCGGACGACCTGGCGCGCGCGGACGAATTGTGGCGGCAACACGCATCATCTCGGTAATCGGCCGGAAGAACGCGGGCAAAACGACACTCACCGTGGCGTTGGCCAGCGAACTGAGCCGCCGGGGACACCGGGTGATGACCATCAAGCACGGGCACCATCCCGCCGATGCCGACCGACGTGGAAGCGACACCTGGCGTCATTTCCACGAGGGCCGGGCCGAACGAGTCATGATCGCGTCGCCCGACCTGCGGGTCCTGTTCGAGCGCAGCCCGGACACCTACGATCCAATTGCATTGGCCCGACAATACATGCAGGGAGCCGACATCATCCTCACCGAGGGTTACAAGGCAGCCCCGCTTCCGAAGATCGAGGTGTTCCGGCGAGAGATTGGGAGGGAACCGCTGTACGATCCGGCAGCATCGAACGTGGGTCAGTGGGTTGCGGTCGTCACCGATGACCCGGATTTCACCGCGCAATGCCCGGTCCTCCACTTCCACGACACCATCTGGCTTCAACTTCTCGCCAATCTGGCGTGGGATCGATCGCTGGCTCTGGACCAGTGACTCCGCTCGGCGCCGCCGAGGCCGCACAGCGGATTCTCTCCGACGTCCGGCGGCAGCCCGGGCTGCGCATTCCGCTGGACGACGCGCTGGGCAGCGTGTTGGCGGAAGATGTCGTGAGCCGGCTGGATATCCCCGCCTGGACCAACTCCGCGATGGACGGCTATGCCGCACGAGCGGCGGACATTCGGGGAGCAACCGAGAGCCGCCCGGTGCGGCTTCGGGTGGTCGAGCACCTGCCGGCGGGACACTTTCCGACGCGCCGCGTCGGGCGGGGCGAGTGCGCCCGGATCTTTACTGGGGCGCCACTGCCCGAGGGAGCCGATAGCGTTGTCCGGCAGGAAGACACCGATGGCGGCTCCGAGGTGGTCACCATCCTGAAAGACCGGGACGCCGGGGTGAACATCCGCAAAGCCGGCGAGGATATCCGGAAGGACAGCGTGGTGCTTCGGGCCGGAGCCGAGCTGGGTCCGGCGCAGCTGGGCGTACTGGCGTCCCTGGCAGTGGCTCACCCGCTGGTGTATCGTCGCCCCCGGGTTGCGATCCTGGGAAGCGGAGACGAGATCGTCGACATCGATCAGCCGGAAGCGATCCTGAGCGGGAAGAAAATCGCCAGCAGCAACACGCACACACTGGTCGCCCTGGTCCGCCAGGCAGGCGGTGAGCCGATCAATCTCGGAATTGCTGGAGACACCCCGGAGAGTTTGCAGGCACACATCGGGCGGGCGCTCGACTGCGATCTGTTAGTCACCACAGCGGGAATCAGCGTGGGGGAGCACGATTACGTTCGCTCCGTGCTGGAGACGCTTGGCGGAGAGCTTCGTTTCTGGAGGCTCCGGATGCGTCCCGGGGCGCCCGTCGGGTTTGGCCTCTTGGGTCAGACACCGTGGATCGGACTACCAGGGAATCCGGTCAGCACGATGGTGACGTTTGAGTTGTTCGTCCGGCCCGCGATCCGGAAGATGATGGGGCAGGCACGGCCATTCCGGCGCTCTGTCCCCGTCTCGGCGGCCGAGCCGATCAGCGTAAAGCCGAAGCTTCAGCACTTCCTGCGCGGGATCGTGAGCCAGGGACTCCACGGAGCGGAGGCCCGGCTCACCGGGCCTCAGGGCTCAGGCATCCTCACGTCGATGGTGCTGGCCAACGCGCTGCTGGTGATTCCGGAAGGCCAATTTGAGACTCCGGCCGGGTCCCCGGTTCAAGCATTGATTCTGGACGATCCGGTTCACCAGCAGGAGCCCGGGTTCTAGCACTCGGGCTCCCCCGCGCTCCACTCTCAGCCGCTGGTGTGCTTCCCGGTTTTCCCCAGCCGATGCACGGCTTTGTTTGCCGCCTTCGACTTCGAGGCCTTCTTGCCACCCTTCGCTTTGGCTCCCGGCTGTTTTGCCTGGCGGGTTCTTTGCTGACGGCCTTCCCGCTGAGTTCCTATGCCGCGACCGGCATCCGCCATATCCACCTCCTCCTGATGAGTGCCCGACCTGGCCGGCTGGTCCAGCGCCGGCACCTCTCGCAACCTAACCAGATTGTTGACGGTAATCGCTTAAGGCACTAGTTTTTGTCCCTGAGAAGGGGAGTAGCTTATCCGCCTGATCGGCGGACGAATGAATCGTCAAGACTGTTCGCCCGTGCGAGCACGGTTCATTCGGAAGGCATCGCAGGCCTTAGAGCGAGACCTTCGTCCACGCGAAAGCGGAGCGGACGGGGTCTCGCTCTTTTTTTAGACCCCATCAGGGGGACGTATGAACAATCTGAAGACATTCGTACTCATGGCTGGCCTGCTGGCACTTTTCCTGTTGGCCGGCCAGCTGATCGGTGGATCCAGCGGCCTGCTCGTGGCCCTGGTCATCGGCAGTCTGTTCAACTTCGTGATGTACTTCTTCTCGGACCGGCTGGTGCTCCGGATGTATGGCGCCCAGGTGGTGGATGCTCAACAGGCACCGGAACTCTATGCCCTGGTTGACCGGCTGCGGCAACGGGCTGGGCTGCCTATGCCCACGGTGGCCGTGGCGCCGCACGAGCAGCCCAATGCCTTTGCGACCGGCCGAAACCCCGAGCACGCCGTGGTTGCAGTGACCACTGGAATCCTGAAATACATGCCCCAGGAGGAGCTCGAAGGAGTCATTGCACACGAGTTGGCCCACATCAAGAATCGGGACATGTTGATTTCGACGGTGGCCGCAGGTATTGCCGGTGCGCTGAGCAACCTACCGTACCTGCTCATGTTCGGTGGCGGGCGAGACGATGAAGGCGGGCATCCCTTCGCTCAGCTGGCTCTGCTGCTGCTGGCGCCCATCGGGGCCATGCTGATCCAGTTTGCCGTTTCCCGGCAGCGGGAGTTCGAGGCCGATAGGGTGGGAGCGTTGATCCTGGGTCGCCCGAAGCCGCTGGCCAACGCTCTGGTGCGGCTCGACGCCCTGGCCCATCGGATCCCCATGCAGGTAGCGCCGGCGGCGGCTCCGCTGGCTCAGGTGAACCCGTTGGCCTACCACGGTGGCGGGGTTGCCAAGCTGTTCAGCACTCACCCGCCGACGGCTGAGCGGGTGGCCCGGCTCGAGGCGATGGCCGTGGGCCGCTAGTGGGCTCCCACGGCCTGGCCGTCTGGCTCGGTTTTACCGGGCTGGTGGCCGCCCTGTTGATTCTGGACCTGGGAGTACTCAACCGCCGGTCCCATGTCCTCACGTTGCGAGAGGCCATGAGCTGGAGCGGCGGGCTGATTGTGCTGGCTCTGCTCTTCGGTCTCTTCGTGCTGTGGCAGGAGGGCACCCAGCACGCGCTGGAGTACTACACCGGGTACCTGATCGAACTGTCGCTCAGCGTCGACAACCTCTTCGTCTTTCTCCTCATCTTCTCCTACTTCGGCGTGCGGGCCGATGCCCAGCCCAAGGTCCTCAAATGGGGAATTCTGGGCGCCATCGTGATGCGCATGATCATGATCGGGCTGGGGGCTCTGCTGCTGCAGCGATTCCACTGGATCATCTATGTCTTCGGTGGGCTCCTGATCGTGACCGGCATCCGGATGTTCGCCCAGAAGGAAGCGACGATGGATCTGGAGCGGAATCCGGTGGTGCGGTTGGCCCGACGATTTCTCCCGGTCTGCGACTACTACGATGGCTCCAAGTTCTTCACCCGGACCAGCCGCGGTCGGGTGCTGGCGACCCCGCTCCTCCTGGTGCTCCTGGTAGTCGAGTGGTCCGATCTGGTGTTCGCCATCGACAGCATCCCGGCCATCTTCGCAGTGACCCGGGACCCCTTCCTGGTCTACAGCTCCAACATCTTTGCCATTCTCGGCCTTCGGGCGCTCTTCTTCGTGCTGGCCGGGATGCTGGACCGGTTCGTGTATCTCAAGACCGGGGTAGCGTTCATTCTGGTGTTCGTCGGTCTGAAGATGACAATAAGCGGCTGGCTGCACATTCCCACGGCCCTGTCGCTGGCCGTGATTGTCCTGACGCTTGCCACCGCTATTGTCGTTTCCCTTCGCCACACCGCCAGGCAGGCTCGGCTCGCCACCTGACCGGCCGCAGCTCAGGGCTGCAGCTCATCCAGCACCGAGCGGGCGTTCTCGTCGCGCGGATCGAGCTGGAGCGACTTCCGATACTGCCGGATAGCGGCGTCCCGCTGTCCCGCCAGCAGCAATGCCTCACCCAGAGAATCGTAGACGTTGGCCGAGCTGGGGTGCTCGGCCACGTTGAGCCGGAACAGCGCGATAGCACGGTCGTAGCGTTTCTGCTTCAGCTCGCGATATCCCAGAGCGTTGAGCTCGTTCTCGGTGTCCACGTAGGCGTGCCGGGCCTCTGCCCGGTATGAGCGGTAGCGGCGCACTGCCTCGGCAACATCACCGGCGTCCAATGCCTCTGCCATGCGGTCGCTGAGCGACGGTTCCGTCCGGTAGGCGAGTACGGCCCGGAGCGCGGGATCCAGGTTGTCGCGGTAGTCCGAAGAGGTAAGCTCGGCCGCAATGTCCGGAGCCTTCCATTGCCGTGTGTCTCGCGGATCTTCCTGCCACCAGAGCGTGGAGACCCGCACGGTGATGCCACTGTGAGGCAGAATGATCTTCCGCGAGTCGCCGTACGAGTTCGCCTTTCCTCCCGATGGCTCTCCCACAAAAAGCGCGTTGGTATAGCGTTCCAACTCATTCACCAGAAACTGAGCGGCCGAGAAGGTGCTGCGGCCGATGAGCACGAACAGAGATCCGGGGCGGTCCAGCTTTCGCGCCTTGATCAGGCTCAGCAGGAGTGGGCGGTTCAGCTCTCCGTTCCCGCCGCGGTTGAGCCGCAGGTCCAACGCCACCCGGCGCACATCCGCCGTGTCGAGCAGCGCGAGCAATCTCCGGGAGAAATCCTCCAGGCTTTCGTCCTGCTTGTCACCCACCTTGTTGAACTGGAGATAGACCAGGTTGCTGTCGGGGAGATACTCGAACCAGTACTGATCGTACGGGTTGCGCCGAAGCCAGAGCGGCCGGGGCTGCCGGGAAGAGCGCATGTCCACCCATCCGCTGTCGGGCCACCAGCTCACGTCGGTGTCGGAGGGCATCAGAGTAGCCGGGCCTCGAGCACCGAGCCGCACTGTTGACGGGCGTCCGTCTCGCTCGACCACGAATGTGGCGCTGTCCTGGTCGCTGCTCAGCTTGAGTGCGTGCAGCACCTCAGGCATCACCAGGAGAAACGGAGCGAAGAAACGGGCGTCCATCTCATTGTCCCGGCCGATCAGCTCCCGAGCCCTTCGGTAAGCTTCCTCCGGCGTCGCTCGTCCGATGCGCATGACGCGTACGCCGGCGAGCCCCGCGTGATCCTGGTCCGCGGCGCGGACAAAGAGCCCGTCCTTGAAGAAGTACAGCTTGATCGGGAGGCTCCTGAACCCGATGGCGGAGTCTCTGGTCGGAGCGATGTTGGTGTGCCCATCGCCGACCAGGGCCACGATGCGAGCCATTTCCACGATGATCTGGTGCCGTTCCAGTGCCGGGATTCGCTGCTGAAGTGCGGCCACTGCGCTATCAAACCGGGCCCGGGGCATCGTGTGGTACAGGTTGCGATGGCGTCGCGCCATCTCCCGGGCCATAAAAGCCAGATCCTCACGCCAGGGAACTACCAGACTATCCGGGAGCCGGTGCGCCGAGGGAGGTACCTGGGGACCGACCGAGGTCGCTCCGAAGGTGAAGGCACAGGCGCACGCGACTGCTGCATTGGAGAATGCGGTGTTCATGGTGGTGTTTGACTGAGCCCACCGGCAAATGGTTGCTTCGCCTCTTACCCGGGGCCGCGGCCCCACCTACTTTCTCCGACCATGCCGTTCGACGCAGTGGGAGCCCGGCTGGGGCTCGATCGCCCGGAGCTCCGAGCCTGGGCAATGTACGACTGGGCCGCCTCGGCCATGCAGACCACCATTATGGTGGCCGTGTTCCCGATTTATTTCGTCAAGGTGGCCGGGGCGGGGCAGGTTGAAAGCGGTGCGACCCAGCGCCTGGCCACCATGAACACGCTGGCCCTCGTCGTTATCGCGCTGCTCTCGCCGGTTCTGGGTGCCATCTCGGACTACAGGGGAACCAAGAAGCGGTTCCTGGCGGCCTTCATGTTGATCGGGGTCCTGGCGGTCCTGGGGATGTTTTTCGTGGGACGGGGAGATCTGGATCTGGCGTCCGCCTTGCTCGTGGTGTCGCTCATCGGTGTGGCAGGAAGCTTCGTGTTTTATGAGGCTCTGCTCCCCCATATTGCCCGTCCGGACGAGATCGATCGGGTCTCGACGGCGGGATACGCACTGGGCTATGTCGGGGGTGGAATTCTCCTCGCGTTCAATCTCGCATGGATCCAGCGGCCCGATTGGTTCGGACTCCCCTCCGGAGCCGGACTCACCCCTTCGCAGGCCACCCTGCCGGTGCGACTGGCATTCGTCTCAGTGGCGATCTGGTGGGTGATCTTCTCCCTGCCACTTTTCCGCCGGGTTCGGGAACCTGCTCCGCGGCTGGAGACGGACGAGCGTCGAGGGGAGAACCCCATCCGGATGGCCTTCGTCCGGCTGGGCGAGACATTCCGGGAGCTCCGAAGCTACCGGCAGGCCTTCCTCATGTTACTGGCATTTCTGATCTATAACGATGGAATCCAGACGATCATCAAGATGGCCACCGCCTACGGCACCGAGCTGGGCATCGGCCAGAACGCCTTGATCGGCGCCATTCTGCTGGTGCAATTCGTTGGCATTCCCTGCTCGTTCCTGTTCGGCATGCTGGCCGGACGCATCGGTGCCAAGCGCGCGCTATTCCTCGGCCTCCTCACGTATACGGCGATCAGCGTTCTGGGTTACTTCATGAAGACCGCTGCCCATTTTTACGTACTGGCTGCGCTGGTTGGGACGGTACAGGGGGGAACCCAGGCGCTCAGCCGCTCACTCTTTGCCAGTATGATTCCGCAACACAAGTCCGGAGAATTTTTCGGGTTCTTCAGTGTGTTCGAGAAGTTCGCGGGAATCTTTGGACCGCTCATCTTTGCCGGCACCATCGCGGCAACCGGGTCGAGCCGCAACGCAATTCTTTCGGTCATCCTCTTCTTTGCCGTTGGCGGGCTGCTGCTCTGGCCACTCGATGTCCACGAAGGTCAGCGAGCGGCCCGGGCGGCCGACCAGGCGGTTCGGCCCGCCTAGCCGGCCTTTGACTCATTGCAGTTGACCGCGCAGCAGCAACGGCTTGCCGCCCTTGCCGTCAGGGCTGTCCGGCTTCGACTCTCGCTGCAGCACCCGGATGGTGGAGGTCTGCGCCTTCCCCAGCGCGCTGGCGGTGACCACGACAGTCCCTTCGCTACGCCCATAGACCTGACCGGTGGTGCTGACCGTGGCAACTGCATCGTTGCTGCTCTTCCAGCTGAAGCCACCCTCCAGGTCCTGGCCAAATTCATCGATGAGCCGGGCCTGGAGCGTGGCCACCTGGCCGGCACGAATTGTTGCCGAGCGGGGAACCACGGTGATGCCGGCGGCAGGACTACCGAGAGGCGGCCTGGGGGACAGGGTGTCTTCGCAGGCTACCATGGCCGCGACAGAACCCATAACTGCGATCAGACGGGACAGGACGATGGCGCGCATTGTAACCTCCAGCGGTAAAGCTTCTGTCGTTCAGTTTGTGTCCTGGAGATTACCGATCGAGCGTGAACGACCCGTGAATCTTGAGCGATCTTGCAGCCCCCCACCTCCCTTTCTAGCTTACAGCGGCTCATCCACCTCTAGGGCGTGCATTAGCGCAGCGCTCTGACTTTTCTCACGACCAGGAGCCCCGCCGCGTCAGTCGCCGGCGGGGCGTCTCGTTCATGGATCCACTGGAACTGACTCGAGCTCTGGTAGCCCTGGAGACACCAACCGGCTCCGAAGGGGCTGCCACCGACTTCCTGGACGCCGCACTGCGCCGGGCCGGGTATCACACCGTGCGGCAGCCCGTGACCAAGGGCAGAGAGAATCTCTACGCCTATCGCGACGCCCCGGTGGTGGTCTTCTCCACCCACCTCGACACGGTGCCGCCGTACATCCCGCTGTCGGAGGACCCGGACACGATACACGGCCGGGGCAGCTGCGACGCCAAGGGCCTGGCCGCGGCCATGGTCGCCGCCGCGGAGCGATTGGCGGGCCTCGGCGAGCGCCGCATTGGGCTTCTCTTCCTGGTCGGCGAAGAGAACGGATCGGACGGGGCACGGGCGGCAGGTGACCTCGCCCCCAGAGGCCGGTTCCTGATCAACGGCGAGCCCACGGAGAACCGGCTCTCGATCGGGCAAAAGGGATCGCTCCGCGTCGATCTAGCGGCTACCGGCAGAGCCGCGCATTCAGCCTACCCCGACGAGGGTGTCAGTGCGATCGCGGCACTGCTGGACAGCATCGAACGCATTCGCCGGATGCCGTTGCCGACCGACCGGCTGCTCGGGGCATCCACGCTCAATCTCGGCTTGATCGCCGGCGGCGTCGCCCCCAACGTCATCCCCCCGGCCGCCACCGCTCAGCTCCTGATCCGGACCGTGGAGCCTACCGAGCCGCTCAAGTCGGCGATCCGGTCGCTGCTGGCTCCGGGGGTGACGGTGGAGTTTCCGGTCGAGCTGCCATTCCACAAGGGAGGGAACGCTCCGGAAGGCTGGGAGACTACGGTGGTGAGTTATGCCAGCGACTTGCCGTTTCTCTCGGCTTGGGGCGAGCGGTACCAGCTGGGACCCGGCAGCATACGCGTCGCTCACACGAGCCACGAGCACATCCGAAAGGCCGACCTGCTCCGGGGCGTCGAGCTCTATACCAGGCTGGCCTCAGATCTGCTCGCCCGGCCAGCATGAGCGCGAGAATACCAGTTGCCGTCCTCGGCGCCACCGGGACAGTCGGCCAGAAGTTCGTCCGCCTGCTCGCGGAGCATCCATGGTTTGAGCTGGTGGCGGTGGCAGCCTCATCGACCAGCGCCGGGCGTCCATACGAGGAGGTCGCCCGCTGGCGCGAGACCGTGCCCATACCGCCGCACATAGGTCGGCTCACTGTGGGCGAATGCACCCCGCCCATTTCGGCGGCAATTGCGTTCTCCGCTCTGGACGCAGAGGTCGCGGGCCCCATCGAGCAGGCCTTTGCCCGCAGTGGCGCCATCGTCGTGACCAACACCCGCACCCACCGGATGGACCCGGATATTCCGCTCCTGATCCCGGAAGTCAACGAGGACCATTTACAACTGGTGGATTGTCAGCGGGAGACCCGGGGCTGGACCGGCGCCATTCTGGCGAATCCCAACTGCTCCACAGCCGCGCTGGCGCTCGCGCTGGCACCGCTGCATCGAGCCTTCACCATCGAGAGGCTCTTCGTGTCCACAATGCAGGCTATCTCGGGGGCGGGATATCCGGGCGTGGCAGCGCTGGACATTGTGGGGAACGTGATCCCGTTCATTGCCGGCGAAGAGGAAAAGATCGAGCGCGAGAGCCGCAAGATCCTGGGCACGCTGGCCAACGGCGCCATCGAGCCGGCTTCTTTCTCCTCCAGCGTTCATGCCAACCGGGTGCCGGTGGTGGACGGCCACATGGCAACGGTCTCAGTCGAGTTCAGCCGCCGGGTTGATCCGAGGGAGGCAACCGAGGCGCTGCGCGCATTCAGGGGATCGCCCCGAGTCACCGACCTTCCCTCTTCGCCCGCGCCACCGATCGAAGTCGATGAGCGGATGGACCGGCCCCAGCCGAAGCTGGACGTGGAACGGGGCAGAGGAATGGCGGTCACGGTCGGTCGGGTCCGGCCCTGTCCCGTTCTGGATTTACGTCTGGCTCTTCTGGGACACAACACGGTACGGGGAGCAGCGGGACAGGGCGTGCAGATCGCCGAGCTGTTGGTGGCCCAAGGCAGAGTTGGCCGGCGGGTTGGGCAATCTCGATGATCGTTGCCAAGTTCGGCGGCACGTCCGTGACCGATGCACCGGCCATCAGCCGACTGATCGACATCGTTCGAGGCAGGCTGCCGGAGCAGCCGGTGATCGTTGTCTCGGCGCTTGCCGGAGTGACCGATGCACTCCTGAACCTGGCGATACAGCCGGAGAGCGACGAGTTGCTCGACCGGGCCCTGGGAGACCTGCTCGACCGCCACGAGCAGATCGCCCGCGGTCTGCCCGGCGGCAACTCCGCCCTCGAGAGCATCGGGGCGGAAGCCGAGGCGCTGCGCCAGGAGCTTCATGCGCTCGGTGACCGGAGGGCGACCGCAGCGCAGCTCGATGCCATCGCGGGACGTGGTGAGCTCTGG